>ERZ791887.19-NODE-19-length-168552-cov-13.062233_pt1 | contig 168552 bp, 150 predicted proteins | sample MGYA00510157_ERZ791887 | MGnify/ENA primary metagenome ERZ791887 (study PRJEB30046, sample SAMN00792112) | human gut metagenome | study: EMG produced TPA metagenomics assembly of the A metagenome-wide association study of gut microbiota in type 2... | reverse complement strand
GTTTTCAAAAAATTAAAAATTTAGAATCTCACAAATTGGACTATTATATTGTCATTATGTTATCGTTAAAAATCTCAATTTTTCTGTTTCAACCTCTACTCACTGCCATTTTTAAGGCAAATTTACACCTTGTTTCACAGAAGATTTGAAATAAAATTACAACCTCTACTATTCAAGACGAATAAAAATGACGGGGTAAACCCAAAATGTCACATTTTACATTAATACCATTTTGTCACGTCTCTTTGAGCCTACATAAAAAACGCCATCTACTATATACAGTAAAAATTCGGGCAGGTGACCATCTTTTCTCTTGAATTTTCATCAAACTTTCACAATTTCAGTTGCGATGAAAATTCCCCTCACTTTTATACGCCAAAAAATCTGGCAGGTGCTAACCTTTTGTCCTGAATTTTTATCAAAATAACATTCCGTTACGCACCTCTGCGTCTGTTTGAAAAACACCTTCTACTATATACAGTAAAAAATCGGGCAGGTGACCACCTTTTCCCGTGAATTTTCATCAAACTTTCACAATTGCAATAACACCGAAAATCACCACTCACTTTTATACGCCGAAAAAATGGACGGGTGGTTCACTGTTTAAGCAAATTTTCATCAAATTTTCACATAACGGCTCATAAAAAATCCGCCTGAGCGTTTTCAGACGGATAAATTTATGCTTATTTAGCAGAAATATGGAAATTCCCATTGAATTTTGACAAACGTTGTGGTATAATAAATAATGAAAAGTTATACATATTCGGCACTATCACCGATTGAGTTATCTCCTACGGGGTGGGCGGGTGAAGATAACTCAATTGTCATCATAAAAAACTGATAAGGAGAATTCAAAATGGCTAAAATAAAAGTTCAGTCGGTTGAACCCAATATTGCTGATTTAGTAAATGGTTGGCTTAAATCATATAAGCTTGATTATAAATTGGAGCAGGAGTCGTTAAACACTGAAATAGACCAGGCTTTAAACGACTATTTTTCAAAAAGCGGTGGCAAAGGCGGTAACAGACCTGATGCAAAGCTGTTATTGCGTAGCAGTGATGGTAAGTACTATCCTATCCTTATTGAATATAAGGGCTATAAAGATAAGCTTATTAAGCTTGATAGTGAAAAAAATGTTGCAAACAAGAATTCCAAAAACGAACCTGACTATAAGAATATAAACTCTTATGCAGTGAATGGAGCTGTTCACTATGCAAACGCTATACTTCATTATACAGGCTATACCGATGTAATCGCTATCGGAGTTACCGGCTTTAAAAACGATAGCGGAAAACTTGAACATTCTATCGGAGTGTATTATGTTTCAAAAAGCAATTTCGGTGTTGGTCAGAAAGTTGATGACTATACCGACCTTTCTTTTCTTAAAAAGGAAAACTTCGATGCTTTTATAGAAAAAGTAGGACTTCTGTCTCTTACGCAGGAAGAAATAGAAAAATTAAAGGAACGCCGTGAGCGTGAAATAGATGCAAGCCTTGTAAAGCTGAATAATGATATCTATCAAAACGAAAAGGGGCTTGGTGAAAACGACAGAGTATATCTTGTTGCCGCCTCTATTATGGCAACGCTCGGCGATGTCGAGCACAATGTATACCCTTTGAAAAAATCTGATTTGATTTCTTCCGATGAAAAAGACAATACCGACGGCGATATTATGGTGCGGAAAATCAAAGCTTTTCTTGCTGCCAAAAAGCTTCCCGAAGATAAAAGAGATTTAATTGTAAGAACACTTCAGAATACACTTACTACCGACAATATCAACAAGGTTGAAAACGGAGAAACCCAGCTGAAGCGTGTTTTCACAAAAATAGTTGATGACCTCGGTATTTACTATAAAATAGGACTCACAACAGACTTTACCGGCAAGCTGTTCAATGAAATGTACGGCTGGCTTGGGTTTACACAGGACAAGCTCAACGATGTAGTTCTTACTCCCTCCTATGTCGCAACTCTGCTTGTTAAGCTTGCAAGGGTAAACAAGGATTCGTATGTATGGGACTTTGCAACAGGCTCGGCAGGTCTTCTTGTTGCTGCTATGAACGAAATGCTCATTGATGCGAAGGACAAAATTAAATCTCCCGAACAGTTGGCAATAAAATCCGCCCAAATAAAAGCAACTCAGCTTCTTGGTCTGGAAATTCTTTCGAGCGTTTATATGCTTGCCATACTTAATATGATTATGATGGGTGATGGCAGCTCTAATATCTTGAATAAAGACTCATTAAAAGACTTTAACGGTAATTACGGCTTTGGCAACACCAATGATAAGTTCCCGGCAAACGCATTTGTTCTTAATCCACCATATTCAGCGCCCGGAAACGGTATGGTATTCGTTGAAAAAGCTTTATCAATGATGGAAAAAGGATATGCTGCTATTATTATTCAGAACTCCGCAGGTTCGGGAAAAGCAAGCGGATATAACAAGAAAATACTGAAACACAGCACACTTCTTGCAAGTATAAAAATGCCCATAGATTTATTTGTCGGAAAATCAAGCGTTCAGACAAATGTATACGTTTTCCGTGTTGGCGAAGCTCATCAGAAGGACGATGTTGTAAAATTCATTGATTTTTCCAACGATGGTTATACACGCAGCAATCGTAAAAAAGCAAGCTGCAATTTATTTGATACAGACAACGCCAAGGGCAGATATCAGGAAGTTGTTGACCTTGTTCGATATGGAAAATCAAAGCTCAATATTTTCACTGAAAAAGAATACTACGAGGGAACAATAGACCCTGAAAACGGTGCAGACTGGAACCAGACATCACCGATTGATACAAAGCCTACGCTTGAAGATTTCAAGAAAACAGTAAGCGACTATCTTGCCTGGGAAGTATCAACATTGCTTAAAAATCAGGATAACGAGAACGAACGCCTGGGAAAATAAATGCCTCACTCAATGAAAAGCTGAGCAATGTTGAGTGGGGCGAGTATAGGCTTGGGGATTTGTTTGAAAAAATTTCAGTAAACTCTTTAAAATACAAAACTTCGGAATTGCCAAATATTCCTACAAACGAGTGTGTTCTTCCTGCTTTAACAGCAGGAATCCAAAATCAAGGTCTTAATAATTATGTTCCAAGAGATAATGCCACTATTTTGAAAAATGTTATTTCTATTTCTGCTAATGGTGCAAATACAGGTGCAACATTTTATCAAAGTAAAGAGTTTACAGTATTGCAGGACGCATATGCTATTAAATGGATATACACAGATGAAAAATTGTCGGATAACAGTTATATCTTTTTAACAAGCTCAATACATAAAACAATTTATGGTAATTATGAATGGACTAATAAAGCTGGTTGGGAAAGAATAAAAAATGACAAAATTAAACTCCCCACCAAAAACGGCAAAATCGATTTTGATTTTATGGAGTCCTTTATAGCGGAGCTGGAGGCGGAGCGAGTAGCGGAGCTGGAGGCGGAGCGAGTAGCGGAGCTATCCGCTTACTTAAAAGTAAGCGGATACGACAATTATGAATTGTCGGACGAAGAGCTGGACGCTCTTAAAAAATTTGAAATGCTTGAATGGAGTTCGTTTAATCTTAAAGATTTGTTCGGTCAATCTACACGTGGCAAGAGATTAAAAGGTGCAGATAGAATAAGTGGTACTTTACCGTTTGTTACAGCCGGTGAAGCTGATGAGGGCATTTCTGCTTACATCAGTAATGATGTTGAAGTTTTTGAAAAGAATACTACCACCATTGATATGTTCGGCTCAGCAAAGTATCGGAATTACAAATACGGTGCAGATGACCATATTGCAGTTGTTCACACAGAAAAGCTGCCTAAGTATGCTTCTATATTTGTGACAACAGCGATACATAAATCTTCACATAACGGTCAATTTAATTATGGGAAGAACTTCTATGCCAAGGATGCAGATGAATTATTCATTCAGCTTCCTGTGAAAAATGGGACACCTGATTTTGAGACTATGGAATTGCTTATTTCATCAGTACATAAGCTTGTTATCAAGGACGTTGTTTTGTATTCCGACAAGAAAATTGCGGCAACAAAAAAGATTGTATCAGATAATTAAGCGGCAAATATATAAATATAAGTAGGAGGGAAATAGTATGTTGATTTATGAAATCCTTGAAAAATGCATAAATCGCTATGAGAAACCGGAATGCGAACAATGCGAAGATTGTTCATATGGAGAATATTGTCCGCACGACTGCGAAAAATGTCTGGATTACTTACATAATCCCAAACATGCCCCTCAAAATGCCCCCGAAAGAAAATATGATTGTGTTCATATGGCTGATTTTTATACCTGCAAGTACTCTTGTAGGTATACATCAGAGTTAATGTATGCAATTCAAAGATGTTCAGGCATACAAAATGTTGACGAATTAAAAGTTTTATCTTTTGGTTGCGGTCCTTGTACAGATTTGTTTGCTTTAGATGCTCTTAAAGAAAAAAAGCTAATATCGTTTAATAGCATTAAGTATCGTGGTGTAGATTACAGCAAAGATGTTTGGGCAAATATCCATCAAGATATTAATAAACTTAAAAAAGACAATATAGATATACATTTTTACTATAAAGACGCATGTATTCTGATTGATGAAATTGCAAACGGAAAATGGGTCCCAAATCTTATCGTTTTTCAGTATGTATTTTCAGATATTCAAAAACATACGACTGCAAATGATATCAAACACTTTATAGATACATTCGCAGAATACTACAATGCCAAAGTTTCACAAAACACATATGTAATTCTAAATGATATTAACTTAGGATGCGGATATGGCGGCGGAAGAGATCATTTTGATACTTTATTAAGCAAGTTAAATAATTCACAATATTCAAAAACTCACTTTTGCAATGATAATGCTACCAGTGAATACTATCCAAGAGGATATACATACGGTGAAGAATTACCTGACAATCAAAATCTTTTTAATCTAACGAATCTGAAGAAGTTTTCACCATTTAATACTTGTGCCAGTGCTCAAATGATAATAAAGAAGGTGAATAAATGATTATAAGTGCAAGCAGAAGAACAGACATTCCTTCATTTTACTCCGATTGGATGTTTAACAGATTAAAAGAAGGCTATGTTTGTGTAAGGAATCCAATGAATATACACCAGATAAGCCAAATAAGTCTGTCACCTGACGTTGTTGACGGTATAGTATTCTGGACAAAAAATCCTACACCTATGCTTGAAAGAATACACGAACTTGATAAATACACATATTATTTTCAATTCACCCTTAATTCTTATGGAAAAGATGTAGAAAAAAATATACCGTCCAAAAATGATGTGATCATACCAACTTTTAAAAAGCTTTCATCGATAATAGGAAAAGAGCGCATTGTATGGAGATACGACCCGATATTGATAAATGAACACTATACAATAGAATATCACAAAAAATACTTTAAAAAGTTATGTGAATCCTTAAGCAATTATACGGAAAAATGCACAGTAAGCTTCATAGACCTATATAAAAACACAGAAAGAAATATTCAGCCTCTGAACATTCATATACCTTTAAATGATGAGGTCATTGACTTAATGGACTTTTTTTCGACAGTTGCAAAAGATAATGGAATATATATTGATACTTGCGCTGAAGAATATGACCTTTCATCTTTAAATGTCGAACATGCCTGCTGCATTGATAAACAACGCCTTGAAAGGATAGGTAATTATCAGCTTAAGATAGGGAAAGATAAAAATCAAAGGGGCGTTTGCGGCTGCATTGAGAGTATTGATATAGGTATGTATAACACATGTGAAAACGGTTGTATGTACTGCTATGCAAATTTCAACGGCGAAATGGCACGCAAAAATCATGAGAAACACAATCCGTTATCCCCACTCATCTCTGGCAAAATCGAAGATGATGATAAAGTGAATATACGTAATGTAAAATCAAATATCGATGGACAGCTTCAGCTGTTTTGATAAAGAGCCATACTGCAGTTGCGGTATGGCTTTCTTATGTTATCAGTGCTTAAATCTTACCCTCATCACAAACACTTCAAGATCAGGCATAAAAACAAGAAAGTCCGAGCACTTTCCAGTGTTCGGACTATTACAATATGGAGCTGGAAACGTGACTTGAACACGCGACCTGCTCATTACGAATGAGCTGCTCTACCAACTGAGCTATTCCAGCATATATTAAATTTTTCTGTTAGCTTATTTGATCCGCCGCCGTGTCGCTTTATCAGCAACCCACGACCTGCTCATTACGAATGAGCTGCTCTACCAACTGAGCCATATCAGCATATAAGACTTAGATATTATACACCATAACCACACATTTGTCAACATCAATTCAGGATTTTTTTCAAAGCTTTGCAAAATCCCTATCAAATAGTCATATCATATGTACCTTTTGAATATAATGTATGAAATAAATACGTTTTCTTTCCACATCGTTATTTTGCACAATAAAAAAACGCTGAAATATGCTTAAACGTTTCAAAATATCTTCGCAAACACCGAATATTCCAACTTTTCCGATCAAATGACTATCATATTTTCATATCAAGACAATATTTTAACTATATCATATGTCACAACACACTTTTCAACAATTATTATCCGAAAACGTTTAATGAATAAAGTTCTTTAATGGTTTTTGTAATTTCACATAACATAATTGTATACAAAAGAAATGTTTATATACATTTTTCACATACCACACTGCCTGGTTTCATATACCCCTCAGAAAACGCAGTGCATTTTCGCAGCTTTTTGATTAGCCTGTCAGTTCCTTTGTAACAAATCGATTACAATTGTCCAAATAGCATTGTTAAAATGCACAAAAGTAAAGTTGAAAAATTGGCTAAACCTCCATAATTTATTACAGAGGGCATAAAAATGTGAAAAAAGACTTGAAATTATGCCGAGAATATTGTATATTTTTATTAACGGAAACGTTTGAAATAAGTTTTCACGGAAAACATCAAGCGTAAACGTTTAAAATCTACGGAAAGGCGGAAATATAATTGGTTTCCTTAAAAGACATTTCCGTTCGCTGCGGAGTATCCGTCGCAACCGTAAGCAAAGCCCTCAACGGCCATAAGGACGTAAGCGAGGCAACAAGAGAAAGACTTATGAAAGCCGCCAAAGAAATGGGTTACTTCCCAAATTCTCAGGCAAGAGCTTTAAAGACCAACAGGACCTATAATCTCGGGGTCATGTATCTCGATGAAGCAGGAAGCGGTCTTACACATGAGTTTTTCGCAAAGGTGCTTGACAGCTTTAAGACTACGGCTGAAGCAGCAGGATATGATATAACCTTTATAAATAGAGATGTGGGCAAGCAGAAGATGTCTACATATGAACATTGCAAATACCGCAATGTTGACGGTGTTATCATTGCCTGTACGGATTTTACGTCGCAGGACGTGTACGAGGTGATAAACGGAGATATACCAGTGGTCACGATCGACCACATCTTCGATTGCAGAACAGCGATCATGTCCAATAATGAAAAAGGTATGGAAGAGCTTATCAACTATGTGACGAAGATGGGGCATAGGAAGATCGCTTTTATCCAGGGCAACAGATCGGCAGTAGCCGAAAGACGTCTGGCAGGCTTCTATAAAGCTTGTATGACAAGAGGAATTTCAGTAGAACCCGATTGGATACTTAACGGTGATTATCACAACCCTGATCTGACTTATAAGCTGACAAAAGAACTTCTTAGCAGAGAGAACAGACCGACCTGCGTTTTCATGCCCGATGATTATTCAGCAATGGGAGCTTTCAATGCAGTCAAGGAAATGGGTCTTTCAGTACCGGAGGATATCTCGATAGTGGGCTATGACGGAATAGCTTATTCACAGCTTCTCTCTCCAAAGCTTACGACTTATCTTCAGGACACAGACCTTATCGGTGTAACAGCCGCAAAACAACTGGTTTCACTGATAGAAAACCCACAGACCACCTTTAAAGAGGTGATAACAGTCGACGGAAAGCTGCTGGAAGGCGGCTCGGTAAGCGACATCAATTAATTCAAGGCATTAATTTTCCGCAGAAATGCTGCGGAGCAAATCAAATAAACTAATGCGATTTTAAGGAGGAAAATTATTATGGCAAATCTTAAGAAAGTACTTGCAGGTTCATTGAGTCTCTGTCTGGCAGCTTCAATGTTCACAGCTTGCGGCAGCACAGATTCATCTTCAACATCTGACAAGAATGGCGGCAGCACATCAAAGGCTGGCGACGGCACAGGTATCAACAAGGACGCAGACAGAGTAAACACAGCTGAACTCCACGGTGTAGATTCATCAGAGGATTCAAAGAAGACTCTTACAATTTACTGCTGGAACACAGAGTTCAAGTCAAGACTTGATAAGTACTATCCACAGGGCACATCAAACGAGCTTACATACAACGAGCTTGCTGATGGTTCTAAGGAGATCGCAACTATCAACGGCGTTAAGCTGAACTGGGTACAGGTTGAAAACGAAGGTAACGCTTACCAGACAAAGCTGGACGAGGCTCTTAAGGGTCAGCAGGACAGCACAGAGAAGGTAGATATGTTCCTTATGGAAGCTGACTACGCTCTGAAGTATGCTAACGGCGACGTTGCACTTTCTATTCAGGATCTCGGCATCACAGACGACGATATGTCACAGATGTATCAGTACACAAAGGACGTTGCAACAGATACAAAAACAGGCGAGCTGAAGGGTGTATCATGGCAGGCAACTCCAGGTCTGTTCCTCTACAACACAAAGATCGCTGAGGACGTTCTCGGCACAAGCGATCCAGAGAAGGTTCAGGAAGCTGTTAAGGATTGGGATACATTCACAGCAACAGCTCAGAAGATGGCTGACAAGGGCTACAAGATGGTATCTGGTTTCGATGATACATACAGATGCTTCTCAAACAATATGTCTAGCCCATGGGTAACAGACGACAAGATCACAGTTGACCCACAGATCAAGGCTTGGGCTGACCAGACTAAGGAATACACAGACAAGGGCTACAACAACAAGACTTCCCTTTGGGACGATGCTTGGGCTGCTGGCCAGAAGATCGACGGCGGCGTATTCGGTTACTTCTTCTCAACATGGGGCATTCCTTTCACACTTCTTCCAAACACAGTTGATGAAGAAATCAAGGCTGATGGTTCAAATGCTAAGGAAGGCAACGGCGGTTATGGTCTCTGGAAGGCTTGCTCAGGCCCACAGGCTTACTACTGGGGCGGTACATGGATCTGCGGCGCTATCGACTCCGATAACCAGGATATCGTTGCTGATATCATGAAGGTTATGACTTGCAACAAGGACGTAGCTAAGGCTATCACTGAGGGCGAGCAGGACTACACAAACAACAAGGCTGCTATCAAGGAGCTTATCGACGGCGGTTATACAAACGCATTCCTCGGCGGACAGGATCACCTTGCACTTCTTACAGAGGCTGCTGACAAGATCTCCCTCGAGAACAAGCTTTCTGCTTATGACCAGGGCTGCAACGAGAAATTCCAGGGTGCTATGAAGGACTACTTCCTCGGCACAGTTGATTCATATGAGGCTGCTCTTGAGAACTTCAAGAAGAACATCACAGACCTCTATGGTAACCTTACTTGCGATTTCTAATCGTATAAAAAAACAGTATCTAATTAAATATAGGGGGTGGAGGATATCCCCCCCTATTATTTATTAATCTCACGAAAGGAATAGGTATACTTATATGAAGAGAAAAAGCATAAGCTATGCCAAGTGGGGATATATTTTCCTTATCCCATTCTTTGTAGTTTACATCATCTTCTCACTATATCCTCTGTTCCAGACTTTCTATTACAGCTTTACGGACTATGTTAAGGATCAGGGCTCTATCGGCGGTGGTTGGACAAGACAGGCTGTCGAAGTAACACCGACATTCTGCGGTTTCGATAACTATTCAACTATATTCACATCAGGAAGTGACCTTCTCCAGTCTTTCTGGAATACGATCATCATGTGGATCGTAGGATTTATCCCACAGATCGTTATCTCTCTTATCCTTGCAGTATGGTTCACTGACCTTCGTCTTAAGATAAAGGCTCAGGGATTCTTCAAGGCTGTTATCTATCTTCCAAACGTAATCATGGCATCTGCTTTTGCATTTCTGTTCTACAGCTTGTTCAGCAGAGGCGGCGCTATCTATGATCTTATCAAGGTACCGCTCCTTGAAAGTGTTTGGGGATCAAGAGGTGTAGTTGGACTCATCAACTTCATACTTTGGTATGGTAATACAACAATTCTTCTTATGGCTGCTATCATGGGTGTTGATACATCACTCTATGAGTCAGCACAGATCGACGGTGCAACTTCCAGCCAGACATTCTGGAAGATCACAATTCCGCTCATTAAGCCTATCATGTCATATGTTCTTGTAACATCACTCATCGGTGGACTTCAGATGTACGACGTACCTGCCCTCCTCACAAAGGATATGGGTAGCCCTAACGGAAAACTTAAGACCGTCGTAATGATAATCCAGGCAAATAAGCAGGGCGACATCGGTAAGGCGTCTGCACTCTGCGTAATAATCTTTATCGTTTCCGCTGTTATCGGACTTGCACTTATGTTTGCGTCTGCTGACCATGACGGAAAGAAGAAAAAGAAGAAAAGGGGGTAAGCTGAAATGCCAAGAAGTACTGAAATAGTTGGTGAAAAGACAAATAGTACTGGTCTTATCATACATAGGATAATAGCTTATGTTGTCCTTGTTCTTTTGGTCGTTGTTTCACTTTTCCCATTCTATCTTTTGATAATCAACGCAACACGAGGCAGATCACAGGCAGGTATCAGGTGGTATCCTGACCACTTCCTCGCAACAAACTTCAAGAACCTTTTCAGCGGTTCAACAGCCGTAGCATACGGAAGCGTATGGCGTTCACTGGCTAACTCACTGTTCATATCAGCTTGTGCTTCATTGCTCAGCGTATACTTCTCAGCACTGACAGCATATGCAACACACGTTTACCAGTTCAAGCTGAGAAAGTTCGCAGATATGTTCATTCTCATCGTAATGATGGTTCCAACACAGGCTTCAGCTATCGGTTTCTACCAGTTCATGAACAAACTTGGCTGGACAGATACTTACATTCCGCTGATCATTCCTGCTGTCGCAGCACCAGCTACATACTACTTCATGAAGCAGTATATGGCGTCTGCACTTCCGCTTGAGATCGTAGAAGCCGCCCGTATCGACGGCTGCGGAGAGTTCAAGACCTTCAACAAGATCGTTACTCCTATCCTCAAGCCTGCATTCGCAGTTCAGATCATCTTTACATTCGTAACAAACTGGAACAACTACTTTATGCCAAGACTTATTCTTACATCAAAGAGTAAGTACACAATCCCTCTGGTACTCAACGCAATGCGTTATGCAGGACCACAGGAGAAGGACGTGGGAATGTTCAGCTTGTACATCGTACTTGCTATCCTCCCTGTAGTAATTGTTTACCTTTGTCTTTCAAAGTTCATCATTCGTGGTGTTGCTCTGGGAAGCGTAAAGGGTTAATACGAAGCTTCAAACAGCGTACAGTTTTTCTGTACGCTGTTTTTTTTGCTCTATTCGGTTCTTTCTTCTCTTTCCTATTCACATAAAAGCTTCGTTTGCATACCTTTGCTGTTGACCGTTATCTCCATTCTGCTCACTCTTTTTCCATTTACGCCATATCCATTACAAATTATTTTATCCGTGATATCCTCACCGCAATACCCCTCATATGTGATATGCTCCACCAAATACTCCCTCTCTGCAAACTCTATCCTATCTTTAAGCCCGGCATCCACATTATTGAGCCACTGCTTATCCAACCCATAATACTTCTCCCTGGTGATACCATGTGGTATAGTTTTACCGCTTGAATAGCTATACCCATACTCCCCGTCCACGTTTTTCATATATATCTTCGACAGCATCGTTCTCGTATCAAGCTGTTTGCCGTATTCAATAATACGCTGAGTACCGATATTCACAGAAAGGATACTCAGCGACACATTGACCTGCCTGTCCCCTCTGATATATGCACGCCTGCCGTAAGCCTTGACCGCATATACGCCGATAGCCTCCCACAGTGTAGACTTCTCTTTGATGTTCACATAGTTCACAGTGTCAGTTCCACTCTCGTAGGTTATCTCGCTTGAGGGACTGTAGCTCTTCATAATATCTGTCAAACTCACCTTAGACCATACCCCAGGCTCAGGCTCGTTCTGCCCCAGCATAAGTGTTATCCCACGGCTTATAAGTTCAAGAACAGTTTTTCCGCCTCTCACCCTTGTTCTGATGTAATCCGCAGGACCGTAGTGCATACGCCTGCTGCCTATATAAAGTGCCACACGCCTGATATTGTTAAGATTTATGCTGTTATTCAGAACGACAGACGCTCTAAGTTCACTGTATGGCGTATAGCGGTCTTTCACAAGCCTTGCTGAAACAATGTTTCTATAGTCCAAATTGCCACTGCCAATAATTTCAAACCTGATGTATATCTTCGCCATTATTCCGCCCCCCTAAGCTTTATCATAAGGCTTCCGATCATCCTGTCAGGCTGAAAATCCATTTCTATCTCTGAGAGTATGTATCCGCTGTATAAGACCCCGTCTGCCGTGAAATTGATCGTCTTTCCTCCATTCTCGCTTAGAGCAGCCCAAGCGTAAGCCTTGTCCGACGGAGCGATCCTGCCGCTGAACTGAAATATCTCCGCCGCCTTGCCTGAGATATTTCGCAAAATACCATTCACAGCCTTTGTTTCCTCCTGAATGTAACCTCCGCTTCGCTTAACTCCGTCCATGTAAAATGAACGTGTGCCGATGTCAAGCTTTATCTTTCCCTTTTTACTCACCTATATCCTCCTCACTGCAAATGCCGATACTAAGCTCTGCCTGCCTTTCGAGCCTGTGAAGGGGCAATGTCTGAACTGCGCTTCCAAGCTTTGCGCTCTTTACATTCAGAACCTCGCTTTTTGCAAGCTCCGCCATAACGCTTTCACACTTTTCCTGAAGCTCCTCCATGTCATCGTATTTTCCTGCCTTGCCCATGAGCCGCAGGTCGATATGACATATATACTCAGTGTAAAGCTTTTTGCCGCCCTGCCCAATGACTTCATCGACCACATCATAGCCTTTAAGTCCATAGAAGCCAATTGCTTCCCCACTGTGCAATAGACTGTCAGCCGAAGTGTATTCACCCATTGCAGTAAAGCCTGCTCCGTCAAGTATCTTTTTTATCTCTGCCGCCATTTCTGTCCAGACTGTCATGGCTCGTCCTCCTTCCTAATATGCGATAACGGCATTGAACACAAAGCCGTCCTTTGAGAAAAATCTTTCCGCCCTTGAAACTGCGCTGTCACGAAGCTCTCTTGCCGCCTTTATCCTGTTCTCTTCGTCAAAAGCCTCCACCGCCTTGCCCTGTGCCGTAAACATGACCTTGTATTCAGCGGCTTTCAGACAAATAAATCTGTAAAAGACCTCCGCTGCCGCTGCAAATTCACATATAGCCGTCCCGCCCTCAGCGACCATTCGCTCCTGGTCAACAGCCTTTTCCATTTCGTCAGCACACACCGTTATAAGCCCTGCATACACCTCAGCCGACGTACTGTCAAGTCCGCTTAGCTCCATGAAATCGCTCTTTACATTGTCTTTGCTTATTGCCATTTTCCTGCTCCTTTCAAAAAATATACCCACCCACCATCCCTTTTTTCATTATCCTCTCAGCTTACTTTGTAGTTTTCAGCGTCTTTACAGCACCGCTCGTAAGTACAGAGAAACCTGCAAGCACCGAGCAAACGATCTCGTTGCTCTGATTAGTAAGAAGCTTATCGTAGTCCACGATAACATCTCCCCCAAGCACCATTTCAACAGCACTGCTCTGGTCGATGCCCACCGCAATACCGCCTGTGAGCTGAGGGCACTTTACAAGCGTTACACCGTATGGCGTCTGAACTGTGCCGCCTGCCATATAGTCGCCAATGCAGTATTTCATCTCGTCCATAGCAAGGATCTTAGCCATAACATCAGGAGTACAGATCATAGTCGTCATGTTAAACTCGCCCATGGAAGCCCAAAAAGCCGCCAGATCAGCGTAAGTAAGCTCGCTGCCAATAAGAGTCTGAGCTGTAATACCTCTTGTTATCTCAGTCATGGCAAGGCTGTTCACATCTCTGCTTATGGTCGCTCCAAGGTTTCTCAGCACCACGCCGAAAGCTTCAAGCTTCTGCTTCCTTACAGACTCAAAAGAACAGTTAAGACGTCTTGCAAACTTTGTAAGAGTCTTACTGGAGGTGCTAAGTCTGACAGTTGTAATAGGCACATTTCCACCCTCTGACACAACGTCAGTTGAACCTGACTTTGTAACGTTCAGACCTCTGAAATCCACTCCGTCAGTGTATGAAACAGCCGCCGCTACCTTGCCCATGATAGAAGCCTCGTCCATGCCCTGCTTGACAGTACGTCTTATGTACTCAGGAAAAAGCACTGCCGACTCAGTGGAAATGAAGAATTTTTCCACTCTGTCAGAATTTGCACCCTTTACCTTGATGTCAAAACGCTTGAGCTGTCTTTCAAAAGCGTCAAGACCTTTAAGCTCGGTGTTCTCATAGTTTGCGTCAGGATCAAGCTCAGCCAGCGCCTGTGTGAATGTCTTGCCTGTGATAGAATAAAGACCCTTTTCAAGTTTAATATTGTTGTACATATTATTTTCTCCTTTTCGATAATTAAAGTTGTCCGATTTTTTGTACTGATTTAGATGTGTGTTTTCCAATGAACTCAGCCTGCATCAAAACCTCTCTTTCACGGACGACCCAAGGTTGCCCCAACAAATGTTACGCATTTTCGCTGCTTTGCAGGTGAGAAACATATTTTCCCTGACACCTAAGCCCCTATCTCCACATTGTCATCGCCCCCTTTCACATCTGTCCCTTACATCTTGTAATCCCCCGTGATAAAGCTCTCCCTTTCGGCTTTGTAGACCTCCTCGTTCTCAGCCGCCTGCTTTTCAAGCCTGCCACGGAAGTCAATAAGCTCCGTAACTGTCATAAGCTCCGCAAGTTCTTTCACACGCTTTGCACTCATAAAAGGCTTGCAGAAATAGCTGAGCCTTAAAACGTCCTTTTCAAAAGCTTCCCTCGCAAGGGCAAGCTCATAGCTCTTGTCGGTGCTTTCATGCTTCTCCCTTAAGGCAAAACGCTTCGTTACACCTGCATTCACCTGTGCAGGCACTGCCACGAACGACCACTCGTAAGCGTCAAGCGGCTCGTCAAGAATGTGATAACACAGCTTACCGCCGTATTCACCGCCCTTTTCATGGTCACAGCCGCCCTTGTACATATCCGCTCCGCATACAGAGCAAAGCTTCTTTCCCATGGTGCAGCTAACGGATACCTCTTTCTTTATTCCGCCCTGGATCTCGCTTATAAGGTCGCCGTTAGAAGCTGTTCGCACCATGTAAGCCTTTGCCATAAGCCTGCGGTAGACCTCTCCGTCTGTCGTAGTTTTCTCAGGCAGAGTTTCCACCCAAGTGTCGAATATTCTGGCAGTCTGCTTTGAGCTTTTGGGGTCATGGTCGAAAATACCCGTTCTGCCCTTAAAAAGCTCCGCAAGCTTCTCCAAAGCGCCTGATGAAAACTTTTCACCATCTCTGTCAATGTCATTGTCACAAAGCGCCACCCTGAAAACAAAGACCTTGTCCTCCGTGAGCGGCTCTCTCGCATAGCCGTTTATCTTTTCAAGCTCCTCGCCTGAAACTTTTTCGCTCATTGCATTTCCTCCTTTTTTCTCTCATTTTCTATTCTTTCGTTTTCAAGCTCCGCCGTCTTAGCCTGCGCATTGTAAAGCCTTGACTTCGCCAACGCTTCCTCGTCCTGAAGATTTATGTTGTCCCACTCTATCTCCACCCCGCAAGCATATCCGTTAAGCCTTAAAAACGCCTCGCATATCTCTCTGAGTATAGGTTCAAGCAGTCTGCGGTAATATTCAAGCTCGCTTGTGAGGATATCCGATTGCTGTGCAGACATTCGCTCAGTGGTTGACCAGTTCAGCCCAAGCAAAAACGGTGGTATTGAAAGCTTCGCTACAAGCTGTTCCATAAGCTGTCTGACAGGTATCTCCGTGTCTATCATCTGATTGTCAGCACCAATGACCTTTATGTCTACATCACCCACAGCCACAAAATCCTGCACCGAGCCGTTTCGTGAGGCTCTCATGCCTCTGCTCCATTCCTGAGCTATCTGCTCTGCACGCTCCTTGGCTCTCGCCCTGTCGCTCTCCCCCTCAGGATGATAAGTCACCGCATAGCGCACATTTCCTACCCTGTCGAAGTTCTGCCCCATGCACTCGTAAATTCGCATAAGTATCTCGCTCAGCGCAGGCAATCCACGGAGTATGGACACCCCGTCAGGGTGCTTAGGACTAGGATTGAGCGCCGTGTAAAGCAGTTTTTCAGGACTTCTTACCGGTATCTCCTCACCGCTTCCCATGTAAAAAATACGTTTTTCAAAAGCGTTCCTGCCCTCACGCACTCTGTACAACGTCGGGTCGCCAACATATATCCCCTTTACCTTTCCAGTTCTGTAATCTGCATATATCCTGCCTATCGCCTTGCCGTATGTAAGCAGTGAATCCAGATACATATCCGCAAAAGTGTAAATGGACTTTCCCGACACCCCCACGGAAACCTCTCTGCAAAACCTGTCAAGCTCCGCCTGCGCCCTCTCGTCACAAGCCGTGACCTTAAAGCCCCCTGTGAGCCTTATTATCTTGCCGAAGCAAGCGTCAATGATCGGCACATTCGCCCTAAGTGCGTCATAAAGTTCCTGCTGAAAAACCCCCTCAGGCGCAAGCCTGTAATGAAACCCCGACTCTCTGTCAGAGCCTGCCGTGTTCGGCACAAATTCACGGACCTTCTTTCTGAAAATACTCATTTTCTCTCCTTTCTTTCTGTACACTTTTTTGTACTAATGCTCAACTGTCAGCACAAAAAAGCCGTCCTTTTCACGTCCCAGACATTCTGCTGCAAAGTATCTCATATCGTCCATGGCGTGGTCGTTCTCTTTAACAGGTGCGTCCTTTCCTGCCTTTTCGTCCCAGCGGTAAAGATTTATCTCACGAAGCGTATCACGACACCTGCAGTTTATCCTTATCCTGCCGTCCTTTATGCAGTCCGACACAAGCCTGATACCCGAAACAACGTCGTTCTTTGCAGGCTGGACAGTGAATTGTCCATGCCTGCGTATGCACTGTATGAACGAAGCCGCCGAGGGGTCGCAAATGACCTTTTCGATGCAAAGCCCGTCGGCAAGCTCTTCAAGCCCCTTGTAATGCTCCTCGTCAGTTTTCTGCATACCCTCACGGCGTGAGTCATAGTAATACTCCCTGAGCCTGTACCATACTCCACCACTCTCGCCCCAAAGCCCGAAGCTTGAAGGATTTACAGTGCCGTAATCACAGCTTATAACATACCGCTCGCACTGTATTTCACCATCAAAGACGTTTTTCTCCTCGTCGAACATAGGGTAAACAAGCCCCTCCGCCGCCGTCCATTTGCCAAGCACAAAACGCTCGTAAAACGTCCCCGTATATATCCTGTGATAGCGTTCTATCACCGCCCGGTCAAGGGTCGGATTGTCCTCCAGCACAAAATGCCTGTAGATAAGCCGTTTTTCCTCAGCCTTGTCTATCCACTCTTTCTTGAACCAGTGGTAAGGATTGTCAGGGTTGCAGTTGAACCACAGCTTGCTCCCCGCCACCGAACACCTTGCCACAGCCTGCTCTATAAAGCTTCTGGGCATAAGTGCCGCCTCGTCAAGAAGCACCCCCGCAAGGGTCACGCCCTGAATAAGTGAGGGCGAGCCTTCGTCCCTGCCACCAAAGTAGTAAAACCTGTTTTTCCTGCCGCAAAAGCTCACGTCCATATAGTTCTTTGACGCGACCTCCACAGCCGTCATGCCCATGGCTTTCATATACTCTCTGAGCGCAGGCAGGATATTCCTTTTCAGCGACACGATAGTTTTTGAGCATAGCCCAAAAATGCACTCGTCAAAATTAGTCATCGCCCATGTCATAAAAGACGCCGACAAACAAAAGGTCTTGCCCGATCTGACTGCACCGTCACAGATTATCCCGTCGTAATCACTAAGATCCCGTGCCGTCCACCATCTGAAAACAAACCTCTGATTTTCCGACAGCCTTGTTATTTTCACAAGCTATCACCGTCCCTGCCATAAATGCTCTCGATAAGTCGCTTCGACTCACCGCCGCCGTCAAGCTGAGGCGCAAGCTCCCCAAGCTTTTCCAAGGCTTTCTGCCTGTCAAAAAACTTGATCTCCAAAACGTTCTTTCCGCTGATCTTTATCTCACTCACATTGAAAAGATCCATGCCCATGATGTCCCTTGCCGTCATGTTCTCAGCGTCAAAAAAAAGCTTTACAGCGTCATTCACCGCCCCGAAAGCTATCCTGTTCAGTCCTCGCTTCACATAAGAAAGGGTGTCGCTGTCAGCCTCCTCCAGCTTTTTAAGCTCCGCCTCCGTTTCTGCCGAGTGCAGAAGCTCAAGTCCCCTGTCCTCAGCCTCCTCCGCCCTTGCACCGGTGTGCAAAGCCGCTTCACGAAGATTTCTCAGATAGAAGAAAAATCTCGCAAATTTTTTCTGTTCGCCTGCCATATCGGTCCTCCTTTTTTAATTTCTGCGAAAGATGTACCACCGTATCTTAACGGCTCTCAAAAAACATCTCTCACTTATCCCGAAAAATGCCCCTTTTGTTGCATAAAAAATGCAACAATTGCAGAAATGTTGCCAAATTAAATCATTTATCATTTGTTTGCATAAATCGACCTGCCCAAAACTGTGCAAAAGACACATACTCTCATGAACAGAAAAAATGTTTGTAAAAAGAAATACTTTGATTATCCGAGCCGTTTCGTACCCTCACTGCACCTTGTTTCAGACAAATATGTAAGTCATGCGAAACTTTCAATATACCTTATGAAAAAAAGTATATATTACTTGACAAAAGCCGAAAAAATAGTACAATAGTAAGTGTGTGACACAAATTTGAAGAACAACGCAGGAGGTAAAAATATGAAAATGAGAGGTATCTATTCCTCAGTAACAGATATCAGACGAAAAGTCTTTACAGAGGTAGCAAGACTTGCCTATGAAGAGGGCGATTATGCCGAAAAGATCGCAGAGCTTCCTTATAAGATAGTACCGGGAAGCAAGGCTGTTTACCGTGAGTCTATCTTCCTTGAAAGAGCTATCGTTGAAGAAAGGCTCCGTCTTGCTATCGGTCTGCCCCTAAGACCGATCGAGGAGCATAAGTCTGTGGCTGACGGCATTGAAGAAAGTGCGATCGCAGAAAAGTATTACGATCCACCGCTTGTAAACATAATCAAGTTTGCCTGCAACGGCTGTCCTGAAACTCATTATCATGTTACCGACTGCTGTCAGGGCTGTCTTGCGCACCCCTGTCAGGAAGTCTGTCCAAAGGGTGCTATAACCATCAAGCATGGCAAGTCAGTAATAGATCAGTCTAAGTGTATAAAGTGCGGCAGATGTCAGAGCGTCTGTCCATACAACGCAATAAACAAAATGGAAAGACCATGCGCAAGAGCCTGCGGCATGGACGCTATCGGCTCAGACGAAGAGGGCAAGGCAAAAATAGATTATGACAAGTGCGTATCCTGCGGAATGTGTCTTGTAAACTGCCCATTCGGCGCTATCGTAGACAAGGGACAGATATTCCAGCTTATAACAGCAATGAAGAAAAAGAAGAAGGTCATCGCAATCGTAGCACCTGCATTCGTAGGTCAGTTCGGACCAAAGGCAAGCCCTGAAAAGCTCACAGCGGCAATGAAGAAGCTTGGCTTTGCAGACGTGGTCGAGGTAGCAATAGGCGCAGACCTTTGTTCCATCGAGGAAGCAAAAGACTTCATGAGAGAAGTTCCTGAACATCAGCCATTCATGGCGACATCATGCTGTCCTGCATGGTCAGTAATGGCGAAGAAGCTTTTCCCTACCCTTGCCCCATACATTTCAATGGCTTTGACCCCAATGGTACTTACAGCAAGAATGCTCAAAAAGGACGATCCTGACGCTTGTATCGCATTTATCGGACCATGTGCGGCAAAGAAGCTTGAAGCTTCAAGACGTACTATCCGCAGCGACGTAGACTTTGTGCTTACCTTTGAGGAACTCATGGGAATGTTCAATGCCAAGGGCGTAACATTTGAAGACATTACAGATGAAGAAAAGGTAGATCTTTGCGAGGGTACAGGCGACGGACGTGGCTTTGCAGTAAGCGGCGGCGTAGCAAAGGCAGTAGCAGACGTTATCCACAAGCTTGACCCAGAGCGTGAGGTCAAGGTAGTATCAGCGCAGGGACTTAAGGACTGCCGCAAGCTTCTCACACTTGCGAAAGCAGGCAAATATGACGGCTATCTTCTCGAGGGCATGGCTTGTCCTGGCGGCTGTGTAGCAGGTGCAGGTACACTTCAGGCGGTAGAAAAGAGTACAGCGCTTGTAAACAAATATGTAAAGGACGCTCCTTTGCAGAACTCTCTCGACTCCAAGTACGAGATCAATCTTGATCTTATCACCGAGCCGCATGATGACAAATAAGAGATAGAATTGAAACGGACAGCGTTATGTTGTCCGTTTTTTTGTACTGTCACTCGCCGTGACGGGCATTTTACGCTATACATTGTGGTATAAAACACTTTTTCACCGCTTTTTGAATTCGTATAGAATACTACACATTGTAATTATCACACACCCCCTGATACCCCCACAAACGGCAGTAGGGGCGAACAGTGTTCGCCCGTCGAAGAAACAAGCCCACGATTATATCATTGTTGGATAGAACTAAAAACTATCCAATCACATCTTCAGGGGAGCGACACAATATTCTCCACACGGCACGTCTACACAACATTGTGATAAATTCAAACCTTGCCGTTCCCCGAAACGGGACGTCGAGTGCGCCGTCCCCTACAATTCTACCCCGACTTCATCACGCCGCAAAATCGCTTTGCTCTTTGCGGATTTACGTTGTAATTGGGGATAGGATAGGCGGTGCAGATTTTTGCTCCGTTATTACTTTTGATAAGAAGCACAACTTTTGTGTGCTTTTTCTCATTATATCTGCACCTAGTCGGCTGTCGCCGAATGAGGCTCTGCCTCAAACTCCGCTAGGGGCTTTGCCCCTAGACCCCACAAGCCCTCTAGCGCCGGGCTTGAGCGTGCGCTTTATCTCTCGCTTCGCTCGGTGCTTAGAAGCAACTCTGGTCGGCTTTGCTCATTCCTCATTCCTCACTCCTCACTTAAACTCCCCTCCCCCCTTGATTTTTCCCGTAATATGTAGTATAATAAATGAAATAGTGCATAATAACAGAAAAATTCTTACAGAGAGGATCTTTATAAAATGGAAATAATCAATAAGTCCGATGAAAAACTCCTTGCAGAATATGAACAGTTCGCAAGCACCAGCAAATACGGCAATTTCATGCAATCCCTCAAATGGCCGAAGGTAAAGGACAACTGGGGCTGGGACGCTGTTATCTCCCGTGACGCTGACGGCAATATCCGTGGAACTTGCCTTATCATAATCAAAAAAGTACCTATCTTCGGTGTTACTTTTATGTATGCCCCTCATGGCCCTGTTTGCGACTGGTCTGATAAAGAGGTCATGACCGACCTTTTCGAGGGCGTAAAAGTGCTTGCAAAGAAATACAAATGCTACCAGTTTATGTGGGATCCTTGTTTCGAGGAGGGCGACGATAAGTGTACAAAGCTTATCGAGGACATGGGCTTCAAGCACATACACAAGGCGGCTGAGCTGACCACTATTCAGGCTCGTAATAACTATATGCTCAGAAATATCGAGGGCAAGACCCCTGACGAGGTCATGGCGACTTTCAAGCCTGACTGGAGAAACCGTATCAGAAAAGCCCCTAGAAAGGGCGTTTACTGCAAGGCTTGCGGCACTGAGGCTCTTGACGATTTCTACCCTCTCATGCAGGCAACAGGTATCAGAGATGGCTTCTCTATCCGTTCAAAGGAGTATTTTGTAAAAATGCTCAATGGTCTTGGTCCTGAACACTGCCGACTTTTCATGTGCTATGTTGACGAGGACGGCAAGCAGATACCGCTGTCAGGTGCAGTAACAACACAGTATGCAGGCAAGACCTGCTATGTTTACGGTGCGTCTGCGAACCACCACAGAAACCTCTACCCTAACTATCTCATGCAGTGGACGATGATAAACTGGGCTTTGGAGGGCAAAAACTACATCTATGATTTTCAGGGCATACCATTCTACAACGATGAAACAAACCCTAACTACGGCGTATACAAGTTCAAAAAGGGCTTTAACGGCGAGGTCGTTACCTATGAGGGCGAATTTTTCTACATTTTCAAGCCTTTCATGAAGAAAGTCGTAGACTTCTGTGAAAAGATAGTTATGGATAGACACGAACGCAAAAGACAGAAGCTTCTCAAAAACAGAAATAAGGATATGCAGTAGACGGCAATAGATTAAATTTAAAAATTTTTGAACAGTTTATACATTTTTACCCATTCTTTACACAGACAACATTTGATTTTTACTTATATGTGATATGATTTACAAAGAGGTGAGCAAGGTGCATAAAGGCGTTGTAAGGACCTTGTGGCTCATTGCCGCATTGAGCTTGGTGCTGAGTTATGCTGTGATGTGCATTGCATGGCTTTCAAAGGGCTGTCGCTATGGAGCGCAGTTTTGCATAAACGTTTTTATGAGATCGCTTCCTCTTTGTCTTATATTCCTGTGCATCGTCGAGCTTGCAGGGCTTTTCATATGGGTATTCAAAATAAAAAAGCTCGAAAGGCTCTACGCTAAAAAGGGCGGCTGTGACGAATATTTTGAGCTTCTTGAAAAATATCTTCTCAGGCAGAACAAAGATAAGGGTCACGGACTTTTGAAGCTTGCCGCTGTTTACATTTCAGAAAAACGCTTTGAAAACTGTTTTCTCACACTTGACCGTATAGCTTTTGATAAGCTTACCCCCTCAGATCAGAACAAGTATTTTGAACTGCTTCTTTACGGCAGGCTCATGTCAGGTGATATTTCTCAGGCAAACGAGATATTTGTTTCGGCAGAGCATTACTTCAAACGAGGTCTTCTCGATAAACACAATGGGCAAATGCTTTTCACACTTGGTCTGCTGGAGTATTTCAACGAACGCTTTGAAGCGGCGGTGAAGTTTTTTGACAGCGCAGAGAAAAGCCGTGACGCTGACAAAACGCTTCGGTGCAACTGTGAGCTTTACAAGGGCGAGTGTTTTCTCGCTCAGGGTAATGTGAGAGCGGCAAAGGCTTCGGTTGAAAAAAGTGCGGCACTCGTTAGTGACGATAAGCAGGAAGCACAGCTTAGAAAGCTGATGACACAGGTAGAAAAAGCTTACATCAGAACAAAAGAAAAGTCTGCTGATACGAAAGCAGACAACACCACGGAAGGAGGATATGCCTTTTAAGGCATAGAAACAAGTATGATAATAAACGCACTCAGAGGCTTTTGCATGGCTCTTGCGGACAGTGTCCCTGGAGTTTCGGGAGGAACTATAGCATTCCTGCTGGGCTTTTATGACAGCTTCATAAATTCCCTTAACGACATTATGGGACGTGACAATGCAAAGCGTAAAAAAGCATTTTTCTTTCTTATAAAGCTTGGCGTGGGCTGGGTGATCGGTATGCTTCTTGCAGTAAGCGTGCTTGCAAACGTGTTTGAAAGCGGCATCTACAAGGTAAGCTCGCTGTTTCTGGGCTTTATCATTCTGGCGATTCCGGTCATGATAATGGAAGAAAAAGAGAGCATTAAGGGCAAATATTACAACATCGTATGGGCTGTTATCGGCATTGCTATCGTTGTGGGCATTTCCCTTATAAATCCCTCCGGCAGCGGTGCTGACGTTTCTCACATGAATATAGGCACAGTGATATTCGTTGTTCTTGCAGGAATGTGCGCAATATCTGCAATGGTGCTTCCCGGCATTTCAGGCTCCACCATACTTCTCACATTCGGTCTTTATATGCCTGTTATCACGGGAATAAAAGAGTTCCTCCATTTGAACTTTGAGTATTTCGGACTTCTCTGCTCTTTGGGTATCGGCATTATCCTTGGGGTGTTTATTACCCTCAGGCTTATCAAAAAGGCTCTTGAAAAGTTCAGAAGCCAGACTATCTACTGCGTTATCGGCATGATGATAGGCTCACTGTACGCCATTGTTATAGGTCCTACAACGCTTAAAGAGCCTAAAGACCCTATGTCCTTCGGCACATTCAGCATCGTATTTTTTATCATCGGTGCGGCGATCGTGTTCGGTATTCAGGTAGCAAAGAGCGTGTATGACAAGAAACAGCTTGCAAAGGCTGAGAAAAAGATAGAGGAAGAAAAAACGTAATAAAATGATATCATAACAAAACGGGCGACCTCAGGTCGCCCCTACTTTTTGCAGAATTTTCTCACAGGTAGGGTGCGGTCCGGGTCGCCCGTTTTTATATCGCTTTATTGTTTTGTATCCTTTTTTACGGCAAAATACATCGCCAGGAACATAAATGAAAGTCCCCATGTTTCGCCGCCTGAAAACAGCTTTGGCAGCAGTGTGCTGTCAGTTGCCGCAGTGAGCAACGCCTTTATGATGTTGAAGATAACATACAGCACCACAGGGCCGCAGATAAGCCATTTTTTGCTCACAGGGATAAGCTTTTTCACCACCATTATTATATACGTCACCGCCACAAGCAGATCGGCGATAGTCTGCCATGCTGTGCCTATCATGAACGGCATCACAAGCACTGTGAAATGCTCGTCTATCTGCTCAGGGGTCAGTCCTGAACCTGCCGCCGCTCTCAGTGCAATGACTGCCATTGTGCAAATGCTGTGTATGCCGAAGATGCCAAGGGACATCATCACCGCACCAAAGCCGTAGGTTTTCAAAAGCTTTTGGTGCTCCCCTGCAAAACTATCCTTTATGTAGGAATACATCGCCCTTGAACCAAGCCAATAACCCACCATTGCGATTATGCCGATGAAAAATGACAGCTGATAAAAAATAAGCGGCACTTCACTTATGTTCATGGAAATTATCCCGCTTATGGCTTTCGGCACACTCTCGCCTCTGAATGAAAAGAGTATATCGCCGATACCGCACAGGAACATTCCTACAAAGCCTGCCAGCAAATAGGCTTTGCGTTTGCTTTTTTCTACATATCCCATATTGCTCTCCTAAAAGTTATCTTAAACTAACTTTACTCTATGATATTCTTCGTGAACATTATATATTAAAAACCTTTCATTGTCAACAGGAACACACTTTATACCCGTAGCAAATTCATATTCTTGTGATTATATAAAAACTACCGCCCCTACTGCCCCCTTTTGCTGTTCATTCTTCCAAAATCAGCATTTTATACAATTGAACGCCTTGACAATTATGCAACTATACCATATAATAAAATTAGGCAAATACTATATCCTGTATTATATTCCAAACATAATATGACAGCTATTGCAAAAATAGCATATCAGCGTCTATGATTTCTACAAATCATACGCCTGCCCTATGTAAAAAGTGTTTAAATTTTTGGGGCGTTTGGCATTTTTTCTTGCAAAAATTGTCGGCTTGTGGTATAATTATCAGGAGCAGGGGCGTGCTATCCCCTCAATGGGTGAAAACTATCCTTGTTTCTTAAACGTTTTCGCCAATATAGTAATAAAGGTGCAGAGCGCAAAGCTCGGCTTGAAAGTATATAGGAGGTAAAGATTTATGGCAAATAGTGCTGTAGAAAAAACAATTTCCACGCAGGAACTTAAAGAAAAGCTACTTGACGTTCTTCACAACGATTTCCAGACAACACCTGAGGACGCTTCCGATCAGCAGGTATACGAGGCTCTTTCTAAGATCGTTGTAGGCATTCTTAAAGCTAAGAGAAGAAAGTTCACCGTTAAAACTCAGTCTGAGGGCAAGAAGAAGGTCTACTATCTTTCAATGGAATTTCTTATGGGAAGAAGCCTTAAGACTTCTCTTTATAACCTTGAAATGCAGAAGCAGGCTACAAAGGTCCTTAAAGACATGGGCATTTCTATAAACGGCATTTACGAGTGTGAGCCTGACGCAGGTCTTGGCAACGGCGGTCTTGGAAGACTTGCTGCCTGCTATCTTGACGCTCTTGCTGCCGACGGCTATCATGCTACAGGCTATTCTATCTGCTATGAATACGGTATCTTCAAGCAGAAGCTGGAGGACGGCTGGCAGACCGAGCTTCCTGACAACTGGCTCCCAGGCGGCTCTGTATGGCTCGTTCCTGTTCCGTCAAAGGCTGTCGAGGTTCGTTTTGACGGCGAGCTTAAGGAATACTGGGACAATCAGTATCACTGCGTAACTCACGAGAACTACACATCAGTTATGGCTGTTCCATACGATCTGTTCGTATCAGGCTACAACAGCGAAGCAGTTTCAAAGCTAAGACTTTGGAAAGCTGAAATGGCTGATTTTGATATGTCAATGTTCAATCAGGGCGACTATCAGAAGGCTCTTAGCAAGAACATCATTTCACAGGCTATCACAAAGGTGCTTTATCCTAACGACAACCACGCAGAGGGCAAGTCACTCAGACTCAGACAGCAGTATTTCCTTTGCGCTGCTTCTATCGGCGATATCGTAAACCAGCACATGAGCGTTTACGGCACACTTGACAATCTCCATGAAAAGGTAGCTATCCACATCAACGATACTCACCCGACGCTTGCTATCCCAGAGCTTATGAGAGTTCTTCTTGATGATTGCGGCTATTCATGGGACAAGGCTTGGCATATCGTTACAAACACATTTGCATACACAAACCACACAGTAATGCCTGAGGCTTTGGAGAAGTGGGACTGCAACCTCCTCAAGAGCGTTTGCCCTAGAATCTTCTCTATCATCATCGAGATAAACGAGCGTTACTGCAAGGATCTTTGGGAGAGATACAAGGATCAGGCTAAGGTTTCACATATGTCTATCGTTGAGGACAACAAGGTGAAAATGGCTACACTTTGCGTACACGCTTGCCACAGCGTAAACGGCGTTGCAAAGATACACTCTGAGATCATCAAGAAGGAAACATTCAAGGACGAGTATCTTGACACACCAACAAAGTTCAAGAACGTTACAAACGGTATCGCATACAGAAGATGGCTTTATCAGTCTAACGAGGGTCTGACAGATCTTCTTTGCGAGAAGATAGGCGACGGCTTCCTCAAGAATGCAGCTGAACTTTCTAAGCTTGCTGTATTCAAGGACGACAAGGACGTTCTTGACAGACTTGCAAAGATCAAGCTTGACAACAAGAAGAGTTTTGCAAAGTATGTAAAGAATCAGTACGGCGTTGTTCTCAACACTGATTCTATCTTCGACGTCCAGGTAAAGAGACTGCACGAATACAAGAGACAGCAGCTCAACGCTCTGAACATCATAGCACAGTACAATTACCTCAAGGCTAATCCAAACGCTGATTTTGTACCAAAGACATATATCTTTGCTGCAAAGGCTGCTCCTGGCTACTACATGGCAAAGCAGATCATCAAGCTTATCTGGAACATTTCTCAGGAGCTGAAAAAGGACAAGAAGCTCAACGAGAAGCTCAACGTTATCTTCCTTGAGGACTACAACGTATCACTTTCTGAGATACTCATGCCGGCAGCTAACATCTCTGAGCAGATCTCACTTGCAGGCACAGAGGCTTCCGGTACAGGTAACATGAAGCTTATGATAAACGGCGCTATCACACTTGGCACTCTTGACGGAGCAAACGTTGAGATACACGAGCAGGTAGGCGACGACAACATTATCATCTTCGGTATGAACGTTGACGAGGTAAACGCTTGCAAGTCAGGCTACAAGCCTATGGACATCTACAACTCCAACGCAGTTGTTAAGCAGGCTATCGACACACTTCAGTACGGCATCAACGGACAGCAGTTCAACGAGATCGCTGACAGCCTGAAGAACTCTGACCCATACATGGCTCTCAAGGACTTCGATTCTTACCAGAAGGCACAGGCTTACGCTTCTGAGTGCTACAAGGATCAGACAAAGTGGCAGAAGATGAGCCTTGCAAACATTGCAGGCGCAGGCATTTTCTCCGCAGACCGTTCTGTTGAGGACTACGCTAGAGATATCTGGGGTCTTTCAAAGTAATTTATTAATACAAAAAATTATCGGACAGTTGCTTGGTGTGGCTGTCCGATTTTTTGTACATATACGCAATTCATGAAACGATAAATTTGTAAGGTCACAAGATGAGCGAAAGGAACGGGACGCAGAGGGCGTCGTCCCCTACATGGTTCGAGCGATGTTTATACAATGTGAAAATCAACATAAATAGTGACGTGCGAGAAAAGCGGGCTGTCGAGGGCGCCAGCCCCTACATTGTTTGTGCGATGTTTATTCAATGTGAAAAGCAACATAAATGGTGACGTGCGAGAAAGGCGGGCTGTCGAGGGCGCCAGCCCCTACATTTTTTTAACACACAAAAAAGGACGGCTTTTTTTCACCGTCCTTTTGATTTCTAATTTAGTCCTCGTCAGCAAGTGCAAAATCTATCTTGCCCGAGTTTACATTTGCGTTTATCACCTTTACTCTGATAGGGTCGCCCACACGATATTCCATTCCGTTTGTAAGGTTTTTCAGGCTCACCATATCGTCGCAGACATACTCACCGTCAGGCATATTGTCGGTATGAAGAAGTCCCTCGCAGGTGTCAGGAAGTGCGATAAAAAGACCGAACTCAACGGCTGAAACCACTGTTCCCTGAAACTCATCACCGATATGAGCGTTCATATACTCAGCCTTGTAGCAATCCTCACAGCTTCGCTCCACCTGCATTGCGGTAAGCTCCGTCTTTGTGGACTGGTCGGCTGAGGCGTAAACGAATTTGTTGAACTTTGTGGCGCACTCCTCTGCACTGCTGCCGCTGAGAAAAGCCGACATTATCCTGTGGATAGTCAGATCAGGGTAACGTCTGATAGGCGAGGTGAAGTGGGCGTAATCCTCCAGTGCAAGTCCGAAGTGACCCACAGGCTCGGTGGAATATCTTGCCTTTGACATACTCCTCAGAACGATATTGTTCATGATAAGGTCGATATCAGTACCCTTTGCGGCTTTTAGTATCTCAGACATATCCCCAGGGCAAGCCTTTTCGCCCAGCTTATACTGGACGTTGAGCTTGACAAGGGCTTCTCTCAGGGATTCAAGCTTCTCGTCTGACGGCTCTTCGTGGATACGATAAACGAACGGCAGGTTATTATCCATGCCAAATCTTGCGGCACACTCGTTTGCAACAAGCATGAAGTCCTCTATTATCTCCTCGCTTCTTCCACGGGTACGCCTCTCAACGCCCACGCAGATATCCTCGTCATTGATGATAAGCTTGCTCTCAGAAGTTTCAAGCTCAGGACAGCCACGGTTTTTCTTGTTTTTATACAAAATATCCGCAAGCTCCTTTATAATAGGAAGCTGACCTGAAACCTCGGCATATTTTTCTTTAAGTTCAGCATCGTCACTGCCTGCCAAAAGTGAGTTTATCTCGGAATAAACGCCCTTTACACGGGAACGGATAACAGTTTTTGCAAACTTATACTCGGTGATATTGCCCTGCTTGTCAAGTTCACAAAGACATGAGAACGCAAGTCTGTCCTCCTGCGGATTAAGGGAACAGATGCCGTTTGAAAGCTCCTTTGGGAGCATTGGTATAACTCGGTTTGCGTAATAAACGCTTGTGCCACGTTTGAAAGCCTCGTTATCAAGCTGTGACTTCGGCTGAACATAGTGGGAAACGTCGGCAATGTGAACGCCAAGGAGATAACCTGTTTTGGTACGTTCAACAGAAATTGCGTCGTCGATATCCTTTGTATCTGCGCCGTCAATGGTGAATATCGGCTTTTCACGGAGGTCAAGGCGGTTCGGTATCTCCTCTTTTATCCTTGAATAATCAGACACTTCCCTAGCTTCATAGATGACCTCGCTTGGGAAAACAGGGGTCAGACCATTGACCTCCAGAACGCTCATTGCACAGGCAGAGGCTTTCATGGAGCTTCCATAGCTTGAAACTATCTCACAGACGTGTTCAGAGTGCCTGTTTCCACGCTTTGTGACCTGTGCCACCACCTTATCGCCCTCGTGAAGCTCAAGACGCATTGGGTTTTCAAAGGTCATTGCATATTTTGACAGCATATCAGGAACGATTTTCAGCACTCCGAACTCGCTCACAAGCTCCCCTGTGAACTTAGCAAAATTCTCCTCCACAATGCTCATGACCTCGCCCTCGGTGCAAGCTCCCTCGCCCTTGAAGGTTCTCACAAGGACGATATCGTGTGGCATTGCGCCTTTGAGGTACTTGCCCACAACAAAAATTTCCTCGTCAGTGTCAAGATTTTTCACAAAGCCGTAGGTCTTATTGAGCCTTACCACCTCGCACTTGACGAATTTCTTAGGGTCAACGAGCCTTATGCCGAATTTGTCTTCCATTATCTCGCCGTTTTTCTTCATTTTGTCAACGGCTTTTGTGAATTTTTCAAACTCAAAGCCCTTTCCTCTGCATGATCTCAGCAATTCTTTGAAAGTCAGCGGCTTTTTGCCTGCTTTTTTTAACTTTGAATATATTATTTTTCTGTAATCTAACTTCATAAATTTCCTTTCTTTTTACTTATATTCCAACGCTATGTATTCATCTTTGAACACAAAGCCCATTTTCTGTGCTATTGAAAGCGAGGTGAGATTTCGTGCGTCCCAGTGAGGTGTAAGCCCACGGCGTACACATTCCAGCAAAAACGCCGCCGCAGTTATCTGTGCAAGACCTTTCAGACGGTATTCTTTACGGGTTGAAACTTCTATCTCAACGCCTTTATCGTAGTATGAGAACGCAGAAGTTCCGCTGACTATCCTGCCATTATCAGTGAGCACATATCCGAAACCATGGGCTGAAAAGTCCGCAAAGTCTTTAAAATTGCACACAAAGGACTCCGACCACTGCTCTGCCAAGGCTTTCTTATAAAGTTCTTCATCTATCATTGACAGTTTAAGCTGTCCCATATTTTGTACTCTTGATAATGTTTCACGCAGTTTGTCGGTATCAAAGTCGTTTTCAGGCGGACAGGTGTGATATCTTTTGACTATTTTAAGCTGTCCGTCGCAGGCACACAAGGCTTTTGCAAGCTCCTCGCTGTCAGGAACTATGACTGCGTTTTTGTTATCGCTGCAAAATTTGAGCATATCAGCCCCAAAGCTTTTGTCACCTGCGGCAAAATAAAAGTCGCCGCAGCATATGACCGCCGCAGTTGGTGCGGTGGTATCGTCGCAAAAGGCATTGCCGAAAATGCCGTCAAAATATGAAAACATCAGCGAGTCATAAAGATCCGCAAAAAGCGGTCTTATCTTATTCTTTACACCGTCTGCACATTTCATTACATTCTTTTCCCCATTCTTACTTTCTGCAAAGAAAAAGCCCTGCACGGAGCAGGGCGGGTAATTATTTCTTGATCTGATAAATAATATTTACAGCAAGAGTTATCACGAATATCAGTATCGCACTTATCCTTGTCAGTCTGTTAAGCTTAGCGTCCTTGGTGTTTGAACCGTTCTTTCCATAGAAAGAATCGTTATATCCACCGCCGATAGCAGATGTAAGACCCTGCTCTTTGGTGTCCTGCGCAAGAACTACAAGTATGATAACGAGGCTGGCTACGATCAGCAGTGCGCCTGCAACGATCTCAATTACGCTCATTTTTGTTCCTCCAAAACATAATTATACATTTTAATATATTATAGCACACATCTTCTCAGATTGCAAGGGGTTTTCAGAATTTTTTCAATTCTTTTTCTTTTTATCGGTGCTTTCAGCCTTTGAGGTGGTATCTTTCTGCTTCTCCACCTGCTGGATAACTGTGACGTTTGACACGTCAAGACGTTTTTTCAGAAGCTCTGTGACAGTTTTGAGCTGTTCATCGGTAAGAGCCTTGTTCTCATATAGCACCACTGTTACGCCATTAACTGTTGTGGGCGAGCCTACTGAATGGCTGCTCATGTGACCGCCTGCCGCACCTGTTATGTTTGGATAAACGATAGCAAGCTCCTCGGCGATATCGCTCATGTCGATATCATAGCTCTGATAGCTGTCAAGCTGTGCCTTCAGATTTTCATTCTCGGCTTTAAGGTCGTCGTTTTCTTTCTGCGCAAGCACCTGTGCCACCTTGTTCTGTGTTTCCTCATCGTCGGCATTCTTTTCAAGCATCTTTTCGACCTCGTCAGCGGTAACACCGCTTTCCACCTCGGTCTGTGTTATCACAAGCTTATAATCTCCCAATCCGAAAGCTTTCAGCTCGCTTTGAAGCGCCTTTGTATCGGCAGTGCTTATCTTCTTGCCAAGAAGTGCCACTTCTATCATACGTTTATCGGTATCTATAGTTTTCTGCACTATCTGAGTGCCGTCAAAGTCAAAATTCTCGGTGATAAACTTCTCTGCACTGCTGTTATCCATTGTCTTTTTCACAATATCATAGCCAAGATAAATACTAGGTAGCATGGTAATAACTGTGATAAGAGCGATATTTCTGTGTATCTTTTTCAAAGCCTTCGGGGAAATATCGTTGCCGTGAGGAAGTCTTAAAATTTTCAGAACAACGATAGCCGCAAGGCAGATGAAAAAGCTGTTTATGAAAAAGAGATACAATGCTCCGCCGAAATAGTCAAGGCGGTGTCTTGCCAAGCCGTAGCCTGCGGTACAAAGCGGCGGCATGAGTGCTGTTGCGATAGCCACGCCTGGGATAACGTTGCTTTTTTCCTTACGGGTCTGACCTATTATGCCGGCAAGTCCGCCAAAAAGGGCAATAAGAACGTCCCACGCTGTAGGTGTGGTTCGGGCAAGAAGTTCGGAGGAGGCTGTGGTGATAGGTGAGATAGTAAAGTAAATAGTCGAGGTGATAAGGCAAATGACCACCTGTATGCCAAGTCTTATGGCCGCACCCTTTGAAAGAGTCAGGTCATTGGTGGCGATTCCGTAGCCTATGGCTGTTATACCGCCCATGAGAGGCGAAATGAGCATAGCACCGATTATAACGGCGGTGGAGTTCATGTTAAGACCTATGGAAGCTATAAGTATGGCAAGCATGAGGATACACATATTAGTACCCTGAAGTTTTGCGCCAGATATTATCGTATTATGTATCTCATCAGGGTCAGCCATATCCCAGCGCAGACTGAACATATTTCTAAGCCCTTGTATAAATCTGCCTTCCTGTAATTTCAAATCTCAGACCTCCTCTGCTTATTTTACTGCACCCCATGCGATGTTCTGCAAACGCCTTGCAGAATCGGTAGTGCCTGCGCCTGTCTGCTGGATAAAATATAGTATGCAGAGCTGTTCTTTTGGGTCAATGCTGAAATAACAGCCCATCCAGCCGTCCCAGCCGAAAGAGCCTTCCGACTGGATAAGTCCTGCGGTGGAAGGGTCTTCAAGGATACGCATGAAGTTACCGTAGCCGTGACCCTTTGTGCTGTCCCAGTTAAGGGTCTTGCGCTGTTCAGGTGTAAGACCGTTTCTTGTCATGAAATCGACCGTGTTTCTGCCGAGTATCCTCACGCCGTCAAGCTCGCCCTTGTTCATAAGCATTTTGGCAAACTTTGCATAGTCCTCTACAGTGGAAACAAGACCTGCTCCGCCCGACTCAAAGGCAGGAGGTACAGTGTAATCAGTAAGGCAAAGGTGGAAGTGAGTGAACGGCTCGTTTCCGCCATTTTTGTATTCATAACACTGGGCAAGTCGGCTGTACTTTTCCGCTGGGATATAGAAGCCTGTATCGTTCATACCGAGGGGTTCAAAGATCTCTTTTCTAAGAAAATCTCCGAACTTCATGCCAGAAACCACCTCGATAACAGCACCCATGATGTCAGCAGACGCACCGTACATCCACTTTTCACCAGGGGTGGACATAAGAGGCCGCTTGCCCATTTCCTTTGCGAAGCTCACAGTATCCAGAAGCTTTTCGCCCTTGAGATATTTTTCAGACTGCTCGCCCCAAAGCGCACCCATTTTCTGACCTGCGGGAGTGCCGTCAGGATAAGGGATACCGGAAGTCATGGTGAGCAGGTCGCCTATAGTTATATCTCTGTCAGCAGGACACTCACCGTTCTCATCAAGAACCACAGGGTCGGAGAACTCAGGGATAAACCACTTGAGCAGGTGACGAGTGTCGAGCAGACCACGCTCGATAAGTATCATTGTGGCAGCGGCTGTGACAGGCTTTGACATAGAAAAAAGTCTGAAAATGCTGTCAGTTTTCATAGGGATATTTTTCTCCTTGTCAGCAAGGCCAAAGCTTTTGAGATAGACAGTTTCGCCTTTATGGATAACGCTGAGAACTGAGCCTGAGAAAACACCGTTGGTTATCTCTTTTTGTGCAACAGCGTCGAGATATTTAAAATTTTCGTACATGATAGGCCTCCGTGTTATGATATTTGATATATAGGATTATAACACAGTTCGGGTGGAAATGCAAGATTTTGTGTGGCAACAAAAAGCCATGACGGACAATGCCCGTCACGGCGAGCATCAAACCTCTCCCAGCGTATCATACCTATGGGCGGGGGCAAAAAAAATCCGCTACCATAAATGATAGCGGATTTAGGTGCAGGGGCACGCCCCTGCTGGCGGAGATGGAGAGATTTGAACTCTCGCTACGGTTTTGCCGTACTACCGCATTTCGAGTGCGGACCCTTCAGCCACTTGGGTACATCTCCTTGTGTCAACTATACTATTATACAAGTAATCACAAAAAAAGTCAAGCCCTTTGTGCAAATTTAAGCACAAAGAGCTTGTCCATCATCTATTGCTGAGCACGCCTCTGCATCTCCTTAACATATGCAAGCGTTTCAGGAGTGTAACCTACCATTGCGTTGGGACAACATTGGGAAAGCAATTGCATAAGCCCCATGGCGGTGTCCTTGCCCTTGGCATATACGTTAAAACGCAGTATATTCTTCTTGTGCTTCGTGCAGACGATTATCTCGTTGGTGTAGCTGATGAAATTCATACTCGCTGTGTGCTGGTAAATGCCGTAGGCTTCCTCTCGCCAGCACATCTGAAATGGCGCTTTCTTGTTGGCAAGCACCCTGTCGGATACGATAATATGATCGTCCTGATATTGTATGTTGGCGTAAAGCTCGTCAGCCTGCTGTAAAAGATCGGGATTGGCTTTGAATATGCCGCTCTTTTCAGGGTGCGTCCTCCGTGACGTACCAAATATAAGAAATATAACACCAGGCGTAAGAGCAAAAAGTCCAAGTATCAATACGCCGTATTCACCGGCTACTACCGCCGCAAATGAGATAAATCCACCCATTAGCGTGAGTATCACACCGCCAGCTATCATTGCTATCATTCTTTTTCGTATGTTGGCAAATACTACTTCTCGTCCCATTTTTGTTACCCCTCTTTACTTTTTATCCGTGATTCTGCTTTGCCACAAGGCTCTCTCCGCAGTATATCTTCCTGAGCTTCGGCTTCTCTATCTTGCCCGTCGGGTTTCTCGGTATGTCTGCAAAAATTATCTTGTGCGGACGCTTGTATCTCGGAAGCTTCTGACAGAACGCCATTATCTCTTCCTCTGTGCATGGGTGGTCTGGCTTTAGCTCGATTATTGCCGCCGCTATCTCGCCCAAACGCTGATCAGGCAGACCAATTACTGCCACGTCTCTGATAGCGTCGTGACTTCTCAAAAAGTCTTCTATCTGTACAGGGTAAAGATTTTCTCCACCACTTATAATAACGTCCTTTTTGCGGTCAACAAGGTAAATAAATCCGTCCTCGTCCTCCTGAGCCATGTCACCGGTGAAAAGCCAGCCGTCTTTGAGAGTTTCAGCCGTCGCCTTTGGATCTCTGTAGTAACAGGTCATAACGCCGGGACCTTTTACGCAAAGCTCGCCCACTTCGCCACGCTTTACAGTGTTGCCCTTATCATCAACTATCTTGACCTCCCAGCCAAAGCCTGCCTTGCCTATTGCGCCTACCTTGTCAATGTTATCCACACCAAGGTGTACACAGCCGGGACCTATAGATTCGCTAAGGCCATAGTTAGTGTCATATTTGTGGTTAGGGAAAACCTTTTTCCAGCGTGCAATAAGTGACGGCGGAACAGGCTGTGCGCCTATGTGCATAAGCCTCCACTGTGAAAGCTCATACTTTGAAAGTGTCACCTCGCCGCTGTCGATAGCGTCAAGGATATCCTGCGCCCAAGGCACAAGAAGCCATACGATAGTACACTTTTCCCTCGATACAGTATCAAGTATAAATTCAGGCTTCACGCCCTTGAGAAGCACCGCCTTGCCCCCTGAGATAAGGCTTCCGAACCAGTGCATCTTCGCACCTGTATGATAAAGGGGAGGAATACAAAGGAAAACGTCCTCCTTTGTCTGACCGTGATGATTCTGCTCAACTCTTGCGGCGTGCATAAGGCTCTCGTGATTGTGCAGGATAGCCTTCGGGAAGCCTGTTGTGCCTGACGAGAAGTAGATAGCCGCATCGTCCTCGTCAGTAAGCTCTATGTACGGAGTAGTGCTTGCACAATTTGCAGTGAGCCTGTCATAATGCTCTGCAAATGACGGACAGTTCTCGCCAACATAGAAAAGAAGTCTGTTCTTGCTTATCTCATCAGCTATCTCCTCAACTCTGCCGATAAATTCAGGGCCAAATACAAGAATATCCACCTCGGCAAGGTCAAGACAGTATTTTATCTCCTCTGGAGTGTATCTGAAATTCAGCGGCACTGCAAGCGCACCCGTCTTGAGGATACCAAAATAAATAGGCAGCCATTCAAGACAGTTCATAAGCAGGATACCCACCTTGTCACCCTTTTTTACCCCACGGGATAAAAGCAGATTGGCAAAGCGGTTAGCCTTTTCGTTGAAAACGCTCCAGGTTATCTCACGGCGATAATGACAGACTGGGTTAGGCTCGATAAGCTCATATTCCTTCCAAGTCACACGTCTGGTTTCTCTAATTTCAGGATTGACCTCTACCAGAGCAACATCATTTCCGAACTCTCTTGCGTTACGCTCCAGTATCTCGGTTATAGGCATACAAAAACTTCCTTTCATAATTAAAAGCTTGAAAGCTAGAAAACTTAAAAGCTTAAAAGTATTCACAAACATATATGTTATTATTTTATCATATGATGACAAAAAAGTAAAGAGATTTGAAACAGAATAAGTGACAAAGTGAAAGATAAATAATTGTGGAGTTTTTACAGAAGAAAAGTGTTTGCCCCTACCTGAATTTGTATGAATACCGTCAAAAAGATAGCCAACAAAAAAGGCAGCCCCACATGGGAGCTGCCCCTTAACTTAAAAAGTGTACCGTTTCAGATCTTATTCTTCTGCCTTTTCTTCCTCTTTGCTCGCCTCAGCCGCCTGCTGTGCCTTGAGAAGATCCCTGATCTCTGTTAGAAGCACTATGTCCACCGGTGGCTCTGCAGGCTTTTCAGGCTCTTCATGCTTGCCAAGTGACGCAAGCTTGTTTATGACCTTCATTATTACAAAAATAACGAACGCCATGATTATGAAGTTGATCACTGCCGTCAGAAATGCGCCGTAGTTTATGTACTGATTTCCAAGCAAATGTATCTTGCCCTCTACGTCAGCGCCGCCTATACAGCCTATTATCGGGTTGATAAAATTTTCCGTAAACGACGTCACGATATTCTGAAACGCAGCGCCTATGATAACGCCCACTGCCAAGTCCATGACGTTTCCTTTGAGAGCAAACGCCTTGAACTCATTTACAAACTTCTTGACAAATCCTTTTTTCTTCTCTTCCATAACGGTTACGACCTTTCGTTTTTTTGTCCCGAGCCACGCTCTTATGGTCATTTTATCACATATTTTGACCATTTTCAATAGTTTTTCTACAACATCCTACGGTTTTACGTCGTTTTGCCCATATATGTTAATACACTGTAAATGCTTTGTAAACAAATATGAAAAGGTATTGCATTTCCCGAAATGGTGTGCTATAATGATTAAGCTGTTTGAGTGAGGGACATGACGATGGGATATAGCCAAGAGGTAAGGCAGCGGACTTTGACTCCGTCATTCCGATGGTTCGAATCCATCTATCCCAACCAAAAACAAGCTAAATCGAACAAACATTGGGGTGTCGCCAAGTGGTAAGGCAACGGACTCTGACTCCGTCATTCCGAAGGTTCGAATCCTTCCACCCCAGCCACAAAAGACCGTAGATCTTTTCTGCGGTCTTTGTTTTTTTATATTCTTTCAGCAACCAAAAGAGAGGTTTTGCAACTGAGTATAAGTAAACATAAAAAACAAAATGTGAACAAAAATAATTTGGGATTGCGTGTTTACAAATCGGTAAAAACGTGTTATACTTAAAGTGCAAAAGAATTTCATCAAAGGAGGTCTGAAAAATGAAAAAGATAATAAACAGAAAAAATGCAGCGGCAGTGGCTTGCGCCGCTATGATGATATGTGCGGCAGGTGCTGTGCCTGACAGCGTGCTAAGTGTGAGTATGCCTGTGCAGGCGGCTGAAGCTGCGGTGCAGACAAGTCTGCCTCAGGTCACAGGGCTGACATCTAAAACCCCTGATATAAGCTCCATAAGACTTAGCTGGAACGCCGTGAATGGTGCTGACGGCTATTCTGTTGGAATGCGTTCAAAGGGTCAGTATCCTGAGATAGCAGACGTTACGGACACTACATATCTTGTTACAGGTCTGCCTGCGGCAACGAGGGAGAACTTCAAGGTAAGAGCCTATAAGATAGTGAACGGTCAAAAAGTCTATGGCGACTATTCAGTGAACTACAATTCCGCAACAAACCCACGCCCTATAAGCGGTCTTAAAGCTCAGACGGGCAATGCTTCCGTTAGCCTTTCATGGAAAAAAGTGGGCTGTTCAAACTATCGTGTCTTTATGCTGAAAAACGGCAAGTGGAAGCAGATAGCGCAGACGAATACAAACAGCTACACTGTCATAGGACTTGACGCAGGAAGCTATACATTTAAAGTAAGAGCCTGCAAGCGTGACGATAAGGGTGCAAATCACTACGGCAAATATTCGCAGGAGATAACGGCTCAGGCTGTCATGGTGGACAAGGTCACCGGTCTGACATCTAAGACCCCTAACACAAGCTCTATAAAGCTTAGCTGGAACGCTGTGAGCGGTGCGGACGGCTATTCTGTGGGAATGCGTTCAAAGGGTAAATATCCTGAGATAGCTGACGTGAAAGGCACGACCTACCTTGTTACAGGTCTGCCTGCGGCAACAAGGGAGAATTTCAAGGTAAGAGCATATAAGATAGTAGACGGAGTTAAGATATACAGCGACTATTGTGAAAACTACAATTCCGCCACAAATCCAAGGAAGGTAACAGGAGTAAAAGCTTCTGACATCACCGCTTCTACACTTGACCTTAACTGGAAGTCTGTAGGCTGCACAAGCTACAAGGTGTTTATATACACAAACGGCAAGTGGAAGAACATAGCTTCATCTACGGTAAATTCCTGCGCAATAAACGGACTTTACGCAAAGACTACATACAGATTCAAGGTAAGAGCCTGTAAGACGGACGATAAAGGTTCAAATCACTATGGCGCATATTCCGAGGAGATAACCGTTAAGACACCGAACCACACTGTCGAGGTCATAAACGGCATGAGCTATGTTGACGGAGTCCTTTTGGCGAACAAAACATATTCCCTCCCTGCAAGCTACGACCCAAAGGGTCTGACCAAAGAAACGTCAGCGGCATTCAAAAAGATGCAGACCGCTGCATATAAAGACGGCATAAGCCTGTGGGTATGCTCAGGCTACCGCTCTTATTACGATCAGAGATACCTTTATAATATGTACTGCAACCGTGACGGCAAGGCTGCGGCAGACACCTACTCCGCAAGACCCGGCTACAGCGACCATCAGACGGGCATGGCAATAGACGTAAACAACGCCAGCGACTCATTTAGCGGCACAAGAGAAGCCAAGTGGCTTGCCAACAACTGTGCAAAATATGGTTTTATAATTCGTTATCCAAAGGGCAAAGAGGCTTACACCGGTTATCAGTATGAGTCTTGGCACATAAGATATGTAGGCACGCCTTTAGCACAAAACATAACCAACAGCGGACTTTCTCTTGAAGAATACTTCGGGATAACTTCGCAATACAAGGATTGACATATGGTTCAGACCGCTGTTCACGGGCATCTGTGAACAGCGGTCTTTTGTTATTATCCATGCTCACTTATCACTTGAAATCTTGCATTTCACCATGATCTGTGTTATACTATATTTAAGGTAATACCGCACAAAGATCATGCGTCAGATGCGTAGTCAGATTTTTGTGTGATATGACGGAAAATCCGCAAGCAGATGGCGCGCAAAGCCGTCAGGCGGGCTTTGTGCGGTGTTGCCTTGTATATTCCACTAAGGAGGTCATCTCTATGCTTCTTTCAGGTAAGACGGTCGTTCTCGGCGTCAGCGGCAGTATTGCGGCTTACAAGATCCCAACTTTAGCAAGGCTGCTCAAAAAGCAAGGCTGCAATGTTCAGGTACTCATGACACAGAACGCCACTCAATTTATAAACCCTATCACTTTTGAATCCCTCACAGGCAATAAGTGCCTTATAGATACTTTTGACAGAAATTTTCAATACAGTGTTGAACACGTTGCTCTTGCAAAGCAGGCTGACCTTGTTATGGTCGCTCCTGCTTCCGCTAATGTTATCGGAAAGATAGCATACGGCATTGCTGACGATATGCTCACCACCACTGTCATGGCTTGCCCTTGCAAGAAAATGATATCCCCTGCCATGAACCACAATATGTATCACAATCCTATTGTGCAGGACAATATCCGGAAGCTTGAGCGTTTCGGCTACGAGATGATCGCTCCTGACAGAGGTATGCTTGCAAACGGTGATGACGGCGACGGCAGAATGCCTGAGCCTGAGGTGTTGTTTGAATACATTCTTCGGGAGCTTGCTTTTGAGAAGGATCTTGCAGGCAAAAAGGTGCTTGTTACGGCTGGTGCGACCATGGAGGCTATCGACCCTGTGAGGTACATCACAAATCATTCAAGCGGAAAAATGGGCTGTGCGGTGGCTAAAGCGGCTATGCAAAGAGGTGCAAAGGTGACGTTGGTGGCTGGTCACATGGAGGTTTTGCCGCCTATGTTCGTGGACGTTGTGAACGTAAAGTCTGCGGCGGATATGTTTGAAGCTGTCACAAATCTTGCTCCTGAGCAGGATATTATCGTAAAGGCGGCGGCTGTGGCTGACTACACGCCTGTTGAGGTGGCTGACAACAAGATAAAGAAGTCTGACGATGACATGAAGATAGAGCTAAAGCGCACGCAGGATATCCTCGGCTATCTCGGTCAGCACAAGCGTGACGGTCAGGTCATATGCGGTTTTTCTATGGAAACACAGGACGTTATCAAGAACTCTGAGAAAAAGCTCACCAACAAAAACTGCGATATGATATGCGCAAACTCACTAAAGACCGCTGGCGCAGGCTTCAAGACGGACACTAATGTTATCACCCTTATCACTGAGGGCGGTGCTGTGGAGCTGCCTATTATGACCAAAGAGCAAGCCGCTCACAGGATACTTGACGAGCTTGCGAAAATGATATAAGTGTATGATAATATGTACAGATAAACAGATCACGAAGGGAAATACGCCATATGAAACGTATTGAGATATATGAAAACGGCATTAATATAGTATTTGAGATAACAGACGAGAACGAGGCAAAGCTTCTGCACTTCTCTGCTCTGCCTTTTGATGAAGCCAAGACGGCTTCATACATGGGGCTTAAAACTTTCAGACCTGTAGAGATACAGGCGAGCGGTATCGACCGCCCTGACGAGCGTCACGGCAACAAATATATCGTGACCGCTCCGGGTTGGAGAATGAAGTTCAAGGACTTCCGTGATGTGAACAATGATTACGGCAGAAAGCTTGAACTTGTGACATTTGATGAGGGCACAGGTCTTGAAGCTGTGTCCCACTATCAGTTTTACACCGGCACGTCTGTTGTACGCTGTTGGACTACCCTCACAAACAAGGGCAGCGAGGTGCAGACCATTGAATATATATCCTCCTTTGCGCTGACGGGCGTAGAAAAAGAGGGGCTTAAAAAGCCTGAGGACAAGATGAAGATATGGGTATGCCACAACTCATGGCAGCGTGAATTGCAGTGGCAGGACTACACCCTTGAACAGGTGGGGCTTGCGTCCTCTGCTAAGCCTACGGAACAGCGTTCATCAAAGGTATTTGCCTGCACAAACGTTGGAAACTGGTCGGCAAAGGAATACATACCAATGGGTGTGCTTGAAAACACAGAAGCAGGCTCGGTGCTGTTTTGGCAGATAGAGCAAAACGGCTCTTGGCACTGGGAGCTTTCGGACGTGGGAGGACACTTCTATTTACAGCTTTCTGGGCCGTCGGAGATAGAGTCCCACTGGTATAAAAACCTTGTGCCTAACGAGAGCATAGAAAGCGTGAAATGTGCAGTAGGCTCGGTGACAGGAAGCTTTGATAAGGCTATGGGCGAGCTGACGAAATACCGCAGAAAAATACGTCGCCGCAACAAGGATAATCAGAGGCTTGCGGTAATATTCAACGACTACATGAACTGTCTGTGGGGCGACCCTACGGCAGAAAAGGAGTTTCCCCTTGTGGACGCTGCGGCAGAAGCAGGCTGTGAATATTTCTGCATTGACGCAGGCTGGTATGCTGACGGCTTTTGGTGGGACGAGGTCGGCGAATGGAAAGAGAGCAGAAAGCGTTTCCCTAACGGCGTAAAGGAAGTTGCCGACTATATCCGCAAAAAGGGCATGATACCCGGGCTTTGGCTTGAAATAGAGGTCATGGGAATAAAGTGTCCGCTTGTGGACAGCGTTTGCGATGACAGTTGGTTCTTCACACGTCACGGCAAGAGAGTCTATGACAGAAGCCGTTATCAGCTTGATTTCAGGAATCCCAAAGTCCGTTCCCACGCTGACGAGGTAATAGACAGGCTCGTTTCTGAATACGGCATAGGCTATATAAAAATGGATTACAACATAGAGCCTGGTATAGGCACTGAGCAGAACTGCGACAGCGTTGGCGAGGGTCTGTGGGGTCATGAAAAGGCTTATCTTGAATGGCTTGACGGTGTTTTTGCTCGTCACCCTGACCTTATTATAGAAAACTGCTCCAGCGGCGGACTCAGAATGGACTATGCGATGCTTTCAAGATACTCCATTCAGTCCACATCAGATCAGGACGATTACAAAAAATACTGCACCATTGCGGCGAACTCCCCTACTGCCCTTTGCCCTGAGCAATCGGCTATCTGGGCTTATCCTATCACATCAGGTGACAGAGAAGAAGTTGTTTTCAACATGATTAACGCAATGCTTTTGAGAATACATCAGAGCGGTCATCTTGGCAACATCGACCCTGAACGCAAGGCACTTGTAAAGGAAGCAATCAGCGTTTACAAGAAGATAAGGGCGGACATAAAGGAAGCAGTGCCGTTCTGGAGCTTGGGTCTGTCCAAATTTTCGGACGACTGGGTATCTCTCGGTCTGAGAAACGGCAACAAGGCTTATCTTGCCGTATGGAGGAGAGAGGGCAAGAGCGACACCTGCGCTCTGCCTATCGACTTCCTCAAGGGTGTTGACGCAAGGGTGAAGTGCATTTATCCTGATTTCAGCGAAACCCCTGTGGAGTTTTCAAAGGCGACGGGCAATGTTTCCGTTAAGTTTGACAAACCTTATATGGCTAGACTTTTTGAGATAGAGTGGTAAAAAAGTTACCTTCCAATAAGGGTAACTTTTCCCCACACCGCACCTTTTGATTTGTCCGATTTTACGGACAGTTGCTCGCCTGTGGGAGATATTATCGCTGATATTCCGCAGTTTCCTGCACGAAGGACATATCTTCTGTTCTCAACGGCTCGCATTATGCAGTGGCGGTAATGCTGTTCACGGGCGGAGCTTTTGCCGAACCACGAATCGTTGGTTGAAACGCAAATTATCTGTGCGCCCTGCTCTTTCTGTCGGCTCACAAGGCTTGGAAAAATGGACTCTATGCAGATAACAGAGCCTATGGTCATGCCGTCTGAGGCGAGGGGCTTGGTGTGTCTTTCGTCTGCACATTCGCTCATAGTGTCAAGGTGGAAAATGCCTGCAAAAGGTGTCTTTTCACCGAAAGGCACAAGCACTTGTTTCAGGTAGGGCGAAGATGCAATGCCGTTTTTATCATAGGCGAAAAGGGCGTTGTAATCCTTGCTGTTTTCAAGATAGAACGAGCCTGTCACAAGGGTACACCCATGGGTGGCGGCAAAGTCTGATATAAGGGAAAATTCTTTTAGCTGTTCGTCATAGTCTTTCGGCACGGCAGTTTCAGGAAGCAAAACAAGGTCGGTACCCCACCGCCAACAGCTTTCCATTATAGAAAGATAGGAGCGTGCTGAGTCAAGGGCTTTACGGCGTGATTTTTCCCTGCCCTCCAGACTATCCTGAGCGCAGATAACGTCTATCTGAGGGTAGATGTTATCCAGCTTTTTGTCGAGATTTATGGAATAAAGTCCATAGCTTAAATTTGCCCCCTGCAAAAGCAGTGCAAAGGCGGTGCAGGCAAAACGCTTTTTGCTAGTATATATCTCCCCATGCAGACCGTTGAGCAGGAAAATTATGAAGCTTGTAAGGCGGCAGCTTATGAGCGTGGCGGATTGCAAAAGCAGTGGCGAACTTGTTACAGTGAGCCATGCCGCAGACCACGGAAACGCCAGAATCGGAACTTTCTCTTGAAGCCACTCCCCTGCTGTCAAAAGCAGGCAGAGTAAAACTATCTCAGACAAACGGTGTTTGAGATGCGGTCGCAGGGGCAGGAAAAGGCTCAGTGGAAGATACATAAGGATACACTCCCACAAGGTCAGACCTAACCACGCTAAAGTGGCAAGAGGTATAGAGGCAAAGGACGGCAGAGGACATATTTTCCATATGGTGAGCATAAAAGTGAGCTGAAAAAGATAATATGGTACAAAAAAGCACAGAAAATCAAGCCTGAAAGCCTTTTTCTCATGACAGGCTGACAGACAATGCGCCATTGGCGCAAAGATAAAAAACGCAAGCCACGGTAAATTCAAGATAGATTGCATAAGTGCGCTCACTATACCCGTGAGGGCGAGGAACGCTCTCCGTGAGATTTTGGGGTCAATTATTTTCGAGATATTCATGTAAATATTATGACCCGAAAGTCGCACATAATTCACAAAACTATAAAGGGAGGCAGTAAATTGGAGATCTTTATTCCGCAGTTTGTCAGAACGGCTCTTGACAGGCTGAATGAGTACGGCTACGAGGGATATATAGTCGGTGGCTGTGTAAGAGATAGTTTGCTTGGAAAAAAGCCCCATGATTATGATGTTTGCACCAACTGCACCCCTGACAAAATGCTTGAAGTTTTCGCAAATTTCCGCACTATTGAAACCGGGCTGAAGCATGGCACGCTCACTGTTTTGATAGAGGGCGAGCCGGTGGAGATAACCTGTTATCGCAGTGACGGAGAGTATATAGGGCATAGAAAGCCTGCTCAGGTGACATTTGAAAGCTCGCTGGAGGAGGACTTAAAACGTCGTGACTTTACTGTGAACGCTATGGCATACTCACCAAAAGAGGGGCTTATTGACCTTTACGGCGGTCAAAGCGACCTTGAAAAGGGCATTATAAAATGCGTTGGCGAACCTGAAAAGCGTTTTGACGAGGACGCTTTGAGGATATTAAGAGGGCTGAGATTTTCTTCATGCCTTGGGTTTGAGATCGGGGAAAAGACCTCAAAGGCTATACTTGAACAACGTGAGCTTTTAAAAAGCATTTCAGCTGAACGCATTGCGTCGGAGCTTAAAAAACTTCTCTGTGGAAAGGGTGCAAGGAAGATATTGCTTGACTATCGTGAGGTCATAGCGGTGTTCATACCTGAGCTTCGGGAAAGTTTTGATTTCAGGCAGAACAATCCCCACCATTTTCTTGATGTGTATGGTCACATTTGTCTGAGCGTTGAGAACGTCAGACCACAGTGGCAGATGAGGCTTACTATGCTTCTTCATGATATCGGCAAGCCGAGAATGCACACTGTTGACGAGAACGGCATTTCGCACTTTAAAAAGCACCAGTTCCAGGGGGCTTACATGGCGGAGAAGATATTAAAAAGGCTCAGGATAGACAATGCGTCGGCGAAATATATTTATGAGCTTATATGGGAGCATGACAACAGGATACCTGCCACGAAAAAGTCGGTGCGGAGATTTATGGCTCAGCATGACTTTGACTTTGTTATGGATTATCTGGAAGTGCGAAGGGCTGACACATATGCCCAGTCGGACTACAAACGGCAGGAAAAGCTTGCAGAACTTGACCATATCGCAGAGCTTGCAATGGAGATAAAAGAGGACAACGAGTGTATCCACATTTGCGACCTTGACATAAACGGCAAGGATCTTATACAAATGGGCTTTGGCGGAAAGGATATCGGCATTGGGCTGGAGCTTGCATTGAATGGTGTTATAGACGAAAAGGTGGAAAACAAAAAAGAGGAGCTGAAAGGCTACATTGAAAGCAACTTCAAAAGGCAGGATAAAGATAATACTTAAAGGGTCGGCACTTGTGCTGTGGTGCGTGGTGATATTCATGTTTTCGGCAAACAATGCTGACGAGTCCAACAAGCAATCAAATGCGGTGTTTAACACAGTGATAGAATTTGTCAACCCTGTATATGACAGCCTTGACGCTACAGCGCAGGCGGAATACAAGGACACCGCCACGTTCATCATAAGAAAGCTTGCGCATTTCAGCGAATACGCCTTGCTTGGAATACTGGCGTTCATCAATTTTTCAAAGGTGAAAAAGCTTGGATACAGAGGGCTTTTTGCGGCAGTTTTTTCTTGCATCTACGCTTCAAGCGATGAGATACATCAGCTTTTCGTGCCGGGGCGTGCAGGGCAGGTGCGTGATGTTCTTATTGACACAAGCGGTGCAGTGGCAGGAATTTTACTTGCCATACTAATACGAAAAATATGGCTCAAAAGCCGTGAGAAAAAATCGTGATAACAAAAAAATATCCGTGGGGGCATTTCGCTCTCACGGATATTTTATTCTAGCAAAACCTATTGCAAATCATATCGTGACCCATTGGTATCGCCTCATTCAAAGCCTTGGCTTTACCTAAATCACCTTATCTCAAGTCTTTTGGTTTCAGGCTTTACCTCCTGCATCTTTGGCAGGTCAAGGGTCAGGATACCATTCTTGTACTCTGCGGCGATATTGCCCGTATCAATGCCTGTAAGGTCAAAGCTTCTCTGATAAGAACCGTATGTCCTCTCACGGCGGATATACTTGTCTTTCTTATCCTCTGTCTCTGCCTTATGCTCAGCGGTAAGAACAAGATCGTTGCCTGAGATGTCAAGCTTGATATCGTCCTTATCAAAGCCCGGAAGCTCTGCTTCCATTACATATTTGTCGCCCTCGTCCTTGATATCGGTCTTGAAGCTCTGGAGTGCATTTTCTCCAAAGAAATCATTCTCAAAATCATGGAATGCGTTAAACAGGTCGTAGCTCTTTCTTTCAAATGGTGTAAGTCCAAACATATAAATTCCTCCTTGATGTGTTATATCTTAATTTATCTTGTAAGCTTTTATAATTTATTCTGCTCTTCCATTGGTATCATTTCCTTTCTTCATTGTCTTTATGATACCCCTGCTATGTGTTCATTGTGTGAAGATATTGTGAACATTAGCTGAATTTTAGCACTCTCGTTATACGAGTGCTAGCATATTAGTTTTATGAGTGCTAAAACAATGTCATGACATGATATGATAATCAGCGGGCGAACGCTGTTCGCCCCTACTGCGTCAACGCCTATCACTGCTTATCGAAGCGGTCTTTAAGAAGCTTCAAGGCTTTCTTTTCTATCCTTGAAACATAGGAACGTGAGATACCAAGGCGTTTTGCGACTTCTCGCTGCGGCAGTTGCGGCTGACCGAAAAGACCATAGCGCAGAGTGACTATCTGTCTTTCACGCTCATCAAGAGAGCTTTCGATATAGCGGTAGAGCTGTTCACTGCGAATGGAAAGTTCTATTTTGTCGGCAACGTCCTCTCCGTCTGCGATTATGTCGATAAGGCAAAGCTGATTGCCGTCCTTATCGGAATCAACAGGCTCGTCAAAGTGGATATCGTTGGCAGACTTTTTCTGGGAGCGGAAGTGCATTAGTATCTCGTTCTCCACGCACCTGCTCCCATAGGTGGCGAAGCGACAGCCTTTCTTGTGGTCAAATGTTGACACAGCTTTTATCAGACCGATAGTGCCGATAGAGATAAGATCCTCCTGATCTGTGGAATTTGAATAATACTTTTTTATAATGTGTGCCACAAGACGAAGATTGTGTTCGATAAGCTTATCCTTTGCCGCCTTGTCACCCTGCGCCATTCTCTCAAAACACTCACGCTCCTCCTTCGCCGAAAGCGGTTTTGGAAACACGCTGCGGCTGTCAAAATGCAGTGCGAAAAATAGAAAATTTCCCGTAAGCAGTTCAAACAGTGCTGAAAACATATTTGTCCCTCCTTATATAAAGTATCGCTCATACGCTTTTTAATCATATGTGCTTCAGGGATTGTACTATTCTGATTTTGACATAAGGTCGCAAAATGTTTCTGATTTGTTAAATTTGCTGAAATATTGATTGTCTTGTTTGCTAAAATCACGAATATTGTTAATAATCTGTAAACAGACGGCATTTTACTTTTATCGTTAATCAAAGGGTGATATAATTATATCAGATAGGTATGTTTTTTGGGGGTGAGCGCTCATGATAAGCATAAAAGGACGATCGGTATTCGGAAGCATTGCAAGAGGAAAGCTGACCTTTTATCATCGTGACGAATTTATCATCAACAAGATAAAAGTGTCCGACCCTGAACTTGAATACAAAAAATATGTCAAGGCTAAAAACGCCGCTCTTGTGGAGCTTGGGGAGCTTTATGACCGTGCAAGGCTAAGCGTTGGGGAAGGCGACGCTCAAATATTTGTGATACACCAAATGCTTATCACCGACGAGCAATACGACAGCAGTATTCGCACAAAGATACTTGACGAGCATTTCAATGCCGATTATGCGGTCGCAAGCACTTCAAGAAGCTTTGCGGAGATGCTGGCACAAATGGACAGCGAATATATGCAAAGCAGAGCGGCTGACGTCAAGGACGTTTCAAACAGACTTTTAAGACACATATTAAACTGCGCCGACAAGCTTCCCATACTCAGAGAGAATGCCATTATCTGTACCGGCGACCTCATGCCCTCAGAAACCCTGCTCATGGACAAGACGAAGATAAAGGGCTTTTGCACAAGGTCGGGTTCTGTGAACTCTCACACTGCGATACTTGCGAAAAATCTTGGCATACCTGCCATTGTGAACGTTGGAACGGAGCTTTCTGACGAATACGAGGGCAAGGAAGCCGTCCTTGACGGCTACAGCGGAACGCTTTACATAGAGCCTGATGAGCATACTCTCAGACAGCTTGAATACAAGGAAGCCGTTGAGGGCAGGAAAAAGGAACTTCTCACAAGGCTCAAAGGAAGAAAGAACATCACTCGTGACGGACATGAGATAAAGATATATGCGAATATACTCAACTCTGAGGAGCTTGAATCAGCGGTAAAAAACGACGCAGGCGGGATAGGTCTTTTCAGAACGGAGTTTATGTGCTTTGACAGACCTGCTTTTCCTGACGAGGATTTTCAGTTTTACACCTACCGCAAGGCATTGGAGGCAATGGAGGGTAAAGAAGTCATAATAGGCACTTATGATATAGGTGCAGACAAGATACCTGATTGTGCAGACATGAGTGCTGAGAGAAATCCCTCTATGGGCTGTAGGGGCATACGGTTTTGTCTTGAAAGAGAAAGCATATTCAAAACACAGCTAAGAGCGTTATACAGAGCGTCTGTTTACGGACAGCTTTCAATACTTCTGCCTATGGTCATAGACGTGAGCGAGATACTGAGGGTGAAAGAACTTATCGTACAGGTCAAGGCAGAGCTTATAAAAGAGGGCAGGAAATTTGCCGACAATGTTAAGCTCGGGGCAATGATAGAGACCCCTGCGGCGGTGATGACAAGCGATATCATTGCTAAAGAGGTGGACTTTTTCAACATTGGCACTAACGACCTTGAACAGTTTGCTTTCGGTCTTGACAGGCAGAACCCATGCTATGACAGGGTATCACCGAAAAATCACAGGGCACTGCTGAGAATGATAAAAATGGTGTGCGACAACGCACATGCAAACGGCATAAAAGCAGGCATCTGCGGTGAGATAGCAGGCGACCCAACGCTCACAGAGATATTTCTGGAGCTTGATGTGGATATGCTGTCGGTAGTTCCGTCAAGGGTACTGCCGCTGAGGAAGGCGGTAAGGAGCATAAGTCTTAAAGACCCGAAAAAGGCAGAGAATGACCTGAAGCTGTTTTTATAAAAAGGATAATTTTCCTCATTTCATATAGGCGGTGGGATACGTTATCGTGCGTGTTCCACCGCCTTTTTGCTTTGCTTGCAAATACGCTAATAAGGAGAGCGAACTGTTCGCCACTACAGATATTTAAACAAAAAACGTATTTTATCTTATGGTCTGTATGGTTGTCTTATGAAAATCTTAAGCGTTTCTTAAAGCGGTTGACAGTTGGAAAGGGCTATGATAAACTTATATATGCCACTAAAAAATACGTCTGAAAAAGACAAAACACAAGGAGGAGAAACTTTGAAACTAAGAAACATAAACAGAGGTTTGGTTCTTGGCGGTGTGCTTGCGCTGGGCGTTGTATGCTACACAGTGTATGATAACAACCAGTTCAAGACTTCAAAGCCTGAGATAGAACAGACCATGAGGGATTATATCGCAGACTTGACAAGTGCAAACGTTGGAAGCAGTGATAAGTTAAAAAGTCAACTGACAGATTTTGTGAATAAGCATTATACTGACTACACCACTTCTGACAATGAGTACGCTTCGTCAAAGTCAGGACTTCTGGACGAAATAAACCAGGCTGAGGTTGCAGTGCAGGGGGGAGATATCACCTCGGCTGAGTATGACATAAAAGAGATGTCAATAAACAAGAGTGGAGCTGACGGAGCAAAGGTCACTATGATATATAATGTGTGCTATGACGTATCAAAGGGCGACCCAACTTTTCTCACAACCAACGGCATAAACACCATGACAAGCGGCAACTACACAAATTCCGACAACTATGAGCCTAGCAAATCTTCATACAAGGCGATTTTCAGTTATGAATATGCTGAATTTTATCTTTTGCGTACCTCTGACGGCTGGAAGATAGCAACGTCCAGCGACTACGGATATGGCGAGGATTACAACTTTGATGATAACAACAGTGACAGCGTGGCTGATGAAAGCAAGGCTGAGTCTGAGATAGTTCCGGACAGCAGTGCAGAAAATACCGACAGCAAGGGGGCAGACAGCGTTGAGTGATACTATTCTAAAGATAAAGGGGCTTAACAAGACCCTTGGCAAAAAGCAGATACTTCACAGCATAGATATGGAGTGTTACAGTGGCGAGGTCTACGGCTTTCTCGGTCCTAACGGTGCAGGAAAGACCACAACTATAAAGATAGCAGTGGGACTTTTACAGCTTGACGAGGGGGAGATATCCATTGACGGAAAGGATATAAGAAAAGACTTTGAGGGCGCAATGGCGAACGTTGGAGGCATTGTTGAAAACCCTGAGATGTACAAGTATCTTTCGGGCATGGAAAATCTCCGTCAGTATGCAAGAATGAGAGAGGGAGTAACTGAGGAGCGTATCAAAGAGGTGGTGGAGCTTGTAAGGCTTTCAAATCGCATTAATGACAAGGTGTCGAAATACTCTCTGGGCATGCGTCAGCGTCTTGGCGTTGCGCAGGCTATCCTGCACAGACCAAAGCTTCTTATACTTGACGAGCCTACAAACGGTCTTGACCCGCAGGGCATAAAGGAGCTTCGTGAAATACTCAAAGAGCTTGCCCACAAGGAAGGCACTTGCGTTGTGGTATCGTCACATCTCATGAGCGAAATGGAAATGATGTGCGACAGAGTGGGTATTATCGCAAACGGAAAAATGATAGGCTCATACACAATGGAGGAGCTTATCTCACAGTCTGACAGCTCAATTGCTGAATATGTACTTGAAGTTGACGACCCGCAAAAGGCTATGGGTCTTATAATGCTCGCAGACGAGGGCAAGCGTATCGACAAGGAAACAGGTGCAGTTGTCCTTTCTATCCCTGTGGAGATAGAGAAGAAAAAAATAGCCTCGGTGAATAAGACGCTTATCGAGGGCGGAGTTTCACTTTACACTGTTCACCGCAGAGAGAACAAGAAGCTTGAGGACGTATTCATCGAGCTTACAGGAGGAAAGGAAGGGGGCGTACAGATTGGCTAGATTTTTCAGACTTGTGAAAAACGAGTACATAAAGGTCTTCAAAAAGCTATCCACAAAAATAATGATCGTGCTTATAATAATATGTGCGCTTGGACTTTCAGGCATTGCACTTTTTGCAAAGCACAATATGGAGAGCAATAACTATTCAAGCTATGACGCAACCGGTGATTATCAGCAAACCATAGATTGGCTCAAAGACACAAACGGCGACCCTAACGAGATCGCAATGTGGCAGTATCTGATCGACAACGATATCGACAGCGATGACTGGAGATATGATGTACTGTCAGCCATGTTTGCAGACGGCACCGGTGATATGTCAGGGATAAAGAAGTATCTTGACGACAACGATTGGCGTGGCTTCTGTCAATACAGGCTGGATAATGACATACTCACAGAGGGCGAAAAGTGGGAATATCAATACAGATTGGACAAGGATATTTCCTTTGACAAGTCAAACGAGAAGAAAAACGATCTTATCATGACAGTTGCAAACGCAAAAAACACCATTGCGACCATGGGCGACGCAAAGTCTGACGGACAGAACAGCAGAGCAAAGCTGGAGGATAATATAAAACTTGCACTCTATCAGCTTGACAATGATAAGCTCGACAACACAGCAAACCAAATGACGCTGTTTGAAACAAGCGAGCCTGAGCAGATAACATTCTGGACAGTGTTTCTCACAAGCACTTTCCTTGTAACAGTAGTCGCACTGCTTGCTATCGTTATTGCAGGCGGCATTGTATCCTCTGAATTTTCACAGGGAACTGTCAAGTTCCTGCTTATTAACCCTGTTAAACGCTGGAAGATACTCATGTCAAAATACTTCACTGTCATCACAGTGGGTTACATAATGCTTTGCATACTTTTCGTGGTGATGATACCTATTACAGGGCTTATGCTCGGCTTTGACGGCTTCTCAACGCCTTATATCTATGTAAGCGGCGGCGATGTAAAGGAAATGCCTACACTGCTTTATGCGGCAGAGCAATATCTGATGAAAAGCGTTGAAATGGTGGTAATGTCAACACTGGCGTTCGCTATCTCGTCACTTGTAAGAAGCACGGCTCTTGCTATCGGCGTCAGCGTATTCACAATGTGCATAGGCTCAACGGTCACACAGCTTTTGGGTCAGCTTGGACAGGATTGGGCAAGATTCCTTGTGTTCGCAAACACAGACCTTGCTTCTATCTCAAAGGGCTACTCAATATTTGCTCAGCACAGCCTGACCTTTGCCGTAGGCGTTCTTACAGCACACATGGTGGTGTTCCTGCTCACAGCATGGGACGGCTTTACAAAGCGTTCTGTATAAATCAGAATAAAAGCATCAAACGGGCGGAGAAATTTCGCTCGTTTTTTGTTGCTGAAAAGGGTAAACAAATGAACAGATTATCATATAAACATAAGATTGACAAGGGTGAATAAATATTGTATAATAGTCGAGTTGACATAAAGACCGTTTTAAGGCAATAGATAATTTACAGGAGATAGATATATGTTTGAAACTTTAGTTGACGTTTTTCTTGACGCATTAATAGACAGTCTTAAGATCCTGCCTTTTCTGTTTGGAGTTTATATGCTTATAGAGTATATAGAGCATCGTTCTGCCGACAAGCTTGGAAAGGCTCTTAGAAAAATGGGGCCTTTTGGTGCAATAGGAGGAAGCATACTTGGAGCAGTGCCCCAGTGCGGATTTTCCGTTGTGGCGTCGAACCTTTACTCAGGCAGGCTCATCACAATGGGAACTCTCATTTCGGTATACCTTGCCACAAGCGACGAGGCAATACCAATGATGATAGCAAACCCTGCATTTGCCGGCAAGCTTTGGCAGCTTATTCTTATAAAGGTAGCTGTGGCTATAATAGCAGGTGTGCTTGTTGACCTTATCTTAAAGCTTATGGGCAAAAAGCAGGACGAAGAGCCTTTCAAGGAGATATGCGAGGACTGCGACTGCGAACACCACAGTATTTTGCACTCGGCACTTCACCACACTGTAAGCATAATACTTTTTATATTTGCGGTAAACCTTATTCTCGGTGCGGTAATGGAGTTTGCAGGAGAGGACACAGTAAAGACCCTGCTTATGTCTGACAGCATAGTTCAGCCGTTCATAGCAGGAATAATAGGCTTTATCCCGAACTGTGCGGCTTCCGTTGTTCTCACTCAGCTTTATATCGAGGGCGTTGTGAGCTTCGGCTCGCTTATCGCAGGACTTTGCACCGGCGCAGGCGTGGGACTTCTGGTGCTTTTCAAAACCAACAAGCACAACATGAAAGAGAATTTCGCCATAATGGGAATACTTTATGTTTTCGGTGTGGCAGCAGGCTTTGTGGCAAGTCTGTTCTAAAAGACGATAGACAGATAAAAGGAGCAATTCGCAATGAACTGCTCCTTTTTGTTTGCAAAAATTCTTCGTATGTATAATGGGTTGCCCCTACACTACATCATATCCTCAATAAGATAAGGCAGGCTTATGCGGAAGCAAACGCCGCCTTTTTTCATATCGTTTTCTACCTCTATGCTGCCCTCGGAAAGCTCGATTATCCTTTTTACAAGTGCAAGTCCAAGACCGTTGCCCTCTGTTGCACGGGAGCGGTCGCCCTGATAGAACTTATCAAATATCTTCGCCTTTACGTCAGGGGCTATAGACGGACCGTTGTCCCATATCTCCGCCGAAATATCCTTCTCGCTGCGGAAAAGCTTCACGCTTATCTTTCCGCCCTCCGGGGTGAACTTGATAGCGTTGTTGATGATATTCTGCCATATCTGCGCCATAAGCTCCTCACTGCCCACATACATGATATCCTCAAGGTCGATATCAAGGTCGATTTTTTTCTTCGACCACTCAGGTTCAAGCACAAGAAGTATTTTTCTTATCTGCTCGTCAAGAGAAAATCTTGTCTTTTTGCCCACTGTTTTCTGATTTTCAAGCTTTGTGAGCCTCAAAATATTTGACGAAAGCTTTGAAAGCCGTGATGTTTCGTCGATTATTATCTGCGTGTATTCCTCACGCTCCTGCTCGGTTATATCGTCAGATTGCAGAAGCTTTGCAAAGCCCTGTATGGAAGCCAGGGGCGTTTTGAACTCGTGGGAAACGTTTGAGATAAAGTCACCTCTCAGCGTTTCCGTGCCTGCAAGCTCCTCAGCCATTTTGTTAAAGTTCTGCGCAAGTATGCTGTATTCAGGATCAGACGGCTCTCTTACTCTTACCTTAAAATTGCCCTTTGCTATCTCAGCCGCCGCCGCACTAAGATCTCGTATAGGCTGTATAATGCTTCGGCTCATGAACGCTGTTATAATAGTACCGATAACTATACAGACCATAAAAGCTATGATGACAACAAGGTTTACTACCCAGTAAACGCTGTCGCTTGAAAAGCTGTCTATGATAACGAACTTATCATAGACCTGAGAGATTATAGTTGCGTTAGGCACAACACCCTCTGAGGACACATAATATCCCTTATGCACGATATCTGCAAAATGGTCGTGTACTCTTGAATCGTTTTTATCCACCACTGACAGACTATAGGCTGAATTGTTCACAATGGAAACTATCTCGTCCACAGTAAAACCGCCCTTTTCTTCAAGCTGATCCATTGCCATGGAAAGCTCCACCAACTGCTGTTCGGCATTGCTTTTCATTACAGGACTGCACACCATTACAAGCACTGACACCGATATAGAAGCCGACACCAGCATCACAAAGAAAAACATAAGAGTCAGCTTGAACTGCAAACTTGTTTTATTTTTGGTCTTTTTCTTATCCAAACCCCTCACCCCTCAGGCTTATCCCTCACTGCTTTTTCACAGCCTTATAGCCAAGTCCACGAACCGTGACAATATCGAATGACTCACAGCTTCCGTAACGCTCTCTCAGCCTTTTAACGTGAACGTCAACAGTACGCTCGTCAACGTCCTTATCCATGCCCCAAAGCTCGTCAAGGAGCTGACGGCGTGTGAATATCTTGTCAGGGTAGCTGAGCAGTTTAAAAAGCAGTTTGAACTCCATTTGCGGTATAGTTTCCGCCGCTCCGCCGTCAACCGCCACGCTCATAGCGTCATAATCAAGCACGCAGTTTCCCACAGTAAGAGAATGTTCCGACGCCATTTTTGAACGCCTTAAAAGCGCACCCACACGGAGTATCATCTCATTTATATCAATAGGTTTTACCATATAATCGTCTGTGCCGGCAGAAAAGCCCTCCTGCTTGTCCTCGAAGGTCTCCTTTGCGGTGACCATAAGTATAGGCAGGTTGAAATCAGCCTTTCTGAGCTGTCTTGTAAGCTCATAGCCGTCCATATTCGGCATCATTATATCTGAAATTATAAGGTCTATATTCGTTTTTTCAAGAACGTCCAAAGCCTCCAGACCGTCATTTGCAAGAAAAGTCACATAGCCGTGCTGTTTAAGTGCGGCAGACATGAGCTTTCTAAGGCTTGCGTCGTCCTCCACCACAAGTATCTGAAACATAAAATATCCTCCCTCGTAAAAAAATTCCCCAATAATGACATTATAGCTTATAATTGTGAACTGGTGATTAACATTTATTTTTTTCAAAAAACTCTCCGAAATCCCCTGAAAATTCATATTCGGTTCACACAGAACTGGTATTATATAATCACAGCAGAAGATACAAAAAAAGCTTTGGTAATTGGTAAAACTTAAAGTCAGGTTTTTATCTTCTTTCCCTCTGCGATTCCCCAAGTCGCTGATACATTTCCTCGTCTTTAGGTTTTACCAAATACCAAAGAATCCCTTTCATAATTCTATAAAAATTAATGCTCATTTCAGCCGATGGAAGTGGGTATTAATTTTTTTATTGCTCTTTTAAGACAAGATACGACAAAAAAACCGCAGAAGCCATATAAAATGACCTCTGCGGATATTTTTGCCTTTATTAGCCCGTTAGCTGCAAAGCTTTTCACGAAGCTCAGCCGCCTTTCCAAGAAGCGCACAGATGTAGCTGTCCACATCAGGCTTTGCAAAGCCGCCAAGCGCTGAACCTTTAAGCTTTCGCTGACCTGTTTCTCCGGGGATAACAAAGTTATCACCGTTCTTTTTCTTTTCGATAGCCGACTCCAGCATATAGATCTCGCTTGTTATGGTGTCGATATATTTTAATGTATCAAGCTTATCATAGCCGCCAAAAAAACACGTTTTCAGACTATCCATTTTTCTTCCCCCTGCCTTACTGCTGTTTTGCACAGCAATTGTTATCAAAGCCTACAATCTTTATTTGATTTAATTATATCACAAATATTTAGCTTTGTCAATAGGTTTGAAAATGAATGTTCACATTTAAGTAATTTTATATGAATTTTCGTGGCATTTTATGTTGAATAATTATAGATATAAAAAACGCAGCCCTTGCAGACTGCGTTTTTACATTATATAAGTCTTTTGATAATAGTGATGTTGTTGTATCTTGAAAAATACTCAACATTTGAAATAACGATACCAGTGGCAGTGTTCTGGGCGTGTACCATTTTGCCGTCGCCGATATAGATAGCAACATGGTAAATACTTGAGATCGACGCTCCGCCAAAGAAGATAACGTCGCCCTTTTTCATGTTGTTATATGAAACTGTAGTGCCGTATAAAGCCTGCGAAGCCGCATAGTGCGGAAGATTTATTCCCACCTGTGCGAACGAGAGCATCACAAGACCCGAACAATCCGTTGCACCAAACTGTGAACCGCCCCATACATACGCTCCGCCCACCATGCTTTTGGCATATGAAACAACAGTGTCTATTTTAGAACTGCTTGAATTATCAGGCTTAGGTGCAGGCGCTGCTGTTGTGGTGGTAGTGGTCTTTTTGCTTGTTTCAGGCTTTGGCTTAGCTGTTTCCTGCGGAGTTGTGGTAGTCTGAGCCGTAGTTTCGTCAGGCTTTTCCGTCTGAGCCGGCTTCTTCGTGGTAGTGGTCTTTTCACCGCTGTTACCACTCTTTTTGGTGGTGGTAGTCTTTTCCTTGGTGGTGGTCGTAGTTGTGGTGGTGGTCTCCGCCTTTGAAGACACCTTCGAATACTTATCTTCCACCTGCTGTGACTTATTTTCAAGGTCGCTCTTATCGTTCTTTATCTGCTCGATAAGCTTGCCCGACTCCTGCTCCATTTTCAGAAGCTCCGCCTGCTCGCCAGCCAAAGTGTTCTGCTCCTTGGCATATTCCTCAGCCTTTGCTTTGAGCTGTTTTATCTGCTCATCAAGCTCCGCCTTGGTCTTTTCAAGCTTTTTATACTGATCCAAAAGCTCGTTAAGCTCGTCATTATCGTGCTTTGCAACTCTCGTCACAAGCTCTATCCTCATAAGAACGTCATAAAAATCAGATGAATTTATCAGCACGTTTGTGTACGAATCTGCTCCGCCTGCAACATACATTGCACGAATACGCTCCATAAAATCGTCCTTGCCCTCGTTTATTGCAGTTTCCTGCAAGTCAAGGCTGTGCTGAGTGTCAAGCTGTTTACCGTCAAGCTCTGCCATTTGATCTTCAAGCTCAGAGGAATATTTCTCTGAATTTGCTATCTTTTTCTGTATGGACTTATATTTTTTCTTTATAGCCTCAAGGTTGTCCTGCTCGTCGGCAAGCTTTTTGTCAGCGTCAGCTATCTGCTTGTCAAGCTCCTGCTGTTGCTTTTTTAGCTCTTCAAGCTGACTGCTGTATGTATCGTTATCCGCCAAAGCGATATCACTTACGCTTCCGTCAGAAAAACCAAAAGCGGCAAAAGCTATACACAGAGCCATACAGCCTGCGGCTATTCTTTTCATGGGGTAAATTTTTTTCATAATATCAGTTCTCCAAAATATAAGCGTATTATATATTTCTCACGCTGTAACGTTTATGTAGTCCCTTTCATTATAACGCAAAACCCCGTTCTTGTCAAGAAACCAACCGCTAAAAGCCGTATTTTCGGCATTTTAAGACAATTCGCCACACATATTTTGTGCGTTATTGCACCTATTCTCCTCCGAACATCTCACCCAAGGTCTTTCCTATAAGCTCGCCTGTATACTGTGCCTGAGCGATAGAATTGCCGTGGCTTCCCACCTCTATAAGAAGCGAGCCGGTGGTCAAATCCTGATTATAGTGGCGATAGTCGAAAAGTACAGGCCTTGTAAGCCCCTGCCAATCGCTCTCCAAAGCCGACTGCAAGGCACAGGCAAAGTGAAAATTCTTCATATAGTCAGGCATACCCATAGTGCCGTCATCACACCCTGATATTATCATAAGCTGAGCCGCTTCCCTGCCCTCTATCTCCGCCACAGGCGCGAGCCTTGTGCCGTCCTCACGCTCTATGCCGTCACGGTGAACGTCAAGGCACACCTTTATAGAGGGGTACTCCTCCAATATCTGCTTTACCGCCATACGGCTCGAATCGTAAGACCCGTCATAGCTTGGATAATCATGCACAAGTGTATCGTGGATATACGCAACGCCTGCTTTGTCAAGCTGTTCGCATATCTTGTCCCCTACCGACAGCATATTCATTTCAGGGTCGGTGGTCTTACAGGAAAAGGAGCTGTCATAGTGGTCTTTGTCTGTGGGCTCAAAGCTTTCCGTGGCGTGGGTGTGATAAATAAGTATCTGCGGCTCAGAGGAATTTCCGTCTATTTGAAAATCATACGGCTTTGAGCTTTCCTCGTAAAGCTCATCATTTGAAAGCTCCGTGCAGTTTCTCACCTGACCGCCGCCGTCAAGATCGAAATACTGCTCGCCGTCATATCTGCCGTAGGTGTATTTTTCTATAACACCGTCATTTCCCTCCATGCTTGCAGGGTATGGTATCTTGTGCGTCACGTCCTGAGCAGGCAAAGGACTTGGCACTTCTGCGCTTACAGAGGGCGTTTGCTTCTCCTGTGGCGCCATATCCATATCCCATATACTGTGCTTTGACACCACCGCCGCTTCAAGCTTGTTTGATACCACAGGCTTTGATGCCGTGTCCGTTTCGCTTTCCATAGCAAAATACGGCTTGTATTCCCCCATAACCACCCCTGCCGCCGCAGCCGCCACCCTGCCGAACCTGCTTGCAGATCTTGCATAAAGCCATATACCCGTGGGCATAACGAACGCCACAATTATAACTGCAACACAACGCAGGCAGACTTTCTTTATATCCAATGCTGTCACTCCCATATACATCTTAGTATTATAATGTATATGCAGGACGAGCCGTCATATTACCTGCCCAGCTTCACCTTAACAGGCTTGCCCACTGTCATAGAGTCATGGGTCACGTTGCAGTCATAGCATAGTATCTTCACGCCCTTTCGGGAAGCTTTCTCCAAAGCCTCTCCGAACTCAGGGTGAGTGTCATAATTTGGAGTGAAATATTTCACATCGCTCATCTGAACGAGTATCATTATATAAGACTCATACCCCTCGTCAAGGCAGTGAGAAAGCTCCTCTATATGCTTCACCCCACGGAGGGTAGGAGCGTCAGGGAAAAGCACAACGCCGTCTTTCTCCAGCGTACAGCCCTTTACCTCCATGAATATCTTCCTGTCCTGCGACTCTAAGTAAAAATCAAAGCGTGAATTGCCGTATTTCTTTTCGGGATAGACCGAGAAGTCCTCGCCAAAAGGCATTTTTTCTCTCAGCCACTCCCCTACCGCCTTATTCGGGGCTTGGCTGTCCATGTTTATGAGCCTGTCACCTTTTTCCACTGCAACAAGGTCAAAAGCGGTCTTTCTCGATTCGCTGTCTGAATGTTCAAGCCAAACAGTACACCCCTCGATCAAAAGCTCTTTGCATCTGCCAGTATTTTTCACATGGCAGACCTCGGCTTTGCCGTCTATCTCAACGTTGGCGATAAACCTGTTCGGCCTTGATAGAAATTTGCCTTTATGTATATTATCGTATCTCATAATTCGCTCCTTTTATTCTTACTATTCACATTATACCACAAATATGTTTGATTATAAATACCTAAATCATGCTTTCTTAGCTTTGCTGATTTGTGGTTCGATACGAAAAGGGAAAAATATTTCACAAAATCTATTGACGTTATTTGTGAAATGTGTTATAGTTTTGAGTATAGGTTATATAACTATAATAATTTATTAAAATTTTAGAAAGAGGTATTTATAATGAAAAAAATAACTGCACTTCTCGTTTCACTTATCATGTCATGCACGGTAATGGCAGGCTGTTCTGACAGCAGTTCTTCAAGCTCATCAAAAGCAGACAGCACATCAAAGGCAGAAACAAGCGCAGCCGCTGACGAGTCAACTGCTTCAGAAGCAGGCACAGCCACAGATCTCGAGGATACTCTCACAGCGCAGTATACAAAGAAGATACAGGGCGAGAGCCTTGCTATCGACATGACAGTGGCAAGCGAATATGACAATTCATCAGCTGTTGTTGAGATAGCAGGCGGCAATATGCACATGAAAATGAAAGTTATGGGCGTGGATATGGACATCTATAGTATCGACGGAGTTATGTACACACTTGACAGCGAGTCAAAAACGTATTACACTGTTGATATGGAAGAATCTATCGACGACTTCAAGAGCGAAATAGGCTACGGCATTAACGACAGCTACAAGTTCATAAGCTCTGAAACAACTGACGACGGTCTTATCTGCGAAACTTTTGAAAAAGCAGAAGATTCGGGCATTGAGCTTGAATCAGGCGTAACTCTCGACACAAGCGATTCTGACGATCATTCTTTCACAACAACATTCAAGTATTACTTCAATGCTGACACAAAGGATCTTGTTAAGATAGAAACTATCTCTGACGGCTCAACGACTACTGTTACAGTAAACTCATTCACAACTGAAAACGTTGAGGTCAAGCTCCCTGACGATTTTGACAGTTGGACAGAGCAGTCTTTCGATATGAGCACTGACGATATCCCTTATGACGCTGAACTCGATGTTGAGTCAGGCGCTGAGTCAGCCGAGTGATTCTTGTCATTTTTCGGAGGCAAAATATTATGAACAAGAAAATGGTAACTATTATTGCAGCTTTGGCAATGTGTACAGCAATGGCAAGCTGCTCGGAGAGCGATACTGCAAGCTCTTCAAAGGCTGAAACAACTACTACAACGACGGCTGCCGCAGAGTCTGCCGCTCCTGCTGAAAGCACAGCAGACGAAAGCACAGCTGACAGCACTTCCACAAACGCAGGCACAACGGATTATGACGTTGACGGTGATTTCAGAGCATTTGAGCAGCTCAAAGAAAAATATGCAGACGGCTACCTCGTTACACTTGAGGGGCAGATGTCAAACAGCGGAACAAAATATACTATCTGCGTAAAGGACGGCAAGGCTTACGAGTCAAGCACAATACAGGGCATGAAGTCATATGCTGTTTACCCAGGCGACGGCAAGAAGTATAACGTTTCTGAGGCAACAACTACTTACTCGGTAAATGAAGCTGACGAGAACGCTTGGAAGGACTCTGACATTCTCTTCGGTGCGGCTCTCGATTTCGACCACGCATATATTGACACAACAACAAACGTTGTTCAAGAGTATTATAACCTCGACAGCAGTGTTTCAGGCGGTGAGGGTCAGATAGTTTACGGCTTTGACGGCGCTACATATGACCTTAAGCAGGTAGTTCTGCTCCCAGAGGGTGCTGACGAATCAAGTGCAGTTTACTTCACTGTAGATTCCATAGGCGAAGCAGACGACAGCCTGCTTGCTGTTCCTGATCTTTCTGCTTATACAAAAGAATAATTTTATCTGATCTTTTTCCAACATCGGGCGGACAGACCACTGCGGTCTGCCCGCTTTTTGCATTTTCAGCAAAGCGTTGTGCAATATGACGGAAAAGAAGTTCAAATATTTTTGAAATTTGTGAGAAAAATAGTCTTAAACCCCTTGACAAAATCGTCAAAAGGGTATAAACTATACTTAGCACTCGAGAAGAAAGAGTGCTAACACTTAAATACAATAAGTGCTAACAAGAAGAACGGGTGGTGAGCAAATGGACGACCGCAAGCTGAAAATACTTTCAGCGGTAGTCAATGAATATATCGTAACAGGCGAGCCTGTAGGCTCAAAGGCGATAATGGCTCACGTCAAAGCGTCCTCAGCGACCATAAGAAATGAAATGGCAGAGCTTGAGAAGCAAGGCTATCTCGAACAGCCACACACCTCCGCAGGCAGAATACCAACATATAAGGGCTACAGGCTTTATGTTGACCAGCTCATGGAGCAAAACCAGCTTACAGCAAATGAAAAGAAGATGCTGGATTCAATGATACCGCAGGAATATGTCACAGAAGAGGATCTTGTGAATAAGGCCTCCATGGCACTGGCGGATCTTACAAAATGTGCAGCGGTGGTCGCAAACGCAACGCCGAAGTTCTCGCTTATCTCAAAGGTAGAGGTAATACCTACAGGAAAGAGAATGTACGTTATTTTGATGATAACGTCCAACGGCTCTATTAAGAATAAGGTTTGCCGATTGGAGTTCGACCTCAGTCAGGATCAGCTTGAGTTTTTTGATAACTTCGTAAAGGAAAATCTCAACGGCGTGCCTATCGACAGTCTTTCGGACGCTTATCTTGAAAAGCTCACAGAAGCAATGGGAACGTACATGATGACCCTTTCACCGCTTGTTTCCGAGATCATGAAGATGACAAAGGAAATGAGCAGCGTGTCTATCAAAGGTCAGAGTAATCTTCTCACCTGCAAGGACTTCAACCAAAATGAGATAATAAGCTTTCTCGATAATCAGAAGGAGCTTAAAGGATTTATTGACGAAACGTTCTCAGGGCTTCACGTTATGTTCTCCCCTGAGCGTGATGGGTTTGTTATCCACAACTCCTCTATTATAACAGCTCCGTTCTCAAAGGACGGCAAGACAGCAGGTGCGCTGGGGCTTATAGGACCTATGAGGCTCGACTATGCGAAGTTTATCCCATATCTCGAGTATTTCACAGGAAAGATATCGGAAATGATATCCGAAAAGCCACAAGAGCCAAACAAAGAAGATGACGAAAATGAATAAAAAGAAAGGCAGGCGGCGTAAATTGAGTAAGGAAACTGAAAAGGACACCGAGCTTGAAAAAGAGGAAAACACCTCTGCTGAAAGCGAAGAAGTGAAAGAAGCGGCGGATACCGCAGAAAATGCCACTGAGGATACAGAGAAGAAGACGGAGGAGAGCGAAACAGAAAAGCTGAAAAAAGAGCTTGCCGAAGCAAACGATAAGTATCTCAGGCTTATGGCTGAATATGATAACTTCAGAAAAAGAAGCGCAAAGGAAAGACTGGAGCTTACAGACACAGCAAAGGGAAATGTGATAAACGGCTTCCTACCGGTGTTTGACAACTTTGAAAGAGCGTTAGGCACAGAAACTCAGGACGCAGTTTATAAACAGGGTGTTGAAATGATCTTCAATCAGTTCAGCGACGCTTTGAAAAAGCTCAACGTCGAGGTAATGGAGCTTGCGGGCAAGGAATTTGACCCGAACGTTGCAACAGCGGTCAGCACAGTTGACGACCCTGACCTCGGTGAAAATATTGTGGCGCAGGTGCTTCAAAACGGCTATACCATAGGCGGCAAGGTCATAAGACACGCAATGGTAATAGTAGCAAACCCATAAACAAAGACATCGGGACTTAAGGTCTTGATATAAATTAAGTAAATTTTGAAAGGACTTGATCTTATGAGCAAAATCATCGGTATAGATTTAGGTACAACAAACTCTTGTGTAGCAGTTATGGAGGGCGGCGAAGCCGTTGTTATCCCTAACAGCGAGGGTGCAAGAACAACTCCGTCAGTAGTTGGCGTTTCAAAGAACGGCGACAGACTTATCGGTCAGGTAGCAAAAAGACAGGCTGTTACGAACTATGACAACACTGTAATTTCTATCAAGAGACATATGGGCTCTGACTACAAGGCTCACATGGGCGGCAAGGATTACACTCCACAGGAAATTTCAGCTATGATACTCCAGAAGCTGAAAGCTGACGCAGAAGCTTATCTGGGTGAAAAGGTAACAGAGGCTGTTATCACAGTTCCTGCATACTTCACAGACGCACAAAGACAGGCTACTAAGGACGCAGGTCAGATCGCAGGTCTGACAGTAAAGAGAATAATCAACGAGCCAACAGCCGCTGCACTTTCTTACGGTATTGATAAGGAAGATGATCAGAAGGTAATGGTTTATGACCTTGGCGGTGGTACGTTCGATGTATCTATCATCGAAATGGGCGACGGTGTTACAGAAGTTCTTGCTACAGCAGGTAACAACCACCTGGGCGGCGACGACTTCGACCAGAGAATTATCGACTGGATGATCGCAGAGTTCAAGAAGACTGAGGGTGTTGACCTCTCAGGGGATAAAATGGCAATGCAGAGACTCAAGGAAGCTGCTGAAAAGGCTAAGATAGAGCTTTCATCTACAGCATCATCAACTATCTCTCTCCCATTCATCACAGCAGACGCTACAGGTCCAAAGCATCTTGAAATGACACTTACACAGGCTAAGTTCAACGAAATGACAGCAGACCTTGTTGAGTCAACAATGGGACCAGTTCGTCAGGCGCTTTCAGACTCAGGTCTGTCAGCTAACGACCTCCAGAAAGTCCTTATGGTCGGCGGTTCTTCAAGAATACCAGCCGTTCAGGAAGCTGTTAAGAAATTCCTTGGCAAAGAGCCATTCAAGGGCATCAACCCGGATGAGTGCGTAGCACTTGGCGCTGCATATCAGGGCGGTGTACTTGCAGGCGACGTTAAGGACGGTCTGCTCCTCCTCGATGTAACTCCACTGTCACTTGGTCTTGAAACAATGGGCGGTATCTGCACAAAGATCATCGAGAGAAATACAACTATACCTACAAAGAAGTCACAGATATTCTCAACTGCCGCTGATAACCAGTCAGCCGTTGATATCAACGTACTTCAGGGTGAGCGTGAGTTCGCTAAGGACAACAAACAGCTCGGTATGTTCAGACTTGACGGAATCGCTCCTGCTCCAAGAGGTGTTCCACAGATCGAGGTAACATTCGATATCGATGCTAACGGTATCGTACACGTTTCCGCTAAGGATCTTGGCACAGGCAAGGAGCAGAACATCACGATCACTTCTTCAACAAATATGTCTAAGGACGATATAGATAAGGCTGTCAAGGAAGCTGAGGCATTCGCTGCAGAGGACGCTAAGAAGAAAGAGGACGTTGACGCTAGAAACGCTGCTGACCAGCTTTGCTTCCAGGCTGAAAAGTCACTGGGCGAGTTCGGCGACAAGGTAGACGCTGCTGACAAGTCAGCTTGTCAGGCTAAGATAGACGCTCTTAAGGAAGCCCTCAAGGGTACTGATATCGAGGCTATCAAGGCTAAGCACAAGGAGCTTGAGGAAACATTCCAGGGCGTTGCAACTAAGGTATATCAGCAGGCTGCACAGGCACAGCAGGCAGCAGGCGGTGCCGCAGGCTTTGACCCTAACAATATGGGCGGAGCAAATGGCGGCAGCAACGGCGGCGCTTCAAACAACGGCGGCGACGACGTTATAGACGCTGAATTTACTGACGCAGAATAAATCATAACGGCTGCCTCTGCTCCGATTTTCCGAGCAGGGGCTATTGCCGTATTAAAAGGCTGTGTGAAAAGCGTGAAAGGACTATACTTACAAAAAGGAGGCAAGCCCATGCCCCAAGACTTTCACGATCTGCAGCTTACAGAGCATGGGCGTTTATATGGCTGAAAAAAGAGATTACTATGAAGTGCTTGGCGTTTCTAAAACTGCCACAGACGATGAATTAAAAAAGGCATTCCGTAAGCTTGCAAAGCAGTATCACCCTGACCTTCACCCCGGCGACAAAGCGTGCGAGGAGAAGTTCAAGGAAGTAAATGAAGCTTATGAGGTGCTTTCAGATAAAGATAAAAGAGCAAGATATGACCAGTTCGGTCACGCAGGCGTAGACCCGAACTACGGTGCAGGCGGTGGAGCAGGTGCAGGAGGCTTCGGCGGATTTGGCGATATGGGCGATATTTTCGATTCCATTTTCGGTGGATTTGGCGGAGGCTTCGGTGGCGGACGTTCTGCTAACCCTAACGCACCAAGACGTGGCGAGGATATAAGAGCGAACGTTGTTCTTGACTTCATGGAAGCCTGCAAGGGCAAGACTGTGAAAATTCGCATAAACAGAGCCGAAAAATGTCCTGACTGTCACGGCACAGGCGCAGCCGCAGGTTCTTCGCCTAAGACCTGTCCTGACTGCCACGGCACTGGTACAGTAAGGATAACACAGAGAACGCCTTTCGGAAACATCGCTCAGACCACGACTTGCAGTCGCTGTGGCGGTAAGGGTCAGATAATCGACAACCCTTGCCATACCTGCAACGGTCAGGGCAGAGTAAAGAAGGTATCTGAAAAGGAGATAAACGTTCCTGCTGGCATCGACGATGGTCAGACACTTAGAGTAGGCGGTGAGGGCAACTGCGGTATAAACGGAGGTCCTAACGGCGACCTGCACATCAACATTACAGTTCGACCTGACCCTATTTTCGAACGTGACGGCTATGACGTATGGACAGAGATACCTCTTACTTATGCACAGGCTACTCTCGGTGACGAGATAACAGTTCCTACAGTTGACGGCAAGGTAAAATACACAGTTCCGGAGGGTACACAGACAGGCACAGTGTTCCGCCTGAGAGGAAAGGGCATAAAGAAAGTAAACAGAAACGACCACGGCGACCACTACGTTCGTGTAACAGTTGAAGTTCCACGCAATCTGACCAAAGAGCAGAAAGAAAAGCTCCGTGACTACGAAAAGTCCCTCGGTGAAAAGAACTACGCAAAGCGCAAAACATTCTTTGACAAGCTCAAAGACAAATTCAAATAACAAAAAGGAGAACGGCACAAGCTGTTCTCCCTTTTTGTTTGCAATAAAAAAATGCCGCAGGAAGACCCACGGCAATTATCATCTTATCAAGCCATACCTGTGTGCTTTTTGATAGCCGCAAAGGACTCCGCACTGATAACGTGTTCCATACGGCAAGCGTCCTCTACTGCAACTTTCTCGTCAACACCAAGCTTTATGAGCCACTGTGAAAGCAACGTATGACGCTCATACATTTTCTCGGCTATCTCCAAGCCCTTGTCTGTCAAACGAATATAACCGTCCTTGTCAACAGTTATATAGCCGTTCTCACGGAGATTTTTCATTGCCACACTTACGCTCGGCTTTGAAAACTCAAGTTCGTTTACTATATCTATGCTTCTTACCTCGCCTTTGCCCTTGCGCTGGCTGAGAATAAGTATCGTTTCGAGATAATTTTCAGCTGATTCTCTTATCTGCATTATAACGTCCCTCCCTAGAACAAGTTTGTCATCAGGTCATTACGACTATTGTATCACATTTCAAACCGCATTTCAAGTGCAAGCACGCTTTTTCAGCGATTTCGATAAACTTTACATCAATGAATTGTGTTGATATACAAAGGCACTGCCCACAAAAAAGCAGTGCCTTTAAAGCTGTCTGTTATTTACTGTATACCGCACTCGTCATAGTCTTTCCACTTTTCGGCATACTCCTTATCCTCAAAATATTTGTATACAAAAAGCGCAGTTGACGCAACAACAAGTATCATCGCACCCATTAAAGTCCAGAACGACTTCCTTCTTGAATAGTTTGACATAACAAAACTTCCTTTCTTTCGCAATAGCATACAAAAACTTGCGGCTATCGCTCATAGCTTTGTTATAATTATACTACACAATGCTCTTTCTGTCAATTATTTTCACAGGATTTTCAGATATATTTTTCCGAGTAAAAGTGCAGAAATTCCTCAAGGCAAAGCCCTCCTGCGGCAATGATACGAGCGGCTTCAACGCCCACATAACGATAATGCCACGGCTCAAAATCAATGCCGGTCATCTGCTCTTTAAGGCGAGGATAGCGAAGGATAAAGCCGAAATCTGCGGCATTTGCACAAAGCCACCGTGATTCAGGCGTCTTGTAAAAATCCTCGCTCACATCATTGTCACCCTCTCTGCCGAGATCCACAGCAAGCCCGGTGTTGTGTTCGCTTGACCCGGGGAGAGCGAGAGTTCTGCCCACCTTTTCCACAGCCTTTTCATAACTCAGACCGCCCCACATTTCGTGAGATACTTCACGCTCCCAAAGCATCTGCTGATATTCAAAAGAGCGATAGGCGGAAATAATTTTCAGCTTTATGCCGTCAGCTTCCGCCTTTTTGAGCAGAAGCCTGAGCCTGTTTCCTGCCTGAGATTCCATAAACTTGCCGTTCACCTCTGTCAACTCCACACGATCGTAAAATCCCATATCTATGGGATTGAATTTATCCACAAGCATAAGATAATCCATATACTGACCTCCTTGTCCTGTTGGGGAGAAATGTTTTAACTTAGTATATGCAGATGTGTATGGAGAGTATACACGCTGAATGAGGAGTGAGGAATGAGGAATTAGCATAGCTGACCAAAGTTGTACACAAGCACCGAGCGTAGCGATTTTGCGACACAACAAACTTGCCCGTTCTCAGAACTTGTAAAAATTCAGAATTGTAGGGGCTTGGCTCAATTTCGGTTTCACCGAAATGCGACAGCCCGATATTTCTCGCCCGTTGAATTGTTGAAAAATATCACACAATGTCACCCCAAAATAATTTGGCATCAAGGATATGACAACCACAGCATCGCTCCCTTACACATTTCAAAAAGCGGTGCAAAATTACATCATATCACAAATTGCAGCGTAAAATGCCCGTCACAGCGAGTGACCTATATCCAGCACCCGTCCACTCTGACGACCTGCCCGTGAATGTAATCTGCTCCCTCTCCACTGAGAAAACGCACAACATTCGCCACATCTCTCGGCTTGCCTATCCTGCCTGCCGGTATATCATCAACTATCACACGAACATCTTCCTCGGTCAGCTCGCCGTTCATTTTCGTGTCTATCATTCCGCAGGATACGCAGTTCACCCTTATACCGCTTATGGCAACTTCCCTCGCCAAAGCCTTCGTAAATCCTATAAGCCCAGCCTTTGCCGCCGAGTATGCAACCTCGCAGGAAGCTCCCTTTTCGCCCCATACGGAGGTTATATTTATCACATTTCCACTGTGTTCCCTTATCATCTCAGGAAGCACCGCCCTGCTCATACGCATTGCGCCAAGCAGATTCACGTTCATCATCTCCCATAGCTTCTCGTCAGTCATGTCAGTGAAAAGCTCTATATCCGCTGTGCCTGCGTTGTTTACAAGAAGCGTAAGAAAGCCCAAACTGTCCCTGACTTCCGCCACGCATTTATCTATACTGTCCTTGTCGCCAATGTCGCAGTAAAAAACCTCTGCACATAAGCCACGCTCTTTAAGCTCAGATACCAAAGCTTCCGCCGCCGCCCTGCCATTCTTGTAGCATACAGCCACCTGCCAGCCGTCCTCAGCAAGCGCCCTGCATATCTCCGAGCCTATCCCACCGGAGCCACCTGTTACCAATGCTGTCTTTTTCATAAAAATACCCCCCGCAGATCATGATATACTGTAATTATATCACACCTGCGGAGGTTTTTCAACGGCTACTTTTCGTTCTCGTCTACCCATTTTCTCGCCCAGCCTGCATTCTGCTCCTGACGATTGTATACTCTGCCGTTTGGCACAGTATAGTTGTCCGTCACAACATATTCCTGACCTGCCGAGATAACGTCATGGGGCTTGTATACCTTTGTGCCGTCTGTCGCCTGTGGGAAACGGCTCTTGTCATGCTTTTTCATGGCTATCACTCTCCTTTTTATGTTATTATCCTGCCCGAAGCTTTTGTGATTATCAGATGAAAAATCTGCATAACAGTTGAAAATATCACGATAACGTGGTATAATCATCTTATACTATTTTTATCGGGAGCATTAAAATGGAAAAATACAACAAACAAAAAGCTATACTCACCGCACTGCTGAAATGGGTGGAAACAGAGTTCTTCGGAATTTTCGTATTTCTCTTTTTTATCGCAGTTGCAAAGCCTTTCGGTGCATTGGCAAATATAATTTTCGGTCTTACAGGACTTCTCACAGTGGTCTGCCTTATGGCTGACTTTGGTCTGAAACAGGGAGAGGAAGCCAGAAATAAGGTCACATTCCACGGTGAAAAGGATTGCCCTGACTATGGCTTCACACTTGGCCTTATTGCAAGCATACCATGCTATATCACAATGATACTGCTGATGATATCAAAATTCAGCGGCTCGTTCAACTTCATGCCTGCCTACAAGCTTCTTGATGCCTGCTTCTATCCTCTTATAGATTGGGCTGCCCACTCTGCCGACGTGAAAGATATGTCCCCATTTGTTTTCATCATGACCGCCATATTCCCACTACTCTATCCATTTGCCACATGGATAGGCTTTAAAATATCCTACAAGCAGATAGACGTAAAAGAGCGTGTGGTCTACAAGCACAAATAAAATCAAGCCTGCCGTATCAGTCCGATACGACAGGCTTTTATCTTTTTATCGAAAAAACTCAGTTCTCCACTATACATTTGACCGCTTCATCACTTTACTCAGAGTACATTTCGTCAGCCATATCAGGATCGTCCTTGGCGACAGAAGTCACAGCTTTCTCACTAGGATCAACATCGCCAGCGACCTCAGCGTTTTTCTTTTCGTCAGTGTATTCGCAGTTCTCATTGAGCCATTTTTCTATCTCTGTGACCTTTTCACTGCCAATATTGTATTTTTCTGTATATCCTAGATTTGCATCAAAATACATCCTGCCATCGTGAGTGAAGTATATCTGACCTTCTGTGCCAAGCATATCAATATTGAAATACGCTGTTATGCCGTTTGAAACATACCACTCATCATCTTCAGTGGTGGAAAAATCAATTGGTGTTTCCCCCTCAGAGGTTTCCGATCCGTCATCAACAGGCTCGGCAGTGAAAACGCCGTTTTCGTCCTTGAGCAGGTCAAGAAGTCCTGCAATGTCAACATCAGAATATGTTCTCAGCTTGCCCAGTCCAATATCATTATATACTGTCCTGATCTTTGCGGTCTTGCAAAGGTTCATATTCTTCACTATAGCGTCAAAATCAGACGGCGTATCGTTGAACACCCCATACCACGCCAAAGTGCCGTCATCAAATTTTACTGCCAGATAAAAACTTGATGACAAATCTTTTATTGAATAAATATCCGCTTTTGTTGTTTCCTTTTTGTTTGTTTCATAATTTGTTGTTTCAAGGGTCTGGGCTGTAAGCTTTTCATCAAGATAGCTTTCATCTATAACGCCCATTGAGCTGTACTTCACGCCGTTATATTCCACAAAATCATACTTTGCACCCATAGACAGATACTCCCACGGCGTCACCAAACCGATCTCCGTTGTTGCAAGATCAGTTCCATCATCGGCATAGTCCTGTGCCTGCTCATTTCCCGATGCCGAACTTACTTTTATATCTTTGTCCGACCTGCCTGCAAACATCATAACGCCCGTCGCCGCAGCGATAACACCGCAGGCTGCAACTGCCGCCCACTTTTTCCACACGGTTTTTATCTTTACTCCGCTTCCGCTCTGCCGACACTCCTCGATAAAATGCTCGTCAGCATTTTCCAAAGCCTTGAAAATATCCTCTCCTGTTGTTTTCATAAAAGAACTCCCTCCTTTTCAAGCAAAGCCTTTAACTTATTTCTGCTTCTGAAAAGGCTCGCCTTAACTGTGTTCAGGTTCATAGCATACTTTTTTGATATCTCTTTTATAGGTACTGCAAACCAATATCGCTGGAGAAATATATTTCTGTCTCTCTCCTGCAACTCACCAAGAAATTCGTTTATAAGCCCCTCAAGATGTCTGCCGTCGCAAAGACTCTCGGTGGTGTCATTGTCAGGTATGCACTCGTCAAGCTCCTCCAAGACCGCCGCTATCTCACCTTTTCCACGCTTTGCGGCCTTTGACGCACGATATCTGTCAAATGCGATATTTCTTGTTATCCGCCCGAAAAATGCCGACAGCATTCTGGGTTTCTGTGGCGGAATGGAGTTCCATGCCCTGAGCCAAGTTTCGTTCACGCACTCCTCCGTGTCCTCCCTGACTCCAAGAATATTGTAGCCCACAGAATAACAGTATCCGCCGTATTTTATATCCGATTGTGAGATAGCCTGCTGATCTCTGTTTTCATAAAGCTCGATTATCTTGCTGTCCTCCATTTTCCGCCCCCCTATACAATATACTTCATTGAAAGTCCTTTCACCTATAATGACGAGATGTCCGCCAAAAGGTTTTATGAAAACGCAAAATAATTATAACATATGATAAAAAATTATGCAACACAAAAACGACGTCCCACATCACTATGGAAACGCCGTTTATATGAAGAATGATTTTATGACAACTCGTTAAGAAGATCCATATACAATTCGTTGTAATCTGTTCTGTTATCCTTCAGGAATGCGATAGCCGCACGAGGGTGGCGGTTGAGCGCACCTGTGAGCATATAAGGCACGTCATAGCCCCACTGTGAACCCTTTGCCCTCTCCTCAGCAACGTACTTTTCAACAAATTTCAGTGTAGGAGTAAGCTTGTAGTTAGGGTTTCTCAGGAAGCTGAGCATCTGCTCCATGAAGCAGTTTCCTGCACCTCTGCCCATTCCGCTCATTGTAGCGTCAGCAAAGCTTGCGCCGTGAGAAATGCTCTCGATAGTGTTTGCAAAAGCGAGCTGTTGGTTGTTGTGCATATGAACGCCCACCTTTTTGCCACTAGCCTCAGCCACCTCGCAATACTGAGCAGTAAGTCTTCTCACCTGCTCTGGGAAAAGTGAGCCGTAGCTGTCAACAAGATAGATAACGTCAACAGGGCTTTTTGCCACAAGGTCAAGAGCCTGTGCGATATCGTCCTCACGGCTTGCAGAAACAGCCATGATGTTGATAGTAGTTTCATAGCCCATGTCGTGACAGTAGTTTATCATCTCCAGCGCACCGGGCATCTGATGAGTATACGTTGCGATCCTTATCATGTCGATAACGCTCTCGCTCTTTGGCAGGATATCCTTCTTGAAGTCACATCTGCCAACGTCAGCCATAACAGAAAGCTTCAAAGGGCTGTCATTCTCACCAACGATAGCTCTGATATCCTCCTCATCACAGAACTTCCACTTACCGAACCCCTTGACGTCAAAAAGCTCCTTAGAAGCCTTGTAACCGAACTCCATGTATTCAACGCCTGATTTTATGTTAGTTTTATAGAGTTCTTTTACAAACTCGTCTGAAAATCCAAAATTATTTACAAGTCCTCCGTCACGGATAGTTGCGTCCAGAAGCTTTATATCAGGACGATATGACATAAGGTCACCTTTCTGATTTATTGTCTTTGCCTGATTTGCCATTGTGATTACTTCCTTTCCAAAAGCAGGTACTTATCACGCCTGTATAAAATTTATCACTTTAAAGATTTTATGCTTTTAAGCTTTTATGTATTAAAGTATAGCACCGCTTTCACCATATGTCAATAGAACAAGAAGATTTTAAATATATTTTTTACATTTTGATAATATTTTCCTCCCCAAAGCCTGAACTTTTGTACATTTCCAACTATCAAAACGACGCAGTATTGTGATAAGTGCTGAAAAATATCCACGCTCCTTGACAAATCAGACTTATAGTTGTATACTCTAAGTGTACTACAACAGATAATACAGTTAGTACAGCAGAACAAATGAAACGAAACAACAAAATCGAAAGGAGGTATTCAAGGTGATAACGCTTGATCTTACAGGAAGAGCACCTATCTACGAACAGATATGCAGCCAGTTCTCAAGCCTTATATCAAAAGGCGTGCTGAAAGAAAACGATAAGCTGCCAAGCTCAAGAATGTTGGCAAAGGAACTGGGTCTGAATCCAAACACAGTCGCCAAAGCCTACAGCAGACTTGAGCATGACGATATAATCTATTCTGTAGCAGGAAAAGGCTGCTTTGTGGCAAAGCAGAAAGGCTCTATAGAGAAAAAATTGCTGGAAGAATTTAAGCTCCATGCCGCCGCCGCAATGCAGGCAGGCATAAGCCTTGGATCGCTTACCTCCGTCCTTGAAGAACTGGCGGAGGAACAGAAAGAAAGGAGTGACAAAGAATGATAGAAATAAAAGACCTGTCACTTACATTCAAAAACGCAGACGAAGATCATGAGGCACTGAAAGCCGTCACCCTGGATATCCCCGAGGGCTGCATATACGGCTTTGTAGGCTCGAACGGAGCAGGCAAATCCACCCTGCTGCGTGTTATAAGCGGGATCTACCGCCCCGACAGCGGCAGCGTCACCCTTGACAAAACAGAGGTCTATGACCGGCCGCAGGCTAAAGAGAACATCTTCTTTGTGAGCGACGAAACGGTGCAGTTTTCAAGACTGACAGTGAATGACCTGAAAAGCTTTTACCAATGCAGCTACCCGACCTTTGACGACAAGGTGTTCGATGACCTTATCTCAAAGCTTGACCTGCCACGGAAGAAACCTCTGTCCCAGTTTTCAAAGGGCATGAAAAGGCAGGCTATCGTTGCGGCTGCACTTGCCTGCCGAACAAAGTATATCCTCCTTGACGAGGCTTTTGACGGCCTTGACCCTGCCATGCGAAAGCTTATCCGCACAATGATAGTTGACGATATTTTCGACCGTGGTGCGACCCTTGTGGTGTCCTCCCACAACATCACCGAGATAGGCGAGCTTTGCGACAAAGCAATGCTCCTGCACAAAGGCGAAGTCATTTTTGCCAAGGATATCGATGATGTAAGAGAGGGCTTTGAAAAGGTGCAGATAGCCTTGCCTGAGGGCGAGCTTGACCGCTCCGCCATAGAAAACGCAGGCGTCGAAGTGCTCAGTTTCAGAAACCTCGGAAGAGTTTCCACCGTGGTGGCAAAGGGCGAAAAAGCGGATATCACTGCAAAGCTTAAAAAGCTCTCCCCTGCCGTTTTGGAGCTTGTCCCTCTGACCCTTGAAGAGATTTTCATTTACGAAATGGAGGTGCGTGGATATGCTGTCAGCAGCGAAGAGGATAAGTAAGACCTCAAACCGTGATCTTAAAGTGAACAGTTTGTTTTTTATAATCACAAATCTGGTGCTTTTTGTAAATTACATCGTGCAGATGTCCATACGGAATTTTATTACTTACTACAATGAAAGCATAACGAACTATTATCAGGGCTATGACATTGCATACATTGGCGTTGCCGCTGTCGCACTGTGCGGAGTTTTCACTGTGTTCGCTCTTTTCCATGAGAGCTACAGCAAAAGTCACGCAGACCTTGCCTACTCACTGCCCGCAGGTGCAAAGGAACGCTTTTTCTCAAAGCTTTGCACACTTGTAAAGCTGCACATCTTGCCTGTAGTTTTTTGGAACATCATTCAGTTTATTTCCACTATCATAACCACCGATCTATCTTTGAAGATACTTGCAAGGTATGCCGCAGTGCTGTTTCTCACTGAGCTTTCTACCTGCCTGTTCGTTGACCTTGTTGTGATACTGTGTCTTGTCTGCTGCGGCAGGCTTGCGGAGGTCATATACACGGCTGTGATAATAACAGCCTGTGAGGCGATACTGCCAAGGTGCATAGTTCTTTCATCTATCAGCATTTTCTCAACACGAGGCAGTGATGATATTGAAATCATTACAGATAAGTGGTTTGCGTGGAGTGCATTTCCTGCTTATCTTATGGATAACGGCTATTCAAACGCACTGGTTTTAATGCTCATGGGCAGCTCGCTGCTTTCGGCAGCACTCATATGCCTGCTGTATTTCATCTACAAAAAGCGTGACGGCAGAGCCACAGGCAAGCCATTTGTATTCACCGCTTTTCGTGAGATAGTTCTTATCCTCGGCATTGTGACCGTGACGACCTACGTTCTTTCCGATCCTGACAACATAGTTCTGCTGCCAGTGGTGCTACTGAGCTACCTTCTTATAAGGATATTCTCTGCAAAGAGCACCTTGACAATAGCGAAATTCGTAAAATGGATAGCAGTCTTTGCTGTATATATGATCATGATATTTGCCTTTAACTTCATTTCATATCTTTGCGACGGTTTCGCTGGCAAGCCTGACCTGTCAGCGCTCACCGACTATGACGACGTTTGGGTGTGGGTGCAGACAGACGAAGATATAATGACCTATACCCCAAGCTACAAAAACCCAGAAGGCAGAAAAACTCTCACTAAAGAGCAGGCTGAGCAGCTTACAGACATTTACATTAAAGCTCTGGACAGCCGTGAAAAGAGCTTTAGCGATTATATTGACTGTCTGAAACACCGCAACCTTGCAGGCAACTTCGCCTCAATAACTTTATACACCCGTAATTCGGACGATATTTACAGCGACAATAACAGCATCATTGATGTGATCGACATTGACGTCAGTCTGACAAAGAACAGTACCGAACAGGTGGCAGAAGAAATAAAAGCCCTTGATTTTATTTCACCGGAACAAATATCCTATCTTAAAACGAAAGAATTCTATCACTAACAAAAACCCCCTCAGAGCCACGCTCCAAGGGGGTTTTATCTTTCTGTTCTCTATTAATCCATGACCGCATTAGCAAGCATAAGCTTGATACGGTTCTCCTGATTGACCTTTGTCGCACCCGGGTCATAGTCGATAGCAACTATATTAGCGTCCGGATAAGCCTGCTTGATAGTTCTTGACATACCCTTTGCAACAATATGGTTAGGCAGACAGCCGAATGGCTGAGTGCAGATTATGTTTTTTGTGCCAGTTTCAGCAAGTGCTGCCATTTCTGCGGTGATGAGCCAGCCCTCGCCCATTTTAACGCCCTGACTGATGTACTTGTCAGCACACTTTCTAAGGTGCTCAAAATCATGAGGCGGCTGGAAAATGCCCTGTTCGTTGATGACCTTTATCTGCTGCTTCTGGAACTTGTAAAGCACATCATAACCAATGCCGTACATAAGAGTGCGGCTGGTTTTCTTGTCATAAAGCTTCTCGTCGTTGATAGCGTCCGACGCACAGTAAAGCACGAAGTCCAACAGTCCAGGCACGTTAGGCTCACAGCCCTCAGACAGCAGAAAATCGTTCAGATGATTGTTTGCCAGAGGCGAATACTTAACATATATCTCACCCACAATACCGACCTTAGGCTTCTTCTCCTTTGTCCTTGGAAGCGCCGCAAAGTCTTTGAGCATAGCGTTGTAAATGCTCTTTGTGTGCATATATCTGCTCGGGGTAGCAAACAGCTTCCCAAGTCTGTGCTGCCACCTTGCCAAAAGCTCGTCAGTAGAATTTTTCTCTATCTCGTAAGGCTTGCACTGATTGTAAAGAAGCATGAGCATATCACCGTAAAGCACCGCATAAATAAGCTTCATTGCAATGGCAGGGGTGATATCTATGGAAGCGTCCTTTTCAAGTCCGCTGAAATTCAGCGACAGAACAGGCACTTCAGGAAACTGCGTTGACAGCGCCTTTCTTATAAGGTGGATATAGTTTGAAGCACGACAGCCGCCGCCCGTCTGTGACATAAGCAGAGCCGTATGTTCAAGGTCATACTTGCCGCTTTTGAGAGCGTCCATAAACTGTCCTATAACGAGCAGTGCAGGATAGCAAGCGTCATTATGTGTGTTTTTAAGTCCCTCGTCTATAACGTTTCGTGAGCAGTTTTGCAAAAGCTCCATGTTATAGCCGTATTTTTTGTATATCGCCATGATAAGCTTGAAGTGTATAGGAAGCATATCTGGTATAAGTATAGTGTATTCCTCACGTCTTGACTTGTCAAAATAAGACCTTTTCACTCTGTCCGAGCCTGCGTGTTTTATCTCTTTTTCAGCCATTACATTGCCTCCTTGTCCATTTTCTTCTCAGCATTTGCGCTGGCTTCTTTTTCCTCCAGTGCCGCCGCCAAAGACCTGAGTCTTATCTTAGCCGCACCGAGATTCGTTATCTCGTCTATCTTGAGCTGAGTGTAAAGCTTGCCCTTTTCTTCAAGTATAGCTCTTACCTCGTCTGTTGTAACAGCGTCGATACCACAGCCGAAGGATACCAGCTGAACGAGCTGCATATCATCATTCTCGCATACATACTCTGCCGCTCTGTAAAGCCTTGAATGATAAGTCCACTGATTGAGTACGTCAAGGGCAGGTGTATCCACCTTCATTGCCACGCTGTCCTCAGTGATAACAGCAAAGCCAAGAGAAGCGATAAGCTTATGTATTCCGTGGTTTATCTCAGGGTCGATGTGGTAAGGTCTGCCTGCCAGAACGATTATTTTCTGACCCTTTGCCCTTGCCTCAGCGATTATCTCCTGCGCCTTAGCCTCAATATCCCTATGGTATCTCACCTGCTCAGAATAAGCCTTGTTAAGCACTCCAAGCACCTGCTTTGCAGTGATGTTATACTTTGAAAGCGCTCTTGCCATTGCCTTTGCAACGTGCTTTTTGATGTTTATGTCAAGATAAGGCATGATGAAATTGTCATCATTCAGCTTGTCATTGTTAGCCTTTAGAAGCTCAGGATAATAAGCAACGACAGGACAGTTATAGTGATTGTCCGACTGACCCTCGTCAGCATTGTAGCTCATGCAAGGATAGAATATAAAGTCCACGCCCTTTTCAAGGAGGCTCTCTATATGTCCGTGACAAAGCTTTGCAGGATAACATACCGTATCAGACGGGATAGTTTGCTGACCCTTATAATATGTATCTCTCGTTGACTCCTCAGACAGCACCACCTCAAAGCCAAGGCTTGTGAGCAGTGTTGAGAAAAACGGCATAAGGTCATAATAAGACAGCGCAAGCGGCAGACCCACCTTTGCAATAGGTTTTGCAGGCTTGTTGTCAGCATAAGAGAGTATCTTGTTATACTTATACTCTATCATGTTTTCCGTTCTGTCGGTTATCTTTATGCCTGCACCCTTTTCACAGCGGTTTCCGGAAGTAAATCTTCTGCCGTCATTAAATTTTATTATAGTAAGGTTGCAGTGTGCACCACAGCCACCGCACTGAACGGCTCTTGAATTGTAAGCAAATTCTTCAAGCTGAGCCTTTGTAAGAACGCCTGACTTGCCGTCCCTGCCCTGAGATTTTTCTTTTGCGAAAAGCGCACAGCCGAACGCACCCATAAGTCCCGCAATGGCAGGTCTTATAACGTTTCTGCCAAGCTCCATTTCAAATGACCTGAGCACAGCGTCGTTAAGGAACGTTCCGCCCTGAACGACTATATTCTTGCCAAGCTCGTCAATAGACTTGGCTCTTATTACCTTGTAAACTGCGTTCTTGATGATAGACGAAGAAAGTCCTGCAGAGATATCCTCAACGGAAGCTCCGTCCTTTTGCGCCTGCTTTACAGATGAGTTCATGAACACTGTACATCTTGAGCCAAGCTCCACAGGTGCTTTTGCAAACAGACCGAGCCTTGCAAACTCTGCAATGTCATATCCCATTGCACCTGCAAAAGTCTGAATGAACGAGCCACAGCCTGATGAACAAGCCTCGTTGAGCATAATGCTGTCGATAGCATTGTTTTTTATCTTAAAGCACTTTATATCCTGTCCGCCGATGTCGATGATAAAATCAACGTCGGGGCAGAAATAAGCCGCCGCCTTATAGTGCGCAACAGTTTCAACTATACCATAGTCAACGCCCAGACCTGCCTTTATAAGATCCTCACCGTAGCCTGTTACCGCAGAAGCTTTTATGTTAAGCTCAGGGGTAGCAAGGCTGTAGATCTCCTCAAGCTTTGAAGCGATTATATCCAGCGGCTGACCCTTGTTTGAGCAGTAGTGCTGATAAAGAAGCTTTCCGTCAGGTGTGATAAGCACAAGCTTTGTGGTTGTCGAGCCTGCGTCTATACCAAGATAAGCGTCGCCCCTGTAAGTTCTGATGTCTTCATATTTAAGGTCAGACTTCTTGTGTCTTTCCACGAAAGCATTATATTCCTCACGGCTTGCAAACAGTGGCTTGCCTACCACGATATTGTCAGTAGCCTTTGCGTTCACTATCTTGTCGATAGCCTCATCTATAGTCATTTCCTCAGCAAGAGTGTCAGCGTGAAGTGCCGCACCAAAAGCCATATAGCATGAAGAATTTTCAGGAAGTATAGCGTGTTCCTCGTCAAGGCCCAAAGTAGTTCTGAATGCCTTTCTCAGTGCACTGAGATATGTAAGCGGACCGCCAAGGAAAAGCACCTGACCGCCGATCTTTCTGCCCTGTGCCAGACCCGAAACTGTCTGGTCAACAACAGCCTGAAAAATAGACGCAGATATGTCCTCTTTTCTTGCACCCTGATTAAGAAGCGGCTGAATATCAGACTTTGCGAAAACACCACATCTTGAAGCGATAGGATAAGTCTTTTCAGCCTTAAGAGCAAGGTCGTTCATCTCGTCAGGGGTAACGCCCAAAAGTCCTGCCATCTGGTCGATAAAAGCACCTGTGCCACCTGCGCAAGAGCCGTTCATACGCTGTTCAACGCCCCCTGTGAGGAAGATTATCTTAGCGTCCTCACCGCCAAGCTCAACCACAACGTCAGCCTTTGGATACTTCTTGTTTACAGCGATAAAAGCAGAAAAGACCTCCTGCACGAAAGAGATACCGCTTGCCTCAGCGATGCCAAGACCTGCCGAGCCTGTTATGGCTATCCTGAACTTGTCCTCAGGATAAAGCTCTCTGATAGCACGCAGCTGCTCAGCCACCGTTTCCCTTACCTTTGAAAAATGTCTTTCATATTTGTTATAAATAAACTCGCCCTCGTCAAGAATTACCGTCTTGACCGTGGTCGAACCTACGTCTATGCCTAAATCATAAATCTTGCCCATAGTAAAAACCTCACTGATTCTCGTTTGTACACTCTTAGTTATTATATCACACTTTTTCGCAAATTACAAGCTTTTTATATTAACAAATATGTATGCGTTCAGCTCAAAAGCCATTCAAAAACCAAAACGGGCGAACGTCCGTCACCCCCACTCTGTAGTAAAACATTGTAGAGGAGAACAGTGTTCGCCCGTGTGATATTCATTTTGTATCTATGCTTATTCCTGCTCTAAAAGGCAATCAGTAAGATTAAGGTCATAGAGATTGTTGTAGGTAGGCTGCTGAACAGGCTCGCCTGCAAGTCTGTAGAACTGCTCTGAGCCGTACTTCTTGATGAAGTTTGTGGTGTGGCAATTTACTTTCAGCTCCTCGATAAACTTCTTCATAACATTGCTGTCAGCGCCATAAGCATTCTCAAGGAAGTCAAAAGCGTATTTCAGACCATTCATAGACTGCTGTGTAACGTTGTTTGCGCCATGGAGCAGATTGTTGAAGGAGTTCTGCAAAATAACAGTACAGCGGTTTTTGTTATCTCTTCCCTCGTTCGTACACTTATCAAGATAAGCTTCCAGATTGTGGAGTATCCAGTGCTGGATCTTCTTGTTTGACGGCGAGATGTTTCTTGCTCTTACCGCCTTGTCAAGGCTCTTGTTGCAGTCCATGATGTGTTCACTGATTATCTGACGGCATGAAAGGCCATTGTTTATCTTCACAAGGATATCTTCCATTCTTGGGTGGATAAGTCTTATCATCTTCTCCATTTGGATACAGCTTCTCATTGTGTATGTGATGCCGTCCATAAGCAGATTCATAAGAGCCACAGCTTCCTCAGTGCCTGCCGCTCTTGCGTCAGCAATGTTCTGAGCAGTTATGCCGCCCTCGAGGATAGCGTCAACGTCATATTTCTCACGATAGTAGTTGAATCTGTCATAATATTCCGCAAAGCCCTTTGAGAACTCTGGGTTCTGTACATACTGAGCAGCCAGAGCGTGGTCAACAAGGATACCGCTCTCCTCATAAAGCTGCATCATTTCAGAAAGGTCCTCCCAGCCACGGGCAGTAACAAAGCGGTAGTTGTTCTTATCGCTTGCGTCTACCATATAATAGTGGTCAGGGTGAAGCTCAAGATATGATATGATAGCAGGGTGAACGCCTGCATAATAAGCATATTCTTTCCAAACGCCGAAATCAGGCTGACACTCGACCCTCTTAACACGGTCGAGAGTAACGATATCGAACTCAGAAACAGACTTGTTGAACTCAGGCGGGTTACCTGCTGTAACAACTACCCAACCTGCCGGAACCTGATGAAGTCCGAAAACCTTATACTGCAAAAACTGGAGCATTGCAGGAGCAAGGGACTCGGAAACGCAGTTGATCTCATCGAGGAAGAGAATACCCTCTTTGATGCCAGTGGCTTCGATAGTGTCATAAAGAGTAGCCACGATCTCACTCATCGTGTACTCGGATATCTGCACGTCAGCACCGGTGTAGTTTCTATGTACAATAACAGGCAGACCGAGGGCAGACTCTCTTGTGTGGTGGGACATCGAGTAGGTAACAAGGTTTACGCCGGTTTCCTGAGCTATCTGCTCCATGATAGCGGTCTTACCGATACCAGGTGCGCCAAGCAGGAACACAGGTCTCTGATGTTCTATGCTGATTCGGTAATCGCCAAATTCGTCTTTAATGAGATAGGCTTGTATTGCATTAAGTATCTGTTGTTTTGCGTCTTTAATATTCATAGTCATTTCTCCTCAGTGCAGTCTGAATCTGTGAACAAAAAGCACTGCACCATTAAATAATCTTACCATTTTATTATAGACTATCTCCAAATTAAAGTCAATAGTCATCACAAGTTTTGTCAGCTTACACAAACAATTGAAAATATTTTAGTTATTCTGTATCAAAGTCATAAAATTTAACTGTTAAAATATTGATATCAACGCAGAATTTTCAACAGGCCTTTAATTTTTTTCAAACGTTTTCGCCCATGCCCCAGCCGACCTCATTACCTCACTGCTCACTTGGTTTTGACATCTCCCAAACAATGTGCTATAATAATAAGGTATAAAATTTTTCTCTCGGAGGTCTGATCTATGCTTTATGAAATAAAAAATGATAAACTCTCTATCTCAGCCGACACTTTCGGTGCTGAGCTTCACTCTATCAAACTGGACGGCAAAGAATATCTCTGGCAATGCGGTGACGCTTGGAAACGCTACGCTCCTATTCTCTTCCCGTTCATATGCTCACCTAAAGACCGCACCTACAAGGCAGGCGGTCAGGAATATCACATGGCTGCAAACCACGGCTTCGCCCGTGACAGCGAATTTACATACGCTGGAAGCACCAAAAATTCCGTAAGCTTTCTCCTAAAAGATAATGACGTGACACTTGCTCAATACCCATACCACTTTGAGCTTGAAGTCACCTACTCCATAAAAGGTTCAAAAGTTACCGTCACAAATACAGTAAAGAACACCGATGAAAAGGCTATGTACTTCTATCTCGGCGGTCACCCTGCTTTTATCTGCGATATCCAAGGCGGCAAATGCACAGTTGAGTACGAGAAAAACGAGCATATCGTTCAGCCTATCCCAAACGGCGAGAGGACTATCCTTGACGGTGAAAAGACTATCACTCTCACAAGAGAGCTTTTCGACTATGACGTTATCATGAAAGATCACCCTGCTTCAAAGGCTGTCACCCTGAAAAAGTCTGACGGCGGTTTCGTAAAGCTGTCATTCCCACACTCTGACTGCATTGCAGTATGGACTTCCACAGGCAACCCTGACGCTCAGTTTATCTGCCTTGAGCCTTGGACTAGCGTGCCCGTTTACGAGGACGACGCTTTCGAGGATATCGAAAACAAGCCTCACGCTATCAAGCTTGCGCCTGAAGCTGTTTACACCTACAGCTACACCGTGGAGGTGGGCTGATGAGAGCGGTAATACAGAGGGTCACAAGTGCAAAAGTTGAGGTCGAGGGCAAGGTCACAGGCGAGATAGGAAAGGGCTTTCTGATACTTTTCGGAGTAGGTCAGGAGGACACTGAGGCTGACTGCAACAAGCTTGCAGACAAGATATCAAAGCTTCGCATTTTCGCCGACGAGAACGACAAAACAAATCTTTCTATAAATGATGTTGGCGGAGATATTCTTTGCGTTTCACAGTTCACCCTTTATGCAGATTGTCACCATGGCAACCGCCCGTCATTTATCTATGCAGGCAAGCCTGATGAAGCCAACAGACTTTATGAATACTTCTGCAAGGTTTGTGACGATAAAATTTCGGGCAAGATAGAAAAGGGCGTTTTCGGTGCAGACATGAAGGTTTCACTGCTCAATGACGGTCCTTTTACTATCATTCTTGAATGCAGAAACGGAGAGATAATTCCATGAACATTCAGATATTCGGCAAGTCAAAATCCTTTGACACAAAAAAGGCTGAACGTTATTTCAAAGAGCGTGGAATAAAGTTCCAGTCTGTTGACCTGCCTACAAAGGGGCTTAGCAAGGGCGAGCTTAACTCAGTGCTTGCGGCTGTGGGCGATATCGACAAGCTTATCGACCCAAAGGCAAAGGGCGAGCAGGCAATGCTCATAAAATATCTTGGAAGCACCGAGGAAAAGATAGAAAAGCTTCTTGACTATCCCGAGCTTTTTGCCGCACCTATCGTAAGAAACGGCAAGAAAGCCACAGTAGGCTTCTGCCCCGAGGTGTGGAAAAGCTGGGAATAGCCCTAGATGAAAATACTGTGAAAATTGCCGATATTCGTTGAAAGAGGCTTGAATTTGTGGTATAATACCATATGGAAAAGTATTTTCAGAAAGAGATGTTTTAAATGGTAATTGATTTTCACGTTCACGCCTTTAATCCAAAGGTAGCGGAAAAGGCTGTTGAAAAGCTTCAGGCTCAAAGCGGCATAACCCCTTTCACAAGAGGCACTGCAGAGGAAACTATACGGCGTTTTGACGAATGGGGCATTGACAAGGGCGTGCTGCTGTCAGTGGCGACAAAGCCTGCTCAGCAGAGAGTTATAAACGATTGGTGTGCCCAACAGGACGGCGGAAGATTTATAAGCTTCGGTGGAATACACCCTGACGCTGAGGACTATGAGCAGGAGATAGCCCACATAAAGGAGCTTGGACTTCACGGCATAAAGCTTCACCCTGATTATCAGGGCTTTATGATAGATGATGAGCGCATGGACAAGATATATGACGCCATTGAAAGAGCCGACCTGCCTGTTATATTCCATTCCGGCTATGACTGCGTTTCCCCTGACCTTATCCACTCCACACCTGAGAGGGCGCTGAACATGATAAAAAAGCACCCTAAGCTCAAGGTCATTCTTGCACATCTTGGTGCAAACATGATGTGGGAGCAGGTGCGTGACGTTTTGGCAGGAGTTGACGGTGAAGTTTATTTTGACACCGCTTTCACAAGTATGTGTCCTGACGATCTTATGCAGGCTATCGTTGAAAAGCATGGGGCTGACAGGATACTTTTTGCAAGCGACTGCCCTTGGGACAGTTCCTACCTTATAAAAGAAAAGATACTGCGCTTGAACATTTCCGAGGATAACAAAGATAAAATTCTCGACGGCAACGCAGAAAGACTTCTTGGCTTAAAATAAAATTGTGTAAATTCTGAAAAGAGGATATAAAAAATGAGATCAAAACTGCTTGCGGCTGTGCTGGCTTGTTCTGCGGTTTTCGGGCTTGCGTCATGTGGGGCAATGCTTCCAGAAAGCTCCTCCGAAACGGAGACCACCACGGGTACTGCCGCCCAGAGAGTTATAGAGACCACAAAGACCGCCACAATGGGCGACGATTATGATGAGGACGATGAGGATTACGAGGGCTACACCACCACCACTTCTGTGACGGCAGGCACACTTGAAAACCCTGACGTAAGCATTGACGAGGGCTACGACCCTGACATAATCGCAACGGCAACAAAGAGGACGACCACCACAACAACCACAACATCTGCCGAAACAAAGGCGACTAAAAAGACCACCACCACAAAGTTCAAAAAGGACGCACTTTTCCCTTTGGGCGATGATGTGAAATACCCTGATTCTATCCCATTTCTTGTAAAGTCAGACACCTCTTATCTTAATCTCAGATACGGTCCGTCAAAGAAATATGACGTGATAGAAAAGATACCTGACGGCAAGACCATAAACGGCTACGGTGAGAGAACAGATGGTGACGGAAACATATGGGTATATGTAAAATATAACAACAAAAGCGGCTGGGTAATGAAAGAGCTTCTCAGCGGCACTGAATAAACGGAGGACAAATAATGGACAGCTTCAAGGAACAGATAGTTCGCAAGATCCCCACAAAGAACGATAAGATACAGAAAATTTTCATCATGATAGCAAGCGTGGCACTTGCCGCACTGTGCTTTATCTTCCCTTTCGGCACGCAGTTTTCTGTAATAGGCATTTTTCTTGCCGCTGCCGCACTTTATGGCGGTTATTATCTTACAACAAAACTCGACGTGGAGTATGAATACATTTTCACAAACGGAGAAATAGACGTTGACAAGATAACGGCTCAGCGTTCGAGAAAGCGCCTTATCACATTCCGTTGCGGCAGTGCGACAGATTTCGGCATTGCTGACGAGAATTTCTCTGTGCCAGAGGGCGCAACACAGGTCCTTGCCTGCGCTTGTGACGATAGCCTTACAGACTACTACATAACATTCAACCACAAAAATCTCGGGCTTACAACTGTTATATTCACACCTGATGATGATATGCTGGAGCTTATGAAGCCTGCGCTTCCGAGAACACTGAGGAAATAAAAATGAAAATATTTGTCGGAACTGATCTTATTGAGATCGAACGCATAAAAAAAAGCTGTCAGAGCCGACGTTTCTGTGAAAGGGTTTACTCCGAAAAGGAGCTGACCCTTTTTTCACAGAAGAAAAACCCATACGAATCCATGGCGGCGAATTGGGCGGCTAAGGAAAGCTTCGCAAAGGCTTTAGGCACTGGGGTGGAGGGCTTCGCCTTGAACGAGGTGTCATGCTTGCGTGACGAGCTTGGCTGTCCTTATCTGGAGCTTACAGGGAATGCGCTTTTGGCGGCTGAAAATAGGGGGCTGACCTTTGCGGTGTCTCTTTCCCACATCAAGGATATCGCTTCTGCGGTGGTGATAGCTTACGAAAAGGAGGATAAAAATGGATAGGATATTGACAGTGGAGCAAATGACATTTTGCGAGCATGAGGCTGAAAAATATGGTGTGAGCCTTGCTCAGCTCATGGACAATGCGGCGGCACAGCTTGCGGAGGTCATTGCCAGCAACTCGTCTGCGTCATCAAAGATAGTGCTTCTTATTGGCAAGGGAAACAATGGCGGTGACGGACTTGTGGCGGCAAATTTACTTGCGGAACAAGGCCTCAAACCTGCGGTGGTACTATGCTGCGGCGAGCCTGACACTGACCTCTCCTCGGCGGCGTTTGCTAGGCTTGATAAGAACGTAGAGGTGCTGAAAGCTGAAAATGCGCTGGATTTTATCGAGGGTGCAGATGTGCTTGTGGACTGCATTTTCGGAACGGGTTTTCACGGAAGCCTGCGTGAAAATATCCTGCCAGTGTTCAGAGCTTGTGAAAAATGTGAAGGCATGAAGATAGCCTGCGACCTGCCGTCGGGAGTCAATGCACGGAATGGTCAGGCTGACAAGCTGTCGTTCAAGGCTGACGTGACAGTGACCTTTCATCGTGGCAAGCTGGGTCTTTATTTACAGCCTGCGGTGGACTTTTGCGGTGAAATTCTGGTAAAAGATATCGGTATTGACGAGCGTTGCGAGAATACCCTATCCCCTGTTATAACGCCTTTTGACGTGGTAAAAGCAAGGGCTTCACTGCCTTTTAGACCTGCTGACGGACACAAGGGCACGTTCGGCAAGGTGGTGAGCGTGGCAGGCTCAGAGAGCTATATAGGTGCGGCAGGGCTTTCAGCAATGGCGGCAATGCGAACAGGCGTGGGGCTTTTTGAGCTTTGCACTGCAAAAAGCGTAGTCAACTCCCTGTCGGCTGGTATGTATGAATGTACCTACTCGGCAATGAAAACCGACAAGGACGGCTTTATGGTTGCTGAAAATGCGGAGACGATACTGAAAAAGTGCGACAAGGCAAGCTGTTTGCTGATAGGCTGTGGGCTTGGTCACACGGCTCAGACTGAGAAGCTTGTGGCGGAGCTTACCCAAAATGCAGAGATACCCATAGTTTTAGACGCTGACGGAATAAATTCACTTTGTCCGAATATAGATGTACTGTTGAAGAAGAAAAGTACAGTTATCCTCACCCCTCACCCTGCGGAGCTTGCAAGGCTTTGTGGCGTGACTGTGGGCGAGGTCATGTCGGACAGACTTGGATCTGCATATAGGCTGTCGGAAAAATATGGTGTGACAGTGCTTGCGAAGTCGGCTGACACCTTTGCGGTGGGCGGTGGAAAAGTTTATCTTTGCACCGAAGGCACAACTGCTCTTGCAAAGGGTGGCTCAGGGGATATGCTTGCAGGCATCGTTTCCTCCTATGTAGCTCAGGGGTGCAACGCTCTCGATGCTGCGGCACTTGGGTCGTTCACACTTGGCTCGACGGCTCTGCTTGCAGGATACAAAAGATCTGAACGTGGAATCATTGCAAGAGATGTTATTGACGCTTTGCCACGATTTTTGTATAACCTTGAAAACGCCGACTAGGCTGTACTAAAAACAAAGACCTTCTTCTTATGAAGAGGGTCTTTTTTAATGGAGGGCAAAATGAAAAGAACAAAGGCATTTTTTCTCACGATTTTGGCGGTAATGGGCTTATGCTCATGCGGTGAAAGCAGCGAAGTCAAACCCGTAAAGCTGGCAGAGGATTACAAGACCCCGGCTGAGTTCACCATTGACGGCACGGAATACGTCGCAAGCTTCACCCGTGGGGGCGCAGATATGTGGGAGTGTGAGATAACTGCGCCAGAAACTGTCAGCGGTATGGTGATAACCTGCTCAGGAGAAAGCGCACGGCTTGAATACAAGGGTTTGACCTACGAAACTGACCGAGGAAACATACCCGAAAGCTCCGCTGTCACAATGACTGCCGCTGTGCTTGACAAGCTTATTTCGCAGAAAGGTGTGACGTATCTCAAAAATGACAAGGGAGATATCACCGCCACGGGTCAGATAAAAGGGCAGGATTTTTCGGCTAAAATCAAAGGCGGAAAGGTAAAAAGCTTGGAGATATCAGGGGAGGTAAGCGTAAAATTCACATAAAAAAAGGTGCAGAGAAAATCTGCACCTTTCTTATGTATGGAAATGAATTATTTACCAAAGTTTGCACAAGCGATAACGTTACCGTCCTCGTCCTCAAATCTGAGGTCAGCAATGTAGAAATCAGCCTGGTTTGGAATGCCCCATCTCATAAGTGAAACATACTGTGGTTCAGTTGAGTTTACAAATGTAGCACCGTCCTTGATACCAGGTCTCATTGTAAGCTCATAGGAACCCCACTCAGATGTCCACTCAGCCTCGCCGAAGTCATAGAGGTCGTTCCAGCTGTTTTCACCTTCACCTGTTGTAGGCTGTGTAACGAATGCACCCATGAAGTTACCAGGAACGAGTGATTTTGTGCCGTCGTCACCAGTGAACTCGCCAACTGCCTTTGTAACTACGTCAGCCTTGATAGTGAAGATCTTCTCAAGATCAGCTTCATGACCCTCAAAGAACTTCTCCATGTGGAACTTGATCTTAGGGATCTTGTAGTTGCCATTATCCTGATCGAGAACCTCGACCTTGAGCATTGGAACACCTGCAAGTTCCTCAATAGAGAGATTTACATGAGACTCATCGTTCTCGTAATCCTTCTCAGCGAAAGGTTCAACGATAGAAGCAACGTCCATATCCTTCTTGAAATATACAGAAGCCTCTTCATAGTTCTTCAGAGTAGCTGGCATTTCGGAAATATCCTTTGCAGCCTCACCCTCAGACTCTGTGCCGGAAGCGGCTGTTGAATCAGCTGTTGACTCAGGAGCAGCTGTTGTTGTAGTAGCCTCTGTTGTTGTAGCAGCTGTAGTTGTTGTAGTAGTTTTTGCCTCAGCCTTTGATGAAGAAGAATCATCAGAGCTGCCGCAAGAAGCGAACATAGCACTTGTAAGTGTAAGTGCAAGAGCGCAAGCTAAAAACTTTTTCATTTTAATAACCTCCGTTTAATTGTCATGCTATACACATAGCCTGACCTATATTTACTTTTGTATTATAACACAATCGTCACATATTTTCAATATACTATTTGCACAATTTAAGCGCATGATTTCATATGTTTTGCACAGAAATCGTTTACAAATTAGTGCAGGTTACACAAACGAACAAAAAAACAGAGCTTCCCGAATGACAGAAAGCTCTGTATAAATTCACTTATTCAAGTGTGTTATCTGTGAGAGATTACTTTCTCTTAGAGATAACGATAGCTGCACCAGCAAGTGCTACGCCAGCGAGTGCAAGACCAGCTGTTGCGCCTGTAGCTGCTACGTTGTCAGAAGCTGCTGCTGAAGAAGTAGCTGCTGTGCTTGTTGTGCCAGCCTTTGAAGATGTAGCTGCTGTTGAAGTAGCTGCTGCAGAAGATGTCTTAGAATCGTCCTTCTTGGAGTCAGTCTTAGAATCTGTGCCTGAAGCTGTTGAATCAGTTTTAGAGCTTGACTCCTCAGCTACTGGCTTCTTCTGAACTTCCTTCTTGTCCTTGTTAGAACCAGCCTCGTAGATAGCATTGCCGTCAGCGCCAAGAACCTTAACGCCTACAACGTCGATGCCCTTGAGGTCAGCTGCCCAGTTGTTGATACCAACTGCTGCATAACCCTTTTCCTCATCGTCAACTGCGTCAAAGAGAGGTGTATCGCCCTTGTATTCAAGAACGTATGTACCTTCCTCGTCTGTTGTGTAGCAGAGTGTGTCCTTTGGCTTATCATCTTCAACCCAAGAGCCGCCAGCCCAATCCTTAGCGTTCCAGCCGTTCTTTGTGTCGTTGAAGTTGATGGATCCGCCGCCGCCGATCGTGTTCCAGTCGTTGTTGTCAACCTTGATAGTGAAAGATGCACCGTAAACAGCTGTGATATCAGTGATACCGTCCTTAACTACGTTGCCCTCAGACTCATCGCCTCTGAAGAAAATTGCAAAAAGGTCATCCTGTGACTGTCTGCCGATTGCAAGAAGGTCATCGCTTACGTTGAGCTTTGTGCCTGCTGCTGATGCTGGGATCATTGCCATAGAAGCTACGATAGCTGCTGCTGACATACCAGCGAGAATCTTAGAAATTTTCATCGTTAATCTCCTCCATATGAATATAGTTTTATGAATTGTCATTCAATTCTAGTCTTATTATAGCAGACTTTCTCCCTAAAATCAAGGGGTTTTCACGTTTTTTATTCCAAAAAGTGTTGAAATTTCTAACAATATTGTCACACTTCTTTTGTGCATTAATCACAGAAAACGTTATCATTTTTTGCTTTTTACAACAATTGTCAGTCCTATCTGTCATTGAATCTCTGCAAGAACTGCTTTGTTCTTTCGTTCTGGGTCTGACCGAAAACTTCCTCCGGAGTACCCTCCTCCACGATATAACCATCGTCCATAAAAATAACATGGTTTGCCACATCACGGGCGAATGCCATTTCATGGGTGACGATGACCATGGTCATTTTCTCTTTTGCAAGCTCTTTTATTACCTTTAATATCTCTCCTGTAAGTTCAGGGTCAAGTGCGGAGGTCGGCTCGTCAAAGAAAAGTATCTGCGGCTTCAAAGCCAATGCTCTTGCGATAGAAACACGCTGCTGCTGACCGCCTGAAAGCTCACAGGGATAGGACTTGCCTTTAGTTTCAAGGCCCATTTTTTTCAGAAGCTCTTCGCAGTTGGCTCTAGCCTCCGCCTTTGACTGTTTGAGAACGTGAACAGGAGCCTCGATTATATTCTGCTCCACCGAAAAGTGCGGAAAAAGGTTGAAATTCTGGAACACCAGACCTATCTTCAGCCTAATATCTCTCAGCGTTTTAGAAGGAGCGTACACCGCCTTGCCGTTTTCCGTGTGGAACATATTCACGCCGTCAACGTTTATCTCTCCGCCGTCTGCTTTTTCAAGCTGGTTTATACAGCGCAGAAGCGTTGATTTACCGCTGCCCGACGGACCTATTATTGCGACTACCTCGCCCACCTCAACGTTAAAAGAAATATCTTTGAGCACCCTAAGGCTGTCAAAGCTTTTAGAAATATTTTTCACTTCAAGAATAGCCATATGAGTTCTCCTTATTTATAATAGTCGAATTTCTTTTCTATAACGGCAAATGCCACCGTCACGATAGCGTTAAGTACGAAATAGAATGCGCCTGCGATAAAAAGCGGTGTGATAGAGCTATACAGGTTCATCTGCTGTTTTGCCTTCATTGTTATCTCAGCGAATGCGATGACGTTTGCGAGAGAGGTATCCTTTACAAGGACGATGACCTCATTCGATGTGGCAGGGATAACACGCTTTGTGACCTGGGGCAGGATTATTCTGAAAAATGTCTGCATTTTCGTCATGCTGAGCATTGAAGCCGCTTCGTACTGTCCCTTTGGGATAGCCTCGATACCGCCTCTGAATATCTCTGCGAAATACGCCGCATAGTTAAGGACAAATGCCGTAACAAGTGCGATAAACATATAGTTCTCATTGTTTTTTATATTGGTAAGCACGTCATATACTCCGCCTGTCTTGCCCTGCTTTGCAGCACTTGCGATAATAAGCGGTACTGCATAGTAGATAGCGATTATCTGAAGCATGAGCGGTGTGCCACGCATGACAAGTATATAGAGATTTGTCAGCCATGAGATCGGCTTGAAGCGGCATTTTTTCAGCATTGTCACAAGCACTCCCACAGGTATTGAAAGCACGATGGTCCATGCGAAAAGCTTCAGGGTATTAGGCAGGAACTCCAGCAGGATCTCCGTGACCTTTTTTACTTCCTCAAAAGTCATAAATATTCATTCCTTAACAAAATATTACGATAACACGTCACCGTATCAGCGTATTAATACATTATACTACATATTTTGCGACTTGTCAAACGGAAAGAGTGAGGAATGAGGAGTGAGGAATGAGGAATGAAGGTATCGCCTGCGGCGATGATTTTTTTATTGCGAACTGCGTTCGCACAATTAACTCACCAACGTTCTTATTAACTTACCTCTTGGAGCATCTCAAACCACAGCTATGCTAATTCCTCACTCCTCATTCCTAATTCCTCATTTGTCATTCCTCACTCCTCACTTTAAATCAGTTCTCTTTGTTCTTCAAAGCCAAAACTGCTTCACGGACTTTCGCCATAAGCTCTTCGGGGGGTTCGCCATTAGGATAAATAGGCTCACCGTAAACGACTTTGACCTTATATTTGCTAAGGCGCTTCCAGTTGAAAAGCCTTGGGAGCTTTCTGTCTGGCGGGAATATCTCGTGTCCGCCTTTGATGTAGGCTGGTACTATAGGTACATTGGCTTCGATAGCAAGGACGGCTGCACCGCTTTTGAACTTGCCCATTTCACCGGTTTTGCTTCTTGTACCCTCCGGGTGAACCAGCACACCCCATTTCTGACCAAGCTTTTTACGCAGAGCCGCCATTGTTTCGTCTACTCTTCCGCCTCTGTCAACAGGCACCATACCGCCTACTCTTACAATAAGTCGGCTGGCTAAACTGCCGTTAAAAAGCTCTTTTTTCGCCATACAGCAGAATTTTGCAAAACGCTCGTATCTGAAATTCAGGGTGAGGAAGATAAAATCGAAGTTTGAAACGTGATTTGCACAGATTATATAACCGTCCTTATCAGGTAGATTTTCCTCGTCGGTGACCTTGACCTCATAGAAGGCTGTCACAAGATTTCTGTAAAAGCGGTAAATACGATAGTCTATCTTTTTCTTGTCCAGTGGATAGAGCATTGATTTCACTGTTTGCGGCTTTATACGGTTTGGGTTTTGAACGAGGGAGATAAGCTTGCCCACTGTCATATCCTTATCCATACAGCCGTCAACACGCACACCACTGAACTCCTCTATCTCCAATGCAAGCTCGATAGCTGAGAGGGAGTCTATGGTGAACTCCTGCAAAAATTTTGTACTGAGCTTGACTTCATTCGGCTGAACGTGTGCTATTTTTGCCACGGCGTTTCTCACCATTGACGGGATATCCGACGGGTCGATACTCTTTTCTGCCTGCTTATTAAGGCTGTCAAGGTTATCCTCCATGACCATTTTCTTCAGCAGATAACGCTTTGGCTTGCCGATAGCCGTTCTTGGTATAGAATCCACAAAATGTATGCCGCTTAGCTTCATTGCCTGCCCTGCGGATGAGCTTATCTCTTTTAGCTTTTCTTCCGTTTGCTCACGCTTTTCCTCAGCACAGACCACAAAGGCGTGCACCTCGTCATAGCTTCCCTCTTTCGCAGGCACTCCGCAGACCACAAGCTCGTCAACGCTCTCGATGCCCCTATAGACCTGTTCGATATCGTCAGGAGCGGCTTTTTTGCCTGTGGATAGGACGATATTTTCTTTGCATCTGCCGAGAATGACAATATTTTTATGCTTATCGAACTTTGCAAGGTCGCCTGACTTGAACCAGCCGTCAGGATTGAAAGCTTCATCTGTGGACTTTTTGTCGCCATAGTAGCCTATCATCATATAAGGTGACTTTATGAGAAGCTCACCGCTGCGGTCTATCTTCACTTTGATATCGGGGTACGGCTTGCCGCAGGTGTCAGCATAGACGTGCTTGCCATATGTGCCGATAGTTGGTATGCTCGTTTCGGTCGCACCGTAGTTGTTCACAATATTAAAGCCTGTGCCGTAGAAGAAATCAAATGTATCCTTTGACATTGGCGAGCCTGCGGAGCAGAGAAATCTAAGCTCACCACCCAAGGCTTTGTGTATCTTTGAGAACAGCTTTTTGCCACTGTTTATGCCGTATATCTTACGCTGATGCAGTGCGATCGGAAACATTTTCTTGAAAAGTGCGGATGATACCTTGCCCCCGTTGATCTGCTGCATTATCTGGGTTTTCAAAAGCTCATAGACCTTTGGCACGCCTGGGAAAACTGTCGGCTTGAAGTTTTGGAAGCCTGCGGAAAGACCCTTTGCGGAGAGAGACTCTATAAAGCACACTGTTCCACCTGTGAGGAGAGGGGCTAAGACCTGTGCGAAAAGTCCGTAGATATGGCTGTTTGGCAGGATACCGAGATAGCGTTCGTTATCGGTTATTCCGTTGCACCGGCAGACCATTTTGCAGGAATTTATCTGAGAATCGTGGGTGTGCATTATTCCTGAGGCAGTTCTTGTTGTGCCGCTGGAGAAGATTATCACTGCGATATCAGGGTCGCCTACTTCACCTTGGCGGAGTATATTTTCCCCTGAACCGTCAAGTCTGTCAAGCTGGTTTTGGATATCGAGAACAGGCATATTTTTCACGCTTGTAAGCTTCTTTGCCGCCTTTTGAGAAGCGACAACGCACACAGGCTGTGACTTTTTCACCAGTGCGACAAGCTCTGCCGCAGGAAGTGAATAATCCAAAAGGACGGCTGTGGCGTTTAGCTTTGCACAGGCGAGAAATGCGATATTCCACTCAGGTCTGCCCTCAGAGGCGATACAGACCCTATCCCCTGCCACAACACCCATGGCTTTAAGACGGCTGCAAAAAACATCAGCCTGCTGCAAAGTTTGTCCGAATGAATATTCCTTTGTTTCACCCTCGTCATTCATCATCACGAGAGCGGTCTTGCTATAGCGGTTTATTGCCGTTTTTCTAAATTCGTTATAAATGTTCATAGCAGTTTCCTTTCCGCACCTCAGACTTTCTGAGAGTTGCCCTTCATTGTATGTTCAAGTGCCTCGACAGCTTTTTCGGAGCTGTCAAGGAGGTTTTTGAGGTTTTCCTCACCCAGTGCGTCAACAAACACGCTGAAATATTTTTCAAGACGCTGCTGCTTTTCTTCAATGGATTTTTCACCTTTTGGGAGGAGTTTCACCTGCACACGGCGTTTATCCTCAGGGTCACGCACAAGGCTGACAAAGCCTTTTTTCTCCATTGTGCTGAGAACAGAGGTCACACGCTGACGTGATATCATAAGGTCACGGCTTATATCTAAGGGGTAGACTATGCCCTCGGCTGTGCTAAGATAGACTATCACTTTGCTTTCGCCCTGAAAAAGCTCTGTAAGGTCGTCCATATATCCTGTTTCAAAAAATCGTCTGAAAACTTCTCCAAAACGCTTGGCTGTTTTATCGTTCATTGTTATTCCTCCAAATGTCAAGGCAGTTGATTGTCAACACTGTTGATTATACACCCTGTTGATGAATTTGTCAAGTGCATGGCTTGTTCTGGTACAAATGCCCTTGACAAAATGCCTATATCATACTATAATAATATGGTATAAATCTTTCGGCAAACGCCGAAACACCGAAAGGAGGATATGCTTTTCAAAGGTCGAAAGGCATGATCTGGATATGATAAAGGACGTACAGGAAAAAATTCTTCAGTTAAAGAAAGAAAACGATATTTGTATACTTGCGCACAGCTATCAGGCTAAGGAGATAGTGGAGATAGCAGATATTACGGGTGATTCATACAAGCTAAGCGTTGAGGCGCAGAAGGTCTCAAACAAAAACATACTTATGTGCGGAGTGCATTTTATGGCTGAGGCGGCAAAAATGCTCAACCCTGACAAGAACGTATATCTTGCAAATCCATCGGCAGGCTGTCCAATGGCAGAGCAAATGGAACCTGAGATGATAGAAATGATAAAGGCGCAGGAGCCTGACAGAAAGGTAGTATGCTACATAAACACCACAGCCGCACTCAAGAGGGTTTGCGACGTTTGCGTTACTTCCTCGTCTGCGGTGAAGATAGTAAAGAACATGGACGCTGACAAGATACTGTTCATTCCTGACTGCAATCTTGGTGCATTCGTAAAAAAAGCCTGTCCTGAAAAAGATATAAAGCTTTTGCAGGGCGGATGTCCTGTTCATGCGTCGGTAACAAAGGCTGACATGATAGCGGCTAAGACGGCTCACCCTGATGCACTGGTGCTTTGTCACCCTGAGTGTATCCCTGCTGTAAGCGAAATGGCTGATTATGTTGGTTCGACTTCAGGCATAATGAATTTTGCGGCTGAGTCTGACGCAAAGGAGTTCATCATAGGCACTGAGATTTCCATTGCTGAGCATTTGCAGTACAGATTCCCTGAGAAGGATTTTTACATACTCTCAAAGAAGATACTTTGTCCTAACATGAAGCTCACCACTCTTATGGACGTTTACAAGACTTGCGAGGGCATCGGCAACGGCGGCGGTTTTGAGATAAAGATGACAGACGAGGAGATGACCTCTGCAAGAAGATGTATCGACGAAATGATACGTCTTGGGGGCTGACAGAATGGACGGCTACATCATAAAGATCGCAAAAGGGCTTGCAAACAACGCAGACGCCAGACTCATACGACAGCAGGTATTCGTTGAGGAGCAGGGCTTTGTGAACGAATTTGACGATATTGACGCTAGGGCTTATCATGCTGTTATCTACACAGGAGGATATCCCATTGCAACAGGCAGGCTGTTTGACGAAAATGGTGAAGCGCACATTGGACGTATCTGCGTGAGAAAGGCATATCGTGGCAGAGATCTTGGCAGAATGATAGTGGAAGCCCTTGAAAAGCAGGCTGAAAAAGTGGGCTACAAGGAAGTCGGCTTATCGGCGCAAACGAGAGTACAGCAATTTTACGAGAAGCTTGGCTACAGGGCATATGGTGATGTTTACAAGGACGAATACTGTCCGCACATTGCAATGAAAAAGACCCTTTCAGGGGAATAGATATGAAAAAGGACGACTTGGGGTCGTCCTTTTTTTGTGGCGTTTAATGAACAAAACAGTTTGTGATTGAAACGAACGAGAGTGGCGGGACGTCGAGGGCGCCGTCCCCTACACAAAAAAATTGCACCGCTCCCCTACATAAATGTATTGATAAAAAACGATAATAATATAAATTTTTGTAGGGGCGAACAGCGTTCGCCCGTTTACCGCAAGATTGCCCACCGCTCGCAAGATATCAATTCGCCCCACAAAAATTGCACATAATTTGCGCACAAAAAAAGGACGGAATCGCTTCCGTCCTTGATTTTTTTAGCTATTTACTGTTTCCATGATTGCGTCAATTATTTCAGGGAAATACCAGCCACCCTCGGATCTGTTGAGAAGTCCGAAGTTCTCACCGTTTCCTATTCTTGTGCCGTTATCCCACCAACAGCATGGTACGCCATACTGCTTTGCGGTGCTGAGATAATCCTTTACACACTGAACTCTTGCTTCTGTATTATCCTTGTTTACAGAGCCGAACTCACCGATTATTACAGGTATTCCCTTGCTGAGGAACACTTCATTGATATCGGTAAAAAGTGTTGTGATAGAAGAGTCGATACTTGTATACTGGTCTGTGCCAGCGGTATCAAGTGCAAATGAATATGGTAGATAAGCATGGATAGAAACTATTATCTTATCGTCACCCTGCGGAACTTCAAGAGCCTCCATATTCTGCTTTGTTGATGATGCGGCATATGGTGTTACCATTATACATCTGTTAGGGTTGTTTCCGCCTGAGGCACGGACTGTTTCGACGAACGCCTTTGCGTACTGATTTACGACTTCTCTTGACTCAGCGTCGCCTATCCACTCGTTGCCCTCGCCTCTAAGTCTAGGCTCATTAACGCCCTCAAAAATCAGGTGCTCGTCATAACCCTGAAATCTGTCGCATATCTGTTTCCAGAGGGCTTTGAGCTGCTCTATATCCTTATCGGCACGGTCTTTCTTAGGCATATACCACTCTTCGTGGTGGGTGTTGAGGATAACGAACATTCCGTTGTCGATACCGTAATCAACTATTTCCTGAACTCTGTTCATCCATGCTTCGTCAACTGTATAGTTCTCGTCCATGTGAGTACCCCATGAAACAGGAAGTCTGAACACGTTGAAGCCTGCGTCCTTGACCTGGTCTATCATCAATTTTGTGGTTTCCACATTTCCCCATGAGGTTTCAGCGTCAAGACCTGAGCCTGTGGCGTCCATGGTATTGCCAAGATTCCAGCCCACTTTCATCTGAGCCACAAGGTCTTTTGCAGTGGTCACTGTCATAGGGTCATTGGTATGCTTCTGAGTATTTTCTGTAGCTGAGGAATCGTTTTCAGCCTTTGAAGAGCTGTCCGAACTGCCGCAGGCTGTCATCATTGATACGCCCATTGCAAGGGAAAGCACTGCCGCAAGTAGTTTTTTGATTTTCATATTTTGGTTTTCCTTTCTCACTATATAAAATAATAACATCTATATTTTAGCTCATTAATGTGGATTTGTCAATAGATTTTGCGTTTCAACTTACACAAAAAGTACAAACAATGTCTACAAATAACACAGACGCTTTTTGAAGGAGCGACCTTGGGTTGCCTGATAACCACTAGCTTTGTCAAGAAGCTATGGGTGAACATTATTCGTCCCTACCTCATGTGATAGGATACCGCAAAAAAACAGGCAGCACCTATCTTGGTACTGCCTGTTATCTTTTTATCTATCCCTCCGCAGGCTTTGACGGCACTATGACCTCCAGTTTGCCCTCTCTAAGCGAGGTGATATAATCTTCTATGGAATTGATAGGCTCGTCAGTTGCAACGCCGCTGATACGGCTGTCCTCTACCCACAGGTGGTGATTGTCCGTACCGCCTGTCTGCTTGAAGCCGAACTGCTCGGCATACCATTTCGCACGGTCGTTGTATATCTCCTTGCCGTTGCCGCTGTTATAGACCTCAACTCCGTCTATCCATTTCGGCAGAAGCTTTATTTCATGGATATACCAATCCGCCTCACGAAAAGGGTGGGCATGGACTAACACGCCCCCTGCTTTATGCACTCTGTCAGCAAACTGATAGAAGCTTATGTCGCTAAGGTTATCGTTAGCAAGGAGGAAGTCCTTGTCGATACCATATGTCAAAAGGTCTGCGCCAAAGTAGGAATACTCCAGACCGAAAAAGACTTTCAGACCTATCTTGTCACCCACTTCTTTGGCATTCTCATAACCCTTGCAGAACTTGTTCACTCTGTCCTCCCAACTGTCAAAGTTGGTAACGGCACAGTTGCCGTTAAAAAAGTGATCGGTAACGATGATCCCGTCATAGCCAAGGGCTTTATAACGCCTTGCCTGCTCTGCTCCGCTTGCAGAGGCACAGGCGCTTCCCTCGGCGGTATGCAGGTGTGTTTCATACCTGAACATCAGAAGTCCACGCCTCTGTTGATGACCTCCATGCACATTCTGCCGTTATGATAAGGGCATTTCCATGGGCCTACTATCTCTTTCCAATCATGTGGCTTATGGTCATAGGAAACCTCGGCATACCACTCTGAGCCTTCTCTCTTGTCGATCATCTCAGCCTTGATGTACTCCCAAACGCTTCTTGCACTTTCAAGGAACTTCTTTTCTCCGCTGTGCTGATAAGCGTTGATAAAGCCAACAACAGACTCTGCCTCTACCCACCATACACGCTTCTTGTCTATCTTATCGTTCTCACGCTCGTTGTTCAGTGCGCCGTTATCAAGGGCGATGTTCTGGATATTATGAGAGATCTTAAGATCCATTTCAGCAAACTGCTTTTTAAGCTCCTCGTCGCCAAGAGTATCGCAGGCAAGATCCATGAGCCATGTTGCTTCGATATCGTGACCAAATGAATGGATATCTCCCACAAGGTCGAACTCTGTGTCAAAGAAAACTTTCAGAGCGTTTGTTTCAGGAGTATAAACAATATCTCTCATCTGACCAAGCTGGAATTTAAGCCTTTTAGCAACTTCCTCGTTGTGGTCTGCCTTATAAAGCTCGGTATAAGCCTCGATAAGGTGGAGGATAGCGTTCATGGTCTTATCAGCATGCAAGCCATTCTCAGAAAGAGCGTCATTTGACACCAGATTCCACTGTCTGTCAAAAGCTTCTCTGTAGCCATACTCGTCAAGAGTGTTGTTCTCGATATCGTGGAAAAGCTTATAGGCAAGCTCAAGAGCCTCTTTGTCACCGCTTGCGTTATAGTAGCATGACAGTGCATAGATAGCAAATGCGATGTTGTATGTATGCTTCATAGTGTCGGCAGGCTCGCCCTTATAATTCATCATCCAATAAACTCCGCCGTACTCATAGTCGATACAGTGATTTTTGATAAACTCGTAAGCGTGGCGTGCGTTGTCAAGAAGTGTCTTATCGCCCAGAGTGATATACGCTTTTGAATAGAACCAAAGTATTCTTGCGTGGAGGATAACGCCCTTATCAGCCTGCTTATCCAGCTTGAGGTCATAGCTCATAAAACCGTAAAATCCACCGTTCTCATCATCTCTTAGCTTGTTCCAGAAGGGAATGATATGTCCTGTAAGTTCCTTTTTGACTTCTTCAATTATCATCGTAAAAACTCCTTTTAAAATATATTGTCTACGATTTTTCTATTTCAACATTTCTTTATTTTTTCTATTTCAATATTTTCCTTGCCTCAACATAAAATCTCTTATCCTCGGCATGACCCATGGAGAACGTTTTTCTTGGCAGTGCGCCGTCAACGATAACTGTAGGGAAAAGCTCTTCCTTGCCCATGTCAGGTAGCATAAAGCCTATGGAAATTTCCTTTGCGGAAAGCTCTCTTATGACCTCTGCGCCGTGGATATAGTCCACCTTGCCGCCCTTTTCCTTGATATAGCTGTCAAGGAAATTCTGCAATGAGCCGACAGTGAGCTTTGAAGTCGGCTTATGTATATAGAGAGCCTTTTCCTCACCGTTGTCGCAGACAACTATTGCCTGCTCTGACTTTTCCTCAGAAAGCTCAAGAGCCGCTGTCATTTCGCTCATAAGAGCCTTTGTATCAACGTCTGTAACTATTCTATGGATAGCCTCAAATTCAAGTGCAGGCGAATGGAGATTAACTATCTCCACAAGGGCATATCTGCAAAGTGCATTGCTCATGTCCTTATCAGGGTTTTCTCTCTTCTGCTCCTCGTAAAATTCCTTTGCAGTAGCGAGAGAATGGTTGCCGTCACCCATAGCGTAAACGAGCGGTGAAGTTTCCTTAAGACCATACTTTGTATTGAAAGCGTCGATATCACCAAGCTTTTCAAGTGCGGCTATTATCTTTTCCTGCATAGGCTTTTCAATAAGATAGCCTGCGATATGACCACCCTTTTTCATAAGGTCAAAGTCATAGAGCTTTTTCATTTCTCCCTTGTGGGCTTCAAGCGGCTCAACAACGCTTTTTTCTGTATCGTCAACGAGTATCATGATATGCGGCAGCTCAACAGGTGCGCCACGTCTTACCTTTATTCTAGGCGGTATTCTCTCCACAACTGTGGCTTCTGTTGCTCTTACGGCAGACTTCGAGCCTTTGCGGTAGTCATACTCTTCAAGGTCGATAGCGCCAACGATGCCTGCTCTGACCTTTCCGTCAGACTGTGTTCTTTCAACGTATATCATAGCGTCCTTATACTCTTCAAAAACGCCCTCGCTGATATAGCTGTCCATATTCTTATGTATGTCAGCTATTCTTTCATCAACGTTATCGTCCTCCAGATAGACCTCAGGCAGGATAAGGTTAAGTGCGCTTTTTGCACCCTCTGTTATCTTTTCCACGTCAGCCCAATACTCAGGCTCAGAGGTATACTGGTCGCAGGCAACTACTGCCCATTTTGACATATCGGCGTTCTTAGGCAGAAGTATATCTGCGCTTTTAAATGCTGTTGACATTTCACTACACTCCTATTATTCTTATATCCAAAACAGGACGGCTGTTTTCACCGTCCTGCATATTGTTTTTATTCCTCAGAGCTATTCTCTGCCTGCTCGGCTTCGTCAGCCTGTCCACCGTTTCCGGCGCCGCAGCAGTTCTTATACTTCTTGCCGCTTCCGCATGGGCAAAGATCGTTCCTGCCCGGCTTCTTAGCCTTTCTTACGGTCATGTTATGATGCTCGCCCGGCTTGAGAACGTCCTCTCTCTTTGGAGCGGCGCTGTTCTTCCTTACCTGAATGGTGAACAACATTCTTACAGTGTCCTCACGGATAGAAGCTACCATATCGTCGAACATATCCATACCTTCCATACGATACTCGACTACTGGGTTCTTCTGACCGTATGAACGCAGACCGATACCCTTTTTCAGCTCGTCCATATCGTCGATATGTGCCATCCACTTTGTATCGACAACTTTAAGCAAAACGACTCTCTCTATCTCATGAAGAAGCTCCTGACCAAGGTCTTCCTCACGCTTTGCGTATATCTTCAAAGCTCTGTCTTCAAGGAGGTCAACGATATCCTTCTTTGTTATCTCGTCAAGTTCCTGTGGGGTATAATTAAAATCGTCCTCAACTGTGATTATGCCCATAAGTCTGTCCTTAAGACCCTGCAGGTTCCAGTTATCCTGAACGTCCTCGTCAGTGATATACATATTTACAGAATCCTCAACAAACTCCTTTATCATGCCGAGAATGTTGTCATGGAGATCCTCTCCGTCAAGCACCTGCTGTCTTTGCTTATAGATTATCTCACGCTGTGTGTTCATAACGTCGTCGTAGTTAAGGACGTTCTTTCTGATGTTGAAGTTTCTGCCCTCTATCTTCTTCTGTGAGGACTCAATAACACCTGTGAGCATTTTTGACTGTATTGGAGTATTCTCGTCAACTTTGAGAGTGTCCATCATGGCTGTTATTCTCTCGCCGCCGAAAATTCTCATAAGGTCGTCTTCAAGTGAGAGGAAGAATGTGCTTTCGCCCGGGTCGCCCTGACGTCCTGAACGTCCTCTAAGCTGATTGTCGATACGTCTTGACTCGTGTCTTTCTGTACCGATGATATAAAGTCCGCCTGCTTCTCTAACCTTTTCTGCAAGCTCCTTTACCTCGTCAGAATACTTTGCATAGAGCTTCTTATACTCTGCTCTTGCAGCCAGAACTTCCTCGTCCTGAGTATTTGAGAAACCTGCTGCCTCGACAGCGACTTCCTCAGAATAGCCCATTTTCTGGAGGTCTGCAAGGGACTTATACTCAGCATTACCGCCAAGCATGATATCAGTACCACGTCCTGCCATGTTGGTAGCGATAGTAACAGCACCGTATTTACCTGCCTGTGCAACTATCATAGCCTCACGGTCATGGTGCTTGGCGTTAAGCACTTCATGCTTGATGCCCTTATTTTTCAGCAGTCTTGAAAGATACTCTGACTTCTCAACGGAAACAGTACCAACAAGGACAGGCTGTCCCTTTTTGTGGCACTCTATCACCTGCTCGATAACAGCGTTGAACTTACCCTTTTCTGTTTTGAAAACAACGTCTGGGTGGTCAACTCTGATAACAGGCTTGTTTGTTGGTATCTCGATAACGTCAAGCTTATATATCTCTCTGAACTCGTCCTCCTCAGTAAGAGCAGTACCTGTCATACCTGACAGCTTGCCATACAGACGGAAGTAGTTCTGATATGTGATAGTAGCGATAGTCTTAGACTCTCTTGCTATCTCAACGCCCTCTTTAGCTTCGATAGCCTGATGCAGACCGTCATTGAAGCGTCTGCCCTGCATGATACGGCCTGTGAACTCGTCTACGATAAGAACTTCTCCGTCCTTAACAACGTAGTCGATATCCTTTTTCATAACGCCGTTTGCCTTGATAGCCTGATTGATATGGTGAGCGAGGGTCATATTATCAGCGTCCATAAGGTTTATAACGTTGAACGCCTTTTCCGCTTTCTTAACACCGCTCTTTGTAAGAGTTGCGGTCTTAGCCTTTTCGTCGATGATATAGTCGCCGTCAAGAAGGTCGTTATCTGCCTTATCGTCCATTTCAACAACTGTAACAGGCTTCAGGGTCTTTGCAAATCTGTCGGCAAGTGAATAAAGCTTTGTTGACTTGTCGCCCTGACCTGAAATGATAAGCGGAGTTCTTGCTTCGTCTATGAGGATAGAGTCCACCTCGTCCACGATAGCGAAAGCGTGCTCTCTCTGCACCTTATCTTTCTTATAGATCACCATGTTGTCACGGAGGTAATCAAATCCGAACTCGTTATTTGTACCATATGTAATATCAGCGTTATAAGCTTCCCTCTTCTGCTCCTTATTCATGCCCGTAAGCACAACGCCGATAGAAGTGTTCAGGAAGTGGAACACCTTGCCCATTTCCTCAGACTGGAACTTAGCAAGATAGTCATTTACTGTTACAACGTGAACGCCCTTTCCTGTAAGGGAGTTAGCATAAGCCGCCAGACAGGCAACGAGAGTTTTACCTTCACCTGTTTTCATTTCGGCGATACGTCCCTGATGAAGAACGATAGCACCGATTATCTGAACAGGGTAAGGCTTTTTGCCAAGCACTCTGAACGCAGCTTCACGGCAAACCGCAAGAGCGTCAGGAAGAATGTCATCAAGAGTTGAAAGCTCGTCCAGCCTACCCCTCAGAATGGCAGTCTGTCCGCCCAGCTCCTCGTCAGACATATCGGCATACTTACTTTCAAGCTCGAGTACCTTATTCTTTATAGGCTCGATCTTGGCAAGCTCTTTTTTAGAATAGTTGCCGAATATTTTATCAAATAATCCCATGTTTCAATCCACCTTTATTTATTCTCCTGCCAGAATTTATGGCAGGAAAAAGTTAAAAAATATACTATGCTATAAATACACTATTATATTATACAATATCCCCTTTTAAAAGTCAAGCAATTTATGTAACGTTTTACAAACAAAAAACGACGGACAGTGTTTTCTCACTGCCGCCGCACCAATGGACTATTTCTGCATTAGCCTGTATTCGCTGATACCTGTCAGCACTGTAAACGCCACCTGACGCTGATAGTCCTCGTTTTCGAGCTTGACAGCCTCTTCGGGGTTTGAAAGAAAACCGCACTCTATCATAACCGCAGGATTTTTGGTATTATTAAGTAGATAAAGCTCGTCGCCTACCGGCTTAGTTTCTCTGGTATTGTCAGGCTGTAAAAGGGAAACGAACTGCTTTTGCATCACTCCCGCAAGCTTTTCACCCTCGGCATTGTCTTTAGAATAGAACATCTGCGCACCGCTGTAGCGGCTGTCGGTAAACTGATTTTGGTGTATGGAAACTGATATGCCCTCGGAATATTTTGAGAATATGGCAAGGCGGTTTTTCATATCGGACTTTTTCTGCTCCCCAAGCCCCTCTGTGCCTTTGTCATAGATAGAGATATCGCTTTCACGTGTGCAAACAACGTCATAGCCGAGAAGCTTCAGACCGTCACGGAGACTTTCCGCCACCGCAAGGTTTATCCCCTTTTCAGGCGTGCCGTCAACGGATACACAGCCTCCGTCCACACCACCGTGACCCGGGTCGATGACCACCACAGGCTTATCCATGGTCGTTTTCACCGCCCCTCCTGTCATGACGGCTTCACCGTTGTTTTTACCATACCAGCACACTGCTGCAAAGCCTGCTATCACCACACAGCACAAAATATTCTGCAATCTTCTGAACATATATCCGCCCTCCTAGTTTTTGTCCTTTGTACAAGTTATGCGGGCAAAGGACGGCTTATGCAAAAAAATCACCGCACCACGAGAGGGTACGGTGATAAAATATTCAGCACACAGATAATATGCCAATATACGGGTGAACGCTGTTCACCTCTGCATATATTAGGCTGAAAAGACTATTTCTTTTTACGTTTTGCACATATCGCCAAACCTGCTCCAGCGGCTATTATTGCGGCTGTAACGCCTGCCGCCGCACCTGTTGACGGATTTGTTGACGAATCGGTATTATAATTCTTTGAAGCCTGAGAGCCTGCTGTTTTGTCAGGGTTAGAAATATCATTTGAAGTGTTCTTCTTTTCTACATATGTAAAGTTTGCTCCGCCCACAACGTCACCAAGCTTATAATCGTCATATGACTCTGCAAGGGTGCCTTCATCATTAGGGACTTTGTTTTCGCCCATGGTGCTTATTGTTACAGAAAGCTCATCATAGTCGCTGTTAAGCTTTGCAAGATACGCCTGAAACTCCTCTGATGTGGCTTTCTTTCCCTCGATGGTGTATGAAGTCACGCCTTTTTTACTGTCATATTCTGCGGTGCAGATATCAGCGGTGAGACATTCACCAAGACAGCCAAAAAGCTTTCTCACTGCGTAATGCTCCTTGCCGTCCTCTGAATATCTATCTTCTGAGAGATATGTTTTTTCGCCAGTCTGCTTGTTTACATAAGGCTTGAAGCCAAAGCCGTTCTCACCGTCGCCATGGTCGTTCGACACATTGGTATCCGCCAAAAAGCCTGCATTGCCCATACCGATAACGTCATAAAGCCTTAAAGCAGTACCTTCATCTAAGAGGTCTGCAATACCGCCGATAACAAAGTCAGGAACGCCGTCAAAGTTTAAATCCTCAAACCAACTGTTATAGCTCCAATCAACATCACCAGCAATTTCAGAAGGAGCGTCAGCCATTATCTCTTTAAGAAGATCGAGCATCTCGACTATTACGCTTGTCATATCGTCCTTTTTGTTCTCCGCCGTCATGACAACGCAGTTATACTCGTTATACATTTCCAGAAGCTTATCAGCGTCAGCCTTTGCAGTTTCATCTGATGTCAGCTCTGTATTTTCCACTTCAAGAGGGATAAATCTGCTGAGGGTGGATTTATAGTTATAATACTCGCTCTCGCTGACCTCTTTGCCGTCTGTTTTGTAAACAGTGCTGTCAGTTTCCAAATCGTATTCTTCCGAGCAAAGCTCCTTTTCAGTAACGCCTTTTTCAGGGTCAAAGGTCATAGTTTTTATCTTATCGTTACTTGAAAAATATGATACCTCCCCTGTATAAAGATCTCTGTAAGGCATATAATCAAAGCCCATAAATCCCGGAAAATACTGTCCGTTTGCAACAGTGTCATCTATCTTTATCTCCTTGCCGTCCTTGGTAAGAATAGAATAATGTCTGTCGCCGTCAGCCATTTCACCGCCTATTATAAACTCAGGCACACCGTCATAATCCAGATCCATGAACCATGAGCCATAGTCGAAATAGGTCTTATCGCCGTCTGCAACACTGTCCATACTCTTTAAAATATCAGGCAACTTGCCGTCTATGAAATTGACGAAGTCTTCTCCTGCGTCCTTATCAAGAACATAGGAAGCGTCTGCCGAAGCTGTAGTGAACATCATGCTCGCTGACATAATGACCGCAATTGCCGCCGCACTTATCTTTTTTATCATACATATCACCCCACAAAAATAGTTTTCATACATATACCTACTTAATATTTCATACATATATCTACTTAATATATAACATATATCAAATAAAAAGTCAAGAAAAAAAACTGACCAAAGCACACACTTTGGTCAGTTTATCACTTTTTAGGAAAGGGTATTTAGCAATATTGTATTATTGCAGGTCGCCTCTGTTAAATTCTGAAAGCTCAAGACCCTCGTTTCTTTCAAGCGCCCAGCGGATATTCCACTCGCTTGTGAAAAGAAGCAGATAGTTGTCACGGAAGTCCTTGACAAGCTTTGTGTCACTTGAAAGCTTCAATGTCTTAGGGTCGATATCCTTGTTATCTATCCAGCGGATATAAGAATAAGGCAGACCCTCTTTGAAGAGGTCAACGTTGTACTCATTTTTCATTCTGTATTCAAAAACTTCAAGCTGAAGAACGCCCACAACGCCCACGATAACTTCTTCCATACCGCTGTCAGGCTCATGGAAGATCTGGATAGCACCCTCTTGTGCGATCTGTGTTGTACCCTTTACGAACTGCTTTCTCTTGAGGGTATCCTTCTGACGGACTCTCATAAAATGCTCAGGTGCAAAGGTCGGGATAGACTCGAACTCGAACTTTTTCTTTGGCGAGCAGATCGTATCACCGATAGCGAAGATACCTGGGTCAAACACACCGATTATATCTCCTGCATAGGCTTCGTCGATTATCTCTCTTTCCTGAGCCATTATCTGCTGAGGCTGAGAAAGTCTGAGTTTTTTATTGCCCTGAACGTGGAGAACTTCCATATCCTTATCGAACTTGCCTGAGCAGATACGCAGGAATGTGATACGATCACGGTGAGCCTTGTTCATATTCGCCTGAATTTTGAACACGAAAGCCGAGAACTCAGGGTCGAACGGATCTATGATACCGGCAGAAGAATTTCTCGGAGTAGGAGAAGTTGTCATTTCTAGGAAGTTTTCCAAAAACGGCTCAACGCCGAAGTTTGTAAGAGCAGAGCCAAAGAACACAGGCGAAAGCTCACCCTTTCTCACCTTTTCGATATCAAACTCATAGCTTGCGCCATCGAGAAGCTCGATATCATCACAGAGAGTTGAGTGGAGATCCTCACCGATAAGGCTGTCAAGTGACGGGTCGGAGAGGTCGACTTCTGTAGCTGCCACCTGATGCTGTCCACCGCTTGCCTCAAAAGAGATTATATGCTTTTTATCTCTGTCATAAACGCCCTTAAACTCTTTGCCTGAGCCGATAGGCCAGTTCACAGGATAGGTCTGGATACCAAGCTCAGACTCTATCTGCTCCATAAGATCGAAAGGATTTCTGGACTCACGATCCATTTTATTTACGAAAGTAAATATAGGGATATGGCGCATAACGCAGACCTTGAAAAGCTTTCTGGTCTGATTTTCCACACCCTTTGAAGCGTCTATTACCATTACGGCTGAGTCTGCAGCCATAAGAGTACGGTAGGTATCCTCAGAGAAGTCCTGATGTCCGGGAGTATCCAGGATATTTATACAATAATTTTTATACTGAAACTGCATAACAGAAGAAGTAACAGAGATACCTCTTTGTTTTTCTATTTCCATCCAGTCTGAAACAGCATGGCGGGAGTTCTTTTTACCTTTTACAGCACCTGCCTGTGCTATCGCACCACCATAGAGCAGAAATTTTTCCGTAAGAGTTGTTTTACCTGCGTCAGGGTGGGAAATTATCGCAAAAGTACGGCGGCGTTTGATCTCATCTTCAAGCTTACCCAAAATTATTCCTCCATATTTCATTGCATTTTTAAACATACCTTGTTAGTATAGCACAGTATCGCTTAAATTGCAAGAGATTTTTTATGAAGAAAGCGGCGTTTGTAGAATGAGGAGTGAGGAATTAGGAATTAGGAATTATGGTATCGCCTGTCGGCGATAAATTTTTTGTAGAGGCGACCGCTGGTCGCCTGTTTCTTGTTTGCAAAACTTGCGTTATCCCCCATATTTGGCTTCAAGTTCTACTGCCGCAAAATCGCTTCGCTCGGTGTTGGCTACCCCACTCTGTTCGGCGCTGTCATTCCTCATTCCTCATTTCTCATTCAGCCCCACTCGGTGCGGCTATGTCATTCCTCACTCCTCACTTAAACCGCTCCTCACTCCTCACTTAACTTCGTTCCTCACTTAAACAGCCGTTGACATTCTCCACAAACTATGCTAAAATCAAATTATAAGCAATCAACTATCAAACCTACAAAGGAGGCTGTTTTATGAAAGATCTGCTCGAACTTATGAAAACCAGAAGAAGTGTACGAAAATACAAGCCTGACATGATACCTCAGGACGTTCTCGACCGCATCATAATAGCAGGAACTTATTCCGCCACAGGAAGAAACTTGCAGTCACCTATTATCATTGCTGTCACCAACAAGGAAATGCGTGACAAAATTTCTGAGATGAACAGAAAGATAGGCGGCTGGGCCGAGGGCTTCGACCCGTTCTATGGTGCGCCTGTTATTCTTATTGTACTAGCTGACAAATCCTGCCCGACTTACATTTATGACGGAAGTCTTGTTATGGGCAATCTTATGCTTGCCGCTCACAACGAGGGCGTTGGAAGCTGCTGGATACATCGTGCAAAGGAAGAATTTGAGTCCGAAGAAGGCAAGGAGATCCTCCGCAGCCTTGGCATCGAGGGCGAATACGAGGGCATCGGTCACTGCGCACTCGGTTACACTGAGGGTGAATATCCCGAGGGTCACGAGAGAAAAGACAATTGGGTATACTATATCAAATAATCCTGACAAACTATCTTAACAAAAAACGGAGCGGTCAAAGCCGTTCCGTTTTTTTGTTCTTATTAATGAGCTGTCACGTCAGAAAATTCTATGCCGACCTGCTTGCCCTCATATGTTGCGGAATACTCGAACGTTGTGCCAACAACTGTCGCCTTGCCATTGCTGTCTATCTTGAGCTTGCACTTCGGAAGCTTCTGGATATAAAGCTGTTTTGTTTCACCGGGATAGTTGTTGTCATATATCTGAAGGATATATTTTCTGTGGCAATCAGAATCCTGAATAAGTCCGATAGCGTTCACTGTATGAGTATCGTCTATAGTTGTAACAACTGGTATGCCAAGGCTGAGCTGGTCTTCAAGCTTTTCAAAGCCCTTGCTGTCGTTGTTAAGGTTATACTCTGACGAAGAATCGTCCCACTGGAGGGCGTTAAGTCTGTAAAGTGCCTTTGCGAACTCTGCGTCATTTGCGGAGTAACCGCCCTTTATCTTGTCAATGCCGTTTGCTATATCCATATCAAGCAGCTCGACCTTTTTCCAGCGGAGATTGCCGCCTGATATTTTTGTAACGTCCTTTACCCAGCCCTTGTTCTTGCTGTCATACTTATAGTCGTCATTAAGGGTGAGAGTATCCCCTGTGCAGGAGTAATCGAGATACTTCGTAACGTCTGAATATGTGCCTGCGAAAAGGTCTGAGGTTATTTTGCTAAGCGGCACTCTTTCGTCATACTGTTTACCAAAGTCTGTTCCGCTTATGTCATAGCCTGCGGCATTCACCTTTATGTCGCTCTTATCTGACGGAGCGATATCCCCAAGCTTTGTCTTTACATTTCCGAGATACCAGTCTCTTGCCATAACAGCCATGCCGAAGTCAACGCTTGCGGTAGTTGTTGTTCTGAAATTCTTGAATGAGAAGCCGTTCACCTTTGGGTCAAAGCCTGTGTTGTAAAGTGAATAACCTCTTACGTTATCGTCAGCGTTGGTGTATGTAACGATATCATAGTTCAGTGTAGTAACTATCTGCTTGTAAACGTCATTGAGGGCGTTTGCGTCGGAAGCTGAGTAATACTTTCCGCCTGTGGAATAAGCAAGCTCCTGAAGCCAGTCTCTGTCAACATCTCTGCCAAGACCAACTGTAAGAACTATTATGTCCTTATCCTTTGCAGTATTTGCAAGGCTTGAAACGCTTGCAGGGTTTGGCTCGTCAGACTCGCCGTCTGTGAGCATCACGATGATATTTCTGTATTTTCCACCGGAAGTTGCCTTGAACTCGTCCATGCACTTTTTAAGAGCCGTCTGGCTGTGAGTGCCGTTAAATATCTCTTCCTCAGACTTTATCTTATCGAGAGCTTCCGTAAGCTTCGTCTTATCATCAGTGAAGTCTACCATCTTTTTGTAGCTTCCTGTGAACTTGCAAATGCCGACCTGATAGTGGCTCTCAAACTTGTCGATAAGATTCTTTGCAAATTCAAGACGCTTGAAGTCAACATCATTCTCAGAAGAAGTTACACACTGCTCCTTTGGATACATAGAGCCGGAGTTATCAACGAGGAAGCAGATCCTTGTTGTGGCTTCATCATTTACAGTTTTCTCAACGCCTACCACATAAGTGCCAAGCTCTGTAAGAGAAGCAGAAACTGTCTTTTTGCTCTTGTCTGCCTTTGAATCCACCTTTGTGTAAAGGGTCGAGCGTGAATCAAATCTCAGCACTGTAAGGTCATCAAATGAATATCCCATTTTGCTCAGCTTTGCAGTGTCGATATCGAAGGTTATCTTTGCCGAGTTGAACTTATAGTCAGAATAAGCGTCATAAGCCTTTGTGACGATACTTGCATTTGAAGAGATACCAAAGAGGTCAAGCTCAACGAGGGTCGCACTGGCAGCGTTTGCGTCGCCCTTTATTTCAAGGCGGCAGTCCCCTGCATTTTTTTCCACTGTAAGCTCTCTTTCAGCGTCATTGGTCTTTCCGTCAGACTTTGACTCTCTCGGATTTGTGCCTGCCATAAGCTCATAGCCGTCAAGAAGACCGTCGCCGTCAGTATCGGCTTCAATAGGGTTCGTGCCTAGCTTTGTCTCATCGCCGTCGCTTATTCCGTCATTGTCAGTATCCTCGCTTTGAAGGTTAGTGCCATGACGTACCTCATCAGCATTCTTTATGCCGTCACCGTCCCAGTCCTGATCGTCAGAAAACTCCGACTCCTTGAAGGTAGTGCTTATATCAAGCTTTGTTATGACCGATTTCGCCATGGCGATACGATTATTCTCCCTTATTTTCAGACCCACGATAACACAGGCAGCCACAAGGAACGCAAGCACTATACACAGCACCAGCAACGCTATCTTCTTTTTGCGCTTTCCTCTGTTCATGCTCTGAACAAAATCATTCGTATCAGAAAAATTTGCTTTCATAAATATTAATTCCCCTTATCAGATCACATATTTCACGATATTAATATTCTAGCATATATGTACCTCATTTGCAAGCAAAATAGTCTAGAATAATTCACAAAATAAACTGTTCTTTTTTGTTTACAAACAGTATATCTTACCAAAACATTAACAAGATAATTCTTTTATTATTAACCTAAAATAAATTAAAACCTTCTTTTTCCACAAAAAAAGGGCAGCCCCTCTCGGAGCTGCCCTTTGGCATAATACTATCACTCTTCTGTAACAGTATTATAAATAACGTTCACAACGAAGTCCTTGTCATAATCTACCTGCAAGATAGAATCAGGCTCAAGCTCGTCTGCAATGATCTTCTTTGCAATAAGAGTTTCGATACGTCTTTGGATAAACCTCTTGAGAGGTCTTGCACCGAAGTTCTGATCGTAGCCCTGATTTACGATAGCTTCCTTAGCGGCGTCTGTTACCTCTATGCTGAGCCTCTTGTCTTCAAGACGCTTGCCAAGCTCTGCAAGCATAAGGTCAACTATCTTGTATATCTCCGTCTTCATAAGAGGCTTGTAGTAGATTATATCGTCAAGTCTGTTAAGAAACTCAGGTCTGAACTGCTGTTTCAGCAGAGCGTCCACCTTGTCCCTTGCCTCCTGAGATATCTCGCCCTCAGGTGTGATGCCCTCAAGAATATAAGGAGAACCAAGGTTTGAAGTGAGGATTATGATAGTGTTCTTGAAGTCAACCGTTCTGCCCTGTGAGTCTGTGATACGTCCGTCGTCAAGCACCTGCAAAAGGATATTGAAAACGTCAGGGTGAGCCTTTTCGATCTCGTCAAGAAGAACTACTGAATAAGGCTTTCTTCTTACAGCCTCGGTGAGCTGACCGCCCTCCTCATAGCCTACATATCCCGGAGGCGCTCCGATAAGACGGCTTACGCTGAATTTCTCCATGTACTCCGACATATCTATACGAACGATATTGTTCTCATCGTCAAACAATGCCTGCGCAAGAGTTTTTGCAAGCTCTGTTTTACCAACGCCAGTAGGACCGAGGAAAAGAAACGAACCTATCGGCTGATTTGGATTTGCGATACCGGCACGAGATCTCATGATAGCCTCTGACACACGCTCAACGGCCTCGTCCTGACCGATAACTCTCTCGTGGAGGATATCAGGCAGGTGGAGAAGCTTCTCACGCTCGCCCTCCATAAGCTTTGCAACAGGGATACCTGTCCAACGGCAGATTATCCTTGCGATCTCTTCCTCTGTTACCTTATCTCTTAGCAGAGTGTTCTTTGTCTTTGACTTCTCTGCCTTTTCTTCTTCCTCGGCAAGCTGCTTCTGCAAGTCAGCCATTCTGCCGTATTTCAGCTCTGCAAGCTTGTTAAGGTCATATTCACGCTCTGCTCTCTCGATATCCTTTGAGCATTGCTCAATATCCTCACGGAGCTTCTGCACCTTAGAGATAGCAGACTTCTCATTCTCCCATTTAGCTTTCATCTCATTGAACTGCTCACGCATTTCTGAAAGCTCTTTCTGCACCTCATGAAGATGCTCAACTGCAAGTTTATCAGTTTCCTTTTTAAGGACAGTTTCCTCTATCTCGTGCTGGAGTATCTTACGTCTTATCTCATCAAGCTCGGTAGGCATTGAGTCCATTTCCGTTCTGATGAGGGCGCAGGCTTCGTCCACAAGGTCGATAGCCTTATCAGGGAGAAATCTGTCTGTGATATATCTGTTTGAAAGAACAGCCGCCGCAATAAGCGCCTGATCCTGAATTTTTACGCCGTGGAATACTTCATATCTCTCTTTAAGTCCACGAAGTATAGAAATAGTGTCTTCAACGGTCGGCTCGTCAACCATAACAGGCTGGAAACGTCTTTCAAGAGCGGCGTCCTTTTCGATATACTGACGGTACTCGTTAAGAGTCGTTGCACCGATACAATGGAGTTCGCCCCTTGCAAGCATAGGTTTCAGCAGGTTGCCTGCGTCCATTGCACCGTCTGACTTGCCTGCGCCAACGATATTGTGAAGCTCATCTATAAAGAGGATTATCCTGCCCTCAGACTTCTTTATCTCCTCAACGACAGCCTTAAATCTTTCCTCAAACTCGCCTCTGTATTTTGCGCCTGCGATAAGCGCACCCATATCAAGTGAGAAAACCTGTCTGTCTTTCAGACTGTCAGGAACATCTCCGCTGACGATACGCTGAGCAAGACCCTCCGCAATGGCGGTCTTACCAACGCCAGGCTCACCAATAAGGCAAGGATTGTTCTTTGTTTTTCTTGAAAGTATCCTTATAACGTTTCTTATCTCGCTGTCTCTGCCGATAACAGGGTCAAGCTTGTTCTGTCTTGCAAGCTCCACAAGGTCCTGACCGTACTTTTTCAGCACGTCATATGTTTCCTCAGGGTTCTGGCTCGTCACCTGAGCATTTCCTCTTACAGCTTGAAGAACTTTCAGAAACTTTGTTTTTGTTACCCCAAAGGTCTTGAAGATCTCTTTTACTGTGCTGTTAGGGCTGTCCATTATGCCCATAACAAGATGTTCAACTGAAACGTATTCGTCCTTCATTCTTGAAGCTTCCGACTCAGCTTCCGCAAAAGCCTTGTCAAGCTCGCTTGAAATGTATACAGAGTCCTGCGCACGTCCGCCTACCTGTACCTTAGGTATATCATCAACTGCTCTTGTAAGAGCCGCCTCTATATTTTCAGGGGCGATATCCATTTTTACAAAAAGCTGCGGCACAAGACCGTTTTCCTGTGAAAGCAAAGCCAGCATAAGGTGCTGCTGGTCAACAGCCTGATTTGAGTTTCTTGAGGCAATGCTCTGCGCTTCCTGCAAAGCTTCCAATGATTTCTGTGTCAATTTCTGAGCGTTCATAAAATTACCTCCCTTATCATCTTAAAAAGATATATGCTCACAGCAGGCGGAATGCTCCGCCCACCGTTTAAAGAACGACAACGCCTTTTTTCAGATATCTTTCATACATTTCAGATACCTTTCTTGCCGCCGTTTCAGGTTCTGCGGCGTTGTCAAAGTAAAGCTGAATACAGCTGTCCATACAGCTTATATAATCACCGATAGCGTTCGCTATATCCTCGTCGGTCAGCTCCGACTGAGGCGGTGCGTAAAAATCTCTTGTAAATCTGCCCTCGGCTGTTTCATAAGGCACGCCAGTAGTGAAAAGATACGAAAGATATTTTTCCTCGAGCCTTGCCCACAGCTTGAAAAAGCTGTCAAGCATTGAAATGAGCTGTGTGCTCTGAGTTCTGAAAGATACTTTCAGCCTCCCCACCTTTCCGTGAAAATCTCGGCTCAGCTCTATGCTGTATCGTATGGTCGGCTTATATTTATATCTCAAAGGACTTTTTATAGACATCATGGCGTCAGAGGGCTGATTAAGGGTCTGAAACCTGCTGTCCATAAGCTGTTCTATTTTAGAGAATATCTCACGCATTCTTTTTTCAGGGGTGAGAAGCTGGACACGCTCTGCCAAAATCTGATTTATCAGATTTGAACGGCTGGTATTCATGGAATATGCCAGTCTGTCAATAGCCTCCACCACATCGTCTGCAAGCACCAGACTATACACGCTCTTGTTCACTTTGCTCTCAGTCCTTTCTGTTTTTACTTTTCTTACTGTAACTTATTATACCACATTCTAATAATTTGTCAATAGGATTATATAATTTTAATTACGAATTATACAGATGCACAATAGAATGTATGTTCTGCACCTCTAATTTGTGCAGTTTTATTGAAAACTTGTCAAAAGTGTGATATAATAACAGATACCAAGTTGGAAAGGCGTGATAAAAATGCTCAAAGGCGTTATATTTGATATGGACGGACTAATGATAGATACGGAAAAACTGCTCACAAGGTTTTGGTGTGAGGCGGCGAATCATTACGGCTATCCAATGACAAAGGAACACGTTCTGGGCATACGCTCTCTTGCGGCGAAGTATGCTATCCCACATCTGAAAGGCATTTTCGGAGAGGATTTTGATTACTACAAAGTCCGTGCCAAGCGTATCGAGCTTATGAACGAATTTATCAGGCAAAACGGCATAGAAAAGAAAAAGGGGCTTGATGAGCTTCTTGATTATCTTGACAGCACAGGGCTGAAAAAAGCCGTTGCCACTGCCACCGACCTACAGCGCACCACGCTGTATCTCAGCTCTATAAATATCATTGACAGATTTGACAAGCTTATCTGCGGAAACATGATAGAAAACGGCAAGCCTGCCCCTGATATTTATCTCGCCGCCGCAAAGGAGCTGGGGCTTGACCCTGGCGAGTGCATTGCCCTCGAGGACTCACCGAACGGCATACGCTCCGCCCACACCGCAGGTTGCAAGCCTGTTATGATACCCGACCTTTCACAGCCTGACGAGGAAACAAAAAAGCTTCTGTATGCCTGCTGTGATGACCTTTCCAAGGTCATAGGTGTGATACAAAAGCTTGTGTGATATGATATATTCTGTCAATCCATGTAGGGGCGAACATCGTTCGCCCGCTTTTTGTAAAAACGCTATAAAAATTGATACAATGTTACACGAATTGACACAAACGCTACATAGGGATAGTAAAACCGATAGCTTTATCACTTCGACGGGCGAACGCTGTTCGCCCCTACATTAAATTGCAATCAAATACAAAAATGCGGATACCTCCACGATATCCGCATTTATTCTTTATCCTGTCTAATTAATCCTCGACCTCAGAAACAGAAGACGTGTCAGTGTCCGTCTTGCTGTCCTTGTCTTTATTATCAGAAGCCTTGCCGCCCAGATACTTTTCATAAATAGCTATCTGATCCTCAACAGCCTTCAGCTCGTCCTTAGACTTTGTTGTAACACAAATATATGTGTGTCCGTTATCATCAAGTATAGTTGAAAGAGTGTACTTTGCTTCGTCGGTGAAGCCTGTCTTTCCGCCCTTGATGCTTATGCCGTCGTCAGCCTCGCCGTCGCCGTCACAATCCACATAGTAACCCTCAATTCTCTGTGCAACAATGCTTGTAAGCTCGATACCGTCCTTGTGCTGTTTTGTCTTTGAAGTTGTGTACTTTGTTGCTGTAAGCACTTCACGACAAGTTTCGTTATCCATAGCCGCCTTTGTGATAACTGCGATATCCTGCGCTGTGGAATAATGATTTTTGTTGTGCAGACCGCTTGCATTCACAAACTTTGTGCCGGTAAGACCAAGCTCCTGGATCTTAGCGTTCATAAGCTCAACAAACTTCTCCTCTGAGCCTGCAACTGCGTTTGCAAGACCTGTTGTGCCGTCAGCACCGCTCACAAGGATAGCTGAATAAAGCAGGTCTTTCATTGTAACAGTTTCTCCGGCTTCAAAGCCTGCTCTTGATGCGTTGTCCTCGATAAGAGGGTCGATATCATCGCTTGTGAACTTATATGTAGCGTCCATATCCTGAATATTCTCTGCGGCTACAAGAAGCGTAAGCATCTTTGTAAGAGAAGCAGGATATACCTTTTTCTCGTAATTATAACCTGCAACTATCTCGTTTGTGTCAGCGTCAACAAGTATAGCCGTGTTTGCTGTCATACCCTTTATATTTATATCCTGATAATTTGCAGACTTCACAGGATAATTGCTCACAGGCTCTTCCACAACTGATGAAAGGTCGTCAACCTCTGAAACCTCCTCAGAAGAGCTTTCCTCAGGTTTGCTGTCCACCCTAACAACTGCGTCTGCCACCTTGCTTGCCTGAATGGTATATCTTCCTGTCACCACCAGTGCCGCTGAACCGACAGCCACAAGCATTATAACTATAAGCACAGCAACTATAGCTGCGCCGCCCTTTTTGTTTGTCCTCTTCATTTTTACAACAATTCCTTTCCTGGTGCTTATACTGCACCTATCTCCTCTTTTTCTTCCTTATGACCATATTTCGCTTCATACTCGTTAAGAGTATCGTGACAATATTTAAGTATATCTCTTCTCGTCACAATACCTATAAAAACTTCCCTGTCATCAATAACAGGCACAAAGTTCTGATCCATTGAAAGAAGTATCAGATCCTCGATAGTAGAATAAACATAGACGGGTTTCATTCTGACACGCCTTGTTATCTCGCTTATCTTATATTTTTCCAGCTCACGCATATCCTGAATGCCATTATTAAGCATGAACCACAGAAAGTCGCCCTCTGCAAGGGTCTTTACATATCTGCCCTCACGGTCGATAACAGGCACAGCGGTAAAGCCGTGATTTTTCATTTTCTCAAGAGCCTGCCTTGCTGTGTTGTCATCATAGACAAAATCCACACAAGCCTTCGGCTTCAAAAACTTTAGTATATTCATTTTTATATATATCCTCTTGTAAGCATACGTTTTTATGCGGTAAAGACCGCACTTATAATTATACCAAAAAAACGCATACAAGTAAAGCATAGAGAGGGCATTTTCCGCCCTGCGTTTTCAACAAATCTCCACGCTGAAATTGTGCATTTTGACTTACTGCTGTGCAGACTTGTAGCCGTATGTGTAAACAAGGCTCACAAAGCTGTCATAGGATATGGTCTTAAGATCGTCCGTCTGAAAACCCCCTGCACTGAGATCGTCTGTTGTAACGCCTGCTTTGTTGAAGATACCCTGACAATAGCCAAGCCTCTGATCCTCTGACATACTGTCAAAGTCCACAAGACTCGTCGCCTGAGATACGTCAAACAGGCTGTCGTCAGCGTCCCCCGAAAGCTCGTCAACAGTGTATTCTGAAACTGTATCATCTGAGCCTTCAATGGTAAAGGTCTGCGTGTATTTTTTTAAGCTTCCGTCAGATTTATCAAAATACAGGTCGATAGCAGTAATGTATGTGTCGCCCGTATAAGTGTACTCCTCGATATCGAAATCATCAGCCTCATCACTGTTTATATGACCATAGGTTCTCGGCAGGTTTTGCTTGACTATGCTTTCAAGAACGCCGTCAAGCTCCGTCACGTCTGACTTGTGATAAACACCGGTCACGTTATCGTAATCATATCCTGCTCCGTCAACATAGATAAATCCGCTGGTGCCTATATCCGATGTGACTTTCAGATAGATGTTTCCGCCCTTTTTGGCTCTTACTACCTCCTGCTTTGAGCCGTCGGCCTCTGTGCAGGTCGTTTTCAGAGTGTAGTCGCCGTCAAAGATCGCAGCGGTTTTTGTAATAAGCTCACCCTGCTCGTTCACTACCTTACTATCAGCATCACTCTCGTTGCCCTTGCTGTCCTCAGACTTTTCGCCGTCTGCATTGTCGGCTGTTGAAACGTTCGCCTTGCTCTCTGTGACAGAAGAGCTGTCCTTACTATCCTTTGAACAGCCCGCTGCACACAAGCATACCACGCAAGCGCAGAGAGCCGCACATATTTTCTTTATATCCATATGTAAATATCCTTTCAGACCATGTACTATATTTCTTTTCCAAGGCAATATTGCCCTTAACATTATACACCTCTCAAACTTTTATGTCAAGAGATAAGGCAGAGCGTAAAGAACGGTGCATTATTTGCTTTTTTACCTTATTTACGCACATAAAAATACAAAAATCACCTATCAATGTATACTGTGAGTTCATGCTTTTTTCACAAAAGTCTGATATAATATTTGGGTATTCTGACGAAAGAACACCTAAAGAAGAAAAATATATGTGAAAGAGGAAGTAAAAATGGAAGCAGGTCTGATAATCGGAAACCAAATAATAATAATGTTCATTATCCTTATTGTAGGCGCATTTTGCTATTTAAAGGGGATAATCACAAAGGACGGTACAAAACAGTTGTCTTCATTTGCACTGAATATAATCAATCCTGTGCTTATATTCATGTCCTATCAGTCAAAATATGACAAGAGCCTTGTGCATGGACTGCTGTGGTCTTTTCTGCTGTCAGCGATATCCTATGCAGTGACTATCTTGCTCACCTATGTTCTTATAAGGAAAAAGACTCCCGACCTTGCGGTGGAGCGTGTTTCGTCGATATATTCAAACTGTGCATTCATGTGCATACCCCTTATAAACGGCATTTACGGCTCAGAGGGCGTTTTGTATCTTACAGCGTATCTTACGTTCTTCAACGTCCTTATCTGGACGCACGGACTTATGACAATGAAAGGCGAGCGTGACTTTTCTTCTCTTGTGAAAGCCCTTATCTCACCGTCAGTTATAGCCGTTGTGGTCGGTCTTATTTGCTATCTTACAAATATCAGACTGCCGAAAGTTCCTGCAACAGCTTTGCAGTACATAGCAGATATGAACACGCCTATCGCCATGGTGATAGCAGGTGCAACAGCCGCACAGACCAACGTTTTGAAAGCCCTTCAAAACCGCCGTATCTACTACGTTTCACTGTGCAAGCTCATAATACTCCCTGTGGCAGGCTTCCTTGCAGCGTGGATACTTGATCCTCCTCCGATAGTTCTTATGACAGTTACCATAGCCGCCGCCTGCCCTGCAGCGACCATGTGCACAATGTTCGCTGTAAATCTTGACAAGGACCCTAAAACAGCCTCAGAGATCTTTACAGTCACCACTATCCTCAGTGCTGTAACTCTGCCGCTTATAACTATCTTTGCCGACAGACTTACATATCATATTTAAAGTCAGCCTAAGCAAACATATCCATATAAACAAAAAGACCTGTCAGCATTTCGCTGCACAGGCTGTGAAAAGATAAATAAGCTACGCTCTGCAATGCTTTCCGAAAACCTCGGAGAGCATTTTTTTATCACTCTTTTTGCTGCACCGCAGGTAATTCTATAAAAAGCCTGCCGCACACACTGATCCCCTTCATGACAACACCGTTCAAAAGATTTCAAACGTCTTGCCTTTATAATTTTTTATCCACCCATAGTATACACCTTACTTCATCGGTGCCTCGGATAATAAAAGTATAACATATAATTAATTCACTGTCAATATTTCTTTGAACAAATAGCATATAAATTGTATATTTCAATAAAACAACCAGAAAATTTATAGCGTTTTACACAAAATTGTCAGAAAGCATTCTCAAACAAGACACAATTTCTCCGCTATTTTACTTTTTTCTGCAAAATATTATCCTCCGCCCTCATAAAAAATCTGTATACATCTCCAAGAGAAGCAAGGTCACTGCATACTGTGTCCAGCAAGTTCACGTTGAAAAGCAGCTTAGGGTCTTCGCTGTCAAAGCTTACGCCTATATCCTTTTTATTGAGCCACAAAGCGTCCTCACGGCTGGCATTTGGAAAATGGTCACGCTTATACTCGTCGCCGAACAAAACGAACTTGCTGTTGTCTTTCAGCGCCTTGTGAGCCTTTTTATATTCCTGCGCCCCTGCAAGTATCATAGCCCTCATTTCGTCCATGCTTTCTCTGTCGGTTTTGTAATATCCACAACCATAGCCGAAACCATGGGTAGAGATATAGAAATAAAACTCAGGCATGGGGTGATATTCGCTTTTGTCACGCTGGCATTTCAAAGAACACCACACGCTCTCTCTGAATATGGGTCCGCCCTTGTTGTAACGTGCGTCTTTGTAAAGCCTTGATATCTTTTTCGGGTTGCATACTATCCTGCTGTCAATATCGTTCATTATAGGCGTGAGCGCAGTGATAAGCTCCGCAAAAGGCTCTTCTATGAGCCTGTGATAATCCGCCTTATGCTCCTTGAACCATTCCTTACTATCTCTCGTGTGATTTTCAAACAAAAAGCCGATAGCCTCTTCACTAAATAGCATTTTTTCTCTCTCCTTGATGTTTCTAAACTTATTATAGTATATCACGATTTGCATTTTTAATCAAGAAAAAAGGAGCCTGCCAAAGCAAGCTCCTTAATGACAAAATTTACTAAAGTATCTTTATAACGTCCTCAGCTATCTGCTCAGGGGTAAGGTGATTTTCTTTCAGCACCTCGGCAGGGTCATAGCGGTCATAGAACTTCTTTTCAAGACCAAAGCAAAGGGTCTTTACATCGCTGTCACCGTAAAATCTTGCTATCTTCTCGCCAAAGCCGCCCTCAAGAACGCCGTCCTCAAGAGTGATAATGGTCTTGTGGTCAGCCTTAAGGCTTTCAAGCATTTCCTTGTCAATGCCTGTGATGTAGTAAGGGTTTATAACAGTAGCCTTGACACCTGTTTTTTCCTCGATAAGCTTTGCGGCTTCAACGCCCATGCCGTAGAACGAGCCAAGTGCGATAACAGCAACCTGACTTCCCTGCTGTGTGATCTCATACTTGTTGAGCTTTGAAAGATCCTTTGTGAAAGGCTTGCCGTCTGAAACAATGCTTGCAGGCACTCTTATTGCAACAGGGTGTTCGTTCTGTTCAAGGGACCAATCCAGCATTGCAAGATATTCTTCCTTTGTTACAGGTGCAAGATAAACAAGCTCAGGGATATTTGATATCATTGGTATATCATAAATTCCAAGGTGAGTAACGTCGTTCATGCCGTAAACTGATGCCGCAAAAACAGCTATTGTAACAGGACTTTTATTTATGCAAACGTCCTGAGAAAGCTGGTCGTAGGTACGCTGTATAAACGAGCTGTAAACGCCGTAGAAAGGCTTTCCACCGTTCTTTGCTATACCTGAGGCAAGTGCCATTGCGTGTTCCTCTGCAATGCCCACGTCCATAAACTGCCTGCCTGCTTTCTTTCTGACATCAGGAGTGAAGCCGAAAACCGTCGGAGTAGCGGAGGTTATAGCACACACGGACTTGTCAGCCTGCATTTTCTCAAGAAGATAATTGCAGGTAACAGTTCCGTAATCCTCACCCTCAGAATTGTAAAGGGACTTGCCTGTTTCAGGGTCGAAGGGCATATGCCAGTGCCATGTTTCCTTATCCTTTTCCGCAGGAGCATAGCCCTTGCCCTTTTGTGTTACAATGTGAACGGCAACAGGCTTTTTGCTGTCCTTTACGCCCTCAAAAGCCTCAATAAGCGAAGGAATATCGTTGCCGTCCTTAACGAAAACATAGTCAAGACCCATTGCCTTGAAAAGGTTACACTCAGCCTTGCCCTCGGTATCACGAAGAAGCTTGAGATTTCTGTACATACCGCCGTGGTTTTCTGCGATAGACATATCGTTATCGTTCACAACGATTATGAAGTTTGTATCCATTTCCCCTGCAAAGTCGATACCCTCCAGAGCTTCACCACCGCTGAGAGAGCCGTCGCCGATAACAGCGATAACATTGCCCTCCTCGCCCTTGAGATCTCTGGCCTTTGCAAGACCGCTTGCAAGGCTCACAGAAGTGGAAGTATGGCCAACCGTAAAAAAGTCATGCTCGCTCTCCTCCGGGTTTGTGTAGCCTGAGATATCATCAAACTTGTCAGCGTCAAGGTAGGACTCCTTTCTGCCTGTGAGCATTTTATGCGGATAGCTTTGATGTGAAACGTCAAAAACTATCTTGTCCTTAGGGGACTCAAAAACATAGTGCATTGCGATAGTGGCTTCCACCATGCCGAAGTTAGGACCAAAATGTCCACCATGCTTGCTGAGCCTGAAAAGCAGGGCCTTTCTCATTTCCTCAGCCAACGCTGTCATTTCATCAACATTGAGCTTTTTAACGTCAGCAGGTGAGTTTATTTTTTCAAGATACATTTTCATTTCCTCCTGTTTTGCTTATAATTTTTCTTAGCTTTAGCTTACTTATATTGTACCACCTGGAGTTAGCTCCAAGTCAACAGGTTGTAGAGATATTTTACATTTTATTAACAATCGACCTAACAAAAAAGCACGGTCATGTGCCGTGCTTAGTATATTTCTCTTGAAAAAAATTAATGCCGTGCTATAATTATAGTATCACCAATATCACACCGGAAAGGTCTTGAAAGCATGAAATACAAAGTTATAGACATAAGTGAAGAGGATTACGGCTGCGAGGGCATACCGGAGGACAGCGAACTCATGTGCAGTGTTTTGATCGAAAGCTCTGACGGCACACAAAAATGGTTGAAAATAGCTGACCGATATCTCAGAGAAAACGACATTGATATAGGCAGTGTCATCACCGCAGACTAGCCTGCCTCCCCTGGAATATCACGCATTATCCACGCAAGCTGTTCTTCTGTAGGCTCTTCTATCTCATAGCCGTTGACATGGTCGCCATTGAAACAGTTTTGATACAGCTCCACCCATGCAAATGTTGACAGTTTGCAATCAGAATAGATTTCTTTTTCACCTTTGTACGGCAGATCTTCAGGATAGCAGGTCTTGATAATAGGATTTCCATAAGGGGTGCAGTCCTCGAACTTATCCTTATTGCTCCCAAAAGTGTATTTACAGCACACTCCCCTCAGTGAATATCTTGCCACAAGATACTTTTCACCCTCCTCATCAGGGTTCTTTTTAAACGCTATCTGCGCCAGCTCGACAATAGCTTCTGCGGCGTATATAGGACAAGGAATTAAATATCCGTTGTGAAGTTCAAAGGTCTTGTCCTTGTAATGAAAAGTCTTTCGCTTTTCGATAGTGCCATATTCTGCATACTGAAAAATGTTCAGCTCAGGGGCATCGGAGTAATAGTCGGTGACAATTTCCCCTGCCTTACTGCGGAAATAGCGTTGTTTCTGCGCTTCAAGCTGGTTCGATTCCACATTTTCATCAGAAAAATAATTGTGTTCAAATTCGTCGATATCCTCAGTAAAAAACGAAGCTGTGCCGCTTGTGCATGAGGGACAGTTGGCGTCAAACAAGGTTATTTTGTATATCATATGGATTTCCTTTCTTAGAAGCAGTGCCAAGCATTTCGGTACTGCTTTTATTATATTCTATTATGTTCCCGTTTGAGGTAAATAAGACTATTTTTCTTTGTCGCAAAGGAGAAAATATTCGCTCATGAGTTTGGCGAGGTGCAACTACACTCATATCTTAAATCAACATCATAATTTTGTCAATAGTTTTATTTACAAATTGCCAATAAATTGTATCTTTATACAAATTGATACTGCAAAATTAGTAGCAGAAAAACAAAAAAAAGCCGCAGACAAAACGTCTACGACTTAGAAAACACTCTGGCAGGGGCAGAAGGATTCGAACCCTCGGCACGCGGTTTTGGAGATATTTACCAATTCCGCATTTTAATCGCACTTGACAAATCGTCAAAATATGTTATGATATAGTAAAAAATACAAGGAGGAAGAATTATGAGACTTATTGAAAACAAAAAGGAAGCAACTACACTTGCAGGCGGCTGCAACGAACTGATCAAGCCCGAAAAGCTGACTAAAATGCTCAAACATGATGAGGCTATCAAGTATTGCCATGATTTCTTTGAGTATACCCCTACAAGGTTTGGCTTCAACGGCAGCAAGATCTACAAGATCGATGAGGGAAAAGCTACTGCCGAGTTTGACGATCTTGAGGACCTTGAAGAAACATTCATCCGAAAGAACAAAGAAATGGACACAGAGCTTCATGAAGCACAGATTGAGGAACGAACAGAAGCTATCATGAGAGTAGCTGCTGAAGCTGACCTTGATGAGCTTAAAAGATACAAGATGTTCATAGACTATGAGATTGAAAAGAAAAAGGGTAACAATCCTCCTAATCCTTTTACAATGGAAAATCTCTGGTACAGATAGAAAACAAAAAGCTGATGAGACAATACTCATTGGCTTTTTCTTTTTCGGAAAGCTAAGCTATGAAAATTGCTGCTGAGAATATCGGCAGCTTTTTTGATAGCTTGACTATCAGGCATAGACAGGGTAGCTCCCTGAGCGGCAGGACGGTGTTCTCCCCTGCTGCTTTTTCTATGTCATCATTGGGGAACACAAAATGATATCAAGAAAGGATGTTCATAATGGAGAACACAATAATTATTTCGATCATAACTGAAAAAGGCGGCACAGGAAAAACAACTACAACATTCAACCTAGGTTGCGCATTAGGAAAGCTCGGCAAAAAAGTGCTACTTATCGACCTTGACAAGCAGGGCAACCTCACTTCGTATTGCTCAGAATCCGCAGTAAGAAAGACCATAGCAGATCTTATCTACAGTTCAGCGTCTGGTGATACTTCTATAGACTATGCAGAGTATATCAAGAAGTCTGAGAAAAATCCAAACGTTGACTATATATCTGCAGGACGTATGCTCGGTTCGGCTAACAGCGTGATCGCCTCATCCGCCAACTGTAACTATATACTCAAGCTCATGCTCCGTGATAAGGCTTTGACGGATACCTATGACTACATACTCATAGACAATCGTCCTGACCTTGATCTTCTTGCGCAGAATGCTCTTAACGCTTCAGACTTCGTTATTATACCAATAGACGCTGGTATATTCGCCTTTGACGCCATTGACCTCATTACAGAAAAGGTCAATGCTATAAGGGCAACAACGAATCCAGGTCTTAAAATACTCGGCATTCTCGAAAACAGGAGCAATATAACCACAACGTCAAAAGAAATAGACGTTGCCTGCCGAAAGATATATGGAAATACAGTTTTTGATACTGTCATCCCAGCTCGTCCTGAGCAGGTCAACAAAACAGTGAAAAGCTATGCTGGATGTGTTAATTTGACAGGCAATACGCTTGCTGAAAAGTACACAGAGTTTGCAGAAGAAGTAATGGAAAGGGTGAATAGATAATGTGCAGCTTGCTTGAAAGACGCAGCCAACATCAGGAGAATATGCAATCTGAGGCTGAAAACATCAACCATGAGCTTGCCGCTGAGTATCTTGATCAGTGGCAAGGTACAGCTCAGAGGATCGTTGAGCTGGATATAAACAGTATCAAACCATACAGAACGCCTGAGGGTAAAGAACAGCCATACAAGATAAGGCAATCCAAGGTCGAGCGGCTGGCTATCTCTATAAGGGACCTGGGTGTCCTGCAGCCAGTTATAGTTCGCAGAAAAGAAAATGAATATGAGATACTTGCAGGTCATCATAGATACTATGCGGCTAGGCTGTGCGGTCTGACGACTATTCCATGCCAGATTAAGGACAACATAGACGACTTTACGGCATATATGATCGTTGCAGAGTCTAATACAAGAACAGATGATGTTCTTCCCTCAGAAAATGCTGAGATCTTCAAAACGTACATGGATAAACGTGGTATGGACAATGAAACCGCTACACTGAATGAGATATCTGAGAAATTCGGCGTTTCAAACACGACAGTATACAGATATGTACATCTACTGAAGCTATCCGCAAGGCTCATTCCAATGGTTGATAATAAGGTTATTCCTTTCGGAAGATATGAAATGCTTTTAGCGCACCTTTCTGAAGAACAACAGAATATCATAGCGGACTACATTGAGATGTATGACCTCAGAACGTTTCCAGGCAAATACATCAATGCAGTCTGTGCATACTGTGATGAAAACGCAGACGAAGAACTGACTGTTGACAAGGTATACGATATCTGTCATAAGCCTAAAGCCAAAAAAGCTGAGCAGGTATCAACAAGTATATACACGAAGATATCAACCATGTTTCCGTCCCTTGAAAGTTCTTCACAGGACGATATGGATGATCTTATAGTCAAGCTGCTTGCAGAACATTTTGCAGCAGAAGAAAACTAGGACACTTAAAGTTTCAGGTGTCCTTTTTTTATAAAAAAAGTGAAAGGGGTAACTTTATGTTTCACAAATTCATTGACACAATTTTAGATATAATATTTGAAAATACTTTGTTGTTTTGTTTTCTCCTTCTTCAGATATTCTCACTGGTAATGTTTTCGGTGAGCTATGCAACAGAAACCAAAACAGTTGTTGATAAAGAGTACATTAATGGCGATAGCAATACTCATCACAGCTATGAAGTGAGGGTGCGTACCAAGGATTTCTTTAGAGAACGTTATCGTTGGGTTGAGGTTACACCTGATGAGTACAATAACTATGAAATTGGTGATGAGTACGCAGACGATTAAGTATGAAAAAGAAAGGTGGAAAGAATAATGATATTCTATGATGAAGAACACGAGGAAATGTTCAATAAGCTGTGTGGCAAAATGCCCTATCTTGACGGCTATCACTTGTCACTTGCTTACCTCCTCACGATGGACGCTGTTTTGCGTTATCATATTGGCGCACTATATGACGTTAGAAAAGACGTGATTATTTTTGAGGGCTTGAGCAAGCCTTTTCAGACGCATACGAGCTTGAAAACAACACGTCTTGCCTTTAACCTGTGGAACGGCACGGTTTATGACTCAGATCCACCCGAAACGTATATCAACAAGGACGGAGAGAAAGAATATGTGCCAAGCAAGTATTATGCGCCCGACAATATTTTCAACTGCACCTATACGCCATACTATATGGAAGCGCTCAAGATGAGGTTCGAGATTTTCATGTAAGTAATGAAATGGAGGTAATGATATGAAAGTAAAACACTATCATAAAGAATATGACAGCTACAAGACTGAACGTCAGTGGGCGCTTGAGGGCTTTCTTGTAGCAGAAAATGTAGAAGGCATAGAGCTTTTGCCAAGCAAGCAAAGCAAACAACCATGTAAGTATTACAAACCTGATGAAGTCAGACCTGCAACGGAGAGTGAGTTGCAGGCTTTTTTTCAGCCCGAAAAAGAAAGACGCAGAGAACAGGCAAGGGCATATCGTAAGGCTAGGCTAGAACGTGAGCAGGAAGAACGTGAAAGAGAACTTGAAGAGGCTAAGTGGTGTGCTGTTGAGCCTTACAAGAAAAAAATTGAAGAATTGAGCATGGTTATAAATGCTCTTGACAAAGACCTGTCAACAGCTATTGCTATGAACTTTGAAGCAACGGGATATGAATATGGAGATGAATTATTACAACTATCAATCATCAACTTCAAAGGGGATATTCTTTTTAACAGCTATTTTAAACCCCAAAAACACAAAGAGTGGATAGAAACTGAAAAAGAAAACGGAATAACGCCAGAAATGGTCGCTAATGCACCACGAATATCTGAGATGGCTAAACAAATTGCTGAAATATTTAATAAAGCAGATCTTATTTTGTACAGTAAAAATTATAGTTATTATTGGCTATTTTCATGGAGCAACATTTTAATTCAACCAGAATATCGAAGAGAAGTAAATGTAAATAAAATGATAACTGAGAGTGATAACTTTGAACTTCCAAAGGATAGCCTTGAAAAATGTCAAGCTATTTTGAAACTCTACAAGGAGAAATTGCATTGGGTGGAGGAGAATAAATAATCATGGAAAACAAATATATAGTTTTGGACACTGAAACAACAGGTTTGAACGCAGCAGAGGACGAGCTTCTTCAGGTATCTATCATTGATGAGGAAGGAAACGTTCTTTTTGACAGCTACATAAGACCCACTCAGCACACTGAGTGGGCAGAAGCGGAGCATATTAATCATATCACGCCTGAAATGGTAGCTGACGCACCGATTATAGCGGAGGTCATGCCAGAGATAACTGATATCTTAAAAAGATATGATAAAATCGTTGGGTACAATGTCAGGTTTGACGCAGATTTTCTCAAAAACAACGGGGCGGAATTTGCTGATAACACAAATTTTGTTGACTCAATGAAGATATTTTCGCTGTATTTCAGTGCCGATAATAAAAGATGTAAGCTTACTGAAGCAGCTGATTACTTCTGCTATGATTGGTCGGAACATAAAGAAGCTCATAACAGCTTGGGCGATTGCTTTGCAACGCTATATGTGTATAAGAAGCTCACTACCGACACAATGACTATCGAGCGTGTTATTGACGGCAAGAGAGTCGGTATCGAGCTAACGCCTGCGGAGATATCTCAGGCATATTGTATTAAAGAATATTATGATAGAAAGCAGGACGTGCTTAATGTCTTAGACGAAATGGATAGCTTGAAGATAGGTGATATTGACCTGTCAAAGGATTTTTTGAAAAACAGTAACACTTTTATTGATGATGTTATTTATCGCTATGAAAAAATGGACGATCACCTTGAAGATTACAACATGGCTATAAAAGATGTTTTGGATAATGCTGATAAAAACTATGCAAACAAACTTGTATCTCATTACGCTCAAAATATGAGTGCAGCCGATAAAGAGCAGTATATTGAAAGCGCTGAAATGGCTATGGATTGGAATGATACAAATGAGCCTGCAATTTCAAAGATAGAACATATGGTATATGAAAAACTTATTGAAACACGTTCTTCTGAAAACACAGCTAAAGCTAAAGCATATATAGATAACATTTCAAAAAAGTGCCATAATGCTAACGACAAGTGTTTTGAGCAGTCACAAAATGATATTTTTCTTTCGGACAGACAGGCTGTACAGGCAGTAAAAATGGGCATACCAGTGGGCTATGTAACAAAATATGCAGGATATCACGGATCATCAGCAGCACTACACACATTCTATATGCTTTCCGAGCAAAACTTCTCAACGCTGAAAAATGACAAAAGCATGGACAAGGGTCCTGTTTTTCACTACACTCTTAATGATGATCAAAAGAAGCAACTGCTTAACATAGTTGACACTGCCCTTAAAGATCCAGAGTATGCTAAATGTCTTGAGCTGCCGAAAAAAACAACTCCGATGAGGAAAAAGAGTATGGGAAGAAAGTAGTAGCTATAAATGAAAAAAAGCAAATGAGCTGTTCACGACTATAGGATACCAATTATCCAAAACGACTTCAGCTATTTGCTTTGATAGTAATATATCATATACAGCCGTAAATGTCAAGTACACCTGAAAAAGCAGACACAAGGAGAAATCAAACAAACATTCTATATCACACTACCCTACCACACGTGGTAGGGTGTAAGGAGGTCCAAAGTTGAATAATGCAATTTATGAAGTCATAAACAACGGTGAGAACAGTTATTACTATACTCACCACGGCGGTAATTGCGTAACAGGTCCACTAAGACTTGATCAGGCGATCGAATATGCACAGCATAATGATATCGCTCTTGATAAGGCGTTTGAAGCAATAACCTATTCAAATGAGTTTATGACAGCAAAAAAAAGCGAGAATGTATTTGAGAAAATAAATGCTGATGAATTACCGCTTTACAAAAGAGTTTTTGACCAAAGCAATGAGATCAGTACGTATGTCACATTGGATCTCGATAAGAATATCTACAGATATTCTGAAAACGTAAACAGATACGGAAGTTTTGCCAAGGACTACAAGCTGGATCTCAGTAAAGTAATTGAAGTTGCCAAACAGACCGTTGAGGAATGTAACGTTGCTTATATGAATAAACCGTATGAGTTTACTGAGCTTATCAAAAGAACAGATAAAAAACTTGACTCACTCAATAAGCAGCGTGACGATATTTTGAGAGTAGTGGTCGTTGAGCCGAACAAGCCTGCATATGAAAAGCTTCTTGACTGCTCTGAAAGTAAGCTGAGAGCAATGCAAAAGGTGGTTGACGGCTACATAGAGCCTCTTTACGGCTATATCTCAGACCCTAAAGCACTTGCCTGGGGAAATGAAGAAGCCCGTATATGTGAAATGCAGCCGAACAGAAAGTTTGACGGCAAGCAAGCGATATGCGGAACATTCTTTATAACTGGCGATAATGGTGAAGATAGCTTATCTTTGACAGAAAGCCAAGTCAAAAAGTATCTTGAGATGTTTAAAAAGCCAGACAGATTTACAGAGCGTGAGATCGGTGAGGCATTCAGATGTGAGGTACATTTCATCTCATTCGAGGAGCTGACACCGACTCAGGCGCCTGAAAGAGCTGCCTCCAAGCCTAAGCCTAAAGGAAGTCCTAAAAGATGAAAATGCAATTTGATCCTTATTCGGAAAGATATTATCAATCCGAAAAAGAAAATATGCTGTACAGGATATCTGCTATGAAAACTGAGCCTGATGGACACACAACGGCGGTTATAGAAGATATAAAGAACAGAAGCTACATTGCTTATCATCTTAGGCTTAATGGTCATAAATTAAGCTGGGCATATAAGGGACAGTGTGAAAATAAAGATCAGGCTCTTGAGGCTTTATTTAAAACCGAAGTCGAAAAGGTAAATGTCATGAAAAAGAACAGGAATATAAAGCGCCAAAGAGGTCGTTAATATCTTCTTGACTAAATTTGTAAAGCATGATAGAATTGAGGTATATTAAAATGGATAAATTAGCAACGATATATATAATATTTAACGTTATCTATAGCACGTTATTCATCATATTTGTTTGCGGAAATGAGGCTTTTATGACACCATGGTGGGTTACTTTGATCGCAGCTATTGTTCCTGCTGTATTGACATTAATCGGATCCTTGACACTTTCCAGAAGATCGCAACTTAGAAAAAACACAGAAGAAATTCAGAAGCTTGCTCGTCAGTTGGGTGTTAATGATGAAAAGACATTTCACGCTGAATTTTCAGAACAGTACAATAAAATAATGGACAACATCGGAAAGACACCAAATGACAAAGCCCTCACAGGACAGCACCAAGATATGCTCAACACGCTGCAAAAGGATTTTCAGGTCATAAACAGCAGATACGAAAAGGAAGATGACTGCTATCGCAAATTTACTGCACAGCAGCTTGACCTCAAGGAAACACTCGACAACTTCTCACGGGATTATGCAAAGGTCATCGGGCTGAATGCAAAGCTTTTTAATGAAACTATCGCTTTAAAAAACGAAATTGACAAGTTGAAGGCGGCAAATAAGGAGCTTAGATCTGAATTATCAAAAGGTAAAGATATGTGACACGGAAATTCACTTCATATGTGAGTTTCATATTTTAATTTTTTTCGGCTGATTTTGGTAAACATGACCAAAAAAGATTAGTTACCATTAGCATTTACACCGAAAAGAATATATGATATAATGATAGCAAGAAAAGCAAAAGGAGGACTCCACAATGAAAAGAACAGATATAACAAGAACAATAGCCGCCTTGATAATCAGTGCGACAATGATAAGCATAACCGCCTGTGGCAACACAGACACCACATCATCAGCCCCTCCAAAGGCAACCACAACGGCTTCAAGCACAGAAGCTTCGGCAACTACCACAACGGAAGCCACACTGACCTCTCAGAGTGAGGAAACAACTTCCCTTTCGGCTACCACAACGGGAACGTCTGCAAGCACAAAAAGCACAAGCAGTTCTAAATCATCGACTGCTCCAAAGAACACTGCAAAGGCGAACAGCTCTAAGGCTAGTAATGGCGGCACAGTGAATAATAATCAGAGCTACAGCCACAGCACTTCAAACAACGGCTCAGGCAACAATAGCTACAGCAATGACAATAACAATAACAACAGCTATCAGCCACAGCAGACGGAACGTCAGACAGAAAGACAGACAGAGCGTCAGACACAAAAGCAGACCACCACAACGGCAAAGAAAACGCAAGCTCCGAAGCCAAAGCCGACTACAACTACAACAGCTAAACCAAAGGTAAACCTTACTCAGAGTGATATAGACAGACTTCAGAAAGAATTGCAGAAATATAGCAACAAAATTGCAAGACCAAGAGTTGAAAAAATTTATGCTGAAAACGGTTATTCATCAGTTGATGATTTTTTGAATGACATTTCAAGCATTACAATAGATAACAGCACTTGGTTCTCACCTCAGATCGTATATCCAACAGACAATTATAAAGACGTTCTTTCAAATTGCAAGGCAGAAGTTAATTTTGCCTATAATGATTGGTTAGACTATGAGGTAAGTCAAGTTGTTATTCTTTGTGATACTTCAACAGATTACAATGGAAACTTCTGCTACGAGATATACTTTGCCGTATGATATTAAAATATAGAGAATAATTAAGACGATTGAAATTAAAAATCAATCGTCTTTTTTTGTGCCTAAAAAATAATATCCGCAAGGATTTGACATAGAGAAAATTTAGAAAGGACGATGTTAAAATGAAGAAGAAAAGCATTTTTAAAAGACTGAGTTCCCTGCTTATTGTAATGCTCATGGCTGTGTCTGTTTTTTCAGATGGACTTGTAAGCTTTGCCGCTGACAGCAAGAACACAGAACACATTCTGTACGGCTGGGGCTACAACTTCAGCAATTCGGGACTTGCCAATGCTTATGACCCACTCACAGGAGAAAAGACAAACGATGCCTTTAATTACAAATGGGCGCAGGAGTTTTTCTATTGGACAGACAGCAACGGAAACTACTGTTACTGCGTACAGCTAGGCACAGACCATGAGGACAGTGCTGTGATGAGTTCCATAACATTTAATGATAATGCTATGGTAAAACTCTATAGTGACAGAAATCAACGTGAACGAGTAAGAGCAGCTACAATTTATGCCTATAAAGGCAAATCAAAATACGGATACAGTGGGAATGTGGAATTGGTAGCTTCACAGACTATGATATGGGCTGTTTCGGGCGGTTACTTTGACAGCAGTTCAGAAAGCCTTTCCACAAACGAAAGCTCACTGCTAGGTCACATAATCGCTCCTACAAATGGCGAGCATAAAGACCTTATTAATTGCTACAAAAAAATGAAGGGTGATATACTTAGTCACTTGAAAATACCAAGTGGAACAAGTATTCAATCAAGAACAGCCCCTACATACGAATTGAAGTATAACACTTCAACTAAGAAATATGAGGGTACAATAAAGGCTGACAGCAGTATCTCACAGTTCGATTTTTCAAAAGTTGACGGAGTTACATTCAAAAAGGACGGAAGCAACATTAAGGTTTCCGCCAATGAAAACATCAAGGCAGGAACAAAAACTGTTACCTTGATAAAAACCAAAGCAAAGAACAGCGGTGCTATTGAAGATTGCGTACCACTTGTTTTCCAAACAAAAGACAACTCCACTAAGTCGCAGATGAAGGTCGGCTACATTTCAGGCAAAGACCCTGTTCAGGCATATATCAAGCTGAAAATTGATATGCCTACAGGCAACGCTGACCTTGAAAAGAACTTCATTGATTTCTTCGGAAACGAGGAAACAAACGTTGCCGACAAGCTGAAAGCTGTTAAATTCAACCTTGTTATGAAGAACGGCGACAGCGATCTATTCATCAAGGCAACAGGCAGCGACGGCAAGTATACATTCAGCTCAACTGTTTCACAGGCTAACGCTACAGATATGACACTTGACGCTGACGGAAATATCCACGTTTCAGGTCTGCCGCAGGGCAGCTATTACTGGAAGGAAACAACTACAGCTAATGGCTATGCACTGAAAACCAAAACAGACGTAACTGTTGAGGCTGATAAAACAAGCAAAACAGTAGTAGATAATCAGAGAACATCTGTAGACAAGGGCGAGCTTGTTATCTACAAAACTGACGAAAGCGGCAAAAAATATCTCAGCGGAGCCAAGTTTGAGATAACAGCAGCCGAAGATATAGTAGTAAGCGGCGGCATAACGATACGCAAAAAGGGCGACATTATCGACACAGTTACAACCGATGAAAACGGAAAAGCTGTTATTACAAAGGACATCTATCAGGGCTATAGCTACACTGTTACAGAGATAGAAGCACCTAAAGGCTATTCGCTGAACAGCGAGCCTCAGACCGTGAAGATAGCAACAGATACTGCTGATTTTGGATCAGAAGTGTCTGTTAAGAACTCACCTTGGACAGCACCTTTCATCATCACCAAGAAAAACCTCGGCGGTGAGCTGCTGCCGAACTGCGAGTTCGAGATTTTGGACGAAAACGAGCGTCAGGTCACAACAGGCATTACCGACGAAAACGGCATTGCAACGTTCTTATTGGGCTACGGCAAGTATTTCTACCACGAGATAGCAGCACCTGAAGAGTACATCATTGACGATACATTGTACCCTTTTGAGATAACCGAAGAGGGCGTATCGGTTTATGCCAAAATGACGAACTACCTTAAAGAGGGTTCTATCAAGGTCACAAAGAGTACAACAGGCAACCTCAACATTAAGGATATACGATTCGTTGTCAAGGGCATTTCCGACACCAACAGCGACATTGAGCGTGAGCTTTTCACCGATGAAAACGGCGAGGCACTCTTTGAAAACCTCCCTATCGGTAAGTACACAGTAACAGAGGACGGCAGCACAGTTCCTGCGGCTTACCTTGTAGCTGACGAACAGACCGTAACTGTCGAGTACAACACAACCGCAGAAGTCAAGGTCACCAACGAGGAAAAGACCGGTTCAATCAAGGTTCAGAAAAGGACTGAGGGTCAGAAGAATGTTGAGGGTATCACATTCTATCTGAAGGGTACATCAGACAGCGGCAGAGAGATAAACATTCCTGCGACTACCGATAAGGACGGCGTAGCGGTCTTTGAGAACGTACCGGTAGGTACATACAGTATCATCGAGGACGAAGAAACAGTGCCATACGGCTATCTCGTTGCCGATGAAAAAGAGGTCACTGTTATCTACTCAGAAACTGTTGACGCAGAAATAATCAACAACGAGCAGACAGGTACAGTTCAGGTACACAAGAGAACAGAGGGTCAGAAGAATGTTGAGGGTATCAAGTTCTATCTCAGAGGTACATCTGACACAGGACGTGAGATTGATATTCCTGCGATAACTGATGAGAACGGCATTGCTAAGTTTGAGAACGTGCCAATAGGTACATACAAGGTCATCGAGGACGAAAAGACCGTGCCATACGGCTATTTGGTCGCTGCTGAAAAAGAGGTCACAGTAACATATGCAGAAACTGTTGATACTGACATACTCAATGCCGAGCAGACAGGAACGATACAGGTTCATAAGAAAACTGCTGATATGACGAACGTTGAGGGCATTAGATTTATTCTTTCGGGTGTATCAGACACAGGCAGAGAGATAAACATTCCTGCGATCACCGACAAGGACGGTCTTGCAAGGTTTGAAAACGTTCCTATCGGCACATACACTATCACAGAGGACGGCAGCACAGTACCTTATGGCTATCTTGTTGCCGACTCAAAGCAGGTCACAGTGGCATATGCACAGACTGTTGACACAGATATGGTGAATGAGAAAGCACCCGACACTCCGAACACAGGTGTTACAGACAATGACACAGACGGCAGAACAGCACTTGGCAGCATTGCGATAATTCTCGCAGGGGCTGCATTTTTTATGTTCAGCCAAAAGAAGAAAGAAAGATAATTGATGCTGTCTGAAAAAGATAGCTAAAGGGGATCAATTTATCTATAGAAGAAAGCCCCTGCAACAGGGCAGGGGCTGGGAGGTAGAGATATGAATAATGAGAAAATAAAAGGAATCGAAGATTTCTCAAAGGGAATGTGGTTAAATTATGATTGTAAGGTGGCAAAAGAAATACCAAACAGGCAGTTTCTAATGATAAAAACATCACACGCAAATAGTATTTTAAATGGTCTTAGCCTGTCGGGTATTCAATTTTCTGCTAAGTATGATGAAAGAAACCTTATGTTATATTATGCTCTTAATGATAAGATAAAGGTAAAAGAAATACTTAATAAAGCAAAAACTGATACTGCCAATTTTATCGAACAATTACTTTCTGACTATGATTGGGGTTCTAAGGAAAGCTATGCTTCCCTTTTGCCTGAAATAGCTGATATTATGAGTATTTCAACTTCTACATTAAAAAAACAGCCTCCTCTTGTACAATTACGGCTTGAAATGGCATATGCACATTTTTGGTTTTCTGATAAAAGAACTATTTATGACGTACTCAGCTCTATCTTGAAAAACTACTTATAAAGTACAAATGTTATAGACAAATTGGTCAAGAGGTATTTATAAAGCACAACTATGAATTTGTAAATTTCAAGCTATTAATGCTTTCGCTGTTTGTATTTGCAGGCATTATCACTGGTATCAGGGTAGCGTTTGAAACAAACTCGGAAATGCAAATTAAAATATTCATTTCTTGGTTCTTTGTTAAAGCACTGATAATACTTGCAAATGTAAATTACATAAAAAAATCCTTTCATAAACTTTCTGATCATGGCGATAGCTGTTTCAGCCAATTTGAGATGTTACGCAATACATATATAATAGGTTGTGCTGTTTCTGCTATAGTGTTATTACTCTTTTGCAAAATATAAGAAAACGAGGAGGTATAAAATATGATAAAACTAAGAATACAGGGTTTACCCGATGAGGTCGAGAAGTTTTCTGAACAGCTGAAAAAGGACGGCTATCGCTTTTTGATGGAGAGTGATGACTATCCTAACAGAAATTCGGTTTATGTTAGAAAATATGTGGAGATACGGCTAAAAGAACAGGAGTGAGAAAATGCAAAAAGAAATTGAAATAATTAAAGACGGTTTGTCATACAATGAGGAGCTTGAGTGCATTGCAAAACGTTTTGGTATGACGCAGGAGCAAGCACTTAAAACGATAGTTGAAGAAGTATACAACAGTGAGGCAAGTTCTTTGGGCTTTAGCTTAAAAGACGCCTTAGATTTAATACATAATTGTGATTGCAGATTTAGCGAGTGCGATCCTAGTCAAGATGTGCCATTTTAGTTGACGTGGAGGTTTTAAAATGCAAAAAGAAATTGAAATTATAAATGACGGCTTATCATACAAAGAGAAGCTTGAGTGCATTGCAAAACGTTTTGGTATGACGCAGGAGCAAGCTCTTAAAAATATAATTCATGATATATATATTAGTGAAGTAACGCTTTCCGAATTTAAAGACGCCATTGTTTTAATTTGGGACAACAATCATGACGAATGCGTTGAGTTTGACATTGACGGAAATGTTATCGTTGATGACAGCTCTGAGAATGATCTATATGAGGGTGATACCGCTTTTTAAAGAGCTTGACAACAATGCAGTAAGTATTGTATAATTTAGTCAATATACTAAATATAAGGGGAATACTTACTATGAGCAGTTTATCACAAGGAATACATAACGCTGTATGTATAGGTGTTATTTTTACTGGCAAACATCAATCTTTTAATAGACCACTACCAAAAGTAACTATATTGTGGGAGATAACTGAAAACGAAAAAATAAAAACTTTTTCAAGAGATTATACCTATTCTTATTACGAGAAGGCAGAACTACGTCTGCACCTAGAGTCTTGGCGAGGCAGACCTTTTACAGCGACTGAATTATCCAAATTCAAACTTCGCAATATATTAGGCGTGCCATGCAAATTGGAAATAGCCAAGAACAATAAAAATTACAAACAAGTAGAAAATGTTTACCGTTTTCCAGCAAAGGAACAAGCTCCTAAACGCAGATCAGAGCTTATTTACTTTGATATATCAGATAAAACTACCTATTCGGCTATACCTAACATACCGTATTACATAATAGAAAAAATCAAAAAATCTCCTGAATATAAGCAATCATCACTTGAATTATAGCATCCAAGTCAAACCAGACACTCATCAGTAATGTTGAGTGTCTTTTTTGTAGATATAATATTATTTTGATAGAGAGTGATGACTATCCTAACAGAAATTCGGAGTATGTAAGAAGATATGTGGAAATAAGAATTATTGAAAATAAGCACTCATAAAATTTTGCAAAAGAAACTATTGACACATATTGTCCAAAATGATATATTTACATAAAATAAGCTGAAAGGGGCAAGATTTGTGTTTAAACAAAAGATTGCATATATTATTGAAAAAACGCTGAATGCAAAAAAATTGGCGAACAATAAGAAAATGTATGATCGAGTAATGAAAAGTGTTGATAAAATGATCACTGAATTATCATCACATGATGAGTTTAATTTAAGTTGTAGACCACTTATTTTAGAGTACATAATCAATACATTACTTGATTATATCTGTGCAGAATCTATATTTAAGCCTTTGTGTAATGTAAATTCTTTTCCGATTCCTTTTTTTAGCAGCTTTTACAATGAAAAAGGGAACACGCTTTCATTTAATGACAGTTCAAAAAAAGCGAATGTAAATTTATCCTCTACTAAAATATATTTACATCCATGGAACAATGTTAGAACAAGAGAAAGTTTGGTGAATATTTCGGAGAATGACTTTGTTTATGATAAAAATAATCACTTTGCAATTTACTATCCGTATATTAATCTATGTTATGTTACTTGTGGAAATCACTCTATTAATGCTGGTCGTTATTTTAGGAAAGGAAGCATTGTAGCTGATGAATTTAATCTTACAGCTTGTTTTCCCCACATAAAGACTGATGGGTGCTATTGGTTTAACGCACACACTAATGAACCATTAATACCAGTTGACGATTATAGATTTGCAGCAATATTTACGATTGCCAAAATGAAATATGAACTTAACGATCATTAATCTACCTAATAGATGTATGTTAAAACGAAACACAATATTAATATTGAAAGTTCGAGCGTATGAAATTCATACGCTCTTTTTTTATACCAGAAAGGAGAAACAACATGAACGCTGAAACGCCAAAGAAAACTAAGTTTGATATACTGGAAGAGATCATGATCGGTTTTCAAGACGATTACGAAACTGACAATGCAGAAAATCATTTTGTAAAAACCTACAAAGATCGGCGTGAGCACCTAACACAACTGCAAGAGGAAGAATTTGATACGCTGATAAATACACTGGATGATGCACATAATCTTGGTTTTATCGAGGGTGTACAATATGCACTTTGCGTAATGGATATGCCTAATACGGGCAAGAATAAAGAGTTTTTGGAGCAGCTTTTAAATATTCTTGAAAATGCAAAGGAGGAAAATCATGAGAGTAACAGTTGAGATCAATGATGAAATGGCAAAGGCGATAAAACTGTATATGACGAAAGCCGAAACAGAAGAAAGCCTCGAACAGCTTATCCAGCAGGGGGCTGAAAAGGCAGCCAGCAAAGCCTTTGTTAAGTATGTGCCAAAGCCTATAAGAGATTACTATAAGCTTTTGGATCAGCTCAGGGAGGAAAGATAATGAAAAAAACAGTATTTATCGTATTATTGACCTCCATGCTGTTATCGGGCTGTGGAAGTTCAGACACAAGCAACTATGATAATGACAGCTATGTCGGCAAGTTTATAACCTATAATTCTTCTTCGGAATGCGTTGACGAACAATCTGTCGCCGATATAATATCTGAGGCTGAAACAGCAGTTTCTGAACAGTCCCCTGCCGATACCACTGTCACAACAGACAGTCATACAAGGGTGATCCACGTTGTGGACCCTCCTAGATCATTGCCAGTCATTGTTATACACTTTACTGACCCAACTGATACCCTTGACGGATACGCTTTCAGCTACACCGTAGATGATTATGGCTGCGACGCAGAATATAGGATCAGATCTGTAATGGTAGATGATATGAATGTTACATCAGTATGCAATGTAGAAAGTATTAAGGCTGTCAAAGGCAAAACCACAACTGGAATAATAACGATAGGCTACGATAACGTCTTGCCGAACAGTAAAATAACCTTAAAAGGCGATTGGACTGATAATGATACAGGGCTTACAGAGTATATTGACTTCAGCTATGAAATTTCTGTAGCTGAAATGTCTAAAGAATAGGAGTGAGCTTAATGGCTATTGATTTAAAGGATCAAACCTTTGGTGTAGAGATCGAGTTTACAGGTATCACACGAGAACAGGCTGCAAATGTTGTTGCTGAGTATTTCGGCACTCGCTCCTCATACCCTGCCCATGACAGCTACTATACCCGCAGGATACCAGACGATACAGGCAGAACGTGGAAATTAATGCGTGACTCATCTATAGACCCCGACCGCACTGACAGAAATTCAAGTGAATATATTGACGAATTTCGCTGTGAGCTTGTCACGCCTATATTGAAATCAGACAAAGATATGGACGATCTGCAGCAGATAGTACGAAACCTCAGAAAAGCAGGAATGAAAACAAACAACAGCTGTGGACTGCACGTTCATATAGGTGCAGAACGACACGACGCACAGTCGCTTACAAGGCTGTCAAAAATAATGTATCAGAAAGAAGATATCCTATATCACGCCCTTAATGTATCTGCAAGCCGTGAAATGCGTTGGTGCCGCAAAACTGACGATAAGTATATATCACTTTTAACTCAGAAAAAGCCAAAGACCAAAGAGGCTCTCGCCGATATATGGTACAGAAATACCGACGGCAGAGAAAGCCGTAACGCACACTACAATGGTTCACGGTATAAGGCACTCAATCTGCACTCGTACTTTACAAAAGGCACTGTAGAGTTCAGGTGTTTTAACTCTACAAACAATGCAGGAAGAGTTCGCACATATGTACGCTTTGCACAGGCGGTGTCAGCTCAGGCACTTAATCAACGAAGTGCTGCGGTGCATAAAACACAGTCATCAAATGAATGTTATACATTTCGTACTTGGCTTATCCGCATAGGGCTTAACGGTGACGAATTCAAAGTGCCAAGAAAATATCTTCTTGAAAGACTGGAAGGTGCAAAAGACTGGAAAGACAAGGCAGCAGCTATGGAGCGGCGACGGCTGAGGGAACAGCAGGCTATGGAGATCGCAGCTCGCATAAACGATATGCGGCAAACAGTGCAAGGCCCTTCGGAACTAACGATCCGAAATATAATATCTGCACCTGACCGTGAGCCACGAAACGATAACACATTTACACTTCGGGAACAGATCGTAATGCTCCTTGAGAATGTTCGTGACGATGACAACGTAACGGCTGACGAGCGAAACAGTATCTTATCTGTACTGGGAGTTGATCATAACGGACAAAATAACACTATTGACGATCTGCTTTCTGTGAGACGCCAGCCACAGACCAGTGATATACAGCGGCAGTCTTCCAGACGCAGAAATACACCAAGCAGGAACAGATAACATTCCCTACCACACGTGGTAGGGGCAAGGAGGGATACAAATGATAACTGACGAAGAATATAGCGATCTGATGGCAGCGTTTTTCTCTGATGAAAAACAGCCGAAAGAGAAAGAGGAGTATAAGATCTACGTTGCCTATGGCAGTAACATAAATACACAGCAAATGAAATTCCGCTGTCCTGACGCAACGATTTATGACCAAGGTATGGTGCAGGACTATGAGCTGTCATTCAATAAGGTGGCTACACTGCTGAAAAAGAAAGGAGAAGAAGCCCCTGCCCTGCTCTGGAAGCTTTCTTCTTCGGACGAAAGATCACTGGATAAATTCGAGGGTTATCCTCACAAATACAAAAAGATAGCGGTAGACGTTAAATGCGGTGATGAGATCGTTTCGGGAATGGCATATGTTATGGTCAATTCCAAGGACTACAATACGCCAAAGGACGAATACTATCAGCGAATAGAAAAAGGATATATAGAAAATGGTTTACCGCTTGAATATCTTGAGCAAGCATTTGAAAAAACAGAAGAAAAAATGTGTGAGCGTATAGAGCGTGACGAAGATATTTTTTCGCTGTATAATCGTGAATACCTAGACTATATCAGTAACAATGATGACGCCGTTGTAAGAGCATTTCGTATGGGTGCTATGTATCAACAGTATTTCAATGAAAATGACCTTGAGGCGTTTGAAATAATAGATATGCTCAAGGAATATAAAACGGTGGACAGCTTTGAGCGTGAGCTTAAAGAGATAGAGGTCAGAGAACAGATAGGCAATCTATACTGTGCATATGGCAGTAATATGGACCTTGAGCAAATGAGGGTAAGGTGTCCTAATTCAAAGGTAGTCGCTGTGGGAAATATAGAGGACTATAAACTGCAATTCAACAGACACGCAACGATAGTTAAGCAGCAGGATAAAAACACACCTGTTGTTGTCTGGGAGATAGCTCCGCAGGACTGGAAAAAACTTGACCGATATGAAGGCTGCCCAAGCTACTATCGTAAGGAGCTTGTAAACGTCAACGTTAAGGGTGTGGAACGTGCGGCACTTGTCTATGTAATGAATGCCCCCGATTTTGCCTTGTCACCGCCCTCCCCGATGTATCTTGAAGGTATTAAACAAGGCTGCAAGCAGCACGGCATTGACACGAGCTATCTTAATGAAGCTTTCAAGGAGTCTGTTGCTGCAGTCAGTCAACGAAAGCCGAGAAGGCAGTTAAGCAGGTGAGAATATGAATATTGAAAACGCATCATATGTAAAAGCCGTTATGGGCGGCAAAGAGTATGCAATACAAAACAATCCGAAAAATGTAGCTGCGGCAATATACAAAGCCAATGCTGCACAACAAAGTATTAATATTCTCACGCCCGACAATATTACTGTGGTTTCTTCTTTCGGACCATTTCTTGACCGCTGTACGGATTTCAGCTATTTAAACAGTAAACTCGTTCCCGAGCTTACTGCAATGCAGACGCTCAGTCAGCCAGTGCCGCAGCTGCAGATGTACAGAAGTGCTGACAGAGGCGGCATTAAAAGATAAGAATAGGAGGGATATAAATGTACAAGAGTGAAAAGGCGTCATCACCGCCCATAAACAACAAGGTCGTTGATTTTTGCTGTGGGAAAATAATAATGCTGTTGTCAGACCATCCAGGTAAGCTATTTTACCAGGACTCAGACAGCAGCATTTATATTTTAGGCGAACATCTTGTTGACGCAGAGCCAAAACCTATAACTCTGCTGCCCGAAAATGAACAGCAAATGATACTCAGGCACTTTGAGCAGCGAGGAGGGAGTTGCCTATGAGTGTTTTTATCCCAGGGACACGTTTCTCTGACGAACAGATACAGGACGCACGAAATATGTCAACCTGCGAAGTCATCTCCTCTGTTACAGGTTTCAGCTTTGACAAATGGGGAAGTGAGTGGAAATGCAGAGAGCATGACTCACTGAGAGTTTTTAAAGACGGAAAAGGCTGGACTTGGTACAGTCAGAACATAAGCGGTGCAACCTGTATCGACTTTCTGATGAAGAGCGAAGGTTACTCATGGCAGCAGGCAATGATGTCACTTACCAAAGGACAGTATACACAAAGAGGCTATTCTTTTCGGAGTGACGAACAACCTCAAAAGCCAAAGCAGCTAAATTTACCTGAAAGAACGCCTGGAAAGTATTCAAGAGTGTACGCCTATCTGATGAAGCAACGATGTATAGACGTTGAGGTCATCAACTATTGCGTAAAAAGCGAGATACTGTATGAGGACAAGCGTGGCAACTGCGTCTTTGTCGGCAAAGATGATATAGGCAAACCAAAGTATGCAATGCTCAGAGGTACATATACACCCGATAAGGGACAAGCCTTCAAGGGGGAGGCTAGCGGGTCAAATAAAATGTACGGTTTCAGAATGGACGGGACGTGCGAAACGCACCTATATGTATTTGAAGCACCAATCGACGCTCTCAGCCATGCAACGCTCAATATGCAGCGGTCAAAGGATATGGGTATAGCGGATTGGAAGAACAGCTGGAAACGGCACACAAGGCTTGCTCTTGGAGGTACGGCTGACGTTGCTCTAAGTACATATCTAACAACTCATCCGAAAATAAAAGAGATATCTTTCTGTCTTGACCGTGACGAAGCAGGGCGAACAGCCTCTGCCAAGTATCTTGAGAAATATTCAGCACAAGGGTATAAGGTCAATATCTATGCAGTACCTGAAAACTGTGGAAAGGACTACAACGAATATCTGTGCAAAGTCACAGAAAGCAGGAAAAATGCAAGCCGTCAGATGTCGGCTTCATATAATCAACAGCGTAAAACACGCTGAAAAGAAAAGGAGTTATATTATGAAAGTAAAAAAAATCACCAAAAACATCACAGCGTCTATAACTACTGCGATCCTTGCAGTATTCTGCTCGATAACAGCATTTGCCGCCGACAATGACGGCTGGTCTAACCTTATATCAATGGGCGATAATCTTGCAACGAACATTCAGAAGATCTTGAAGGTCATCGCTATGATAGCTGTAGGTATACTGGCTATTATGATCGTAAGCGGTGGACGTGAATGGACGCAGCGTCTTAAATCAGGTGCCGCAGGAATCATCGTCGGCGTTGCGATCGGCTGCTACGGCGGCAGCATAGTTGCAGGAATGTTTGCATAACACGAACAGAACACCAATTCGGTGTTCTGCAATGCTATATCACGAATATGTCATTGCAGAATACCGAAAGAAAGGGGATATTTATGAAACTAAAGGTATCAAAATTTCATAAGATGATGTACGGCATATTCACAGTTTTTTTGTTTTCGGTTTTCATACCGACAGCCGCATATGCCGTTGATGTTGACTACGAGAATTTACCGCTCAATGTGGTTAAACACATCACCAAACAAACACGCTGGCGGGATCTGCTGCGAAGTATAAGCTTTGCTGTTCTCAGCTGCATTGCTAAGCTTATCGACTGGTGCGAACAGGCATTTAACCAAGTCCTGAGCTTTAACGTTACAAATCTTTTTAAGAAAATAACAGGAATGACCGATACAAGTCAGCTCATTGTTGTAGTTTTCACGATATTTCTCTTTATCGGTGCTGCAGGAATAATGTTTTTGCCTGAGAAGATCCGTGTCAACGATTTTCTCAAAAGTGCCATACTGTCTGCTGCACTTATCGTGGTACTGCCCGCCTTACTGTCGAAACTCACCGGTCTGAAACGGGCTGGTATTGCAGACATTAACAACATAGGCTACAGTGACGCTCAGAGCGACTCAGATTACACATATACTCTCGGTGATATACTTCTCCAGGAAAACATAATTGATGTGACAAAAAGTGCGATAAACAACAAACTCAGCTATTACAGTGAAAATGAGCCTGCACCGAACAGCATATACGATATAAATATCAATCAGCAAAACACAATGGACAAGGAAGTTGTTGATATAAACACAGTTGAGTCATCACAAAAAAAATACGATGATCTGACCTATGATAATATGGCAGAACTTATGGACGTTGGCTATGAATACAGATACCTCAATCAGACTATGCAGCGTATGTCTGTCAATGAGGAGCTTGACGGCGGAGTAGTATTCACATATACCACTGTGGTCGGAGTCACATCAAGCGGTCGCCCGATTGAAGAAGAAAGAACTACGACTATTGCCGCATACAGGACAAGTATTTTGTGGAAGATCGGTTATCAGTCAGACGTGATCGAGGCAGGGCTTACCGAAAGAGTAAAATCATCACCTGACATTGAGTCCGCATTCAATCTTCTAAAAGACAACGTTATCCGTGAAAGGAACAGAGTATATAATCAAAAGCTTAGTCAGTCAAATAAAAGCGACGTAGCTGCAAGTTATCAGTTTAATGATATACTAACACAGGCTGAATACGATGACATGGATAGTACGGATAAGATCATTCAAACACTGACAGTTGGATCAGGTGCAGAGCACATCTATCGGTATAGCTATGACTTCTGGTTTTCACTCATATTCCTGCTTACAGTAGCCATAGCTATTATACTGGCGACGTTTAAGCTTGGCACTGTGCTGTTTGACATCATTGTAACGCAGCTGCTGGCAGGCGTGATAGCCGCCACAGGCGTTTCAAACTCAGGACGCACAAAGCTCGTTGTGCAAAACCTTGTATCATCATATGTTATATTCGTAGTCATAGCCTTCATTCTGAAGGTATATATCAAATCTATACTGATCATTCATAATATGAGTGACCTTAACTATATCACTCAGCTCATTCTGATAGCGTGTTTTGCCAAGGGCGTTATATCCTGCCCTGATTTTATAACCAGAGTCCTTGGGATCGATGCAGGCAACAAAAACGCTATTGGAAGCGTGTATGCTATTTCGTCAGTTGCAAGGGGTGCAATGATGGGCGGTGCAGCTGTCAGAGGAGTTGCAAAGCGTGCATCAGGAGCTACCGCAGGAACAGTCACAGGATTTGCGACTGGCGGCTATTCGTCATTTAAAAATGCACGAAACAACGGTCACGGAAAAATCGTGTCAACTATGACAGCAACAGTCGGTGTTGTCACAGGAGGAGTCGCAGGCAGCGTTAGAGGCTACAAGGCAGGCGGTGTATTTAATGCGATCAAGGCTGCGACAGTACATCCTAAAGCAGTGGATAACAATACAGCTGATGATTCGTCTGCGAACAGCTCGACAGCAAGCAGCACGTCAGAAAACCAAACAGCCTCAGCACCTGACAATGCAAGCAGTACATCAGACAGTCAAACCACTACGACGCCTGCAGCTGCAAGCAACGAACAGCCAGCCGAAGAAACAAGCGACACCAACAAGCCTGCAGTAGCAAAGTCTAGCAACGCAGAGGCTCCGAGAGGGCACGCTTTTGATAGCAATGTAAATACAGATACAGAGGAGAACAAGTAATGGGAACAGTACCTAAGTCAACCAAAGCCGATATAAAATTCTTTTTCGGTCTGTCAGCACAAAGAATAGTAATAGCGATAATCGTGGGCTTTGGGTCATTTTCAATTTGCCAAGAAGCGATCAGCAGCATTCCTTTGCAGATAATAATGTCGCTGGCAATGGTGGCATTGTCACTTGTCTTATCAGGAAAATCGCCGTCAAATCCTAAGATAACATTTGCGAAAGGGCTCATATTTTTCGTAATGAATTTGATAGAGCCTAAGAAATACTATGGCACAGAGGCGGAAGAATACCGCCTGCACAAGGAAAGAGAGGCTGAGAAAAATGAAAAAAAGAAAAAACAGGATCACTGACTCACAGTGCCTTGACTACCTTGTTGACATACAAGAATATAGCGGCAACGGCGTTATAAAGCTGTGCTATCAGAATAAAAAAACAGTCCTTGCCTGCGTTATGCAAATATCGGGAATAGACATTTTTCACTATTCATCTGATGATATATACGCCGTTTGCAACAACTTTGCGAAGGCGACAAATTCTCTGACGCTGCCGCACAAGTATATTTTCTCGGACAAGCACCCTGATCTTTCACAGCAGCTTGCATACCTTGAATACAAGAAAAGCAAGGCGTATGGATTTTCAAAAGTGTATATAGAAAAGCAGCTCCAAGCTGTGACTTATGCAGCCGAACATCAGCGTGACAGGCTGGCATATCTCATAGTATATGCCAAGGAGAACGAGGAAGATAAGCTGACTAAAGCGTGTCAGAAATACATAGCACTTATGACCGATACCGCTGTAAAGGTATGTACCAAGCCTGAAATCATATATCTTTTCCGCAAGCATTTGTGCTGTTCAGATACGCCGTCCTGCAGTTCAAAAGCTATACACCCTATTGAATATCAGCGTCACCAAGGCTATGCAAAAATAGATAACAACTACGTTACGACCCTCATCATCAATGACTACCCTGCCACTATAAAAAACCTTGAGATAGCAAGCCTTATCCAGCGGCTGGAGGGTATCACGGTAATGCTCGACGTGGACTATAAGAATAAAAGTATAGTTCTCAAGGAGCTCAACAACAGTATGAAGGAGCTGCGTGGACGATTTGCTATAAACAGGTCTGATGTAGAAAATCTTGATACTCAGACTGAGCTTGACAAGCTCACAGCTATACGTGAGGCTATCGTAAACGACAACGAACAGATGATGTATACCACAATGCGTATAATTCTCTCAGAACCAACGCTTGAAAAGCTCAATGATAAATGCACCAACGTTTCAAAAATGCTAGAAGATGAAGGCATTTCCTGTTTCATTCCATACAATGAAATGATCGACGAATATATAAATCTCGTCCGACACAACAACATTGCTAATATGCCGTTTCCGCTGCACGATACATACAAAATGCAATATCCATTCTACTATCAGCAGCACCTTGATGACAGATCTTTTATCTTCGGCAAGACTGTTACAGGCGGACTTGTGGCTATAGACTTTTTCGCCCGTGACTCTTACAGGCAGTCATACGATATGATGTTTATAGGCGTAAAAGGCTCAGGAAAATCGGCAATGCTCAAATCCTTAGCCCGTGACTATGCGTCCCTGGGCAACAAGATAATGATACTGGACATAGAGTCCGAATACCGCACACTTGCACAGATGTTCGGCGGACAGGTCATAAGGCTCAACAAGAACTCGATCTTAAACGTTCTTCAGCTTAGAAAAACAATAGACTCATCACGAGAAGATGACGCAAGCAATGAAACAAACTATGCCTCAGAAATGTCAAGGATCATTACGTTTTTCTATCAGTACTCCCCTGCTCTTGGAGATATGGAGGCTGAGGAGCTTAAAGACGTTATACAGGAAACCTTTGCAGAAAAGGGTATAACCGAAAGCACAGATGTATCACTTCTTGAGCCTGAGGACTTTCCTATTTTTTCAGACCTTCTTGCTGTTATACGCCGCAGGCTATACAACACTGACGGCACGTATAAGGAACTTACGCCACGAAAAATAGATACCTATGAAACCTTAGAGATCATTGTAAAACAACTCGCAGAGGGTATATATTCATCAATGTTCAACGGCTACTCAAACGTGAGCATAGATAATTCAAGCGTGATCGTTTTTGACGTAAAGGCTCTTTCTGAAATGGACGAGCGTATATATAACGCACAGCTTTTTAACATTCTGACCCTTATGTGGTCCGAAACTTGCCGAAACGTTGAGTATAACAACAATATAAGCAACCCATATGACAGACGTTATGTTGTATCCCTCATCGACGAGGCTCACCGTTTTATCAATGCTAAAAATCCACAGGTAACAGAATTTATCGAAAAGCTTTGCCGCCGAACAAGAAAATATGACGCCTCACTTTGGTTTGCGTCACAGTCGATACTTGACCATAACCCGTCAGGCAACTCAGAGGGTGCGGAGAAAATAAGAGTTATTTTTCAGCTTGTACAGTATAAGTTCATCTTCAAGCAGTCCTCAAACACTGCAGCGTCGCTCCACGAGTTCTTCCCTCAATTCACAATCTCAGAGCTTTCCGCAACGGCAGAATTTGAGCCAGGTGAGCTGCTGCTTTCCCTCGGTTCAGGACGAAACAAGATACACTGTAAGCGTTATGTTGATGACGCTACGCTGCTTTACATTGGCAATTCCCGTGACCGAGAGGAGATCATTCACGGTATCTTTGAGGAGCTTTATCACGAGTATACTGACGAAGAATACGGTGAAATGATATTGCAGTCACGTGAACACTTCCATAAAGCCTTCACAGAGGAAGTATTTGAAATGCTCGGCTACAAGCCTACAGACAGTGAAACGCTTTATCAGATCGTATTTTTGGAAGTTGACAAGCTGATAAAAGAGTATGTTGGCAAACGGAAAGGGGGACAGAGTCAGTGACAAGTGCACGAAAATCGAATATAAAATATTCTGTGTTTATATGTATTTCTGTTCTTCTTCTCGGAATAATTTTCGCATTCAGCAGTACAAAGCAGCGGGCAAACAGCTCAGAGGACTATGACAGATCTCTTGATATAGGCGGGTATGTTGTAAAGATCAGCGGCTGTGTGTACTTTACTGACACCAACGAGATCGTGTTTACGTTTAAATATAAACCTGTTGTGGAAATGCCCTCAAACAGCATTCCAGAGATATACAATGTCACATACTCAACAGAGGATACGGTCAACACCAAGCTTTCATACAACACGCAGGATAAAGCAGTCGGCGAACAGACCGTCACTTGTACAGATTTTGATACCAAAAAGATATGCTACATCAAAGTAGATTTCATATCAAAAGAACCTGACTACTATGATGAGGACACCTATGACGAGTTCGGCGACATAATAAAAGGCGAGTTTCACGAGGGTAAAAAGTATGATAGCTACGTCAAAATAGACGTGCAGGATATGCTCAGAATGACGAAGAACGACTATAAGACATACACAACACAAGCCCCTGTAACAGCCGCTGACGAAAGCTCAGTCACCGATAAAGTCATTGACCCGCAGGGCACGTTTGTTGTTACAACGACCGTTCCTATAACATCTTCAACTGCGACTTCATCAACAACGGTCAGTGTTTCAACCGAAAAAGAAACTGAAACATCGTCTGAAAAAGAAGTCAAAGTTACGGCAAAAAGTGACGATACAAATGCAGAACAGCAAACCCAAGAACAGTATGTTTACAACACACAGCCACAGTACTATGACGATAATAACAACAATACTGAGCCGCCTCAGACCGAGCGTCAGACACAAAGACAAACGCAGCAGTATACAACTACAACCGTTACTACTGCCTATACACCTCCCGAAATAAAGGGACTAAGGCTTGAAAGCAGCTATAGCAACAATGATGTTAAGCTTAGCATAGGTGAGAACACAACGCTCACAGCAGTTATTTCTCCTTCAAATGCAATGGGAAGTATCGTCTGGGAGTCAAACAGAACTGATATTGCAGAAGTAGACAGCAGCGGCAGAGTTACCGCAAAAGCAAAAGGAAAAGCAATAATAACAGCCAGATCTGCAAGTAACAGCTCGGTAACAGCAAGTTGTATGATAACAGTAGAATAGAGGTAAATATTATGAATGAAGAATTACTTTTCGAGTACCCTTTGAAAGCAGACCGCAAAAGATTTGAGTCTGAAATTCTGTCAGCCGCTCCTGAAAACTTTAAGGCACAAAGAGCAAGAGCATTCGTAATACTCATAATCGGCTATGTTCTTATTCCTCTTTCGGATATTATCCCTTGGAAAACGCCTGCAAAGGTAGTCCCTATAATAGGAGTTGTGCTTGTAATACTTGCCATTTTAAGGATGAAAACATTGATAAATGCAAGAAGAACAGGCATTGAGATAGACGCATATGAAACGTATATGCAGATAACTTACCTTGATAATATCAATTCTTATCCACGCAAAACAGTGAAATTGTATTATGACAACATTGTGCTTTGCAACATTTCAAACAGCTGTGAAAGTGCTATGATGATCTATCAGCCACAGAACAGTGAAGAGATCTGCATTGACAGAAACGGCGAAAAGACAGTTGAAAACGTCCTCAACGGACAGCTTATATTTGATATAAACCCATATTCATATGAGCAATATTTTTTTCTGTATGTCGCACCAAGGCTTTTCAAAACAAGCACAAAGGGCTGGAAAACAGCTAAGAAATTTGGCACTGAATACGAATATATTACAAAATATTTACAATAAAAACGGAGGTAAAAAACAATGGCATTCAATAATAAAAACAACAGAATAACTGTAAAAGGATTTTTGTCAAGCGAGCTCAAAGAGATACCCAATGCATCTTTCGCACTTACCTTTATGATAAAAGTTCCGAGAAATTCCGAAAAGAAAAAACGTGTGATATATGATGAATTTACGATATATGTATGTGACATTAAAAATGTGACACTTGCAAAAACCAATCTCACCACTGGGGTTTCAGTAAAGGTAACAGGTGAATTGCGTGTATGGCACGATGGGACATATAAAATATGTGCGAATGATATTCAACCAATATGGTAAAAATCTATGGAAATGAAGATCAGGATCAACGATGAACAGCTTATTCAGCAAATGGATAAAGTCATAAAGGACGAGGGCTTTTCGTCAAGAAATCAGTTTATAACATACGTTATATCAATGTATCTTACATCGCAAAACACATTTTTTCTTAGGGCATTCCCGCCTGTGATGCGTGAGATATGCAAAGAAAGCATAGATGAGCAAAGCAAAAAAACTGAATATATTTTGCAAAAAAACGAGATACAAATGCAAAATATGATGAAAGTCTTAAATGACATTCGTGCAGTTTTTTACGCCGAGCTTACTGAAAGTGATGATAAGAATTGATATAAAAATCACATAATCATAGCAAAAAATAATTCTTTTTTCGGAAGAATAAATGAAAAACACTGTATGGCATTGTACAGAAAGCGTATGGCGATATACAGAAATGTTACGGCAACGTACAGAAACATTATGGCAAGCTACAGAAAACGTATGGCAAAGTACAGAATTATTATGTCAATATACAGAAAGCGTATGGCGTTGTACAGAAAAACGAGCAAAAACACCCCACTTTAAGGACGGATAAATCTCGGTACTACCGAGATTTCCAAGGGTTGCTGGGGCATACCTTTATGCTCTTGTACTCCAATGCAGGTTTTGGCGGCGTTTCAAAGCTCAAATTACATAAATATGGAAGTGTGAAAAGAGGTCATAGGAAATGAAAAAAACAGTAGCGATAACGGAAGAATGCAATAACCTCCTCAAAGAGCTGGCAAAGAATAATGACACAACTGAGTCGAAGATCGTCAAGTGGGCTATCGAGGAGTACGCAGACAGGGACAAGCAGGAGCACCCTGACGAGGTAGTCGAGATCAAGCGGCGAATTGCGAAAATTCAAGAACAGAATTTTCATCTACTCAATCTGCTGAACTCATTCATCGAAAAAATGCAGTTCAATGACTCAGAGGGGTACTTCTCTGCTGACGATCTCCCCTGCCACTGGCTGGAGGAAAGCAAAAACGAATATCACCAAAAGCAGCTAAAGAACAGACTTGACACCATTAATAAGAGATAGGGAGCGATAGTATGTCAACACCCGCAGTAATATTCTCGTTAGGTTTCACCTATGACTGGGCGATAGGCGGTTATGATTTCCTGGAATATATGGACCGCCCCGAAGCATTCGACAAGACACGTCACCTCAATGACGAATACAAAGACTTCATCGACTATATGTCAAACGAAGAAAAATCAGATGGACTATTCAACGAACAGTCAGATCTGTTAAACGGATACGATAAGGAAAAATATCGTCAGCTCGAAACAGTGAGCCGTGACGCAGGCTGTCCTAAATATTATGGCGTGGTTTCATTTGACAACAACTTTCTTATTGAGAACGGTCTTATGACCTCCAACGGCAGGCTCGATGTTCACGGTATCAAACAGCTTGGACGTGAGGGTATCAACGCTATGATCTCCACGTCAAAAAAGCTCGACAGCGACAATGTCTACTGGACTGGTGCGATACATACCAACACAGACAATATCCACATTCATTTTTCTATCTGTGAATACGAGCGGAGAGAGGATCGCTGCAAGGTATACCGTGACAAGGATTGTATCGAGGTCAAGGCATTTGACAAGCTCAAGTCACGGATAGTGAACAGGATACTGGGCAGCGACTTTTCAAAAGAGTTGACTAAGCTGGAGCGAAACGAGATAAAACCTGAGCTGTCTAAGGGCTATGAAAGCTGTGCCGAACAGCTTATACGTCTTGCAGACAAGCTGCCGCCTGAAGGCGGGTGGCAATACGGCAGACCAAAGATGAGTGCGTTTCGTACAGATATTGACCGAACAGTTGACGCAGTAATAGCCTCAGACCCACAGCTAAGCTCTCTCTGGCAGCGGTACAACGATATGCTTGACAGCAGAACAGAATATTTGAGAAAGATATACGGTGAAGGCGAGCGTCACCTGTACAGTACCTTTAAGCCAAACAGACTTGAGGCTTTTTATAAGGAACTTGGCAACCAGCTTCTCGAAGATCTTGAGCCCCTTTCCGAACAGCTGCGGTCGGCTCCCCCACCGCAGGCTCATCCTTCCGAAAATATAAAAGAACAGCCACAGCTGCCATTGGAGGACAGATATGATGATGTCCAGCCGGTCACGCCTTCTTTTTTGCAGAACAGTCCCGATGAGGAGGACATTGCGTCATCATTAGCCTCCATCGACGATCACGAAACTAACGGATCCCCATTTGACGAACAGTTTCTGCCGCCACATTACGTGGAAGATACAGACGCCATAATGGATACGCCAGAATATTCGCAGCCAAACAGCCTTGACGAGGAATATTACAATTCGCTGTATGCCTCTATGGACGCTCATCCACCCGAAAAAGAAATGTGGTTTGACGAGCCGCCTATTCCTGAAACTGACCTGTATCCATATCCGCAGGAATTTCATCTGTCCGAAAAAAAAACAAAAGCACAGCTCAGACTTGAATGGTCAGACAGATACAAGCAGGCACTTGATCTAATGTACGGCTCACGAACAGCCGACGGCAAGAAGTTACCCAAAGACCTGCCTGCAGCACTTGAATTACTTGCCCAGGAAAGCGATAGTGGAAACGTTCTTGCAACTTATGACCTTGGAAAGCTCTATCACATAATGTCAGATGAGCATTACGATTTCTCCCCACTCAGCGAACAGAATTATATTGAGGCACTTGATGGTTTTCAGAAACTATTGGACAAACAGCTTCCAAGCTGGCAGCATTCCTACGTATGCTACAGGGTCGGTAAGATGTATGACAAGGGACTTGGCACGGTGCAGGACTACAAAACTGCAAGAGAATACTATGAAAAAGCAGGCGAGAACAGATTTGCATACTTCTCCCTGGGCAATATGTATAAGTTTGGCTCTGGTGTGGAAGTGGATATGACCATGGCAGTCAGCTATTATGAGAAAGCTCTTGCTTGCAAAGGTGATATGCCTTTTGCAAGCTACGCCCTCGGACAAGCGTATGAGCTTGGACAGGGTGTTAAAGCTGATGAACAGAAAGCGACGCAGCACTACACTCAGGCACTCACTGGATTTACTGCGATATACGAGAAAAGTCACGAGGACAGTATAAGCTATCGACTAGGTACTATGTATCTAAAGGGAAAAGGAACAGATGTTGACCTGGCAAAGGCGGAAAAATACCTCCTGGAGTCTGCTGACAATGGAAACAATCAGGCTCAGTACCAGCTCGGTAAGCTGCGTCTTGCTCAGGATCGAATTGACGAAGCAGAACAGCTTTTTATCAAGTCTGCAGAGAAAGGTAACGTCTATTCAGCTTTTTCTCTCGGACGGATATACATGACCGAAGAAAAGCGGAATGACAGCAAAGCCGAACAGTTTCTGAAACAATACCTTGCGGAGTCTGATGATGAGCTTGGCATTGGAAGATACACACTTGGCAAGCTATATATCTCTCAGGAACGTATAGATGAAGCAGAAAACTTATTTATCGAGTCAGCAGAGAAAGGCAATGCCTATTCAGCTTTTTCTCTCGGTCAGATATACATGACCGAGGAAAAGCGGGATGACAGCAAAGCCGAACAGTTCCTGAAACAGTACCTTACGGAGTCTGATGATGAGCTTGGCATTGGAAGATACACACTTGGCAAGCTATATATCTCTCAGGAACGTATAGATGAAGCAGAAAACTTATTTATCAAGTCTGCAGAGAAAGGCAATGCCTATTCAGCTTTTTCTCTCGGACGGATATACATGACCGAGGAAAAGCGGGATTACAGCAAAGCCGAACAGTTTCTGAAACAGTACCTTGCAGGGTCTGATGATGAGCTTGGCATTGGAGAATATGCTCTTGGCAAGCTTTATCTGTCGCAGGATCGCATTAATGAAGCAGAACAGCTTCTTATTTCATCATCCGAAAAAGAAAATCTATATGCCTCATACAAGCTTGGAAAGCTGTATCTCACAGACCGCAAGCGTGACTATAGAAAGGCAGCAAAATATCTTACGCCTTGTGCGGATAAAAACAATAACGAGCATGCACAGTATGCACTTGGCTGCATTTATTTGCAAAAGAAACACTATGACCGCACCAAAGCTGAGAAGTATCTCCTTGAGTCCGCAGCTCAAAACAACGCTCCTGCTCAGCTGAAATTGGCAGTAATGTATGCAAGGGAGAACAAGTGCCGTCAGTCAGACTACTGGCTAAGGTTAGCAGCTAAAAACGGCAATGAATATGCCCGTGAGCTGCTTAGAAATCGTCGCGAGCAGATACAACATAAGATAAGGTTGGGAGCAGCGGCGAACAGCATAATGCGAAGGACGTACAGCAATATGGCAGCCAAAGCACAACAGCTGATGGCACAGGTCGAGCGTGACGAAGAAGAACAGAAATATCGACAGCAGGCAGCTCAGCAAGTCTACTACCGATAAACAGATGTACCACACGTGGTAGGGAGGAAGAACAATGAATGAAGAACACAAAATACTTTCAGCAATAGGCAGGGTCCTGTTGTTGGCGGTGCTCACCGCTGCCATTGCAGGCATTGTATGCCTGACCTTTAACACCCTTGATGAGCTTTCCACAATTAACCGAGCCGCACAGCAAAATCAAGACAAGGTAGGTGAAATATGGTCAAGCTTTTCTATTCGGAAAGAGTTTTTTTGGACAAAGCCCCGACTGCTCAAGACAAATGATGTTGTCCTCATATCCCTCGCACTGGCTATCTTTTTGTTTATGAAGATCTCACGGCAGATAGAAATCAATAGAGGATATAAGGACCTTGAGGGCAGCGACAGGTGGGCGACAAAACGTGAGCTCAACAAAAATCTTATCAGAATACCCGAAAAGAAACTCGAAAAAGCCGACAAAACAGGACCGCTTATAGCCTGCAAGTATGGCTATTTTTACGTTGACCCGAAGAACAATCACTCACTCATCATAGGTACAACAGGCTCAGGTAAGACCCAGTCGCACGTTCTTCAGCAGGCAAGAGTTTTTGCCTGCGGCAAGGACAAACAGTCCGTGATCTTCAATGACCCAAAGGGTGAGATATTTTCATCGACCTATCCGATAATGCAAAAAGAAGGCTATACGGTCGTTATACTTAATCTTAGGGACACTAACAGGTCATCACGTTGGAATCCGCTCACTTTTATTTTAAACGAATATGTATACTGTAAGAAGAACAACCTTGATATGTCCAAGGTTTCAGAATATATCGACACAATGGCATCAACGCTGACCCACAACCCCAAATCAGACCCTATATGGCCTTCGTCTGCGAAATCGCTGCTGTCGGCACTGATACTGTATATGATCGAGCAGGGCTACAAGCACGAACAGCTCGATAAAGTCAATATGCACTCAGTCTACCAGTTTTTCATCGAATACGGACAGGAGATCGAGGAAACGGATCCGTTTGGCAACATAATAGCCAAGAACAGACTTGACGAGATATTCAAAGGACTTCCCGTCGGATCCCTCGCAAAGGCAGCGTATGCCACATCAAACTTTGCTAAAGGTGATATGCGGGCGAGCATATTCGCTACACTTGCAGACAATATCGGCATATTCGGTCTTGACACAGGTATAGCACAGCTCACCTCTGGCAACGATATAGACCTAGGCGAGCTTATCGCAAGCGAGAAGCCGTTTGCCATATATATGATAATTCCTGATGACCGTCCTACAAGGCACGTCATAGCCTCTATGTTCATCAATCAGAGCTATTTAGGTATGGTAGAATATCTTACTAAGAACAGTATGAAAACACTTCCCCGCCGTGTCAACTACATTCTCGATGAGTTCTGCAACCTTGTTACTATCCCAGGTATGGATAGCAAGATAACAGTATCACGTTCGAGAAACATTGGTTGGCACTTATACATACAGGGCTTAAATCAGCTGGACTCAAAATATCCCGATGACGCCAAGACTATCCGTGAAAACTGTGCCAACTGGGTGTATATCTATTCAGGTGACCCTGACACCAATCAGTTCATATCCAATATTCTCGGTAGTCAGACAGTGCAGTATAAGACATACTCAGGCAAGCTCTCTGAGGAACTTTCGGAGAGCAGAGCATATAAAGGAAAGCAGCTAAAAACGCCCACGGAGCTTGGTGTGCTGCAAGAGGGCGACACTATTGTCAAGCACCACCGTATGTATCCGATCGAGTCCAACTTCAAGTTCTTCTATAAGCTCAACCTTGGAACAGCAGAGCTTGACGACATAGAGTTCAAATCGCAGGGAAAACCTCTTGCAGAAACGCTCTTCCCGTTTAAGTATCTTGAGCCAAATGCAGAACAGCGTCCAGATGAAAGTGATCCTCCGCTGGATCATCTTTCCGAAAAGAACAGTCAGGAGCTGATCCAGACTGAAGAAACGTCAGCAGTGCCGAACAGGTTTGTAAATTCACCTGACAGTATCATAGTTTCACCTCAGAAGGCTGCTCTGGAGGCGATAAACAACGCCACCAACGGTGAGTGGAGCAGAGCTATGCAGGAGATCGACATAGATACCCTTGAAAGGCTCCTCAACAGAGCCAAAATAAAAAACAGAAGTACTATAACCGACGAACAGTTTGAGATCCTTAGTAATCTGATCCTCAGAAAAAAACAACAAACTGTACTATCAAATCTTTAAGAGGAGACCTCATGAAACTAAGTTACTACTATTTGCCGAACAGCCTTACAGAAAAGAAAATGCTGCCATCAGACTTTGCTGTGGCAGCATTTCTCTATTCTATGGCACAAGCCTACGGAAACAAAAACCTGTACGGCATATACGTTAAGGTGAAGCAGACTACAATAGCAGAAGCCTGCGGCATAAGTGTGGAGTCCGTAGCAAGGGCAACTAAAAGGCTCATTACATCAGGCGTTATCATATCCAGAGAGCGCTGCGTCAAAGCTAACAGACATCTTAGCACATATACATACACTCTTGCAGAGATAGGATCTCGTTTCTTTCGGGTGGACAGAAAGGCAGCTAAACGTCTGACAGCAAAGGAACTCAGGTGCTACTGTGCATTTTGTAAGTGCAAGCAGAACAATAGCAAAATGTTTTTCCACAGCTACTCAGACCTTGCCAAAATGCTCGGTATGAAGCGCAGCGAGCTAATGGCAATAGTGGACAAGCTCATTTCTCTCAAAGTCATACACAAGCGCTATCAGGTCACATCATGCGGTGACTTTGGAGAGAACAGATACTATGTTTTTGAGTTCGTTACTGGGCATATCCGAAAAAAGTGCAAAAAAAGGACCGCTGCCCAAAGCGGTCCCCACAAAACTCATAACCCAGCAACCCCTAGAAAATCACTGAATTTACATAAATTTTATCACCATCTAGGGAATTTGTCAAGGGGTTATGTGAAAAATTGTGAAAAAAATCGAGCGGGACCCTATTTTATGTTTAAGGGTAGGGGCAATTTTGACAGGTCATATCTATGACCCACTTAGTTTTATCTATCCGAAAAAGAAAAATTTATGTTAGGAGAATATGTTATGATAAAAGACAAAACTTTATATGACTTACAAAACCTTGTTCGCAAGCTTGTTTCAGACAAGAACAGCATTGATGACGTGAGAAGCTTTCTTTTGCAGCTCATTTTCTGCTTTTTCTGTGAGGAAAGTGGAATTTTCCTGGGAAAGCCCTTTACTCAGCTTGTTTTAAGCTCTGAAGCTTCGTCTTTTCCGTCAAGATTTATGCAGTTTATCACCTCCCTGCCGCCCTTCATGGCTAAACCACAACAACTTTTTCTTTCGGAGGATACTCACCACGCTATGAAGAAGCTTTGCCGTATAAGCTGGAAAGACGTAAATCCGAGCATAATGGGAGCTGTACATCAGGCTGCGCTTAGCCGTTCTGATCAGCGTGCAACAGGGACGCACTACACCTCACTGCGTAACGTTCACCGTGTTATCGACAAGCTATTGATAGACAAGCTTCTTGACCAGTTTTCTGAAACTAAAAGTGCTGAAGAAATCGCTGTGCTTTACGAACAGCTCGGTAAGATCTCTGTATTCGACCCTGCCTGCGGCGGCGGAAATTTTCTTATCGAGTCCTATCTTGGGCTATCCGCAATGCGTCTTATAGCCTCCCGTGGAATATCATCGGTCAAGCCTCTGAGTACCAGAAATTTTCATGGTTTGGAGCTTTCTGAAGAAGCTGCCTGCATATGCCGAACAGCTTTGTTTGCCACGGCAAGACTTGAGGAGAAGCGCTATGCCGAACAGTTTAAAACGCCCCTATCTCCCGTTGACCTCTCCGAATGTGGTGATATACGCTGCATAGACGCCCTAAATTTTGACTGGGATAAAATTTCCGCCGACTATATCGTAGGAAATCCACCATTCATGTTTAACCACAAAGAACAGTCTTTCAGCCAAACACAGCTTTTTGCTGACTCCGCTTCAGCGTCAGTAGACTACTCTGCAGGCTGGATAATTAAAGCCGCACAGTATTGTGCCGCTCATCCACGAACAGAATGTGCGTTCCTAACTACCAATTCTGTTTGTCAAGGCTCGCAGGTACAGTTCATCTGGGAGCCTGTGACTGACAAGTACAAAATGCACATAAATTGGGCATACAAAAGTTTTCGCTGGGTATCAGATATATCAAACTCAAAGATAGACCTGAGCTGTGTTATAACGGCTTTCAGTGCTAAAGATATGCCTGACAAGCAGCTTATGACAGTATCCGATGACGGTCATGATAGCGCCAGAACAGTTTCACATATCAACGCTTATCTGACAGAATATGACGACATATATCTCTACCCTGAAGGACTTGACGATCGACGCCCGACAATGCTCCTAAGACGGCGAACAGAAACGCCGATCCTTACAAGATACCAAGCCGAACAGCGAACAGAAAGCGGACTTCTTACTTGCAGATTTATAACGGCGCACAATATGCTGGCGACAACAATGCGCCAATATGTTGTGACTGACGGCGGATACTCGAACAGTATTGTCATTCCCCGTCATTCCTCCGAAAAAAGAAAATATGTACCGCTTATCTACTGCAAAGAGCGTGTTATGGTCAATGACAGCGTGTACATAATACCAAACACAGACCTCTTCGTTTTCGGCTTGCTATCATCATCAATGCACAATGCCTGGGTAAGAATGTTTTGTGGACGTCTTGATATGCGTATCCGATACTCAAACATCCTATGCTACAAGAACTTCCCTTTTCCTGAAGATATCACCACTGAACAGAAAGAAAATATCGCTCGGCTTGCTGCAAGGATACTTGAGCTGCGAATGAATTACAAAGACCAGCCACTCGGCAATGTCTATAATGACCTACCGCCTGAGCTGCTGCTTGCCCATATCAATCTGGACAAAGCCGTTGAAAAGCTTTATGGCGAACAGCTTTTCTTCAATGACGACGCACGTCTCAAAGTTCTGATCAAGCTTTTCAATAAACAGAGAACAGGCAGCCCCTAACGGGATCTGCCTGTATTTTTGCGTCTGCGTATAATGGCTGGATGTCTAACTGGAATTTCTGCACTTGCCGCAACAGCTTTTTCTTTCGGCTCGTACTCGTTTGACTGCACTTTAGCCAAACGTCTTTCGAGAACAGCCTCAAGCTTTTTGAAATCACAGCAACGGCGTGTGAGGTTGATTGATTTTTCAGGACTTTGAGTAATTAAGCGATAAAGCTTGTTCGCCTTTTTAATTATATTATCAATGTTATCATTACACCAGTCGAGCTGATTATTTAGCAACTCCTTATATTCTCTTTCTTTCGGAGTATCACTACTGCTGGGACGAATGTCTAACTTTTGGATTACATCATTTGAAACTGGAATCATATTATTAAAATTAAGCGCTCCAATCAAACAATTATTTGAATCCAATATTTTAGAAAAATCAAGATCATTTTTCATCTTATTATGCTTAGGCTTAGGCGATGTCATTGGAATACAGTAATTATGCTGTTTCATAATAATTATTATTCCCACAAAAGGTCTATTTTCTTTATGTTGTTGAGGTGACACTGACATAACTCTATTATCGGCATTAGCCAAATCACGAACATATTTGACATCTAATGTATACAGATGTAATCTCCTCTTTTTCATACTTCTCACCCGTTTCTCATTAAAAAGGCTGCGATATAAATACCGCAGCCAAGTTTTTTATAGGTCCCACTCACAGTAGGGTCCACTGCTTTTAAAACTCCCACTCACAGTAGGGTCCACTGCTTTTAAAACTCCCACTTATACGGTAGGGACTACCTCTTTTTACAAAGGTCAAAGACCTCCATATGATAAGCATTGCTTACCTTCAACTATATTATACCCCACTTTTCAAGAATTGTCAAGTCAAATATTGTACTTACTTTAGTCTTAAAAAAATCCCTAGTACAATCCGTACTAGGGAAAAATCTTCAAATGGGATTTCTTTAAAGTGTTACCCTTGCACCTTATCTTCAAATGGGATTTCTTTATGGTGTTACCCTTGCACCTTATCTTCAAATATATTGTACTCTACTTTTAGTAAAATGTCAAGCCCACCAAAAGAATAGCTCATAGCATTTTCTCAATCGCCTCAGCAGCTTTCTTGTTTTCTTCGGACATCTGATGAGCATACAACCTCAGAGTTATCTCAGGGGTTGAGTGACCCAGACGACCAGCAACCGTTGTTATCGGTGTCTTGGCAGCAATGAGCAGTGACGCATTGGTATGCCTGAGTGTATGCACACAACAGCTTGGCAAATCATGTTCCTCTATGAAATTGTGAAAATACTTTGTAACAGAGCTTGGATTTAACGGTTTCCCGTTTCTGTAGGTAAATACTCTGTTACTGACAATACCAAGCTCCGACTGCCGCCGTCTGACCGAAAGAAGAATATTGATAACTTTCTTATTGATCGCTATGATACGCTTTGACAGCTTTGTTTTAGGTGTATCTGTATATACACCTACGTTCGGAAGATAATAGCTTGATCGACGAACAGTTATAGAACCTTGCTCAAAATTTATATCCTCCCATTCCAGACCACAGGCTTCTCCTCGACGCATTCCTGTAAACAAGATGAGCGTCAGCAGCTCTGTGTATGGATACTTTCCATACTTATTTAGTGCAGAAAGAACAGTTTCAGCGTCTTTTAAATCAAGATAACGTGCTTCCTCTGAGAGGTCAAGTTTGGGCACCCTGACTTTAGCCATCAAATTATGTCTGATAACTTCATCATAAGCTGCGTCCTTAAAAATTGAGTAAAGTATCCTGTGATAGTGCATTATCGTTCTATCCGAAAGAAACCGATCATTCTCCATAAACAGCATATCAATGGGCAGCGAAAGCAGTGCTGAGGTCCTTTGAGCAGTCATTAAGCTAACTGTTTTACCCGCTCTGAGAGCGTCTACCGTTCCCATACCCATTCCAGTAAGGCGAACAGTTTCAGGTCTTGTATATCCCCCTTTTAACAACCTCCTGCAGGTTTCATTTGGAGTAAAAGTTACCTGCTCCGATTTAGCTTCCCTAAGGTCATCATAGAAAGAATAGATATCCATAACTGTAATATCTTTCAGTTTCTTATAGCCAAGAGCAGCATTTATTCTTCGGGTGAGTCCGCAATACCTTGTATATGTACTGACCTTTACTTCATACTGTTTGCGTGGCAGCCATTGCTGAGTTATATATTTTTCCAAAGTGATAGTTTTATTGATCTTCAATTTAACCCCCTCTTTCAAAACTTAAAGATCAAAAAATATTATACTCTTTTGTAGAATAATTTGCAAATTTTATGAACACCCTACCACGTGTGGTAGGGTTCTTTACGTTCAAACATATAAATATATGAACTAAAACGCTATATAATAAAATGGCTAAAATGAACAATTTACAGGTTATATGTCAAAAAATTTGAAAAAAGGGGTTGACAAATACTTGTTAGTGTGGTATATTTGAACACGTAAAAGCAAGTGAGTGCAAAAAAATAAGCACCCACAGGATATACTTCTTATTAGCAGTAAGAAAGTATATCAGTCCCAGAAGTTGTAGCAAAACCTCTGATGACCTTAGTGAATGCTTTGTTTCGTGTTTAGTATACACGATTACGATACATTTGTCAAGCGTTTATCGGAAAGTTTTCAAATAACTTCTGATAAATGCTTTTTTGTACCCGTCTGACAGTCGGATCAGGCGGCTGACAGCAATTTAAAAAGAATAAAGGTTGATGAAGTAACCTCGACGATATCTCAGACAACTGCTGATCTTTTCAGTCGTACTTAACAGTTTCGCATTTGCGAGCCTGCATATATGCAGATACCTAGTACGTGCCGTGATGAGCTGCTAACACCAGCTCTAGCAAGTATATATGCTTTGTGAGGCTGAGCTACCGAGAAAGTAATCGAGCGTCACTGCTGTGGCAGTGCAAGGGGCGTAACCGACAGCAAGCAGCATTTTCAGAGTTTGTCACTCTGAGTTGTGATGACTAGGGATCAACATGATCACGTCAAAAGGAAAGACATCAATATAACAAACAAAAACGGCACAGCCGTTTAAATACCAACAGGCGTATAGTTTAGACTATATAAAGCTTGTTGGGACAAGCTCAAGAGCACTTTCTTGAACTTGTCCGAATAAGCTATTGGCAGGGGCAGAAGGATTCGAACCCTCGGCACGCGGTTTTGGAGACCGCTGCTC
>ERZ791887.16-NODE-16-length-183472-cov-7.696113_pt1 | contig 183472 bp, 157 predicted proteins | sample MGYA00510157_ERZ791887 | MGnify/ENA primary metagenome ERZ791887 (study PRJEB30046, sample SAMN00792112) | human gut metagenome | study: EMG produced TPA metagenomics assembly of the A metagenome-wide association study of gut microbiota in type 2... | reverse complement strand
ACGTCGTGGGCGAGAACGCAAAGGCTGCTGTGGCTGCCATGAACAACGGCGACGTTGTCCTGCTCCAGAACACCCGTTTCCGCAAGGAAGAGACCAAGAACATGCCGGAGTTCTCCGAGGAGCTGGCCTCTCTGGCGGACGCATACGTGGACGACGCTTTCGGCAGCTGCCATCGTGCACACTGCTCCACCGCCGGTGTCACCGACTACGTCAAGGATACCGCTGTCGGTTACCTGATGGAGAAGGAGATCAAGTACCTGGGCAATGCCGTCAACGACCCGGAGCGTCCCTTCACCGCCATCCTGGGCGGCGCAAAGGTTGCCGATAAGCTGAACGTCATCTCCAACCTGCTGGAGAAGGTCGATACCCTGATCATCGGCGGCGGCATGGCTTATACCTTCGTCAAGGCACAGGGCTACGAAGTCGGCAAGAGCCTGTGCGATGACTCCAAGCTGGACTACTGCAAGGAGATGATGGCAAAGGCTCAGGAGAAGGGCGTCAAGCTGCTCCTGCCTGTCGATGCCGTCTGCATCAAGGACTTCCCCGATCCCATCGACGCACCCGTCGAGACCACCGTTGTGCCCGTGACCGCAATGCCTGCCGATATGGAAGGCTGCGACATCGGCCCGGAGAGCACCAAGCTGTTTGCTGAGGCCGTCAAGGCTTCCAAGACCGTTGTCTGGAACGGCCCCATGGGCGTCTTCGAGAACCCGACTCTGGCAGCAGGCACCCTGGCTGTGGCACAGGCGATGGCTGAGAGCGGCGCTACCACCGTCATCGGCGGCGGCGACAGCGCAGCAGCAGTCCAGCAGATGGGTCTGGGCGATAAGATGACCCACATCTCCACCGGCGGCGGCGCTTCTCTGGAGTATCTGGAGGGCAAGGAGCTGCCCGGCATCGCTGTCATCCAGAACGCATAATTCGCGCTCGCAACAGCAGGATCGAGGTGCGGCGGCATGGCGCCGCCGCACCTTTTTTGGTACGTAGGTAAATAGAAGGAGATAGAGATCATGGATAAGGCAAAGCGTAAGGCAATCATTGCAGGCAACTGGAAAATGAACAAGACCGCTTCGGAAGCAGCCAAGCTGGTGGACGAGCTGATCCCTGCCGTCAAGGATGCTTCCTGCGAGGTCGTCATCTGCACTCCGTTCACCGATCTGGTGACGGCTGTGGAAAAGACCAAGGGCACCAACATCCATGTCGGTGCTGAGAACGTCCACTTCGAGAAGTCCGGTGCGTTCACCGGCGAGATCAGCGCAGAGATGCTGGTGGATCTGGGCGTGGAGTACGTCATCGTCGGCCACTCCGAGCGCCGCCAGTACTTCGCAGAGACCGACCAGACCGTCAACAAGCGCGCTCTGGCTGCGCTGAACGCGGGCCTGAAGGTCATCATCTGCGTGGGCGAGAGCCTGGAGCAGCGCGAAGAGGGCGTGACCGAGGAGCTGGTCCGGATGCAGACCAAGATCGCTCTGCGCGATGTCACCGCAGAGCAGATGGCCAACGTCGTCATCGCGTATGAGCCCATCTGGGCCATCGGCACCGGCAAGACCGCTACGGCAGACCAGGCAGAGGAAGTCTGCGGCCAGATCCGCAAGGTCATCGGCGAGGTCTACGGCGAGGCCGTGGCCGAGGCGACCACCGTGCAGTACGGCGGCAGCATGAACGCAAAGAACTGCGAAGAACTGCTGAGCAAGAAGGACGTCGATGGCGGCCTGATCGGCGGTGCTTCCCTGAAGGCTCCGGATTTTGCAGTCATCGTCAACGCTGCGACCAAGGGCTGAGAAACAGAGCTTCCCCCGCATCGCACACTGCCTTTTGCAAATCACCCCAGCGCCCGGCCGCGCCGTTTGCAAGCGCTGAAGCCGGGCGCTTTTTAGTTCAAAATCAAAGGAGATACCATTTATGTCCAAGAAACCCGTAATGCTCTGCATCATGGACGGCTTTGGCTGGACCCCCAACGAGACCTATGGCAACGCTGTGGCCGCCGCAAACAAGCCGTTTATCGACTCTCTGATGGCAAAGTATCCCATGACCACCATCGACGCTTCCGGCATGGCAGTCGGCCTGCCCGACGGCCAGATGGGCAACTCTGAGGTCGGCCACACCAACATGGGCGCAGGCCGCATCGTTTATCAGCAGCTGACCCTCATCACCAAGTCCATCCGGGACGGCGAGATGCTCAAGAACCCGGTCCTCGTCAAGAACATGAAAGCTGCCATCGACGCCGGGAAGGCCATCCACCTGATGGGCCTGGTCGGCACTGGCGGCGTCCACAGCCACGCGGACCACTGGTTCGGTGTGCTGGAAATGGCCAAGCACATGGGTGCCAAGGAGGTCTATCTCCACTGCATCACCGACGGCCGTGATACCGATCCGCACTCCGGCAAGGGCTTCCTGGCCGACCTGCAGGCCAAGCTCGACGCGCTGGGCGTCGGCAAGATCGCCAGCGTCTCCGGCCGTTACTACGCCATGGACCGCGACAACAACTGGGACCGTGAGGAGAAAGCCTACGCGGCATTCGTCTACGGCGAGGGCGAGCAGTATGCCAACGCTGCAGAGGCGATCGAGGCATCCTATGCCAACGACAAGACCGACGAGTTCGTTCTGCCCTGTGTCACCTGCGAGGGCGGCCGTGTGCAGGACGGCGACACCGTCATCTTCATGAACTTCCGCCCCGACCGTGCCCGCCAGATGACCCGCATCTTCTGCGATGACGCCTTCACCGGCTTTGAGCGCCGCGGCGGCCGCAAGCAGGTCCACTATGTCTGCATGGCCGAGTATGACGCCACCATGCCCAACTGCGAGGTCGCCTATCCTCCCGTGGAGCTGAAGAACGTGCTGGGCCAGTACCTGTCCGAGAACGGTAAGACCCAGCTGCGCATCGCCGAGACCGAGAAGTACGCACACGTCACCTTCTTCTTCAACGGCGGTGTCGAGGCTCCCTACGCTGGGGAGGACCGCTGCGTCATCCCCAGCCCGAAGGTGGCCACCTACGACCTGCAGCCGGAGATGAGCGCTCCGGAGGTCGCTGCAGAGTGCAAGCAGCGGATCGAGAGCGGCAAGTATGATGTGATCATCCTGAACTTCGCCAACTGCGACATGGTCGGCCACACCGGCGTCTTTGAGGCCGCTGTGAAGGCCGTAGAGGCCGTGGACGCTGCCGTCAAGGAAGTTGTCACCGCTGTGCTGGATGCGGGCGGCTGCGCCTTCCTGACCGCCGATCACGGCAATGCAGAGAAGATGAAGAACCCCGACGGCACACCCTTCACCGCACACACCACCAATGTGGTGCCCTTTGTGGCCATTGGCTGCGGCGATGTGAAGCTGCGCGAGGGCGGCTGCCTGGCCGACATCGCGCCCACCATGCTGCCCTATATCGGCCTGCCTGTCCCCGCAGAGATGACCGGTAAGAGCATCATCGTGGAGTAAGCATCTTTTTCGGGAAGATCTCCTGAATCACATAGCAGCGCCCCGCAGAGCCTTCTAAGAAGGTCCTTGCGGGGCGCTGCTGTTTTCATCATTAAAAGAGATCGCTGTGTGTTCCGGTTCGGGACAAAAGCAAATAGAGCTCCTCATCGTAGATCTGGTAGATGAGCAGCCAGTCCGGTGTAATGTGGCATTCATGAAAGCCGGAATAATCACCGACGAGGATATGGTCTCTGTATTTTTTGTCCAGCGGCTCCCCATTGGCAAGTGTTTTGATGACAGTTTCAATCAGTCGGGGGTCATAACCACGCTTTTTGACCAGCTTCATATCCTTTTTGAATCGTGAAGAAGGCTTGATCTCGTATTTCATGCCAACAGATCCTTCATCATTTCATCCACATCGTGATAGCCTTTATACTTTTCAGGATGTTTTTTCATATCTTCTGCTTCTCGCATGGCAGCGATCGTGTCGGCATTTGGAACTTCCCGCTCAATGTTGAAGGGAATACAGTTTTCACGAATGGACTGCCGCAGAAAGATGTTGACAGCCGTAGGAATATCAAGACCAAAATCAGAGAACAGCTCTTCCGCTTCTTTTTCGACTTTTTCATCAATCGGAATATTCAAAGTTGTCATCGTATCTCCACCTCTTTCGGTTCTTGTTGAGAATGCGTCTTTCTCGTTGCTATTATATCATTTTGACGATGCTGTGTCAAACACAAAACCCCGCCGCTGAGGTCTCCCTCAAACGGCGGGGCATTTGTGTTAAAATACCGGAAAGCGGTTCAGCTTAAAGCTGGCTTTCGTACTCCTTGCGGTAGCCTTCCAGCTCGCGCTGGTTGCCATAGACGAAGTGACCGTTGGCGATCTCTTCCCAGACCGGCTTCTCCACGCTGTAATCGTGGATGGACGGATCATAAACAAGCAGCTTCTTGTTCTTCTCCAGAGAGGGGTCGGGGATGGGAACGGCGCTCAGCAGGGCTTTGGTGTAGGGGTGCAGCGGATGGAGGAACAGCTCTTCCGCCTCGGCCAGCTCCACGATACGGCCCTTGCTGATGACGGCAATGCGGTCCGAGATGAACCGGACGACCGACAGGTCATGTGCGATGAACAGGTAGGTCAGACCGCGGCTTTTCTTCATCTCGTTCAGCAGGTTCAGAACCTGTGCGCGGATGGAGACGTCCAGAGCCGAGATGGGCTCATCGGCCACGATGAACTCCGGCTGCATGACCAGAGCACGGGCGATGCCGATGCGCTGACGCTGGCCGCCGGAGAACTCGTGCGGGAAGCGGGAAGCGAACTCCGGCAGCAGGCCGACTTCGTGCAGTGCGTCCATGACCTTGTTGTGCAGGTCTTCCTGGTCTTTGTACAGGTGGTGGTTCAGCAGACCTTCGGCCACGATGTACTCGACCTTGGCGCGCTCGTTCAGGGATGCCATGGGGTCCTGGAAGATCATCTGGATCTTGCGGATGACCTCCTGGTCCAGCTCTTTGGAGATCTTGCCGTTGATCTTCTGGCCTTTGAAGAGGATGTCGCCGCCGGAGGTCGGGTTGATGCGGCAGATGGCACGGCCAATGGTGGTCTTGCCGGAGCCGGACTCGCCGACCAGCGAGAAGGTCTCGCCCTTGTAGATGTCAAAATTGACATGGTCCACAGCCACAAATTTCTTTTTGCCAGAGCCAAAGGTGATCTGAAGGTCTTTCAGCTCAATCAGCTTTTCACGCTCAGCCATTTAAGTTGGAACCTCCCATCTTTCCCATTTTCTCACGAAGGTTCTGGATGGAGTGCGGGCGCTCGATCTTGGGCGCGCGCGGGTCCAGATACCAGGTCTTTGCTGCATGGGTCTCGGACACCTGGAAGAACGGAGGTTCTGCCACGAAGTCGATCGCCAGCGCGTGTTTGTTGCGGGGGGCGAAAGCATCGCCATGGATCTCGTTGAACAGGTTCGGGGGAGTGCCATCCACGGTGGGCAGGCTCTCGCCCTTGGTGCCCAGCTGCGGCAGAGCCTGCAGCAACGCCCAGGTGTAGGGATGCCATGCGTCGTAGAAGATCTCCTGAACGGTGCCGTATTCCACGATCTGGCCGGCATACATGACGGCCACACGGTCTGCCACGTTGGCCACAACACCCAGGTCATGGGTGATGTAGATGACGGACATGCCCAGCTCTTTCTGCAGATCGCGGATGAGCTGCAGGATCTGCGCCTGGATGGTCACATCCAGCGCGGTGGTCGGCTCGTCGCAGATCAGGATCTGCGGGCGGCAGGCCGCTGCAATGGCGATGACGACACGCTGGCGCATACCGCCGGAAAACTCGTGCGGATACTGCTCGTAGCGGCGCTCCGGGTCGGGGATGCCGACCTTGCCCAGCATCTCAATGGCGGCCTTCTTGGCGGCTTCGCCTTTCAGGCCCTGGTGATGCTCGATGCTCTCCTGGATCTGCTTGCCGATCTTCTTCAGCGGGTTCAGGCTGGTCATCGGGTCCTGCATGACCATGGCGATCTTCTTACCGCGGACGCCAAGCCAGTCCTTTTCGGTGAACTTGGTCATATCGCGGCCTTCGTACAGGATGGAACCGCCGGTGATGGTACCGTTGGCATCCAGCATGCCCACAAAGGTCTTGGTGAACACGGACTTGCCGGAGCCGGACTCGCCGACGATGGCGAGGGTCTCGCCTTCATACAGGTCCAGCGAGCACTTGCGGATGGCGTTCAGTTTGCGGCCGCGCAGGCTAAAAGTGATCTCCACGTCTTTGGCAGAGATAATCGGTTTTCTATCCATTTACGTTTCTCTCTCCAATCTATCAAACGTGGTTGCGCGGGTCTGCCGCATCCGACAAAGCGTTGCCCATGATATAGAACGAGATCGAGATGATGGACACGATGGATGCAGGGAAGACCAGCAGGTACGGGTAATCCAGGAAGAAGCCGCGCACCTTGCTCAGGAGCAGGCCCAGAGACGGGGTGTCGATGCCCAGGCCCAGGCCCAGGTAGGACAGCGTAGACTCCAGGTTGATGGTGCCGGGGATGGAAAGCGCCATGCGCAGGATGATGACAGAGACCAGATACGGCAGGATGTTCTTGGTCAGAACACGCCACAGCGGGGTGCCAAGGCAGCGGGAAGCGAGGTTGTACTCGCGGTCACGGTACATGAAGACCATGTTGCGGACACGGCGCGCCATGGACAGCCAGTTGATGGCGATCATCGAAATGGCCATGATCCAGAAGCTCTGACCGACCATCAGGGCGATCAGGGTCATATAGATGATATAGGGCACGTTGTCGATCAGGTTGTACAGCTCCGTGAAGAAGCGGTCCAGGCTGCGGACGTAGCCCCAGATCAGGCCGAAGATGACGCCGACGATGCTCTCGCCAACGGCAACGACCAGAGCCAGACGGATGGAGACCTGGGTGGCGTACCACACCTGGCACCAGTAGTCACGGCCGAGGTTGTCGGTGCCGAACCAGTATTCGCTGTTCGGCTTGATGAATGCCTTGCTCGTATCCGAGATCAGGGTGGTGTAATCGTACTTGCCAATGGCCAGTGCGATGAAGGAGAACACGCTCAGTGCCAGGAACAGGATCAGGCAGAAGACAGCGACCTTCTGCTTGAGGAAGTTCTGGATGACGGAACCCCAGTAGGAATAGTTGGAATAGCCGATGCGCTCGGCTTCTTCCGGAGAGTATTCGACGAAGTAGAACAGTTCGTCCTGCTTCTTGCCCTCAAAATCCGATGCCTTAGCCATCAGCGAGCTTCCTCCTTTCCGGTCAGAGTAATACGCGGGTCGACCACCATCATCAGCACGTCGCCCAGGAAAACACCCACGATGCCCAGAACGGCATACAGGATGACCAGCGTCTGCACGACGTTCAGGTCATAACGCTGGATGGCGTCGGTCAGCAGGGGGCCCATGCCGGGGACGGAGAAGAAGCGCTCCATCAGCAGAGAGCCGCCGACCGTCAGCAGGATGGACTGGGGGATATACTGCACCATGGGGACCATGGCGTTGCGCAGCACGTGCTTGAACATGATCTCGCGGGAGCTCAGGCCCTTGACACGCGCCAGTTTGATGTAGTCGCGGGTGAGCTCATCGACCATGTAGCGGCGGGTCCACAGGGCATAGCCTGCAATGGAAGCCAGCGACAGGCAGGTGATGGGCAGCACGCTGGACGCACCCACATTGCGGGTGGAGTACAGCGTGGGGAAGCCCAGGTACTTGGAGCCGAAGACCAGGACCAGCGAATACGAGACCAGAGAAGGAACTGCGTTGACGAACACGGTGTAAGCCGTGCCGATCCAGTCGAACACTTTGTCCTTGAATGCGGCCTGCAGAATGCCCATCAGCACACCCAGCACCAGAGAGATGCCGGAGGCGGTGAGGCCCAGGCGCATCGAGACGCCGAACTTTTTGCCGATGACCTTGACCACCGATGCACCGTTCTGGATGCGGCGGGATGTGCCGAAGTCCAGATGCAGCAGATCGTTGTAGAACTTGATCAGCTGGGTGGGGATGGGGTCGGTCAGGCCGGCTGCTTCCAGAGCAGCGGTCTTCTGCTGATCGGTGAACTTCATGAGCTGTTCCTCAGTGAAGTAGTAGTCCGTCGGCAGACAGCGCATCATCAAAAAGACGGCTGTTGCGATTAAAAAGATTGTGACAAGCGACTGGAGCAGCCGCTTAACCGTGTATTTTAACATGTTATCGAACCTTTAACTTTTATTTTGGGGTGCGGTGGAAAACTCAGGCCTTGGTGGCAGCATCGAATGCAGCAGCGAACTCCTCGTACTGCTCGGTGGTGTAAGCCTCTTCGCTGGTCTCCCAGTTGACAGCCTTGTAGTTGCAGGGACCGTACATGGCGTTGATCTTGCTGTACTCGTTGGCGTGGGTCAGAGTCCAGGCCACCTCGAAGTAGCAGGGGCAGGCCAGAACGTTGTTCAGCATGCTGGCCTCAGCCTTTGCGAAGGCAGCATAGCGGGCATCGGTATCATCGACGATGGCCTTTGCGGTGTTGACCAGATCGGTGAACTCCTCGTAGCAGGCCACCAGATCCTTCTGCCAGTCAGCGGGGCCGGCCTCGACGATCTTAGCGATGTTGGAGTAGTACCAGCTGTAGTAGGCGTTGTCGTCGTGCAGGATCTCCTGACCAACGAAGTTGACGGGGTCACCGAAGTCAGCGCCCCAGCCGTTGATGACGAAGCTCTGCAGCTGAGGATTGCGGACTTCCTGGGTGATGGAGGAAACGAAGGTCTTGATGTCCAGCACGATGAAGTCATCGCCGAAGCTGTCGGTGAAGCACTGCTTCAGGACGGTTGCGCTGTCCAGAGCGGTGGAGTTGCTGGCGATGATGTAGTAAGCAGCGTGGACGGGGAAGGTGACGCCGACGGCGCTCAGCTCGTCCATAGCCTGCTTCTTCAGGTCCGCGATGTCGCCATTGTTGGCGCGCAGGCGGATCATGGTCTTGCCGTCATAAGACTCCTTGTCGAAGCCCATCTCCTTGGCGACCAGGGTGGAGTACTCCTCGCCCTTGGTGTTGTAGCAGACGCCCGGCATGGTGTAGTAGTCGTTCTCGCACTTCAGGGGGTTGATCTTGTTGGTACGTGCATACCAGTTGGTCAGCTCCAGGCCCTTGTAGAAGCACTGACGGAAGGCAGTGTTGGCGATGGCCTTGTTCCAGTTGTCGTCGGGGGTGCCGTCCTCGTTGTTCTTCTGATAGTTGAAGTGCATCTGGTAGCTGAACTTCTTGGGGCGCTTCTCGCACAGCTGAGCATTGTACTCGCTGTTGGGATCGGCCTGGATGGTGGTCAGGGTGCTCTCGCCCACATCCATCTCGTCCAGCTCACGGTTCTGATACAGCTGGAAGGTGACGGTGCCGTCGCTGATCATGGTAACGGTGAAGCGGTCGAAGCGGGACACATCGTCTGCACCATAGTAGTTGGGGTTGGGGATGTAGCTCTTGGTGTTCTGGCTGATGAACTCCTCCACCACATACGGGCCGTTGTACCACATGTTGGTGTAGTCGCAGGCACGGAAGCCCTCGATGCCCAGCTCGGTGATCAGGTCCTCAGAGACGGGGTAGAAGCTGGTGTAAGCAGCCACGGTATCGAAGTACGGGCAGGGATTCTTGCAGGTGAAGACCAGAGTGTAATCATCGGTAGCCTCAATGCCCACACCGGCGGCCAGCATATCTTCGTAGGTCAGGTCGGCAGCAGCGTCGCCCATGTCGCTGGTCTTCTGGTAGTAGTCCGCAGCACCCACCAGGGTCTCGCTGGGCATGGAAGTATTGTTGGCCTGGTTCTTGGCTGCGTTCAGCACCCACTCCAGACCCACGAGGAAGTCCTTGCTGGTCAGGTGAGCCTTGACCTCGCCGTTAACGTCCACCCAGTCGACATCGTCGCGCAGGTTGAAGGTCCAGACGGAGGAGTCCTCGTTGTGGCTCCACTCCTTGGCCACGGAAGGCACGGCCTTGCCGTAGCAGTCAAAGCTCAGCAGGCCCTCCCACAGGTTGGTGGTGACATTCATGTCGGAAGCCATCTGGCTGTACAGCATGTTCCAGCTCTCCAGCTCACGGTTGGTGCCCTCCCAGGAGATGAACTCCTTCAACGGGGTAGCGCCGGTGGTGTTGGGGGCGCTGGTTGCGCCGGAAGAAGCAGCGGTGGAGCTGCTGGAGCTGCCGCCGCAGGCTGCCAGGATGCCGGCGGCACCAACAACGCCGGAAGCCTTCAGAAAGCTGCGGCGGCTGATTGCATGAGACTCGTGATTGATGTTCATTGTGTTATCCTCCCTAAAATTTTTTCCGTGCTTCGGTGCATGGTGCAGGGCGCGTTGTCCTGCTTGTTTCCCACTCCTTTGCGGGAGCTTCGCATCTCCTGTACTGCTGAGGAATACAAAAGAGCGCAGATACAGACCCCTCTGTCTGTGCCTGTGCTCCTCCCGCAAAACCTTAACACGCTGGTTATTATACCATTAAAAGAATAAGCTGTCAATGGAGCATGGACAGGAACCTCTTCAAAAAAGAAAGACAGACTGTGAAAAATGATGAAATATATTTGTTTTTGCCTGACGAAGGATGCAAAAAGTTTAACACTGTTTTTGAAACACAAAACAACCGAAATTGTTCTTCACAAACGAACAGGTGCGAAACGCTTTATATAATAAAAGAGCGGGAGCCATCCGCTTTGCGAACAGCTCCCGCCGGGGGAAAAGTGCTTAACTTAGAATGCGCTCAAAAACCGATCAGGCCTGGGTGGCTGCATCGAAAGCAGCGGCGAACTCCTCGTACTGCTCGGTGGTGTAAGCCTCTTCGCTGGTCTCCCAGTTGACCGCCTTGTAGTTGCAGGGGCCGTACATGGCGTTGATCTTGCTGTACTCGTTGGCGTGGGTCAGGCACCAGGTCACATCGTAGACGGTGGGGAAGATCAGGTTCTCCTCCAGGAAGTAGGCCTCAGCCTTTGCGAAGGCAGCGTAGCGTGCATCGGTGTCGTTGACGATGACGCGGCCCTCGTTGACCAGGTCGGTGAACTGCTCGTAGGCAGCCACCAGATCCTTCTGGTAATCGGCGGCACCGTTCTCGGCGATGCCCTCGATGTTGGTCATGTTGCAGCTGTAGTAAGCGTTGTCGTCGTGGACGATGATCTGGGTCAGGAAGTTGATGGGATCGCCGAAGTCAGCGCCCCAGCCCATGTGGACGAAGCTCTGCAGCTTGGGTGCCACGACCTCCTTCATGGTGGAGGAGACGAAGGTCTCGATGTCCAGCACGATGAAGTCATCGCCGAAGCTGTCGGTGAAGCACTGCTTCAGGACGGTCGCGCTGTCCAGAGCGGTGGTGGAACCGGCCAGGATATAGTAAGAGCAGTGCACCGGGAAGGTGACGCCGATGGCGCTCAGCTCGTCCATGGCCTGCTTCTTCAGATCGGTGATGTCGCCGTTGTTGGCGCGCAGACGCTTCATGGTCTTGCCATCATACTTCTCGCCGTCCAGACCCAGCTCCTTAGCGACCAGGCTGGTGTAATCGGTGCCGTCGGTGGTGTAGCACAGGCCGCTCATGGTAAAGAAGTCGTTCTCGCACTTCAGCGGGTTGATGGGGTTGTAGCGAGCGTAGAACTTGGACAGCTCCAGACCCTTGGAGAAGCACTGGCGGAATGCCTTGTTGGCGATGGCCTTGTTCCAGTTCTCATCGGCGGTGCCGTCGGCCTTGCGCTTGTCGTAGTTGAAGATGAAGCAGTAGCTGAACTTCTTGGGGCGTTTCTCGCACATCTGCTGGTTGAACACGTTGGAAGGATCGGCCTGAATGGTGGCGATGCTGCTCTCGCCCAGATCGACCTCGTCCAGCTCACGGTTCTCGTACAGCTGCAGGCTGATGGTGCCGTCGGAGATCATGGTGATGGTCAGGCGCTCAAAGCGGCTGACGTTGGCTGCATCGTAGTAGCTGGGGTTGGGGATATAGCTCTTGGTGTTGCCCTGGATATACTCCTCGACGACATACGGGCCGTTGTACCACATGGTGGTGTTGTCGCAGCCGCGGAAGCCCTCGACGCCCAGCTCGTCGAGCAGGGCGGGAGCGACGGGGTAGAAGCTGTTGTAAGCCGCCACGGTGTCGAAGTACGGGCAGGGATCCTTGCAGGTGAAGACCAGCGTGTAGTCATCGGGAGCCTCGATGCCGACACCGGCAGCCAGCATGTCCTCATAGGTCATGTCGGCAGCAGCGTCGCCGGCTGCCTTGGTCTGCTCGTAGTAATCGGCAGCGCCCACGACGGTATCGTTGGGCATGGAGGTGTTGTTGGCCTCATTCTTGTAGGCGTTCATGACCCACTCGAAGCCGACCAGGAAGTCCTTGCTGGTCAGGTGATCCTTCACCTCGCCGTTGGCATCGACCCAATCGACGTCATCGCGCAGGTGGAAGGTCCAGACGGTGGAATCGTCGTTGTGCTCCCAGCTGGAAGCGATGGCGGGCACGACCTTGCCGTAGCAGTCGAAGCTCAGCAGGCCGTCCCACAGGTTGGTGATGACGTTGGCGTCCTCAGCCCTCTGGGTGTACAGCATGTTCCAGCTTTCCAGCTCCCGGTTGCCGCTCTCAAAGGAGATGAACTCCTTCAGCGGGGTGGCGCCGGTGGTGTTGGGGGCTGCGGCACCGCTGGTGGAGCCGCCGGTGCTGCCGTTGTCGGACTTGCCGCCGCAGGCAGCCAGCAGCCCAGCTGCGCCGACCATGCCTGCGCCCTTGAGGAAGCTGCGGCGGTCGAGCTTGTGAGACTCAAAATTGATACTCATGGATGGATCCTCCCAGATCTCTGGCACAGGCGGTCTGCCTGCGCTGTTTTTTCCTATTCCTGAACGAGTGTGGCCTGTCCTCCACGAAAAAATGCACAGGAAGGGCAAAAGTCGCACTCCAAATATTTTAGCACTGTATTGAAAAGAAGTCAACGGATTAAAGCAATAAATTGGAAACAAAAGGGTGACAGCCGCTTTTGCATGAAAAGCAGCCGCGGGAAAATGCAAAAGAATCCAAAGCGCCGGGGGACTGCGGGAAGCGGCAGGCTTCAAAAGAAAAAAGTGGACTGTTTTTTCACCACGGACGATTCTGCTATCTTTTTTCATAAAAACATGCTACAATAAAATGAATCTGTATCGGAATAAGGAGCAAACCATGAAAAAACTACGCGCGATGTACAAAGGCTATATGCTTCATCCCATCTTATATAAAACTGTGACCCGCACTTCCATCGTGGCTGTGCTGATGCTGCTGTGGGAGCGGTATGTCAGCGATGGAACCTTCTCCATGTGGGAGGCACCGGGTTTTCTGTGCGGCGTGGTGCTGCTCATCTGGGCGTGGGTGGACTATATGCGGCTGGACGGCCTGACCATCCACCACCTGCTCGAAGAGTTCAAGGGGATCAAGCCGCAGAAAAAGTTCCATGCCACCCGCTCCATCATGGACTATGTCGACGAGAAGATCGTCTCCTTTGAGGAGCTGGAGCCGGAGGAGCGCACCTATTGCAGTATGCTCTCCAATCTGGTGCTGGGGGTGCCGCTGGTGGTGGTGGCGCTCTGCATCAGCTTTTTATAAGGAAGGGTGCAGACCATGGAAAAGCTGCATAAGCAGCTGGTGGTGGGCATCCTCGCCCATGTGGACTCCGGCAAGACCACCCTTTCCGAAGCCATGCTCTACCGCGCCGGTGCCATCCGGAAGCTGGGCCGCGTGGACCACAAGGACGCCTTTCTCGACACCGACGCGCTGGAAAAGGCGCGCGGCATCACCATCTTTTCCAAACAGGCCCTGCTGACGGCAGGAAACACCGACTTCACCCTGCTGGATACCCCCGGCCATGTGGACTTTTCCACCGAGACCGAGCGCACCCTGCAGGTGCTCGATTATGCAGTGCTGGTCATCAGCGGCACCGACGGCGTCCAGAGCCACACGGAAACGCTCTGGCGTCTGCTGCGGCGGTATCACATCCCGACCTTCGTTTTCCTCAATAAGATGGACCTGCCCGGCCCCGGCCGGGAGGCGCTGCTGGAACAGCTCAACCATCGGCTGGGGGACGGCTTTGTGGATTTCGGGGCCGATGCGTCCGCCCGCGACGAAGCGCTGGCCCTCTGCGACGAGCGGCTGATGGAAACCGTCCTCGACAAAGGGGAACTGACCGATGCCGACATTCTCCCGGCCATCGCCCGGCGGCATGTTTTTCCATGCTGGTTCGGCGCAGCGCTCAGGCTGGAGGGTGTGGACGAGCTTTTGGCCGGGCTGGACCGCTTCACCCGCCCGGCTCCCGCGTTGGAAGCTTTCGGTGCACGGGTGTTCAAGATCTCGCAGGATGAGCAGGGGGCCCGGCTGACCTGGCTGCGCGTGACCGGCGGCGAACTGAAGGTCAAGGCCCAGCTCACCGGCGAAGTGGACGGGGAGCCCTGGGCCGAAAAGGCCAACCAGCTCCGCCTTTACTCCGGTGCCAGGTATACGCTGGCCGAGCGCATCGGGCCGGGGCAGGTCTGCGCCGTCACCGGCCTGACCAAAGCCCGCCCCGGCGAGGGTCTGGGCGCAGAGCGGGACGGCGACCTGCCGGTCCTGGAGCCGGTGCTGAGCTATCAGGTGCTTCTGCCGGAGGGGGCCGACGTCCACGCAGCCCTCGGCAAGCTCCACCGGCTGGAAGAAGAGGAACCTCAGCTCCACGTCGTCTGGAACGAGACGCTGGGCGAGATCCATGTCCAGCTCATGGGCGAGATCCAGCTGGAGGTGCTCCGGAGCCTGCTGGCAGAGCGCTATGGGCTGGAGGTGTGCTTCGGCCCCGGCGGCATTTTATATAAGGAGACGATCACCGAGGCCATCGAGGGCGTGGGCCACTATGAGCCGCTCCGCCACTATGCCGAAGTCCACCTCAAGCTGGAACCTCTGCCCCGCGGCAGCGGGATGCAGTTTGCGGCCGACTGCCGCGAAGAAGTGCTGGACAAGAACTGGCAGCGTCTGGTGCTGACCCATCTCGAAGAAAAACAGCACCTTGGTGTGCTGGCCGGTGCACCGCTGACCGATGTGAAGATCACCCTCATCGCGGGCCGCGCCCACCTGAAGCACACCGAGGGCGGCGACTTCCGGCAGGCGACCTACCGCGCGGTGCGGCAGGGCCTGATGATGGCCGCGCAGATCCACAAAGTGCAGCTGCTGGAGCCGTGGTACGCCTTCCGGCTGGAACTTCCGGCCGAGAATGTGGGCCGTGCGATGAACGACATCCAGCAGATGGGCGGCAGCTTCGACCCGCCCCAGACGGCTCCGGATGGCCAGACGGCCACCCTGACCGGCACAGCCCCGGCCTCCACGATGCGCAGCTACCCGATGGATGTGGTGGGCTACACGCGGGGCCGGGGGCACCTGAGTCTGACGCTGGACGGCTACCGCCCCTGCCACAACACCGACGAGGTGCTGGCGGCCATTGGCTACGAGCCGGAACACGACCTCGACAACCCGGCGGATTCGGTCTTCTGCTCCCATGGGGCCGGGTTCGTGGTGCCCTGGGAACAGGTGCGCAGCCACATGCACGTGGACAGCGGCTGGGGTAAGACCGCCCGCCCGGCGGAAGAGGCCGCTGCCCGGCCCCGCCGGATGGCCGCCTACCGCGCCACGCTGGAAGAGGACGCCGAGCTGCTGAAGATCTTTGAGCAGACCTATGGCCCCATCAAGCGGGACCCGCTGGCTGCATTCCGCCCGACCCGGAAGACCGAGCGCCCGGATTTTGACGCCGAGCAGTGGGAGATCGCGCCCGAATACCTGCTGGTGGATGGCTACAACATCATCTTTGCGTGGGATGAGCTGAACGAGCTCTCCAAACAGAGCCTTGATGCCGCCCGCAAAAAGCTGATGGACATCCTGTGCAACTATCAGGGGTTCAAAAAGTGTGTACTCATCCTCGTGTTCGATGCCTACCGTGTGCCGGGCAGCCCCGGCGTCATCGAGCAATATCACAACATCCACGTCGTCTACACCAAGGAGGCCGAGACGGCGGATATGTTCATCGAGCATGTCACCCACGAGATCGGCAAGGGGCGGCGGGTCCGCGTGGCCACCTCCGACGGCATGGAACAGATCATCATTCTGGGCCACGGTGCCCTCCGCGTCTCGGCCCGCATGTTCCATCAGGAAGTGCAGGAGGTCGAGAAGGAGATCCGGAACTATTTGCAGGGAGAGGTGTAAACCTTATGAAAACAGACGCTGCGTATGTTTGGACGTGTCTTCGCCCCCGCCCACGGGACAGCCACAAGGGCACCTTCGGGGCTGTGCTGGCCGTGGCAGGCAGCGCCAGCTACCGGGGCGCGGCAGCGCTGGCGGTGGAGGGCGCTCTGCGCACCGGTGCGGGCATCGTCACGCTGGCCAGCGTGGAACCGGTGCTGGCGGCGGTGTCTGCCCGCCTGCCGGAGTGCTGCCTCTGCCCCTGCGAGGCCGGAGCCGAAGGGGGCATTGCGCCGGAGAGCATCCCCCGCATCCAGCGCCAGAAGGCGACCGTCCTTCTGCTGGGGCCGGGGCTGGGCTACACGGCCCAGAGCTCGGCCCGCGCCGCCGAGACCCGGACGCTGGTACAAACGCTCCTGCCCGGTTTTGCGGGCAGTGCCGTGCTGGACGCCGACGGCCTGAACGCTGCCGCCGACCTGCTGCAAGCTGGAAAAACGCTTCATCCGATGGGTGAACTGATTTTAACGCCCCACCCCGGCGAGATGGCCCGGCTGACCGGGCTGTCCGCTGCGGCCATCCACGCCGACCGGGAGGGCACTGCCCTGCGGTTTGCCAGAGCGTGGAACGCCGTGGTCGTGCTCAAGGGGGCGCAGACGGTCATCGCGGCCCCGGATGGCCGGTGCCGGGTGAACCCCACCGGAAACCCCGGTCTGTCGCGCGGGGGCAGCGGCGATGTGCTGGCCGGTATGACCAGCGCTCTGCTGGCCTGCGGGCTGCCTGCCTTTGAGGCCGCCGTCTGCGCGGTCTACCTCCACGGGGCCGCTGCCGACCGCGCCGCCGCCGTGCACGGCGAAGCCGGGATGCTCCCGCACGACCTCTTTGCAGCCCTCGGCACCCTGTTTGCCGAGAACGGCCGCTGAACCCCAGAGAACCAAAAGAAACGCTTCCTTTCCGCCGGATTTGTGTTATACTGGACGTGTAACCAAATCTGCTGGAAAGGGGCGTTTTTTGTTATGGTTCCTGCGCTGGAAAAGATCATCCAGGAGAGCGACAGCATCGTCTTCTTCGGCGGTGCGGGCGTCTCCACGGAGAGCGGCATCCCGGACTTCCGGAGCGTGGACGGGCTGTATCATCAGAAATACGATTACCCGCCCGAAACCATCCTGAGCCACACCTTCTGGGAACAAAATCCAGAGGAATTTTACCGTTTTTACCGCGATAAGCTCATCGTGAAAGGGGCAAGGCCCAATGCAGCCCATCTGCGGCTGGCCAAACTCGAACGCGAGGGCAGGCTGAAAGCGGTCGTCACCCAGAACATCGACGGCCTGCACCAGGCGGCAGGGTCCAAGACCGTCTATGAGCTGCACGGCAGCACCCTGCGCAACTACTGCACCGGATGCGGCAAGTTCTACGACATCGACTTCATCGCCAACAGCACCGGTGTGCCCCGCTGCCCGGACTGCGGCGGCATCGTCAAGCCGGATGTGGTCCTTTACGAAGAGGGTCTGGACGACGAGGTCGTCTCCGGGGCCGTGCAGGCCATCCGCCGGGCCGATACCCTCATCGTGGGCGGCACCAGTCTGGTGGTCTACCCGGCGGCGGGGCTGCTGCGGTATTTCCGGGGCCGACATCTCGTCGTCATCAACATGCAGCCTACCCCGGCGGACGAAAGCGCAGACCTGTGCATCGCCCAGCCCATCGGGCAGGTGCTCCGCGAGGACGTGGAATTGGAGGAGAAGCGATGAAAGCTGTCATTCTGGAACGCTATGTCATGCACGAGGGCGACCTCGACTGGTCGGGGGTCAAGGCCCTCATCCCGGATACCACCAGCTACGTCCGCACGGCCTACGAGGAGATCGCGCCCCGTATCGGGGATGCCGAGGTCGTCTTCCTCAACAAATGCCGGATGGATGAAGCCATTCTGGCCCAGTGCCCGAACCTGAAGTTCGTGGGCATCATCGCCACCGGCACCGACAATCTGGATCTGGACGCCTGCCGCCGCCATGGCGTGGCTGTGGCGAATGTGCCCGGCTACTCGACCTACAGCGTGGCGCAGATGACCTTCAGCCTGCTGCTGGCCATCGTCCAGTGTGCCGAGCGGTATGACCGCGCCGTCAAGGACGGCCTGTGGCAGCTGGACATCCCGGCAGGCTACGGCCTGCTGCCCCAGATGGAGCTGTACGGCAAGACCTTCGGCATCTACGGCTACGGCAGCATCGGGCGGCAGACGGCCCGCATCGCCAGAGCATTCGGGATGCGGGTGCTCGTCTGCACCCGGACCGTCCGGCCGGAATATGCCGCCGACGGTGTGGAGTTCGTGCCGTTTGCCGACCTGCTGAAGGAGAGCGACGTCCTCAGCCTCCACTGCCCGGCCACGCCCCAGACGCGGGGGCTCATCGGTGCGGAGGCACTGGCGCAGATGAAGCCCGGTGCCATCCTGCTGAACACCGCGCGCGGTGCCCTTGTGGACGAAGCAGCGGTCACGGCGGCGCTCCGCAGCGGGCAGCTGGGCTTTTATGGGGCCGACGCCTTTGCCACCGAACCCCTCCCGGCGGACAGCCCGCTCCGGAAGGAGCCCCACGCCCTCCTCACCCCGCACATTGCATGGACGACAAAGGAAGCGCTGCAGAACCTGATGGACATCACCACCCGGAACCTGCGCACCTTCCTGGACGGAAACGGCGAGCACATCGTCAACCGATAACAATAAAAAAGGAGAACGAATCATGCAGGCAACCATCCACAACGAATTTCTGACTCTGACCGTGGACACCCTTGGCGCGGAGGCCGTCAGCCTGAAGAACGCAGCGGGCGAAGAGCTGCTCTGGCAGGCCGACCCGGCGGTCTGGAAGCGTCATGCGCCCATCCTCTTCCCCTGGACCGGCAAACTGCCCGGCGGCACCTTCACCCATGGCGGCAAGACCTACAAGGGCGGCCAGCACGGCTTTGCACGGGATCTGGAGCACACCCTGCTCCGCGCCGAGGGTGACACCATTGAGCTGGAACTGCGCTCGGACGATGCGATCAAGGCCGAGCGCTTCCCCTTCGATTTTGTCCTCACCAGCACCTTCCGGCTGGAGGGGAAGACCGTCCACCACACCCTGACGGTCGCGAACCCCGAAACCGCCGCAGAGGAGCTGCGCTTCGGCATCGGCTACCACCCGGCCTTCCGCATCCCCTTTGATGCCAGCCACACCACCACCGATTACGAGTTCCGCTTCGACCAGCCCGAAAGCCCGATGATCCTGGACGCTTACCCCAACGGCCTGCTGACCGGCAGGTGCGGCTACCGGTGGAAAAACGTCTCCGCCATCCCGCTCACGGACGACCTCTTCGCCAACGACAGCTTCTGCATGGCGGGCCTGCGCACCAGGACGCTGGGCATCTACGAAAAGGACACCGGCCGCCACATCGTCTGCAACGTCGAGGGCTACCCGTATTCTCTCATCTGGTCGGCCCCGGCAAAACCGGTCCGCTTCGTCTGCATCGAGCCGTGGCAGTCCCTGCCCGGTGCCGAGAACGACCCGCAGGCCTGGACCGAACGCGCTGCCGCCGCCTGCCTCGCCCCCGGCCAGCACTGGGCCACGACCCTGAGCACGACATTCGAGCGCTGAAGCAAAATTTGGCAAAGAATCCGGAAAACCTCTTGACAGCGAAGACGCAGTCTGATTTAATAAGACCCGATAAAAGGGAGTAAAGAGCGCTCCGCAGGGTCTGCGGGGTGCTGCATGGCAGCGTCATCACGGCAGAAATGCCCGATGTCATGTGTTCGCTTGAGACTTTTGTCACAGACAGGGTGCTGTGGCAGGAGTCTCTTTTTTCTTGCCTTTGGCACCGGAACACGAGGAGGTAAAACTATGAACTTTCTGAACACGTTCGCCGGGCTCTTTTCCAATTTCGGGAATCTGACCTGGCAGATGGTGGTGATGTGGGGCATCGGTGCGCTGCTCATCTACCTTGCCATCGCAAAAAAGATGGAGCCGAGCCTGCTGCTGCCCATGGGCTTTGGTGCCATTCTGGTCAACCTGCCCCTGTCGGGTGCCATCACCCAGGGCGAGACCGTCGGCCCCATTTCGGCCCTGTTTGAGGCGGGCATGTCCAACGAGCTGTTCCCGCTGCTGCTCTTCATCGGCATCGGCGCCATGATCGACTTTGGCCCCCTGCTGGAAAAGCCGTGGCTTATGCTCTTTGGTGCGGCAGCACAGTTCGGCATCTTTTTCACGCTGTTCCTGGCGGGCTTCTTCTTTGACCTGAAGGATGCCGCGTCCATCGCCGTGATCGGTGCAGCCGACGGACCCACCGCCATTTTCGTGGCAAACACCCTCAACTCCCAGTATCTCGGTGCCATTATGGTGGCTGCCTACAGCTACATGGCGCTGGTGCCCATCGTGCAGCCGCCGGTCATCAGGCTGCTGACCACCCGGAAGGAACGCCGCATTCGGATGTCCTACGAGAAGGGCAGCGTCTCCCAGCTGACCAAGATCCTGTTCCCGATCGTTGTGACCATCATCGCGGGCATGGTGGCTCCGGCCAGCGTGGCGCTGGTCGGCTTCCTGATGTTCGGCAACCTGCTGCGGGAGTGCGGCGTGCTGAATGTGCTGAGTGAAACGGCACAGAATGTGCTGGCGAACCTCATCACCATCGTGTTGGGCCTGACCGTGGCCGGGCAGATGACCGCAGACAAGTTCGTCCGGCCCGATACCCTGCTGATCCTCGCACTGGGTCTGGTGGCCTTTGTCTTCGATACCGCAGGCGGTGTGCTGTTTGCAAAGCTGCTGAACCTCTTCCTGCCGGAGGGCAAAAAGCTGAACCCGATGATCGGCGCTGCCGGCATCTCGGCCTTCCCCATGAGCGGCCGCGTCGTCAACAAGATGGGCCTGGAAGAGGACAACCAGAATTTCCTGCTGATGTACTCCATCAGCGTCAACGTTTCGGGGCAGATCGCGTCCGTCATTGCAGGCGGCCTGATCCTGACTCTGATGGCTTAACGGAGGTGTGTTTATGCTTCATCTTTCTTCGTGGATGACCACTCTGCCCATCATGGTGATCGGAATGGTCGGCATCATCCTCGTCATCGGTGTGCTGGTCCTGGCGGTGATGCTGCTGAACCGGCTGACGGGCCGGAAATAAGACCGGACCGGAAAAAAACAGAAAAGGCGATGCAGTCGTACAAAAACTGCATCGCCTTTTTGCTTGCAAAAAATTACAGGGCCTGGATGGCGGTCTGGATGCGCTCGGCGGCGATCCGGGTCTTCTCCGCATCGCCGAAAGCGGTCAGGCGGAAATAGCCCTCGCCGCATGCACCGAAGCCGACGCCGGGGGTGCCGACGACGCCGCAGTTCTCCAGCAGCCAGTCGAAGAACTCCCAGCTCTTCATATTGCCGGGGCAGCGCAGCCAGATGTAGGGGCTGTTCTTGCCGCCGCAGTACCACACGCCGCATGCGTCCAGCGCATCGGCGATGACCTTGGCGTTCTGGCGGTAGTAGTCGAGGTTCTGCTGGATCTCGGCCATGCCGCTCTCGGTGAAGACGGCGGCAGCGGCGCGCTGCACGATGTAGGGCACACCGTTGAATTTGGTGGTCTGACGGCGCAGCCAGAGTTTGTTCAGGTTCATGCCCTCGCGCTCCAGCTCCTTGGGCACGATGGTGTAGCCGCAGCGGGTGCCGGTGAAGCCTGCGATCTTGGAGAAGGAGCAGATCTCGATGGCGCATTCGCGGGCACCCTCGATCTCGAAGATGCTGCGGGCCAGGTGCTCGTCGGTGATGAAGCACTCGTAGGCGGCATCGTAGAGGATGACGGCGTTGTTCTTGCGGGCATAGGCCACCCACTCCTTGAGCTGCTCGCGGGTGTAAGCGGCACCGGTGGGGTTGTTGGGGCTGCAAATATAGATGATGTCTGCCTTCACATTCTCATCGGGCATCCCCAGGAAACCGTTCTCCTGGCTGGTGCGGCCGTAGATGATCCTGCGGCCATCGGTCACGTTGTCGTCCACGTAGGTGGGGTAGACGGGGTCCGGAACCAGAACGGTGTTGTCCACATCGAACAGGCCCAGCACGTTGGCCAGGTCGCTCTTGGCACCGTCGGAGATGAAGATCTCATCCTCGTCCAGCCGGGTGCCGCGGTCGGCATAATAGCCCTGGATGGCCTGCTTCAGGAAGGGGTAGCCCTGCTCCGGGCCGTAGCCGTGGAAGCCTTCTTTGGTGCCCATCTCGGCGGCGGCGTCCTGCATGGCGGTGACGACGCACTTGGCCAGAGGCTGAGTCACATCGCCGATACCCAGGCGGATGATCTCTTTTTCGGGGTGTGCTTCCTGATAGGCGGCGACCTTGTGGGCGATGTCCACGAACAGATAGCTTGCCTTCAGCTCACCGTAATGATGATTCATTTTCATTGTATTTTCCCTCGATTCTTTCTAACGTTAGACTTCGATCACAGCTTCGTAAACGGTGGAGGCCGCGCCGGTCATGAGCAGCTGCCGGCCGGGCAGGACCCGGATGGTCAGCTCGCCGCCGCGCAGCGCCACATGGACGTCCTCGCCCGCGGGGCACAGGCCCTGCTCCACCAGAGCGGCCACCGTGGCGCAGGTGCCGGTGCCGCAGGCCCAGGTCTCGCCGCTGCCGCGCTCCCACACCCGCATCTTCAGGTGGGTGCGGTCCACAAACTCGACGAACTCGGTGTTGATCCGCTCCGGGAAGTTCGGGTGGGACTCGAACGCCGGGCCGATGGCCTCCAGCTTGAGGCCGTCCACCTCCGGCACAAGGGTGACGCAGTGGGGGTTGCCCACGCTGATGCAGGTGACCTCCCAGGTCTTGCCGTCCACCGTCAGCGGGCAGCGGACCAGCGGCCCTTCGCCCATGTTCACGGCGGGCAGGTCGGCGGCGCGGGTGGAGTAGGCCCCCATCTCCACCTGCCACAGCTCCTCGCCCATCCGGGTCAGCGTCTTCCGGCCGCTGCGGGTGTCGATCTTCAGCACGGGCTTTGCTGCGCAGGCCGGTTCATGCACATGCAGCCACTCAGCCACGCAGCGGATGCCGTTGCCGCACATCTGCGCCTCGCTGCCGTCGGCGTTGAAGATGCGCATGGTGCCGTCTGCGCCCGGCGTTTCCGGGGCGCAGATGCAGATGATGCCGTCGGCACCCACCGAGAAGTGCCGCGCCGAGAGCTTCCGGGCCAGCGGAACAATGTTCTCCGGTACGCCGGAGGCCCGGCAGTCCAGATAGATATAGTCGTTGGCGCAGCCCTGCATTTTGGTAAATGAGAACTTCATCGCGTTCATCCTTTCGGTAGTTATAACGAACCTCTTATTATCATAAGAAGCAAACGGGATTCTGTCAAGCGGAAAACTGTGCTTTCCGCAATTTTTATCGGAAATTTCCGCCGCATCCGTTCCGGAATCCAAAACAGGGCTTGACAAGATGCGGCCCATGGGATATAAAAAATAGAGAGTGCTTTGCGCGGCCGGTCAGCTGTGCAGGGCGGACAACAAAGAATCGATGACAAAAGGAGACCGTGACAATGGATACCTTTGAGAAAATTCGTGCCCTGCTGGCGGAACAGCTGGATATCGACCCCGCCAAGATCACGATGGAGAGCGACATCATGAGCGATTTCGAGGCCGACAGCCTGGACATCGTGGATATGGTCATGACGCTGGAGGATGAGTTCGGCATCGAGGTGCCGGATGACGCCATCGAGACGCTGCGCACCGTGGGTGACGTGGTGAACTTTGTGGACAGCCATCAGGGCTGATCCGGACAATGCAAAAGGCCCCGTTTCCCGGCGCTGCACACGGCGGTGCTGCGGCGGGGCTTTTAATATGAGTTCGTGCGGAACGGCCTGGGAGCAGGGCGTTTGGCGCACGGCTTTGGAGGATAAAAGAAAATGGCAAAAGACAACAAGAAACTCGTGCAGGCGATCACCAGCCAGGAAGAGAACTTTGCGCAGTGGTACACCGACATCTGCGTCAAGGCAGAGCTGGTCGAGTATTCCAGCGTGAAGGGCTTCATCATCCTGCGTCCCTACGGCCAGGCCATCTGGGAGCTGATCCAGAAAGACATGGATGCCCGCTTCAAGGCCACCGGCCATGAGAACGTGGCCATGCCCGTGCTGATCCCGGAGAGCCTGCTGCAGAAGGAAGGCGAGCTGGTCAATGGCTTCGCGCCGGAGGTGGCGTGGGTCACGATGGGCGGCTCCGACAAGCTGGAAGAGCGTCTGGCGGTGCGTCCCACCAGCGAGACCATGTTCTGCGACCACTGGTCCCGCGTGCTGCACAGCTACCGTGAGCTGCCCATGAAGTACAACCAGTGGTGCAGCGTCGTGCGCTGGGAGAAGACCACCCGTCCCTTCCTGCGCAGCCGCGAGTTCTGGTGGCAGGAGGGCCACACCATCCACGAGACGGCCGCCGAGGCCGAGGCTGAGACCCAGCAGCAGCTGAACTGCTACGCAGACGTCTGCGAGCAGGATCTCGCCATCCCTGTTGTCAAGGGCCGCAAGACCGATAAAGAGAAGTTTGCCGGTGCGGAGGCGACCTACACCATCGAAGCCATGATGAAGGATGGCAAGGCCCTGCAGAGCGGCACCAGCCACTACTTCGGCGACAAGTTCAGCAAGGCCTATGACGTGACCTTCACCGGCCGCGACAACCAGCTGCACCACCCGTTCCAGACCAGCTGGGGCGTTTCGACCCGTCTGGTGGGTGCCATCATCATGACGCACGGCGACGACGACGGCCTGATCCTGCCGCCCGCTGTGGCTCCTATCCAGGTCGTGGTCGTGCCCATCGCCGCCCACAAGCCCGGTGTTTCTGAGAAGGCTGCGGAGCTGGCTGAGAAGATCAGCAAGTACGCCCGCGTCAAGCTGGACGACAGCGACAACGCCCCTGGTTGGAAGTTCTCCCAGTGGGAGATGAAGGGCGTTCCCCTCCGCCTGGAGATCGGCCCCAAGGATCTGGAGAAGAACCAGTGCGTCCTGGTCCGCCGCGACACCCGCGAGAAGATCTTCGTCTCTCTGGATGAGCTGGAAACGGCCATCCCGGCCCAGCTGGAGGCCCTGCGCAAGGACCTGTACGAGCGCGCTCTGGCCAACCGCGAAAAGCGCACCTGGGCAGCCACCACCATGGACGAGGTCAAGGAGCTGGCCAAGGCCAACACCGGCTATATCAAGACCATGTGGTGCGGCGACCTGGCCTGCGAGATGAAGATGAAGGAAGAAGCAGGTCTGTCCAGCCGCTGCATGCCCTTCGCGCAGGAGCATATCAGCGATGTCTGCCCCTGCTGCGGCAAGCCCGCCAGCAAGATGGTCTACTGGGGCGTGGCATACTAAGCCGCCCCACAGTCAGAGCCTGATCCGATGAAAAAAGCAGCTTTCCCGTCCAAACGGGAAAGCTGTTTTTTGTATCTGCCTATTGACAATCATGTGTCTACTGTATATACTGTAAATATACAGATGAAACGGAGGCGGCAGACATGAATCTTTTCATCGATAACAAGAGCGGTGCACCCATCTACGAGCAGCTCTACACCCAGATCAAGAACCAGATTTTGAGCGGGGAACTGCAACCGGAGGAAGCTATGCCGTCCATCCGGGGGCTGGCGCGGGATCTGCGCATCAGCGTCATAACCACCAAGCGGGCCTACGATGAGCTGGAACAGGAGGGCTTTTTGTACGCTGTGCCTGCCAAGGGCTTTTTCGTGGCAGCGAAGAACACCGAACTGCTCCGGGAAGAAAACCTGAAAAAAATCGAAGCACACCTGACGGAAGCCGTCCGGCTGGCGGCTCCCTGCGGACTGACAAAACAGGAACTGACCGAAATGCTGGAATTGTTGTGGGAGGAATGAAGCATGAATGCATTAGAACTGCACGGCGTACAGAAAACGTATCCGGATTTTACCTTGGGCCCTATCGATTTGACCCTGCCCGGCGGCACGGTCTGCGGCCTCATCGGCGAGAACGGTGCGGGCAAGAGCACGACCCTGAAGCTGATTTTGGGAATACTTCCACCGGAGTCCGGCACCATCCGGGTGCTGGGGAAAGACGACCTGGAAGTATCCCCCTGCACCAAGGAGGACATCGGCGTGGTGTTGAGCGGCGAGGGCATCCCCACCTGCCTGACCGCCGAACAGGTGGGAAAGGTGATGGCGGGCATCTACCGCAATTGGGACGCCGGGGTCTATGCCGGATTTTGCAAGCGCTTTGAACTGCCTGCTAAGAAAAAGTATAACGAATACTCCACCGGCATGAAGATGAAACTCTGCCTTGCAGTGGCACTGTCCCACCATCCGAAGCTGCTGCTTCTGGACGAAGTCACCAGCGGCCTGGACCCTGTCGTTCGGGATGAGCTCATCGACCTGCTGCTGGATTTTGTGCGGGACGAAGACCACGCCATTCTTATCTCGTCCCACATTGTCAGTGATCTGGAAAAGCTCTGCGACACCATTGCCTTCCTGCACAAGGGCAGGCTCCTACTCTGCGAGGACAAGGACACCCTGCGGGAAGAATACGCCCTCTGGCACGGCACCGTCGCTCAACTGGAAGAGCTGGCTCCGGACGTCGTGGTCAGCCAGCGGGTCACACCCTACGGGGCCGAGGCACTGGTGAAAAGGGAACTTGTCCCGTTGGGCAGCACCCTGACACCGGTGAGTATCGAGGAACTGTTTGTATTGATGGTGAAAGGGGAGAATGTGTGATGAAAGGGTTGCTGCTGAAGGACTGGTATCAGGTCAGAACCAGTATGAAAGCCATGTACCTGACTGTTGCATTTGTGCTGGTGTGGGTGTTCAGCACATCGAGCGCCTATGTGTTCCCGGTGAGTTATGCGGCCGTTTTTCTGGGCATCTTGCCGGTGAACCTGCTTGCCTACGATCAGAGTGTCGGTTGGGTGGAGTATGGCCGGACGCTTCCGGTGAGCAAAAAGACGCTGGTGGCGGAAAAGTACCTCATCGGTCTGTTCTGCGCTGCGGCGGCTGTTGTGATCGGAGGACTGTTCGTAACGGTGATCCCTCTGCGCACCGGAACGGCTCCGGACAAGGATGTGCTGTCCCTGCTGGCGGGCAGTGTGTGTGCCATCCTGCTGATCAACGGTATTTCTCTGCCGCTGCTGTACCGCTTTGGGGCAGAAAAAGCCAGCATGATCTATATCCTGACCTTTGTCGGATTGGGTGCCCTGCTGGGCGGCGGCGGTGCCGTGATGGGTGAACTGCAGCAGAACGGCACGGGAAGTGTGCCGCTGCCTGTACCCCTCTGGCTGGCCGCAGTGCTTCTGCTGGCGGTTCTGGTCTTGTATGCCGTGTCGTGGCGGGTATCGGTGGCGTGGTACGGAAAATACAAAAAGTGACAAAAACCGGAACGTGTCTTTCGATGCGTTCCGGTTTTATCATGTCTTGAAATCCGGCTCAGAATCGGTAAAAGTTTTGTAAAAGGGGTTGAAAAATCCGCCCGGCCGTAGTATCATAACGAGGCCGAACGGCAAATCTCAGTTTCAGGAGGCGTTTGATTTCCATGTCCAGTGACCATACGGATCACCCCAAACAACGTTTCTCCTGCGATGCGGGCCAGGCGAATGAGTCTGCCGCGTCCTGAACTGCATGTGCCCATGATACACCGCAGGAGTCGAGCTTGACCGACGCGGTGTATTTTTTATGCCCGGAATGGGCAGGAAGGGAACCAAGATGCAGAAGAAGAATTACCAGGAAGAGATCCTGAACCTCATCCACAGCGGTCTGCCGCAGGCAGAGCTGGCGGAAAAGCTTTCCGACTACCACGAAAATGACCTGGCCGATGCGCTGACGGCGCTGACGCCGGACGAGCGCCAGAAGCTGTACCCGGTGCTGGGCATCGAGCGGGTGGCGGAGATCTTCTCCTACCTCGACGATGCAGAGCCGTATCTGAAAGAGCTGCCCTCGGAAAAGGCGGCGAAAGTCGTCTCCAACATGGACTCGGACGATGCGGTGGACGCGCTGGATGACCTCGAAGAAGAGGACAAGGCCAAGATCGTCGGCCAGCTGGATCGCGACTCCGCTGAGGACGTCCGGATGCTGCTCTCCTACGGCGAGGATGAGATCGGCAGCAGCATGACCACCAACTACATCTCCATCCGGAAGGATATGACCATCCGGCAGGCGATGAGCGAGCTGGTGAAGCAGGCGGGCGAGAACGACAACATCTCCACCCTGTACGTCGTGGACGAGAACGACAAGTTCTATGGTGCCATCGACCTGAAAGACCTCATCATTGCCCGCGCGGACGACCGGCTCGAAAAGCTTATCGCGCGGTCGTACCCCTATGTGACCGACCACGAGAAGATCAGCGACTGCATCGACCGCATCGTGGACTACGCCGAGCGCTCGCTCCCGGTGCTGAACGATGCGGGGAAGCTGGTCGGCATCATCACCTCGTCCGACGTGGTCGAACTGGTCGATGACGAGATGGGCGACGATTACGCAAAACTGGGCGGTCTGACCAGCGAAGAGGACCTGAATGAGGGCGTCTTCGAGAGCGTGAAGAAGCGCCTGCCCTGGCTGATCGCGCTGCTCTTCCTTGGAATGCTCGTCTCCTCGGTCGTCGGTGCGTTCGAGTCGGTGGTGGCGGTGCTGCCCATCGTCATCTGCTTCCAGTCCATGGTGCTGGATATGGCCGGCAACGTGGGCACCCAGTCGCTGGCCGTGACCATCCGTGTGCTGGTGGACGAGAACCTGACCACCGCCAAAAAGCTCCAGCTGCTCTGGAAGGAGATGCGGGTCGGTCTGGTGAACGGCGCACTGCTGGCTGTGATGGCGCTGGGCTTCCTGGGCTGCTACATCCATTTCTTCAAGGCGTATGCCTGGGGCGAAGCCTTCCTGCTGTCCGGCTGTGTCGGCGTGGCGCTGATCATCGCCATGGTCGTTTCCAGCCTGGTGGGCACGGTCATCCCCATGCTGTTCCACAAGATCCACATCGACCCCGCTGTGGCCTCCGGCCCGCTCATCACCACCATCAACGATCTGGTGGCCGTCGTGGTCTACTACGGCCTTGCCATGGTCGTTCTCATTGATCTGTTCCATCTGGGCTGATCACAATACAAAACCCTCTCCGTCAAAGCCGACAGGCTTTGACGGAGAGGGTTTCTTAATGGTTGGAGATCCAGTACCGCTGGGTCAGGGTTCCATCCTGCGGGTCAAACTGTTCGTCTTCGAGGACGCCGCCGTTGGCGCGGATGGTTTTGGCGGAAGCGACGTTGTAGTGGTCGCAGCAGATGCGCACCTTCCCGATGCCGCGCGCTCTGGCCTGTTCCAGCGTCAGGCGGAGCATCTGGGTGGCATAGCCGTTCTGCCGCTCGGAGGGGCGGACGCTGTAGCCGATGTGCCCGCCGTAGGTGAGCAGATAGTCGTTCAGGCGATGGCGCAGGTTGGTCATGCCCACAAGGCGTTCGTGCTCGTCCAGCGCCAGATATTCGGTGGCAGGAACAAGCCCGGCGGGCGTCGTGCGGGGGTCGGTCAGTTTCCGGATCTGGGCCAGCCAGGCGTCGAAATCGTCGAACTGGTCCAGCGCCGAGGTGCCGTCCATCCGGGAGCCGAGGGCGAGAAATTCCTCCCGATAAGCCATGACCTGTTCGCGGTCACGCTCGTCCGGCTCCCGCAGATGGATCTTCTGGGGCGGGGTGCGGCGGGTGGCCGTGCGGAGGTCTGGGGCTTTCATCAGGCCGTGGCGGTTGCAGTAAAAATAGAGAACCCCGGCGCCCCGCAGCGGGAACCGGCAGCTGGCTTCGCCCTCCGGGTAGAGCTTGACGAGCTGGAGCTTGTCGCCGGTGAGATAGGCGATGAAGGAGATGAAGTGGCTCTTCTCCATGGGGTGGTGCAGGGTAACGAAAAGTTCATCTTCCACCCGCTCAATGGTCAGCTGGTGCTTCTCGTCGGCATCATCGGCCTCCGCGATATCCAACGCGGGCAGCGTGATGCCGCAGCAGCTCACCACGGCCTGACCGGTGGAGTGGAGCACGTTCCCGCAGAGGGGACAGACGTAGAGCTTGGAGCGCAGCAGATTGGCGGCGCGGTTTCGGTTGACCACCGGTTCGCCCTGCATCAGTTCCAGCACCGACACGCCCAGTGCAGCGGCCAGCGGTTCCAGCAGAGAGATATCGGGCAGGCCCTTGGCGGTCTCCCATTTGGAGACTGTTTTGGCACTGACCAGGAGCTGGCGGGCAAGCTCTGCCTGCGTCAGGCCCTTGGCTTCCCGCAGCAGCCGGATGGTGCTTCCGGTCACATAGGTATTCATAATGGATTCCTCCTGTTCGTTTGCGTTGCAGACAGGATAGCATAGAAAACCCCTCTGCGCAACCTACGCTGCGTAGAGGGGGCTTGGTTTATGCTTCGGTTTCTTCGGCGTCCTCGTCCAGCTCGATACTGAACACGGCCTTTTTCAGCTTGCCGCAGCCCTGGGCTTTCAGGCCGGATTTGTACGGCTCCCCGGCCAGATAGAGGGCGAAGCGGCCCTCGCAGAGCATCCCGGCGATGCTGGTGCCCGCGCTGCCGACCGTGATGTCAGCAGCCTCGTCGGTGGGTTTGGTGGGGCTGAACTCGCCCAGCGAGACTTCAAACAGCTCGCTGCCTTCGAGGTCGGTCTCCAGCGTCAGGTGGGTGTCCCGGCGGACGAAGGGGGCCTTGTCGCCGGGCTGCGGGGTCACGGTGCTGACTGTGACGACGGCCTTCTCGCCGAGGATGCGGGTCTTTCCGGCGGGGAGGTTGTTGATGTCCCGCGCCATGACGAACTCAATGACGGCATCCAGATTTTCGCTCATGCCCAGATAGTTTGGCAGGTTGTTCAGGGTATCGTAGATCATAAACAGGCTCCTTATTCTGCGTCCTTCGGGTCAGTCAGCAGCTCTTTGATGCTGGGCACCACGCCGCCGAGGTTCTGCAGCTCGGACGGGATGATGATCTTGGTGGCCTTGCCGTTGGCGACCTTGGCCAGCGCTTCCAGACTGCGGATGGCCAGCACCTTATCGCTGGGCATGGCCTCGTTCAGCAGGCGGATGGCGTCGGCATTGGCCTGCTGCACCGCGAGGATGGCCTGTGCCTCGCCCTCGGCTTCGAGGATGCGCTGTTGCTTGACGGCGTCAGCGCGGAGGATGGCGGCTTCCTTTTCGCCCTCGGCGGCGGTGATGGCGGCCTGCTTTTCACCGTCGGCCTTCAGGATGACGGCGCGCTTCTCGCGCTCGGCCTTCATCTGCTTTTCCATGGCCTCCTGGATTTCACGCGGGGGGATGATGTTCTTGACCTCGACGCGGTTGACCTTGATGCCCCACTTGTCGGTGGCTTCGTCCAGGATGGCTGTGATCTTGCCGTTGATGACATCGCGGCTGGTCAGGGTGTGGTCCAGCTCCATTTCACCGATGATGTTGCGCAGGGTGGTGGCAGACAGGCTCTCGATGGCCGCGATGGGCTGGTTGACGCCGTAGGTGTAGAGCTTGGCATCCATGACCTGGAAGAAGACCACGGTGTCGATCTGCATGGTGACGTTGTCGCGGGTGATGACCGGCTGGGGAGGGAAGTCGGCGACCTGCTCCTTCAGGCTGACCTTTTTGGCCACCCGCTCCACGAACGGGATCTTGACGTGCAGGCCGGCGCTCCAGCTGTCGGAGTAGCTGCCCAGCCGCTCGATGACGTAGGTCATGGACTGGGGCACGATGACGATGTTGGTGATGACGATGAGAAGGATGACGAAGACCAGTGCAAGGATCACAAACAGCATGATGGGCATAGGAACGCTCCTTTTTTCAGTGGGTGGATGATTCGGTCAGGACAGGCTCCACGATGAGCAGGGTACTGTGGATCTCGGTCACACGGCAGGTCTGGCCCGGCTCCAGTGCGTCGCCGGGGGTGGCGCAGCGGGCGTTCCAGTCCACGCCGTCCAGCCGGACACGGCCGGTCTTTCCGGCGGAGACCGGGGTCAGGACCTTTGCCTCGCGGCCAAGGCTGCGGTCGCCGTTGGTGGGGGTGTGCTTCCGGCGCAGCTTGTCGGCCAGCGGCTTGAACGCCGCCAGGCAGAGGATGCTGACCACGATGAACACTACCGCCTGCACCCGGAACGACGGCCAGAACAGGCAGCTCAGCAGAGCAGCCGCACTGCCCGCTGCAAACCAGATGGATACCATGCTGAAGGTCATTCCCTCCAGCACCAGAAAGCCGATGGCTGCGATGAGCCAGAAGATGGGGTCAATGGGCATAGATACTCCCTCCCTTGCAGATGGAAACGAGACGAAGGGCCTCTTTTCGTTTATTATATAATAACGAGGGCGGGATTACAAGATGTCCTGATTTAAGAAAACAAGGCCCGCGGTCTTGCGATCCCACGGGCCTTGTTCCTTGAAGGTTAAATATAATCGTAGTAGCTGTGGTTCGGGTTGTGGCCGACCTCTTCCACCACGATGGTGAAGCCCATGGGGTTCACTTCGGTGCTCTTGCCGCTGGCCAGCGTCTCCACGATGATGTGTTCGGTGCGGTTGACGATGATCTCCGCCGTCTCCGCCTCGCCGATGCGCTGGTAGTGCAGGATGCCGCCCTCGGCCCGCAGGACGTTGAGCTTGCCGGTGCGGAACGCCTCGCAGGTGTGGCGCAGCTGGGCCAGCTGTGCCAGAACGGGGCGCAGACGCTGCTCGTGGGCGTCCCAGCGGAAGAAGGCCCGGTTGAACGGGTCGCGATAGCCCTGCATGGCGATCTCGTCGCCGTAGTACAGGCAGGGCACACCCGGCAGAGTGTAGATGATGGCGTAGGCCATCCGGAGCCGGAGCAGGCCCTCCTCATAGGCGTCGCCGGTCACACAGCGGCCGCTCTGCCATTCCCGGCCCCGGCCGTTGGCGGGCTCGTCGGCGATGACGGTCAGGGCGCGCTCGGTGTCGTGGGTGGAGAGGAAGTTCAGTGCCGTGTCCATGGCGGGGGCAGGGTAGTGCTCGCAGATGGTCAGGATCTCGTTGGCAGCCTGCTCGGCGGGCTTGCCCTTGACGAAATCCAGCACAGCATTCTTGAACGGATAGTTCATCACGCTGTCCAGCCCCTTGCCCAGCAGGTAGGTGCGGCGCTGGTTGAAGCCGTATTTGGTGGTGGCATCCTCCCAGACTTCGCCCAGCAGGAACTTTTCGGGGCTGACCCGCTTGACGGCGGTGCGGATCTGTTCGATGAATTCGTCCGGCAGCTCGTCGGCCACATCCAGCCGGAAACCGGCGGCACCGCGCCGCAGCCAGGTATCGATGACGCCGCCCACGCCGGTGATGAACTCGACGTAAGAGGGGGTCTCCTCGTTGACTTCGGGCAGGGTCTCAAAGCCCCACCAGCTGCGGTAGCCGCCCTTGTACTTCGGGTCGAAATCGTACCAGCTGCGGTACGGGGAGCTGGGGTCGCGGTAAGCGCCGCCCTCGCCGTAGCGGCCCTCGCGGTTGAAATAGCGGCTGTCGGAGCCGGTGTGGCTGAACACGCCGTCCAGCACGATGCCGATGCCGTACTTCTTTGCCTCGGCGCACAGCGCCTCGAACTCTTCGTTGGTGCCCAGCAGGGGGTCTACGTTGAGGTAGTCGGCGGTGTTGTAGCGGTGGTTGGAGTGCGCCTCAAAGATGGGGTTCAGGTAGAGGAAATCCACGCCCATCTCGTGCAGGTAGGGCAGCTTGAGCTGGATGCCCTTCAGGTCGCCGCCGAAGTAGTCCTCGTTCAGATGGCCGCCCACCTCATTGGGCTGCCAGAAGGGTTCGGCGTGTTTGTCGGCCTGATAGATGCGGTCCGGGAAGGGCATGGGCTTGTTCTCTACCCCTTCGCAGAAGCGGTCCGGGAAGATCTGGTAGAATACTTTGCCCTTGATGGACTCCGGCGTCTCGAAGGCGGCATCGTAGACCGTGATCTGCCATTTCTCACCGTCCTGCCAGCTGACCATGCCGCAGTTGTCCGGCCCGCGCACGATGCGGCGAAAGTCGGTGTAGAGGTCAAAATAGTAGAAGTAGAGGCCGGGGTCGTTGAGGGTGACTTCGACCGAGAAGTGGTTCTGCTTGGGGGTCTGGCCGTTGAAGTTCATCCGGTAGTACACCGGCACGTCGAATCGGCCCTCTTTCTGAAGGACGAGGTGCGGGTCCACATAACCGAGTTCTTCGGGGATGCAGAGGGAGAGCCGGACGCTCTGCCCGGCCCGCACGGCACCGAAGGGCTGCTTGAAATAGGGATCGTAGCTGTTGAACAGGCAAGACAAGTCGGGTCGTTCCTTTCTCGAAAAAAGCTCCGGAGCCGTTGTACAGTCCGGAGCTTTTGGTATCATGAGGTTAAACCTCTCCGTCAATGCGAAGAGCTTCTTCTCTTCGCCAGAGGCACCCCGATCAGGGGGGTGGCGAGCGGAAGCGAGACGGAGAAGTTGATCGATCAGACGGTTTATTTCACGACAGGTGCGTTCCAGATGTCGCGGGCGTAATCCAGGACGGAACGGTCGGCGCTGAAGATGCCGCTGTTGGCAATGTTCTTCAGGCTCATGCGGGCCCAGGCCTCACGGTCGGCATACAGACGCTGCAGGTCGGCCTGTGCACGGCGGTAATCCTTGAAGTCGGCCATGACCATGTACGGGTCGCTGCTGCGCAGGTTTTCGGTGACTTCGTGGAAGTTCTCACCGTTCCAGCCGCGCTCCAGGAAGTTCAGGGCTGCGTTGGCCACATCGTCGCCCATGATGAAGGCGTTGGGGTGATAGCCGACCTGCTTGAGGTTGTTGACCTCAGGTGTCAGCATACCGAAGATCAGCTCGTTCTCCTTGCCGGCGGCATCGGCGATCTCGACGTTGGCACCGTCCAGGGTGCCCAGCGTGATGGCACCGTTCAGCATGAACTTCATGTTGCCGGTACCGGAAGCCTCGGTGCCTGCCAGAGAGATCTGCTCAGAGACCTCGGCAGCGGGCATCAGGTGCTCGCTCAGGGAGACGCAGTACTCTTCCAGATAGACCACGCGCAGTTTTTCGCGGACGGCGGGGTCGTTGTTGATGAGGTCGCCCAGCTTGCAGATCATGCGGATCATCTGCTTGGCCATGTAGTAGCCGGGAGCAGCCTTTGCGCCGAAGATGTAGGTCTTGGGGATGAAGTCGGCGTTGGGGTTCTCCTTCAGGTACAGATACTGTGCAGCGATGTTCAGCGCGTTCAGGTGCTGGCGCTTGTACTCGTGCATCCGCTTGACCTGGCAGTCGAAGATGGAGTTCGGGTCGATGGACTGGCCGGTGCTCTTCTCCAGATAGGCGGCAAAGTTCTTCTTGTTGTCCAGCTTGATCTCGTTCAGCTTCTTCAGCACGGTCTTGTCGTCAGCATACTTGTTCAGCTTGCTCAGGTCGGCAGCGTCGTGCTTGTAGCCGTCGCCGATGGTCTCATCCAGCAGCTTGCACAGCTCCGGGTTGGAGGCCAGCAGCCAGCGGCGGTAAGCGATGCCGTTGGTCACGTTCTTGAACGCCTTCGGCTTGAACAGGTAGTAATCGTGGAAGACGCTGTCCTTGATGATCTCGCTGTGCAGCTTGGACACGCCGTTGATGCTGTGCGAGGTATAAGCGCAGATGTTGGCCATGCGGACCTGGTTGTCGCCGATCAGGGCCATGTAGTTGATCTTGCCCTCGTCGCCGGGGAATGCCTTCTCCAGCTCTTCGCGGGCGCGGCGGTTCATCTCGACCACGATCTGGTAGATGCGGGGCAGGGTCATCTTGAAGATGTCCACGTTCCACTTTTCCAGAGCCTCGGCCATGACGGTGTGGTTGGTGTAGGCGAAGACCTTCTGGCAGATGTCGAAGCTCTTGTCCCAGCCAAAGCCGCACTCGTCCAGCAGGATGCGCATCATTTCGGGGATGGCCAGGGTCGGGTGGGTATCGTTCAGCTGGATGGCCACCTTGTCACCCAGGTTCTCCAGGGTGCCGTAGGTAGCCAGGTGACTCTGGACGATGTCGCCGATGGAAGCGGCAGACAGGAAGTACTGCTGACGCAGGCGCAGGATCTTGCCCTCGACGTGGTTGTCGTTGGGGTAGAGGACCTTGGAGATCAGCTCGGCGTTGGCGTTCTTGCTCATGGCCGTGTTGTAGTTGCCCAGAGAGAAGCTGGACATATCAAAGTCCGGGGCCTTTGCCTGCCACAGACGCAGCTTTGCAACGCCCTTTCCGTCGTAGCCCTGCACATACATATCGGAGGGAATGGCCATGACGCTGTTGTAGTTGGTGTGCTGGATATAGTGGAAGCCGTTGTCCCAGTTCTCGTGGATCTCGCCGTCAAAGCGGATCTCCATAGCCTGATCCGGGTGGCTCTTCAGCCACACCTGACCGCCGGGCAGCCAGGTGTCGGCGCGCTCCTGCTGCCAGCCGTCCACGATCTTCTGCTTGAAGATGCCGTACTCGTACAGGATGGAGTAGCCGGTGCCGCAGATGCCGGTGGTGGCCATGCCGTCCAGATAGCAGGCTGCCAGACGGCCCAGACCGCCGTTGCCCAGACCGGCATCGGGTTCTTCCTCGAAGATGCCGTCGATGTTGATGTCAGCAACGGCCAGAGCCTGCTGTGCCACATCGTTCAGGCCCAGATTGAACAGGCTCATCTTCAGGCTGCGGCCCATCAGAAACTCCATGCACAGGTAATAAACCTGCTTGGAGCCGGTGCCGATCGCCTTGGACTGGAACTTTTTGTGGTTCTCACTCATCATCTGGCGGCAGATCAGAGCAAGGGAACGATAGATCTGCTGGTTGGAAGCAATGCTCAGATCCACGCCGTACTCGCTGGTCAGCTTGTCCTGAAGAATTTTTGCAAATTCTTTCGTAGTCATAAAGGAACTCCTATCCGCACACTCACGGGTGCTCTTTCTGAATTTGAACGCAGCAGGGAAACTCTCCTCTTTCCCTCAGCCCTGCTACACAACAATGATATTATAATCAGTTCTGCGCATGAATGCAAGGAAAAGAGCCGATTTTTGCCGTTACTGCTATTTTTGGACCCGTCTTTCTGACAAATCTGCTAAAAATTCAGATTTAGCACTTTTTCTTGCGCTCCATTTATATTATAATAAGGGTACAGCGGGCCGGGAGCTGCTGCAGGAGAACGGCGGCACCCCGGCAATTCGGAGAGAAATTCCGCTCAGAACAAAAAAGCCGCGCCCCGGTCTTCGGGCGCAGGCGGGTTTGTGCCCGAAGATCCCGAAAATGCGTCCGAAAAACCGGGAAACTCGGAACCGCTCCCGCCGTGCAGAGGCCATGCGGCGTGCAAAGTGAGGATACGATGGTTAATAAAGTGCGAGTGAACATTGCGGGCGCGCCCTATGCGATCGCAACGACGGATTCGGAAAAGTATATCACCTCTCTGGCCAAAAAGCTGGACGAGGATATCGCAAAGCTGCTGGACGGAAACGAAAATCTTTCGGTGACCAAGGCGGCGGTGTTCTGCGCCATGGACTATCTGGACGAGTACAAAAAAAGCACCGGCAGCGCCGAGAACATGCGCAGCCAGATCCAGAGCTATATCGCGGATGCAGCCCATGCGAAGCTCGCGGAGGATAAGGCAAAAGCTGAGAATGAGACGCTCCGGCGCGAGAATGCAGCCCTGCGGGAGCAGCTGGCCCGCCTGAAGGCAAAACAGGACCGCGAAAAGGCCGCGCAGACCGAGCAGGAACAGGAAAAACAGAGGGAACAGAATGTCGAAGATTGAGATCCTTGCCCCGGTGGGCAGTGAAGAGATGCTCCATGCCGCCGTGTTCAGCGGTGCGGACGCCGTGTATCTGGGGTTTTCGGGCTTCAACGCCCGCACCAGCGCGAGAAACTTTGATGCGGACAGCCTGAAGGAGGCCGTCCGCTTCTGCCATGTGCGCGGGGTCAAGGTGCACGTGGCGCTGAACACCACCGTTTACGGCACCGAACTGGCCCAGCTGGCGGATGCCGTGCGGGCCGTGGCCGCCAGCGGCGCGGATGCCGTCATCTGCCAGGACCTGGCGGTGGCAAAGCTCATCGGGGAGATCGCCCCGGAACTGCCCCGCCACGGCTCCACCCAGATGAGCGTCCACACCTTGCAGGGCGCGCTGGAGCTGAAGGACCTGGGCTTCACCCGCGTGGTGCTGGCCCGCGAGCTGAGCCTGCCGGAGGTGGAAGCCATCACCCGGAACTGCGGCATCGAGACCGAGTGCTTCGTCCACGGGGCGCTGTGCATGTGCGTCAGCGGCCAGTGCTACATGTCGGCCTTTCTGGGCGGGCGCAGCGGCAACCGCGGCTCCTGTGCAGGCCCCTGCCGCCTGCCGTTTGAGGCGAACCCCCTGCCGGAGGGCAGGCCGGGCCGCCTGCATCACCTGTCCCTGAAGGACAACTCCGTCATCGACAAGCTGGACAGGCTGCAGGCCATCGGCGTGGCCTCGGCCAAGATCGAGGGCCGTCTGCGCACACCGGAATACGTGGCGGCGGCGGTCAATGCCTGCCTGGCGGGCCGCGAAGGCCGCGCCTATGACCGCGACCTGCTGAAGAATGCGTTCAGCCGGTCCGGTTTCACGTCCGGCTATCTGGACGGCAAGATCGACGGCACGATGTTTGGCGTCCGCAGTGAGGCCGACGCGGAACTGACCCGGAAGACCCTGCCCGCCCTGCGGGAGCTGTACCGCCGGGAGCGCTCCCGCGTGCCGGTGAAGATGAAGCTGGAGATCGAGGAGGGCGGCGAGAAGCTGACCGTCACCGATGCAGACGGCAACCGCGCCTTTGCCTACGGCGACGCCGAACCCCAGCCCGCCCGCACCGACCCCACCGAGAGCTTGCAGCGCAGCCTGTCCAAGACGGGCGGCACACCGTTCGCGGTGGAAAAAATCGACGTGGAGATGGATGGCGGGCCGTGGTTCGTGCCGGGCAGCGCCGTCAATGAGCTGCGCCGCACCGCGCTGGAGGGCCTGCAGCAGAAGCGCGAGACCCTGCGCCCCTGGCCGGTGCACGAGGTGGAGCTGCCTCCGCTGCCGCAGCGCACCCTGCCGCCCCATCGGACCCTCCGCGCCCGGTTCGAGAGCTGGGACCAGGTGCCGGAACAGGCACTCTCCGGCCTCGAAGCGCTCATCCTGCCCATCGCGCAGGCAGACCGCGTCCCCCGCGCGTGGCGCAGCAAGACCATCCTCGAACTGCCCCGCGTCATGTTCGGCGCGCTGGAAGCGGACCCCGCCCGCCGCATCGCGGCGACGCAGGAGGCCGGGTTTGCGGGCTACGAGGCGGGCAACATCGCCCACCTGCGGATGTGCCGGGGCCTGCCGCTCTCCGCCGGCTTCGGCCTGAATGTGACCAACCAGCTGTCGGCTCAGTTCTATGCCGACCACGGCCTGAACGCCATCCTCATCCTGCCGGAGGTCAAGGACAGCGACATTGCGTCCATTGCCCCGGCGCAGAACGGCCAGCCGGTGCCCACGGGCGTGATCGTCTACGGCCACATGCCGCTGATGGTCACCCGCGCCTGCCCGCTGCAAAATATCCACGATTGCGCCCACTGCGACAAGACCGGCCTGCTGACCGACCGCAAGGCCAAAAAGTTCCAGGTGCGCTGCGGCATGGGGGTGCGTACTATTTATAATCCGGTGCCCATCTACATGGGCGACAAGCCCGGTGCCCTGACAGTGGACTACGGCGTGGCCTATTTCACGCTGGAGACCCGCGAGGAGACCGCCGCCATTCTGGACAGCATCCGCCAGCATGCCCCGTTCGAGGGCGAGTTCACCCGCGGGCTGTATTTCAAAGGAACGAATTGAGGTATAACATGGAACCCATCACGGTAAACTATAAAGTATTGGATGCGCGGGCGAAGGTGCCCGCCTACGCGACGCCGGGCGCGGCCGCAGCCGACCTGTGCGCTGTGCTGGACGAACCCCTGACCGTGGCCCCCATGCAGCGGGTGCTGGTGCCTACCGGCCTTGCCATCGAGCTGCCCGGCGCTCACTGCGTGGCGCTGGTCTATGCCCGGAGCGGCCTGTCCATCAAGCACGGCCTGTGCATGGCCAACGGCGTCGGTGTCGTGGACAGCGATTACCGCGGGGAACTGAAGGTGCCCATGGTCAATCTGGGCGGCGAGGCCTACACCATCCAGCCCGGTGAGCGGGTGGCGCAGCTCTGCATCGCGCCGGTGTACACCGCAGCCTTCGCGCAGGTGGAGGAGCTGGGCGGCACCCAGCGCGGCGAGGGCGGCTTCGGCTCGACGGGAAAATAACCTCTCAGTCACGCTTCGCGTGCCAGCTCCCCTAAAAGGGGAGCCCTTGGCAGGCCGGTTTTGGCCCTGCTGGACGAAAAAGTGCGATGTTAAAAAATAAAATTGGCCCTGCGGTTCAGGGCAGAAAGATCAAAACAAATGTCTCATCTTATCCTGGCCTCCGGCAGCCCCCGGCGCAGAGAGCTGCTGAGCCTGTACACCACCGATTTTACCGTCTGCGCCAGCGACTTTGACGAGAGCATCGTGACCGCCGACACCCCTGCCGAGCTGGTGGAAATGCTGGCACAGGGCAAGTGCCGGGCGGTCTCGGCCCAGCACCCCGGCGCGGTGGTCATCGGCTGCGACACCGTCGTGGACGTGAAAGGGGAAGTGTTCGGCAAGCCCCACAGCGTGGAGGACGCCAGACGGATGCTGCGGGCCCTTTCCGGTGCGGTGCACGAGGTCCACACCGGCGTCTGCATCTCGGACGGCACCCGCACCGAGAGCTTCGTGGACACCTGCCGCGTGAAGTTCTTCCCCATCTCCGAAGCGGAGATCGAGCGCTATGCCGCCACCGAAGAACCCTACGACAAGGCCGGTGCCTATGCCATCCAGGGGCGCGCGGCCCTCTGGCTGGACCGCATCGAGGGCGACTATTACACCATCATGGGGCTGCCCGTCAGCCGCACCATCCGGCTGCTGGAGCGATTTTGAGCGGCTTGGCGCGGAGATTTATGAAAAAATCCGGAAAAACCTGTAAAAACGCTTGAGAAAACTTCTGCTTGCGGCTATAATATAGTCGTGTTATTCTGCGATCGGCGGCGGATTGGTTTGCGCCGCCCTGCGTTTTGGATAGACCGGAAATACGAAGGAGAGCTTCATTATGAGTTTGTTTTCAAAAGACGTTGGCATTGATCTGGGTACAGCCAACACCCTGGTTTACATGAAGGGAAAGGGCATCATCATGCGCGAGCCGTCCGTTGTGGCGGTGGACACCAAGACCGATGAGGTCCGCTGCGTGGGCACCGAGGCAAAGGCCGTCATCGGCCGCACCCCCGGCAGCATCGTCGCCGTCCGCCCCCTGAAGGACGGCGTTATTGCGGACTTTGACATCACGGCCAATCTGCTGGAGAACTTCCTGAAGAAGGCCTGCGGCAACAGCATGTTCTCCCGCCCCCGCGTGGTCATCTGCATCCCGTCCGGCGTGACGGAAGTCGAGCGCCGCGCGGTGCGTGAGGCGACCCTGAAGGCTGGTGCCCGCCAGGTCTCCGTCATCGAGGAACCCATGGCTGCGGCCATCGGTGCAGGCCTGCCCATCAGCGAGCCCACCGGCAGCATGATCGTGGACATCGGCGGCGGCACGGCCGAGATCGCCGTCATCTCGCTGGGCGGCATCGTGGCGTCCCGCAGCGTCCGGATGGCAGGCGACATGTTCGACCAGGCCATCATCGCGTTCATCAAGCGCAAGTACAACCTGCTCATCGGTGAGCGCACTGCTGAGCAGATCAAGATCGAGATCGGCTCTGCTTACCCTCTGGACCCCGAAATGACCATGGAGATCAAGGGCCGCAATCTGGTGGATGGCCTGCCCAAGAACATCGTCGTCCACTCCGAGGATGTGCGCGAGGCTCTGCTGGAGTGCCTGGTGAAGATCACCAGCGCCATCAAGGAGACGCTGGAGCGCACCCCGCCGGAACTGAGCGCCGACATCATCGACCACGGTATCACCCTGACGGGTGGCGGCGCACTGCTGCGCGGTCTGGACCAGCTGATCCAGAGCGAGACCGGCATCGACGTGCATGTGGCTGAGGACCCGCTGGACTGCGTGGCCAAGGGCGCAGGTGCCGTGCTGGATCATGTGGACGTCCTGCATGACGTTCTGGATACCGACGGGCCCCATATGTAACAGAGAGTGCGGACGGCTCTGGCTGTCCGCGCTTTTTTGCAACCGGAGGAAGTTCCCTTGAAAGATTTTTTCGAAACCTGGAAATTTAAGATCCTCATCGGCATCGCGGTGTTCCTGGTGGGCATCATGGCCTATGCCGGTGCCAACGACCGCCTGACCGCCGCCCCGCAGGAGCTGCTGAGCGTGGCCGTGGCCCCGTTCCAAAAGGCGGCTGCCATGGTGGGCGACCGCGTGGCCTCCCTGTGGGAGAACTATACCAACATCGGGGCCATTCTGGACGAGAACGAGCAGCTCACTGCCGAGAACGCCGAGCTGCGCAAACAGATGGTGGACTACGACCGGCTCAAGGCGGAGAACGAAGCCTACAAGGCGCTGGCCAACATCCAGAACACCCGCCCGGAGATGAGCTGCGTCTCAGCCTTTGTCATCGGCCGTGACCCGCTGGATGCCTTTTACGGCTTCACGCTGGATCAGGGCTCGGTGGACGGCGTGGAGCTGAACGACACCGTCGTCAGCGACGAGGGCTATCTGCTGGGCGTGGTGGTGGAAGTGGAAGCCACCAGCTGCAAGGTCATGACCATCCTGCACCCCAACTTCAACGCGGCGGGCGTCGTTTCCCGCACGCGGGACAACGGCATCATCACCGGCAGCTCGGACTATGCGGCTGACGGCCTGTGCGTGCTGACCAACCTGAACCGCAACACCCTGACGCAGAAGAGCGACCAGGTCATCACCACGGGGCTGGGCGGCGTTTTCCCGGCGGATGTGCTGGTGGGCGTGGTCCGGGAAGTGGTGCCGGAGGTCAGCGGCAAATCGTCCATCGCGGTCATCGAGCCGGGCGCAGACCCGCGCACGGTGCGCCACGCATTCATCATTACCAATTTCTGAGGAGGCCCTGCCATGGAATCACGCCGCAAGCGCAAGCGCAGCCAGATCGCCAAATGGGTCTGCTATGCGCTGCTGATGCTGCTGTGCACGGTCTTGCAGACCCTGCCGGGGCTGTTCCAGCTGGGGGAGGCAAAGCCCCTCTGGCTGCTGCCGCTGGCGCTGGCCGTCGCGGTGGAGGAAGGCGAGTTCGCGGGGGGCATCTTTGGTGCCGTCTGCGGCCTGATGTGGGACTACACCGCAGGCCGCACCGCCGGGATGCTGGCCTTTGAGCTGCTGCTGCTCTGCTTTCTGCTCTCGGCGGTCATGCAGCTCTACTTCAAGACCTCGGCGGCGAATGTTGTCCTGCTGGAAACGGCGGCGGTGCTGCTGGTGCTCTCGCTGGACTGGCTGTTCTTCTACTACATGCCCGGCTACAGCGGGGCAGTGGAGCGGTATCTGTGGTTCGTGCTGCCCACGGCGGCGCTGACCATCCCGGTCTGTCTGGTGCTGTTCGGGGCAGTGCGCCGCATCCATGCGGAATTCAAGATCGACAACGACGTAGTCTGAACCGGCTGCGCCAAAAGGAGAACGGATGAACCAAGACGAACGCAAAACGGCCGCGCGGCGGATGATGCTCCTCATCGCCGCCGCAGGTGTGATCATCGGGCTGTACGGCTTCCGGCTGATCTTTCTGCAGCTGGTCAACGGCGACAGCTTCAAGGCGCAGGCCACCAACACGACCGATTATAAATTTACCGTCACGGCCGCCCGCGGCAACATCGTGGACAGCAAGGGCGAGCGCATCGCTTCCAGCGTGACGGGCTACAACGTGGTGCTGAACAAGCTGCTGATGGGCGACGAAGATCTGGACGCCCTGCTCCAGAAGCTGGTCGGCCTGCTGGGCGAGAACGGCGAGGGCTGGAGCGACAGCCTGCTCATCGGGCAGGCGGATGCCGCCGGGCACTATGCGTACACGGCGGAGAGCGACAACGCCGCCGAGCAGCGCTCCCTTGCCGCCATGAAGGAAAACCTGGGCCTGCAGCAGTATGCCACCGCCGACGATGTAATGGAAAAGCTGGTGGAGGACTATGACCTTGCCGATTTCTCTTTCTACTGGCAGCGCATCCTGGGCGGCATCCACTACGAGATGCAGCTGCAGGCGTTTTCCAACGTCAACAACTTCATTCTGGCGGAAAACGTCAGCGAGGCCACCGTGGCCACCATCAAGGAGAACAGCCTCACCCTGCCGGGCGTGGAGATCGTGGAGACGAGCGCCCGCAGCTACGAGCAGGGCACCGTTCTGCCCCATGTGCTGGGCCGGGTGGGCAAGATCACGGCCGAAAAGTGGAAGGTGACCGACGAGAACGGTCAGGTGACCTATCCGCTCAAGGAAAAAGGCTACAACATGAACGACGTCATCGGCATTTCCGGCCTGGAATCTGCCTATGAGGACGAGCTGCGCGGCAAGGATGGCGTGGAGACCATCACCCGCAACTCGGACGGCGTCATCGTGAACACGGCCCTGACCACCGTGCCGGAACCGGGCCACACCGTTCAGCTGACCATCGACAGCGAGTTCCAGAAGGCTGTCGATCAGGCGCTGGCAAAGAACGTGGAGTGGATCCGGAACAGCTATGCGGACAGCAAGCAGGCCAGCGCCGGTGCGGTCGTCGTCATCGACGTCAAGACCGGCGGTGTGCTGGCAGTGTCCAATTACCCCAGCTTTGACCAGAACCTTTACGCCGCCAATTACAGCGCATACAGCGAGGACGAGAACATGCCCCTGTTCAACCGCGCATTGCAGGGCCTGTATACCCCCGGCTCCACCTACAAGCCCAGCGTGGCAGTGGCGGCGCTGGATACGGGGCTGATCAACCGGTATTCCACGGTGCTGTGCAACGGCGTCTATACCTATTATAAGGACTATCACCCCAAATGCACCCGCCATGGCCACAGCGGCAACATCGACGTCGTGACTGCCATCAAGTGGAGCTGCAACATCTTCTTCTACGATGTGGGCCGACGCCTGACCAGCGATGTCTACGACGCCTATGCCTACAAGCTGGGCTTGGGCCAGCGCACCGGCGTGGAGGTCAGCGAGGCGCTGGGCCGCCTGACCACCAAGAACGACTCCAACTACACCGAGTCGCTGGACGTGCAGGCCGCCATCGGCCAGGGCAACACGGCGGTCACGCCCATCCAGCTGGCGACCTATGCCGCCACGCTGGCCAACCGCGGCACCCGCTACCGCACCCACTTCGTCAAGGCCATCCTCGACTCCAACACCGGCAAGACGCTGGAAGAGACCCAGCCGGAGGTCATGGATGTCGTCGAGGACAAGGGCGAGACCTTTGACCTGGTCAAGGAAGGGATGCTGGGGGTGGCCCAGACGATCCCGGCATTGGCCAACTATCCTCACACCATCGCCTGCAAGACCGGCAGCCCCCAGCGCAGCGAGGGTTACTATGCGGGCAGCACCTATAAGCACTACACCAACGCCGCCATGATCGCCTATGGCCCGGCGGAAGACCCGGAGATCGCCATCGGCATCGTGGTGGAATACGGCGGTGCCGGTGCCCGCACCGGCACACTGGTGGCGGATATCTTCAACGCCTACTATGCGATGAAGGACGGCACCCTGACCGTGGACGAGGCGGCAGCAGAGTCGCAGGCGCAGCCCGAAACGGCAGCCGATGCGGCCGAGACCCCTGCGGACGGCGCGGCCGACCCTGCCGCCGGGGAGACAGAGGATGCCGGGCAGAACGACGCAGCTGCGGCTCCGGCGGATGCCGCAGCCACGGCAGGCGCGTGACGATAATGCGCGGATTTCGGTGGAAATTGGAGAAACTCCCGAAAAAATCGGCGCTTTTGTCCAAAAACCTGTTGTAAAAAGAGAGAAACTATGATACTATGATATGTGCAAGGAAATGGCCCAGCACATGGGGAACGTAAAGGAGAGGTTGACCGATGACGATTGCACTGATCGCGCATGACTCCAAAAAGGAGCTGATGGTTCAGTTCTGTACGGCATACTGCCGGATCCTGAGCCAGCATAAATTGGTGGCCACCGGTACGACCGGCAAGATGATCGCCGAGGCAACGGGCCTGCAGGTCCAGCGGTTCCTGGCGGGCATCCAGGGCGGCGACCAGCAGATCGCGTCCCGCATCGCCTGCAACGAGGTCGATCTGCTCCTGTTCTTCCGCGACCCCATCAATGCAAAGCCCAGCGAGCCCAATGAGATGACGCTGCTGCGCCTGTGTGATGTGCACAACATCCCGCTGGCCACCAACATCGCCACCGCAGAGGTGCTCATCCATGGTCTGGAGCGCGGCGACCTCGACTGGCGCGACATCGTCCACCCCCAGAACAGCTGAGATCAAAAAGAAAGAGGCTCTGGACCGAACGGTCCAGGGCCTCTTGTGCATTTCCGGGCAGGATCAGAACTGGAGCTCTTCGGCCAGGTCGGAAAGCTCATCGGGCGAGAAATCGCCCAGCGGCAGGATGAGCCGGGCCAGCGTCTCCTGCGGCAGAGCGGCCAGAGCAGCGCTCTCGTCGCTGGCTGCATCGGCGGCGGGCAGCAGGTGGCTCACGCCGTCTGCATCCGTCTCCACCCGCGCATGGTGGCCGGTGGCGATGTACTGGATGCCCAGCCGGTCGGCAGCGGCCAGCAGGGCAGGGAAGCGCAGGTCGCCGGGCAGTGCTTCTTCGGCCAGCTGGCTTGCCAGCTCAGAAGCGTTCAGGGTGACGCACTCGATGCCGAGGGCCTTGGCCGCGTCCTTTGCGGCCTGCACGGTGTCGTCGGCGTCGGTCAGGCGGACCACTGCGCCCGCCACGGCAAAGCCCTGCTGCTGCAGGATGCGGACGGCGGCCCGGCAGCCTCTGCCGCCGCACAGGCCCACCAGGACCTTATCCTGTTCTTCGTAGGTGTCGAACCCGCTGCCGGGCAAAAACGTATCGCTCATCGTCCCTGTCTCCCTCCGTGTGCCTGACTTTGTGCCACGGCCAGCTGGTCGCAGCGCTCATTCTCCGGGTGGCCTGCGTGGCCCTTGACCCAGACATAGGTGATCTTGTGGCGGGCCTCCTGCTCCAGTGCCTGTTCCCACAGGTCCGGGTTCAGGGCAGGGGAGCCGTCGGATTTTTTCCAGCCCCGGCGCTTCCAGCCTTTGGCCCAGCCTTTTTCCAGCCCGTTGATGACGTACTGGCTGTCGGAGCACAGGCGCACCTCGCAGGGCTCTTTCAACTGGCGCAGTGCCTCGATGAAGGCCGTCAGCTCCATCCGGTTGTTGGTGGTGGATGCGTCGCCGCCGCTGAGCTCCTTCTCGTAGACCTTGCCGTTGAAACGGTAGCGCAGCACCGCACCCCAGCCGCCGGGGCCGGGGTTGCCGCTGCATGCGCCGTCGGTGTAAACTTCAACTTGTTTCATGTGGTTCTCCCGGTGTGTTGTTGTAGATGCTTCTATTTAGAGCCATTTTTCCGTTTCTGTCAAGAGGGGGACGCATAATTTGCTGCCGCGCAGCCCAACCTTGGAATTGACAAAAAGGGTGAGAAATACTATACTGTTTGTAACAAAATGCGTATAGGGGTGCACCGGAGGGGTGCGCTCAGGGGCTGCACGGCTGCGCCGCGGTCGCATCGAACAGATGGACTGACAGGCTGCAATGTGCTGCGCAGACCCGACTCTGCGCTCGTGAAACGGCGCTGAAATGATAAATTCTATACGATGGTTTGATGGGAGCGGCAGAGCTTGCCCGCTTCTTTGTGAGGACAGGCCGCCCGCAGAACGGGCGAGCCTGCGTTTTGTGATTGATTTTTTGGAGGTACGAATGGCACAGGCAAAGGAACAGAGCCAGACCATGGCACAGGCTCAGAACAGAAACACGGAATCCACCGGCGAAAAGCGGCCCCGCACCCGCCGCCCCTATTATCAGCGGAGGCCCCGCCGCCCGCAGCAGCCCAAGGAGGCCGCTGTGCCCATCCACATCTACCCGCTGGGCGGCCTGGGCGAAGTGGGCAAGAATATGACGGTCTATGAGTGCTGCGGCGATATGATCATCGTGGACTGCGGCCTCGTCTTCCCGGACAGCGACATGTACGGCGTGGATCTGGTCATCCCGGATTTCACCTTCGTGGTGCAGAATAAGGAGAAGATCAAGGGTCTGCTCATCACCCACGGCCACGAAGACCACATCGGCAGCATCCCCTATCTGCTGCAAAAGTTCGATCTGCCCATCTACGGCACCCGCCTGACCTGCGGCCTCATCCGGAACAAGCTGGAAGAATTCGGCCTGGCAGGCAAGACCAAGTTCGTGGAGATCACCCCCAAGCAGAAGCTCAAGCTGGGCTGCTTTACGGTGGAACCCATCCATGTGAACCACTCCATCCCGGATGCGGTGGCCTTTGCCATCGACAGCCCGGCAGGCACCATCATCCAGACCGGCGACTTCAAGATCGACTATACCCCGCTGGCCTGCGGCGTCACCGACCTGACCACCCTGTCCGAGTACGGCCAGAAGGGCGTTCTGGCCCTGCTGAGCGACTCCACCAATGCCGAGCGTCCGGGCTTTACGGCCACCGAACAGAAGGTCGCCGCTGGTGTGCGCAGCCTGTTTGCCCGCGCCCGGAACAAGCGCATCATCATTGCGACCTTTGCATCCAACATCTACCGCGTCCAGCAGATCATCGACCTGGCCGTGGAAGATGGCCGCAAGGTGGCATTCAGCGGCCGCAGCATGGTCAACAACACGGCCATGGCGCAGGAGCTGGGGTATATGCACATCCCGGAGGGCACCCTCATCAGCGTGGAAGAGCTGAACCAGTATCCGCCGGAACAGGTGGTCCTCATCACCACCGGCAGCCAGGGAGAGCCGCTGAGCGCCCTTTCCCGCATGGCTTCGTGCAGCCACCGCCAGGTCCGCGTCGGCCCCGGCGACTTTATCATCATCTCCGCCAACCCCATCCCCGGCAACGAGAAGAGCGTGACCAAGATCGTCAACGGTCTGCTGCTGCTGGGCGCAGAGGTCATCTACGAGAGCATGTATGATGTCCACGTCTCCGGCCACGCCTGCCAGGAGGAGCAGAAGCTGATGCTCACCCTGACCCGGCCCAAGTATTTCCTGCCGGTGCACGGCGAGTACAAGCAGCTGAAAAAGCATGCCCTCACCGCCGCAAGCCTCGGCATCCCCACCAGCAACATCCTCATCGCAGAAAACGGCTCCAACGTCATCCTGACCAGGGATGAGATCAAGCTGGGCGAACCGGTCACCGCCGGTGCCGTCATGGTGGACGGCCTCGGCGTGGGCGACGTGGGGAATGTGGTCCTGCGGGACCGCAAGCACCTGTCGGAGGACGGCCTCGTCATCATCGTGGCCACCGTGGACAGCAAGACCGGCAAGGTGCTGGCCGGCCCCGATCTCGTGAGCCGCGGCTTCGTCTACGTGCGCGAGAACGAGAGCCTGATGGACGGTGCCCAGAGCATCGTAGAAAACGCGCTGGACCGCTGCGTGGACGAACACGTCCGCGACTGGAACAGCGTTAAGACCCGTGTGCGCGAGGCGCTGAGCAGCTATATCTACCGCCGCACCAAGCGCAGCCCGATGATCCTCCCCATCCTGATGGAGGTCTGATAGAGGCCGCCCGACGCGGCGGCAGATCAGGAGGCAGAAGATTTGATGAAACGAAAACCGAGATGGACGCTTGAGATACTGACCGGCGCGCTGGCCGTTCTGTGCGGCCTGCTGTTTCTGGTGCTGCTCGTCCAGCGCCCGGCGGGCTGGCCGGTGCTGGCGGTGCTGGTGGTGCTGTGGGGCATCGGGATGGGGCTTTTCCGTTACCGGCTGCGCAGCTGGCTTGCGCGCTGGGTAACGGGCGGGAGTTTTGAAAACTCCAAGACCCAGTACAGTCTGGAATCCTTGTCTCAGCCGGCGGCGGTGCTCTCCGGCGAGACGGTGCTGTGGTACAACACCGCATTCCGCCAGCGGCTGCTGGGCGGCGAAGACCGTCTGGCCAGCCGGGCGCAGAAGCTGCTGCCCGGCCTGGACCTGCAGCTCTGCCGCACGGCGGACGGCCAGCAGCTCAACCTGGCCGACGGCGTGTGGAGCATCCACAGCTCCACGGTGCCGGGCCAGAGCGAGAGCGTCACGCTCCTGATCTTCAACGAAGAGACCGCGCTGCGCCGGGTGGAGGCCGAGTACAAGGCCAGCCGCCCCGGCTACATGGTCTTTCTGGTGGACGGCTACGACGATGTCTTCAGCGATATGCTGGACAGCGAGCGCGCCCGCCTGCTGGAGGGCATCAACCGTGTGCTGGAGGATCTGATCGGGCGGGGCACCGGCTTTCTGCGCCGGGTGGCCAGCGGCCGGTATATCGCCGTGGTGGAAGAGCGCCATCTGGAGCAGTACGCAAAGCGCGGCTATGATGTGCTGGATAAGATCCGCGCCCTCGACCCCAGCGTGAACCTGTCCATCTCCATCGGCATCGGCCGCGGGGCCAAGACCCTGCGGGAGGCGCAGGATATGGCGGTGCAGGCGCTGGATATGGCGCAGGGCCGCGGCGGCGACCAGGCCGCCGAGATGACGCCGGACGGCTTCACCTTCTACGGCGGCGTCAGCCACGGCGTGGAAAAGCGGAGCAAGGTCCGCAGCCGCATCGTGGCCGACCAGCTGGTCAAGCTCATCAAGGAGGCCGACCATGTGGTCATCATGGGCCACCGGATGAGCGACCTCGACGCCATTGGCGCGGCGGAGGGTGTGCTGCGCATCTGTAAGATCTGCGATGTGCCCGCCGTCATCGCCGTCCGCCGGGACGCCACGCTGGCAGGCTCCCTCATCGACGCTCTGGTCCGGGCCGGGCAGGAGGATGATTTCATCGACCCCAAGGGGGCGCTGCCCATCGTCTCGAAAAAAACGCTCTGCATCGTGGTGGATACATACCAGACCGGCCTCGTGGAGAGCAAGGAGATCCTGGAAAAATGCGGCAAGGTGGCCGTCATCGACCACCACCGCAAGGGCGTCGGCTTCATCGAGAACCCGGCGCTGGTCTGCCACGAGCCGTATTCGTCCTCGGCCAGTGAGCTGGTCACGGAGCTGCTGCAGTACGTCGGCACCCGCGACGACAAGCCCAACCGGGTCGAGGCCGAGGGCCTGCTCTCCGGCATCATGCTGGACACCCGCGACTTCACTCTGCACACCGGTGTGCGCACCTTTGAAGCCGCGGCGGCCCTCCGCCGCTATGGCGCGGAGACCGAGCGGGTCCGCCAGCTGTTCGATGTGACGATGGTGGAATACAACGCCAAGGCCGCGCTGGTGGAAGCCGCCCAGATGTACAAAGGCTGTGCCATCTCGGTGGGCAGCGAGGTCGCCCCGGAGGCCCGCGTGGCCGTGGCGCAGGCTGCAAACGACCTGCTGACCATTCAGGGCGTCGATGCCAGCTTCGTGGCCGTTCAGGCGGGCACGGGTGTGAACGTCTCGGCCCGCAGTCTGGGGGCCGTGAATGTGCAGGTCATCATGGAGTCGCTGGGCGGCGGCGGCCACCAGACCATGGCGGCGGCCCAGCTCAAGCATATCACCCCGGAGGCGGCGCGTGCGCGCATCCAGACCGCCATCGACCAGTACCGGGAGTCGCAGAAAAAGAGCGCTCCGGATACGAAAAAATGAGGAAAGGGGAATCTTCCCATGAAGCAATATGATTATCTCATCGTGGGTGCCGGTCTGTACGGCGCGGTGTTTGCCCACGAGGCGAAGAAGGCCGGCAAGCGCTGCCTCGTCATCGACAAGCGCGGCCACATCGCGGGCAACATCTACACCGAGCCGGTGGAGGGCATCAACGTGCACCGCTACGGCGCCCACATCTTCCACACCAACAACAAGGCCGTGTGGCAGTATGTGAACCAGTTCGCGGAGTTCAACCGCTACACCAACAGCCCGGTGGCCAACTACCACGGCGAGATCTACAACATGCCCTTCAACATGAACACCTTCAACAAGATGTGGGGCGTGGTCACGCCGGCCGAGGCCAGGGCTAAGATCGAGCAGCAGAAGGCCGAAGCGGGCATCACCGAGCCGAAGAATCTGGAAGAGCAGGCCATCAGTCTGGTGGGCACCGACATCTACGAGAAGCTGGTCAAGGGCTACACCGGCAAGCAGTGGGGCCGCCCCTGCACCGAGCTGCCCGCGTTCATCATCAAGCGCCTGCCCGTCCGCTTTACCTACGACAACAACTATTTCAACGCGCTGTATCAGGGCATCCCCAACGGCGGCTATACCGCTCTGGTGGAAAAGATGCTGGACGGCGTGGAAGTCCGCCTGAACGTGGACTATCTGGCCGAGAAGGCGTCTCTGGACAAGCTGGCGGAGAAGGTCGTCTACACCGGCCCCGTCGATGCCTACTTCGGCTACCAGCTGGGCGCATTGCAGTATCGCAGCGTCCGGTTCGAGACCGAGGTGCTGGACACCGACAACTATCAGGGCAACGCCGTCGTGAACTACACCGACGCCGAGACCCCCTACACCCGCATCATTGAGCACAAGCACTTTGAGTTCGGCACCCAGCCCAAAACGGTCATCAGCCGCGAGTACAGCGCCGAGTGGAAGAAAGGCGATGAGCCGTACTACCCCGTCAACGACGAGAAGAACGGTGCGCTCTACGCTGCATACAAGAAATTGGCCGATGCCGAGCCGGGCGTCATCTTCGGCGGCCGTCTGGGCGAGTACAAGTACTACGATATGGACAAGGTCATCGAGGTGGCACTGTCGGTGGCGGAAAACGAACTGGCATAACAGCAGGTTCCCGGCTGCACGAGGGAAAAGCACCCGGCGATGCGGTCGGATATCAAGTTGACGGAAGCGGTCAATTGCTGTATACTAGAACTTACAAGAACTGCACCGGTTTTTCCGGTGAGAAGTGAGGGATACTATCATGAAAGTGATTCTGAAGCAGGACGTCAAAGGCATTGGCAAGAAGGACGAGATCCATGAGGTCTCCGACGGCTACGCCCGCAACTTTCTGTTCCCGCGCAAACTGGCCGCTGTGGCCGACGCCAGCGCGGTGAATATCGCACGCGGCAAGGAGGCTGCTGCGGATTTCCACGAGGCCGAGACGGTGGCTGCTGCCCAGGCTCTGGCGGCGAAGATCAACGGCAAGACCGTGACCATCAAGGCCAAGGGCGGCGCATCCGGCCGTCTGCACGGCAAGGTCACCGGCAAGGAAGTTGCCGAGGCTCTGGCCCAGCTGGCCGGTGCTCCCATCGACAAGAAGAAGATCGAGCTGGAGACCAAGGACATCAAGGACGCAGGCGTGTTCAACGCCAAGGTGCGTCTGCATGTCGGTGTCGTGGCTTCCTTCAAGATCATGGTGGAAGTGGAGCAGGCCTGATCCCAAAATGCCTGTCAGCGCCCCCTCAGTGCAGGGGGCGCTTTTTGGGTTTCTGAGAGGAAAACGATACCATGCCGAACGAACGACATTATACCAATGAACTGAATCTGGAGAGCGTGGGCATCAACCTGCCCTACAACATGCAGGCCGAACAGAGTGTGCTGGGCGCGGTGCTGCTCAAGCCGGATACTCTGACCGACCTGGTCGAGATCATCCGGCCGGAGATGTTCTACACCCGCCAGAATGCACAGATCTATTCCGAGATGCTGCGGCTCTTCACGAGCGACCAGACCATCGACTTCGTCACCCTGCTGGACGCAGTTATCTCGGACGGCGTCTTCCCAAGCGCGGACGAGGCGAAAGTCTACCTGACCGGTCTGGCCGAGACGGTGCCCAGCATCTCAAACGTCAAGGCATACGCCCAGATCGTGCAGGAAAAGTATCTGGTCCGCCAGCTGATGGGGGTGGCGAAGGATATCTTGCAGGATGCGGGCGATGAACCGGACGCCGATCTGCTGCTGGAAAACGCTGAACAGCGCATCTACGAGATCCGCTCCGGGCGGGATTCCAGCGCACTGACGCCGCTTTCTTCCAGCATGGTGGAAACGCTGACCAACCTGCAGAAGATCAGCGGCCCCGATGCCGACAAATACAAGGGCATCCCCACTGGGTTCCGCCTGCTGGATACCGTCCTGACCGGCCTGGGCCGCGGCGACCTCGTCATCCTGGCTGCCCGCCCCGGCATGGGCAAGACCAGCTTTGCACTGAACATCGCCACCCGCGTGGCCATGCAGCAGAAGGTACCGGTGGCCATCTTCAGCCTCGAAATGACCAAGGAACAGCTGACCAACCGCATCCTCTCGGCGGAAGCGGGCATCGACAGCCAGGCGTTCCGCACCGGTGCCCTCCGTGCCGAGGACTGGGAGTATCTGGCCATGGCGACCGAGAAGCTCCACGATGCGCCCATCTATATGGACGACACGTCCGGTATCACCATCACCGAGATGAAGGCGAAGATCCGTCGGGTCAATCAGGACCCCACCCGCCCGAACGTCGGGCTCATCGTCATCGACTATCTGCAGCTGATGACCACCGGCCAGCGCACTGAGAACCGTGTGCAGGAGATTAGCTCCATCACCCGGAACCTCAAGATCATGGCCAAAGAGATGAACGTGCCCATCATCGCGCTGTCGCAGCTGTCCCGTGCGGTGGAAAAGCAGGGCAACAACTCCAGCCACCGGCCCCAGCTGTCTGACCTGCGTGACTCCGGTTCCATCGAGCAGGATGCCGACTGCGTCCTGTTCCTCTACCGCGATTCCTATTACGCCAGCCAGAACCCCGACGGCGGCGAGGTGGACGCCGACACCGCCGAGTGCATCGTGGCCAAGAACCGCCACGGCGAGACCAGCACGGTGCCGCTGGGCTGGGATGGCGCACATACCCGCTTTATGGATGTGGATTTCAAACGCTGATGAACGAGATCGTGGAAAAAGTGTGCGCCTTCGCGCAGGAAAACGAGCTGTTCGCGCCGGGGCAGCGGCTGTGCGCCGCCGTTTCCGGCGGGGCCGACAGCATGGCGCTGCTCCGGCTGCTGCTGCGGGTCCAGCCGGTGTTCGGCTACGAGCTGACGGCCTGCCATGTGAACCACGGCCTGCGGGGAGAGCCCGCCGACCGGGACGAAGCCTTTGTCCGCGCCGAGTGCGCCCGGCTGAACGTGCCGCTGCGCGTGTTCCATTCGGCTGACGTGGGCGCTGCCGTTCCGGCGCATCCGGGGGAGGACTGGGCGCGGAAGCTCCGCTATGCCTGCTTCGATGCCCTGCGGGCCGGTGGGATAGATGCGGTCGCCACCGCCCATACTGCTACTGACCAGACCGAGACGCTGCTGTTCCGGCTGGCGCGGGGGGCCGGTCTCCACGGCGCAGCGGGCATCCGGCCCAGCCGCCCCGGTTTCTGCCGCCCGCTGCTCTGCCTGACCCGCGCGGAGACCGAGCAGGTCTGCACGACATGCGGCCAGCGCTGGGTGACGGACGAGACGAATGCCTCCGACGCCTACGCCCGCAACCGGCTGCGCCACGCGGCGCTCCCGGCCCTGCGCTCGGTGAACGAGGCAGCGGAGGAGAATTTCGCCCGCTTCTGCGAAAAGGCCGCCCGCGCGGATGCCTACTTTGCACAGCGGGCGGAAGAGCTGCTGGAAGACGCGGAAGTCCTGCTGCCACCCGCCCTCCCGGCGGGGGCGCGGTATGCGCTGCAGAGCGGCCGGCCCGTCTGGGGGCTGGAGGGGCTGCAGGAGGCCGACCCGCTGATCCTGGAAGCTGCCCTGCACAGTCTGGTGGCCCCGGTGCGGGACGCGGAGGAAAAGTACATCCGCCTGCTCAGCACTCTGGTGGAGCAGGGGAGCGGGGCCGTCCAGCTGACCGGAAGCGTCCGCTTCTGCGCGGGCGGCGGGGTGCTCTGGGTGGAGGAAATGCCCGCCGCGGCAGCCCCGGATGACCCGGCGGCTGCGGTGCTTCCGCTGCCGTTTGACCCGGCAGGACCGCTGGAAATTGCCCTTCCGGGGGGCTGGATGCTCGCAGCCCGGCAGATTCCGGGCGGTTTTCAAGAAAAAACACAGGGTGTTCATAAAAAAGACTTAAAAAATCAGGCAGATTATGCTAGAATAATAATGTTATATTCTGCGCTCACGCTGCGCTGCCGCCAGCCGGGGGATACGTTCCGCCCGGCGGGACGCGGCATCCGCAAAGAGCTGCGCAAATGGATGAACGAAGCGGGCATCCCGCCCGAAGAACGAGACCGTCTGCCGCTGCTTGCGGCGGGGAGCGAGGTCGTGTGGGTCTGCGGTGCAGGCTTTGCCGACGGGCTGGCTCCCACGGCGGACAGTGAAAACGTCTTGCAGATGGAAGCGCAAAAAATGGAGGAACAACAATGAGTATGCACGACGATATCGAGAAAGTCCTGGTCAGTGAAGAACAGCTGAAGGCCAAGGTCGCGGAACTGGGCGCCCGGATCAGCAAAGACTACGAGGGCAAAAACCTCGTCCTTGTCTCCATCCTGAAGGGCTCGGTGGTCTTCATGGCCGACCTGATGCGGGCGGTGAGCATCCCGTGCAGCATCGACTTCATGGTGGTGTCCAGCTACGGCGGCAGCAACACCACCTCCAGCGGCCTGGTCAAGATCATCAAGGATCTGGACGGCGACCTCTCCGGCAAGGATGTGCTGATCGTGGAGGATATCCTCGACACCGGCGTCACCCTGTCCAACCTGGTGCCGATGCTCAAGATGCGCAACCCGAACTCCGTGAAGATCTGCACCATCCTCGACAAGCCCAGCCGCCGCAAGGCCGACATCCAGCCCGACTACGAGGGCTATCAGGTGCCGGACGAGTTCGTGGTGGGCTATGGCCTGGACTACGATGAGAAATACCGCAATCTGCCCTATGTCGGCGTGCTCAAGCCCGCTGTCTACGAAAAATAAGTAAGAATAGAACTGGAGTTGATCCCTTTTGCAACCGAAACGACCTCGCTTTAACCCCCTGATCCTGGCGCTGGCTCTGGCGGCTGTGCTGATGATCTGGTCGGTGCTGGGCACCAGCGGCAGCAGCACGAGCGGCTCGACCATGAGCTACTCCACCGTGGTGCATTACTTTGAGCACAATCAGGTCACGGACTTCACGCTGGACCGGAACACCAGCATCATCACCCTGACGCTGAAGGAGGGCGACCTGGCCCTGCCGGACACCTCGTCCGCAGCCGGCACCACGCAGGCCACCGGCGGCCTGCTCAGCGGGATGTTCTCCACCTCCTCGGCTTCCGTCGGCGCGGTGAAGAACGACGACGGCACTGTGACCGTCCGTTACAAGCTGCCCTATGCCTACGTTTTCATTGAGAATGTGGACAAATATATCGCTTCCTACGATGCGGCGAACCCCGACGCACCGATGACCTACGACTACACCACCCTCAAGGAGACCATCCCCTGGATGGAGATCCTGTTCTATCTGGGGATGCTGGGCTGCACCGGCTTCCTGCTCTTCTCCATGATGCGGGGCGGTGCCGGTGGCGGCGGCATCATGAACGTCGGCAAAGCCAAGGTCAAGGATGAACACGAGAACAAGAAGACCGCGACCTTCGCCGATGTGGCCGGTGAGGACGAGGAGAAGGAAGAGCTGAAGGAAGTCGTCGAGTTCCTCAAGAGCCCGGACAAGTTCAACTCCCTCGGTGCCCGCATCCCCCACGGCGTCCTGCTCGTGGGCCCTCCGGGTACCGGCAAGACCCTGCTGGCCCGCGCCTGCGCCGGTGAGGCCGGTGTGCCGTTCTACTCCATCTCCGGCTCGGATTTCGTGGAGATGTACGTCGGCGTCGGCGCTTCCCGCGTGCGTGACCTGTTCGATAAGGCCAAGAAGACCATGCCCTGCATCATCTTCATCGACGAGATCGACGCGGTCGGCCGCCAGCGCGGCGCCGGCCTGGGCGGCGGCCATGATGAACGCGAGCAGACCCTGAACCAGCTGCTGGTCGAGATGGACGGTTTTGAGGCCAACGACGGCGTCATCGTCATGGCGGCTACCAACCGTGCCGACATCCTCGATAAAGCGCTGCTCCGCCCCGGCCGCTTCGACCGTCAGGTCTATGTCGGCCTGCCGGACGTCAAGGGCCGTGAAGAGATCCTGAAGGTCCACACCAAGAACAAGCCTCTGGCCCCGGATGTGTCGCTGAAGGTCATTGCCCAGCGCACCGCCGGTTTTGCCGGTGCAGACCTCGAAAACCTCGTCAACGAGGCCGCGCTGCTGGCAGCCCGCCGGAGCCGCAAGGCCATCACGATGGAGGACATCGAGGAGGCATCCATGAAGGTCATGGCAGGCCCTGAAAAGAAGAGCCGCGTCGTGACCCCCGAAGAGAAAAAGCTCACGGCCTACCACGAGGCAGGCCACGCGGTGGCGGGCTTCTACTGCAAGCACCACCCCCGTGTGCATGAGATCACCATCATCCCGCGCGGTCAGGCAGGCGGCTACACCATGTATCTGCCCGAAAAGGACCGCAGCTATGTGACCAAGGGCGAGATGTTCGAGGACATCGTGTCCAGCCTGGGCGGCCGTGTGGCCGAACAGCTGATTTTGGAGGACATCTCCACCGGTGCCTCCAACGACCTGCAGCAGGCCACCAACATCGCCCGCCAGATGATCACCAAGTACGGCTTCTCCGAGCGGCTTGGCCCGGTGGTCTACGGCACCTCGCAGGAGGAGACCTTCCTGGGCCGCGACTTCGGCCAGGGCAAGGGCTACAGCGAGACGACCGCCGCCGAGATCGACAGCGAGATGCGCGATATCATCGACGAGGCCTACGAGACCTGCCGCCGCACCCTGACCGAGCACATCGACCAGCTGCATGCACTGGCACAGGCCCTGATGGAGCGTGAAAAGCTCAACGAGCAGGAGTTCAATACCGTGATGGCGGGCGGCAAACTGTCCCCGCGTGACGGGGACGAACCCAAGGCGGAGGCATCGGCTCCGGTCGAGACGGCCCCGGTGGAGCCTGCTGAGCCGGCCGAACCGGCCGAATCTGCCGAGCAGGCCGAGAATGCCCAGCTCGGCGAAGCATTCATCCCGGAGCAGGATGCTCCGACGAGCGAAGAATAAACCACGAAGGGAGAGAGTGTTGTGGAGGAAAATTTTGATCCGGTCGCACGGACAAGAGCGAATTACTACACTCCCGGCAGCCCGGTGCAGTTCGTCTGCGTGGAGCTGCTCAAGGGCGAGGCCAGCGGCGACCATGCGGTCTGCCTGACCTTTAAGAACATTTCCCGCGTGACCCTGACCGCACTGGAGATCCATTTCAAGTGCAAGGGCGTGGATGGCGTCATCCTCTGTGAGGACCAGTTCGAGTACCGCGACATCGAGGTCAAGCCCGGCGAGAGCTTCGGCATGGACGATGCGGTGTTCGTGACCCAGAAGGCCATCACCAGCGTGGATGTGTCTCTCCGAAATGTTTACAGCGGCAAAAAGGTCGTGCATCTGGACGCCATCAAGCGCGTCCGCCTGCCCGCCCCGCGCCGCCTGAGCCCGGAGCTGCAAAAGGCGCTGGAAGCTCGGATGAACCGTCAGGGCCTCAAGTATATGCCCCAGGTCTTCGAGAACGGTTGGTACTGCGCCTGCGGTTCCTTCCACCCGAAGGAAGAAGACACCGTTTACTGCACGGAGTGCGGCTGCGACCGCATCCTGCTGCAAAACGCATTGAACACCCTGTTGCAGCCGGAAAAGAAGGAGCCTGTGCCCGCCGCCGAGCCGGTGCGGCCTGTGCAGACGGAGCCGGACGAGCGCACCCGCGTTGTGGGTGCTGCCCCGGTCCCGCCGGAAGAGCCGACCCGCATCGTGGGCAGTGTGCCGCCCCGGACAGAACCGGATGCGGAGGCCACCCGCGTGATGCCGCCGCGCACGACCCTGCGGCCTTCGGCTGAGGAAGTGGACAGGCCCGCTTCCTTTGCGCCGCCGCTGGAGAACGCGCCGGATGCAGAGAGCACCCGTGTGCTGGATGCTTCCACCCGTGCGGCATTTCCCGGTAAAACCAGCCCGGCCCATGCGGACGACGAGGGGACCCGCGTCATCCCGGCCAGAGGGCGGGAGGCCGTTCGCCCGGCCGAGCCGGAGGACGCCGAAGAGGAAGAGCAGACCGAGGCCCGCGACGGCGTGGCCGAAACGCTCATCCGCTGGGTGCCGCCGCTCACGGCCATCCTCTGCGCTGGCATCGCGCTGTGGGGCTTTGTGTACTATCAGTTCATGATGTAAAAAACGAACGGAGGAGGCCCAACGCTTCCTCCGTTTTTGGTTTTCTCAAGGGAGGATACTATGCCAGACGAAACACTGCAAGTGGCATTTGAGATCAAAACGGCCTGCGACGAGATCAGCCGCAAGCTGCTGCGCTGGCACTGGGAGCGAAAGCCCGGTGCCCACAGCCTGAACGCCCTGCTGGAACACATCGCCCAGCGCCAGCAGGAGAACCCGGAGTATTACGAGCGGATGCCCGACCTTTCGGGCAGGACGAGCTGGAGCCAGCTGGACACTACCCTGTGTATGCGGGTGCTGCTGGACCCCGAAAAGGACGCCGCCCATCCGCTGGACCTGCTGGGCAATACCGAACACCCCGGTGCTGCCCGCCGCGCCTGCAACGCGGTGCGCACGGCCCGCAACGAGGCCGCACACGCATCGGACCGCACCGCCGGGACCCAGGCGGCCATCCTCTTCAACGAAGCCGTGGAGGCGCTGGAAGAGGGCTATGCGGGCACAGCCCTGCGCACCAGTGAGCTGGAGCAGTATTACCGGCAGGCGGAGGCATTTCTGGACCGCTGCGGGGCAAGAAAGCCCGTCGCCAGGGCATCGCAGCCGGAGGGACAGGAGACGCGCAGCACCGGAAAAGCCCGGAACGCCAGCCAGCGGAACGGGTCAGGTTCGAGCAGTGCGGCCAACCGCAGGCCGCGTTCCGGCAGCGCGGGCCGCACTGCGGGCAGCCGGAACGGCACGGCCCGCAAAAACACGACGAATCGCAAACAGGGGGGCGGCAGACGCAGCCGGACGCCCCGCACGAATTACGCGGTGCTGGGCCTGCTGCTGGCTATGCTGGTGCTGGGCCTGCTCTTCCGCTGGATGGGGATGGGAAAATGAAACAAAAACTGATCTTTCTGGATATCGACGGCACCCTGCTGCCGCCGGGTGAGATGACCGTGCCGGACAGTGCGGTGGAGGCTCTCCGCCGTGCCCGCGCCAACGGGCACAAGCTCTTTCTCTGCACCGGGCGGAACCTCCGGATGACCGAACCGCTCTTCCACTACGGGTTCGATGGCTTCGTCTGCTCGGCAGGCGGCTATGTGGGCTGTGAGGGAAAGGTCCTGGTGGACCTCCCCATGGAGCCGGAGCAGGTGCGCGGCCTGCGGGCGGCGCTGCAAGCATGCGGGGCCGAGTGCACACTGGAAGTGCGGGACGATACTTATGGCGGCATCAAAATGATCGAGCGGTTCGCCAACCTCTTCTCTAAAAAGCCGGGCCAGACCAACAGCGAGGCCGAGCGCTGGCGGAAGATGATGGAGTTTGGGATGACTATCCGCCCCATCGAGGAATACCACGGCGAGCCGGTCTACAAGATCGTTTTCATTGCGCCCAACGAAGCTTGCCTGACGGAGGTGAAGCGGCAGTACGAAGACCAGTTCGTCTTCTGCGAATCCCGCCTTGGCGACGAGGGCGGCGACATCGTGAACGGAGAGCTCATCAACCGCAAATTCAACAAGGGCAGCGGCATCCGGGCCATTTGCAATCACCTGGGCTGCTCGCTGGCCGATACCATCGGCTTTGGCGACAGCGACAACGACTTGCAGATGACGGACGTTGTCGGCATCAGCGTCTGCATGGCCAACGGCTCAGATAACCTGAAAAAACGCTGTGACCGCATCTGCCCCGCCGTCACCGACGACGGCATTGCGCGGGAATTTGCGGCACTGGGGCTGATCTGAGGACAAACCAATGAATAATCTTTTTGACTATGCAACCAGTGAATTGTCGCAGGATGCAGTGATCTGCTGGTGTTTGAATTGGCTGAATGAACCGACATCGAATCTGTACCCGCTGGCCGTAGACCTTTTGAAGAAAATGGGCGAGGTGACGGTCGAAAGCGGACAGACGCTTCAGACGATACAGCAGTTTTATAAAACGGACATTCTGATCTGCCTGACGGGAAAAAATCGTGTGATCCTGGTGGAAGATAAGACGGACAGCTCGGAACATGGGGAACAGATCCGCAGATATCGCGAACGAATGACGCAGCTCTCCGAAGAAGAGCGGCGGCTCTGCGGCATCCATGAGAATGTGGAACTCAGGACGGTTTATTTCAAGACGGGCTTTCTCTATGATGCAGACCGACTCGTAGATGCAGACGTCACCATTACGGGCGAAGCGTTTTTACAATGCCTGACACCCTATCAAGGAAAAAGCGAGATTTTGGACGCCTATCTCACCTTTCTGGAGCGAAAACTGGAGCAACAGGCGCGGGAGAAGGATTTTTTGCAGGAGCCGGAACGGCTGAATAACAGTGCGATCGCGCAACATACATTGATGCGGATGATCTTTCCGGAAACGCTCTGGAAACGAGGCAGTGTTCTTTATGAGGTCTACCATGGCTCCAGTTTTGGCAGGCCCTGGACGGAAATGGTCATTGCGGAGTATTTGTTTCCCACTCAAAAAGACGGATATCGTATTTTCTGGCGGATGGATAGTGATCAGGACGGAACCTATCTTTCACTTCGGTTTTATGATCCGTACAATAAGAAAGATGCGGCAGAAAAGCAGACGCATGTGGAGGCGTATCGGAAGCACCGTGCGCAGATCGAGGCAATCTGTACATACGAATTTGAACCGGACAGCATGTGGGCGTGGGAAAATGTTCGGTGCGGCCACACGGAAAATTACTACGAAGCGTCTCTTTTGACGCTTCATCTGGAACAGGTCCTGAAGCATTGGGACACCGAACGAGAAGCGTTGATCCAAGGCGCAAGGGCACTCACCGAACAGTTCCGGAGAAAAAATTAGAAGATCAAAAAGAAAAACGACCGGGGAGCCTCGTTGGAAAGAGACTTCCCGGTCGTTGCGCTACATCTCTGCCCCGCCGTCACCGACGACGGCATTGCGCGGGAATTTGCAGCGCTGGGGCTTATCTGAGCCGGAATGCCCCATACAAAAAGAGCGCACAATGGTGCTGGATAGCCCAGTGGAGCACCCGCTTGAGCCGGGGCAGCTGGCTCTCATCCAGCTCCCGGAGAACAGCCTGCACAAGAGGATCCCGGCAGATGGCCGCGATATTCTGCAGGCTGTTTTTGTTGTGTGCGGCCTCCTGCGCGATGCAGCGGCGGACCCGGCCTAAAAAGGCCTTGTCGAGCCGCGGACGGTAGACTTCGGGCGGGAAGCGCAGGGCAAGCTCTGCCGAGACCTTCTCGTAGAACCGCTTTTCCCGCGCAAAGCGGTCGGCCCGGTATACACCGGTGAGGGAGGCAGGGTTCTGGCAGTAATAATAGAGAGGCTCCGGTACGATGGCGACGGCCCCGGCGTGGGCAAGATAGTCCAGATGGAACAGCAGATCTTCGGACAGGTACTCCCGCTCGGAGAGGAACCGGATGTGGTGCGCCCGGAGGATGGGCAGGGAGTAGAGCCCCTTCCAGACCGACATTCCGATCTCCACGTCGTGGGGATGGTGCGGCCGGGAGCCGACCATGCCGAGAAGAAGCTGGTCGATCTCAGCACCGGTGTAGAGGGAACGCGCATAGTCCTCCGGGGCAAGGCGGACGCTGCCGTCGGCGGAGACATCGTAATAGCGGCAGAAGCAGGTGTCGGCCTGTGCCTGGGTGAGCGTGGTCAGAAGCCGTTCCAGCATGTGGGGGTCGGCGTAGTCATCCGGGTCAAGGAAGGCGACAAAATCGCCGACTGCATGGTCCAGCCCGGTGTTGCGGGCTGCACTGAGGCCGCCGTTGGGCTGGTGGACGACCCGGACGCGCGGGTCCTGCCGGGCATAGGCGTCGCAGCGGGCGGCGCAGCCGTCGGTGGCGCCATCGTCGATGAGAAGGATATCAAGGTCCCGGTGGGTCTGCCCCAGCAGGGACGTCATGCTGCGGTCCAGATAGGGCAGAACATTGTAGGTCGGGACGATCACGCTGATGCAGGGCATTCAGACCACCTCGCTTTCGGAAACTTGTGCGCCGACTTCTTTGCCGGCATGGTAATAGGTGAACCGGGTGCGGAACGCCTGCTCTGCGTTGGCGCTGAGCCGGGCGGCAAAGGCAGGGTCTGCGGCCAGCCGGTCCATCGCCTCGTGCAGAGCTGCTTCCTCCTTGGGCACCACAAGGCCGGTGACGCCATCGGTGAGATAGTCGTCTGTCAGGCCCTGTGTCTGGGTCACGATGACGGGTACACCGAGATCCATGGCCGTGAGGAAGGTCAGCTGCCCGGAGGCGACCTGGTCGTTTTCAAAGGCGAAGAGAACGGCTCTGGCGTTCCGCATCCGGCGCAGCATGGCCTCGCCGAACAGGTTCTGTTCGACCTGGATGTTGGGTTCCGGGCAGGGGGCGAGGACATCGCAGGCGATGCAGAGCGTTTCCGGGCGGCCCCGGAACGCCCGGATGAGGAAGTCATAGTCGCGGTTGCTGCGGCCAGTGGCAAAATAGTAGCCCTGCGCTTTCAGTGCCGGGTCGTCGTAGGCGGCGGGGTCGTGCGGGATCGAGCCGCAGTGGGCAAAACCGAATCGGGAAAGGGGCAGACCGAAGGTCTCGGCGTAGCGCGGGGCCTCGGCGCGGGTGGTCAGCAGGATGCGGTCCACTGCGTCGGAAGTGACGGCGTACCGCACAAAGCGCTCGAACAGCCTCCCGGCAAAGCCGGACCGCGGCTTGTAGATAAAGGTCATGATGACGAGCCGGAACCTCTTTTTGAGGTGGAACAACCGGCAGAAAAACGCGATGGCGATGCCGTAGAACTGCTGCCAGCAGAGCAGGGTCTTGCCGGAATACCGGGCCGGGTGGGTGACCACATGGAGCGCCACCGTGAAAAACTTGAGGTAGCGGCGCAGACCGTAAGTCTTGTTATTGGGATAAAGCTCGACTTCCCAGGGGGAAGCGGTCGCTTCTTCCAGCCCGCGCACAAAGCCCTCGGCCTCCTCATAGTTACTGTCGATCAGCAAAATGTATTCTGCCATATCCTGAACCTCCGCAATGTGATCTTGTCAGCCCCTCGCAGGATCGGGATCTCCGTGAAAAGAGGGAATTAGACTAAAATCATTATAAAGGATTTGCACATAAAAATCCATCTTTTTATCAAAAAACCGGGAAGCCTCTTTGGTGAGAGACTTCCCGGTCGTTGGTTTGATTGAAATTAGTAGTGCAGCTGGTCAGCGGTCAGCGCTTCCAGAACAGGGAGCATGGCGGCTGCCTCGGCCTTGGCGGCGGGCAGGTCCATGTCGCGGTAGTTGCCGCATTCTACTTCGCTGGCACCGGGGACAGCGCCCTCAAAGACCGCCATGAAGCGGAAGGACTCCACCGTCAGCTTCAGCGCTTCGGCAGGGGCAAGGCCGCGCGTGAGCAGATAGAAGCCGGTGCGGCAGCCCATGGGGCCGACGTAGATGACGCCGTCCCGGAAAGCGCTGTTCCGCGCGTAGGTGGCAAACAGGTGCTCCAGTGTGTGGGCGGCCCCGGTGGAGAGATAGTCGCCGTGGTTCGGCTTCTTCATCCGGATGTCCCAAGTGAGCACATCGCCGTCCTGACGGCTCAGGTACATGCCGCGGTCCAGTTTGGTGTGGTCCACGCAGAAACTCGCGATCCGTTCCATCTCGTGCACCTCTCAGGCCTGCAGGCGCTGGACGCTGCCGTGGGCGCAGTCCACAGCGATGTCCAGACCGTCGCGGATGTGGCTGCAGGCACCCAGGGCACCCACGATGGTGGGCTTGAGCAGGGCCTTGCCGGCAATGGCGGCGTGGCTGTTCAGGCCAGCCTCCTCGACCACCAGAGCGGCAGCATCGCGGACGTACTCCAGCATCTCGTTGGTGGTGGAGGGCACGACCAGCACCATGCCAGGCTTGAACTTGGCGCGGACCTCGTCCAGCGTGCGGCAGACGCAGGCCTTGCCGGAAGCGCTGGTCAGGTCGGCGTTCTCGCGGCCGACGCCCACACCGGTGGACAGGCAGTTGCCGACCATGTGGATCTTGATCATGTTGGTGGTGCCGGAAACGCCCACGGGGACACCGGCGGTGACGACGGCCAGCTCACCGTTGTGCAGGTAGCCGTTCTTCTGGGCCAGAGCGGTGGACATCTCGATCAGCTCGTCGGTGCTCTTGGCGGGGCCCATCAGCAGGGAGGTGATGCCCCAGCTCAGGGAGAGCTGACGCTGGACCTGCTCGTCCATGACGCAGGCGATGATGGGCTGGGTGGGGCGGTACTTGCTCAGCAGGCGGGCAGTGTTGCCGGACTCGGACACGGTGACGATGGCGGCAGCGTTGACGTCCCGTGCGGTCAGGCAGGCAGCGTGTGCGGTGGCATCGCTGACGCTGATCTGGCCGTGGGCGGCATCCTTGAAGCGCTCGTCGCGGTAGTGGGGCTCGTTCTCGGTGCGCTCGGCGATGGCGGACATGGTCTTCAGGGCCTCGACGGGGTAAGCGCCCGCAGCGGTCTCGCCGGAGAGCATGATGGCAGAGGTGCCGTCATAGATGGCGTTTGCCACATCGGAGATCTCGGCGCGGGTGGGGCGGGGGTTGACCATCATGCTGTCCAGCATCTGGGTGGCGGTGACGATGGGCTTGCCGAAGGAGAAGGAGCGGTCGATGACGTTCTTCTGGATGCCGGGCAGCTCGGTGAAGTCGATCTCAACGCCCAGGTCGCCGCGGGCGACCATGACGGCGTCGGCAGCGGACAGGATGCTGTCGATGTTGTTGACGCCCTCACGGTTCTCGATCTTGGCGATGATGCGGATGTTGGAGTCGTACTCGTTCAGCAGGTTGCGGATGTCGTAGACGTCCTGTGCGGTGCGCACGAAGGAGGCTGCGATGAAGTCGAAGCCGTTCTGGATGCCGAAGATGATGTCCTCGCGGTCCTTCTGGCTCAGGTACGGCATGGACAGATGGACGCCGGGCACGTTGACGCCTTTCTTGGTCTTGATCTTGCCGCTGTTCAGCACGGTGCAGGTGATGTCGGTGTCGGTGACCTTCTCGATGCGCAGCATGATGAGGCCGTCATCCAGCATGATGGTGCCGCCCTCGTGCACATCGTGGGGCAGGTCCTTGTAGGTGACGGAGCAGATCTCCTTGGTGCCCTCCACCTCGCGGGTGGTCAGGGTGAAGGTCTGGCCGGCTTCCAGCATCTCGACGCCGTTCTTGAACTCCTTCAGGCGGATCTCCGGGCCCTTGGTGTCCAGCAGGGCAGCAACGGGCTTGCCCAGCTCCTCGCGCAGTGCCTTCAGATTGGCCAGGCGGCCGCCGTGCTCCTCATAGGAGCCGTGGGAAAAGTTAAAGCGGGCCACGTTCATGCCGTTGGCGATCAGCTCGCGCAGGACATCCCCTTTGTCGGTGGAGGGGCCCAGGGTGCAGATGATCTTCGTTTTTCTCATGTTGATTACCTCGATCTTTCTCTATTCTACTCTCTATCTTAACGCAGCAGCCCGATCGGCTGCATTTGGCAGGCTCCGGCATTCGGGGCCTGCCGCGGCGAAAGACGCCAATATGGTCGTTCTCAAAACCATACCATAGTATATTATAAACGCTTGGATACAATAGGGCAAGAGGGAGTTGGCAAAGAATTGGTTAAAATTTCGTAAGGAATGCCTGCATCCGGAAAGCCCTTGCATCCGGGAGCGGAACTGCTTATAATGGAAGCAGAAAAAGTCTCACTTTCGGGTGGGACGCTCTGGAAACGAAATGGAGAACAAAACTATGGAAAAACGTGTGTTTCTGATCGTTCTGGACAGCTTTGGCATCGGCGCAGAGCCGGATGCAGCCGCCTTTGGCGACGCGGGCACCAATACCCTCGGTGCCATTGCAAAGCACCCGAACTTTCACTGCCCCAATCTGCAGAAGCTCGGCCTGTTCAACATCGACGGTGTGACGGCAGGGGAGAAGACCGCTGCCCCGGCGGGGGCCTTTGCCCGCCTGCAGGAGCAGAGCATGGGCAAGGATACCACCATCGGCCATTGGGAGATCGCCGGTGTGGTCAGCCCGAAACCGCTGCCCACCTTCCCGAACGGCTTCCCGGAGGAGCTCATCCATGCGTTCGAGGAAAAGACCGGCCACAAAGTCCTCTGCAACAAGCCCTATTCCGGCACACAGGTGCTCCGGGACTATGGCGAGCAGGCCATGCGGGAGGATGCCCTCATCGTCTACACCAGCGCCGACAGCGTCTTTCAGGTGGCCGCGCACGAGGAGCTGGTGCCGGTGCACGAACTGTACCGCTACTGCGAGATCGCCCGCGCGATGCTGAACGGCGAATACGGCGTGGGCCGCGTCATCGCCCGCCCCTTCCTGGGCAGCACGGCGGAGACCTTCTACCGCACCACCAACCGCCACGACCTGAGCCTGAAGCCGCCCCGCGCCACCATGCTCGACCTGCTGAAAGATGCAGGCAAGGACGTCATCGCCGTGGGCAAGATCTTCGATATCTTTGATGGCGAGGGCGTGACCGAGAAGATCAAGACCACCGGCAACACCAACGGCATCGCCTTCACCAAAGCCTTGCAGACCCGCGATTTTGAGGGTCTGGCCTTTGTGAACCTCGTCGATTTTGATATGCTCTATGGCCACCGCCGCGACGTGGCAGGCTATGCCGCTGCTGCCACCGAGTTCGATGCGTTCCTGGCCGACTTCATCCCCGGTATGCGGGAGGGCGACCTGCTGATGATCACGGCAGACCACGGCTGCGACCCGTCCTATACCAAAACCACCGACCACACCCGCGAGTATGTGCCGTACCTCATCTGCGGCAAGGGCGTCAAGCCCGGCGTGGACCTGGGCACGAAGCTCTGCTTCGGCACCATCGCCCACACCGTCTGCGAGTACCTTGGTGTAGACGCTTCGACCCTGGATGGCCAGAGCGTATGGGAGAAGATCCGGAAGTAAAAGTCACAGGTTGAAAACAAAAGCGCGAAAGGTGCTTGAAGTATGGTTGAGGTTGTGGTAGACTAGGCCCTGTGCCTGTTCGTGAGGGAAGAGCAGAATCGCTCCTGCTTCCGGACAGAAAAAGGATTGGTTCAAACAAAGGAGATCATACAATGAAACTGAATCGTGCAATGGGTCTGGCAGTAGCCGCCGCTGTTCTGGCTTTTGCTGTGACCGGCTGCTCCGGCACCGCATCTTCCACCGCTTCCTCCACCGCTTCCTCTGCTGCTTCCAGCGAGGCTGCCTCTTCTGTGGCTGCTTCGGAGGCCGCATCCAGCGAGGCTGCCGCCGCCAGCGTGGTCAGCACCGAGTCCCTCGAAGTGAACGGCAAGACCTACGATGCCGACTGCTACGGCGAGTTCACCCTCTCCAACGGCGACACCATGAAGCTGTGGAAGCTGAACGGCGCATACGACGACCTGAGCGCCCTGCCCATGAAGGGCATGGTGGAGGAGTTCCCCATCGAGGCTGAGGAGAACACCGTGTATGTGGCAGACGTGACCGCAAACGGCGAGACCACCCGCCAGTATCTGCGCGCCGACAAGGCTGGCCGCAACGGTACCGCCTCCGTCAAGACCTTCGAGCTGGAGTCCGCTGAATAATCCGCTCCAACATGAAACAAGAAAAAAGTCCCGACCGGTCTGGTCGGGACTTTTTTTGTAACTGGGTCTTATTCTGCGGAGCTGCTGGAACCGAACAGGGCATCCAGAACGGTGGACGCCGCCTGATGGAGCGAGGAGGCGGCCTGCTCGACCTGCTCCTGTGTGGGCAGGGAAATGGACGGTGCTTCGGTGGAGCTGCTGCTCTCGGCAGGGGGCTCCTCGGCGGGCACTTCGGTGGAGGCAGACGGTTCGCTGCCGGCCGGGGTTTCGGCAGGGGTCTCAGCCGGAGCCTCTGCGGGCTGCTCGCTGCTGGCAGGGGTCTCCTCCGGGACGCTCTCCGCAGGCTCATCCAGGACGACGCTGTCCGCCGGGGTCTCCGGCACGGAAACGGCGGCGTTGGGGTCTGCCGTCGGCGTGTGGACTTCGGTCTTCTCCGGGGTCTGCTGGGTGTCGCTGACTGTGCCCTCACCGCCCAGCACGGAGGCGATCAGCTCCTTGGCCTGTGCCACCGAGCTTTCATCCGGTTTCATGACGTAGAGGCTCTGCCCCTTGGCGGAGTAGCACTGGGAGCTCTTGCCGCTGGAACCGGTGACGGAGTAGCTCTGGATATCCCAGTTGGCGAGGTCGCTCAGCTGCATCCGGACCAGCGCGGAGATCTGCTCCTGCGACAGGCTGGTGACGAAGCAGTCCGACACGGCGTCCATCAGCTTGGAAAAGCTCATCAGGACGGTGGGGGACTTGAGCTTGTTCACCATGGCGTCGATGACCTTCATCTGGTTGATGCCGCGCTGGATGTCGCCGGAAGCGAAGGCGTGGCGCTCGCGGGCAAAGGCCAGCGCGCTCTTGCCGTCCAGATGGTTCCAGCCCTCGGCAAAGGTGGTGGGGTCATAGTAACCGGGGCTGCCCACTGAGGTGAACGCCTGGTCGGAGTAGACATCCACACCGCCCACGGCGTCGATGATGCTGATGAAGCCCGCAAAATTGATGCGGATGTAGTGCTCCACATTCACGCCGTAGAGGTTGCCCAGGGTGGCCATGCTGGTCTCCACGCCGTACAGACCGGCGTGGGTCAGCTTGTCCTTACTGCTGGTACCCGCCAGATCGACGTAGTAGTCGCGCGGGGTATTGATGAGGGCCACCCGCTTGGTGGCGGGGTTGACCACGGCCAGAATGTTCACATCGCTGCGGGCCTTTTCGGTCAGCTCTCCGCGGTTGTCCACGCCGCTGAGGTAGATGACGAACGGCTCCTTGGTGATCTTATTCGCCTCAGCGCCGGTGAGCAGACCGGAGGTCACGCTGCCCAGCGCGGCAAGGCCCTGCTGTGCCCAGACGCAGCCGAGGGCCAGCGCCGCGCACAGGAAGACTGAGAAGACGCGGGAGACTCTGCCGGGGGTCCTGTACTCCTGGCAGCGCTTGACCAGCAGCCAGAACAGGGCCAGCAGCGCTGCAATGATGATAAGGTAGAGCGCGGGAAGCATCCGGGTGCGGCAGAGCTGCACGAAGGCTGCCACGCTGAGAACGGCCTGCAAGACCAGCAGGAACGACCCGAATTTCGAGCCGGAACCTTTCTTTTTGCCAGGCTTTTGGGGCGGCCGGGCCGGGGAACTGTTCTGCCGGGGCGGCTTTTTGGAGGGCGGCGGCGTCACCGGCCGGGCAGTCTCCGGCGCAAAAAATGCGGAGCTGTCCACCTCAACGGTGCGGTCCGGGTCCTTCCGTGCACCCCGGTGGATGTGCCGAGTGGTGTCTTTTTCATCGAACATGGAAACTCTCCTTTTGACTGTGCCCTCAGGACAGCGGCGCGATGGTCAGTACGGCGCGAGCGGGCAGGCAGGTGGCGGTCTGATCTTCCGCCGAAAGCCAGCCGAAACTTTCGCAGATGTGGTCCGGGCAGGGCGAATCCACAAAGCGGGCGGCCCCGTCCTTCACCTCGATGTGGACGGTGTAGTAACCGGTGTCCACATCATAGGTGGCGTCGTTGTCCAGAGAAAACTTCTGCACCGTGTTGGCGTCGCCGTAAATGAGCTCGGCTTCCAGGGTGCTGCCGGTGGCGTGTGCGGCCCGCAGGGCGAACAGAACGCCCGCAATGGCCAGCACGGCCAGAACAAAGATCAGGTTGACGAAAAGCTTGGAATGTTGTTTCATGGGTCATCCTTTGTGCGGAAACAGTTGTTCAAGTTCGGCCAGCCAGAGCGCCGCCGCCGCATCGCTGGGCATCCGCCAGTCGCCGCGGGGCGAGAGGGTCACGCTGCCGATCTTGGGGCCGTCGGGCAGGCAGCTGCGCTTGAACTGCTGGGCAAAGAACCGCCAGTAGAAGTTGCGCAGCCATTTGTACAGCACTTCGTCCGGGTATTCGGCCCGGCCTGCAAAGGCAGCTTTGGCCAGCCGGAAGATCTTGGCCGGGCCGAAGCCGAAGCGCAGCACATAATAGAGATAAAAGTCGTGCAGCTCATACGGGCCGACCAGGTCTTCCGTCTTCTGCGCGATCTCGCCGTCCTTTGCGGGCAGCAGTTCGGGGGAGACGGGAGTGTCGAGGATGTCCAGCAGCACGGTCCGGAGCGCATCGGTGGCGGCGATGTCGGCTTCGTACCGGACGAGGTGGCGCACCAGCGTTTTGGGCACCCCGGCATTCACGCCGTACATGCTCATGTGGTCGCCGTTGTAGGTGGCCCAGCCCAGCGCCAGCTCCGAGAGGTCGCCGGTGCCCACCACGAGGCCGCCGGTGCGATTGGCGGTGTCCATCAGCTCCAGTGTGCGGACGCGGGCCTGACCGTTCTCGAAGGTGACGTCCAGCACGCTCTCGTCCTGGCCGATGTCGGCAAAGTGGCTGTGGACCGTGTTGGCGATGTCGATCTCGGAGAAGGAAACATGCAGCTCCTCGCACAGGATCTCCGCGTTGCTGCGGGTGCGCCGGGTGGTGCCGAAGCAGGGCATGGTCACGGCCAGCACATCGGTGGTGGGGCGGCGGAGCTGCTTCATGGCGCGGACGGCCACCAGCAGGGCAAGGCAGCTGTCCAGCCCGCCGGAGATGCCGATGACGGCCGTTTTGGCGTGGGCATGTTCCAGCCGCTTGGCCAGACCGTCGGCCTGCATCTTCAGGATGAGCTCGCAGCGCTCAGCGCGGCGCTGCGGGTCGCCGGGCACAAAGGGGGTCGGGTCCACGAAGCGGGTCAGGGCGGTGTTGGTCAGCGTCAGGCTGAAGTCCACGGTCTGATAGCCGTCCGTGGACGGCTCGAAGCTGGTGTTGCGGGCCCGCTCGGATTCCATCCGCTGGCAGTCCAGCTCCGTCTCGGCGTGACCGCCTGCAAAGGGAGCCGTTTCAGCCAGCAGGGTGCCGTTTTCCACAATGAGGTCGTGGCCTGCGAACACCATGTCCTGGGTGCTCTCGCCATGCCCGGCGGATGCATACAGGTAGCCGCAGAGCAGGCGGGCGGACTGGTTGGCCACCAGCGCCCGGCGGTACTCCGCCTTGCCGACCGTCTCGTCGCTGGCGGAGAGGTTCGCAATGACGGTGGCCCCGGCCAGCGCGTGGAAGGTGGAAGGCGGGAGCGCGCTCCACAGGTCTTCGCAAAGCTCCACGCCCAGCACGAAGCTGGGCATTTCGCGGCAGCGGAAGAGCAGCGAGGTGCCAAAGGGCACCTGTTGGCCGCAGACTGTGAGGGTCTCGACCTCGGTGGAGCCGGGGTTGAACTGGCGCTTTTCATAGAACTCGCCGTAATTGGGCAGGTACGTCTTAGGAACAAGGCCCAGCAGCCGGCCGCGGCAGAGCACGGCGGCGCAGTTGTACAGCTTGCCCCGCACCAGCAGCGGCAGGCCCACCAGCGCCACGACGTCCAACTCCCGGCTGGCGTCCAGAAGCGTCTGCAGGCCGGTCAGTGCACCCTGCTGCAGTGTGCGCTGCAAAAACAGGTCGCCGCAGGTGTAGCCGGTGAGGCAGAATTCCGGGAATACGGCCAGCTTCACGCCGCGTGCAGAGGCTGCGCGCAGCTCCTGAAGGATCTGCGCGGTGTTATAGGCGCAGTCCGCCACCCGCAGTGCGGGCGAGAGAGCGGCTGCTTTCAAAAAACCATCTTTCATCGGAGGATTTCACATCCTGTCTGTTGTGTTTGACCACGGCGGACAGATGAATTGCCGTGGTGCACATAGTATACCACACTCCGGGCCAAACGGAAAGTCACAGAGTGGTAAAAGTTGCGGGAACAAACAAAAAGAGCCGCTGCGGGGTCTCCGCAGCAGCTCAGACAAAACCAAACATGGAAAACGAGATGGACCGTAAGCCGGGTTCTGTATTAAACGACGATCTGTCTCGACCTGCCATTGCTGGCAGGCTCATGCCACCATCGGGACACGCGAGCAGCGCTATCCGTCCCATATAGGTGTTGCTTCCGGTAGGGTTTACAAAGCCGCATGGTCACCCATGCGCTGGTGAGCTCTTACCTCGCCCTTTCATCCTTACCGCATCGCTGCGGCGGTTTCCTTTCTGTTGCACTTTCCCTGAGGTCACCCTCGGCTGCCGTTAGCAGTTACCGTGCTCTGTGAGGCCCGGACTTTCCTCAGAGCGGTCAAAGCCGCCCCGCCGCCGTATGTTCCACTCGTTTTCCGTTCCTCATGATACCATAAAAAAACAAGAATTGCAAGTGGAGGCAAAATTTGTTATAATAATTCATATATGGCGTAAAGTTTTCGGGGAGGTGGCACAGGGATGAAACTGATCTTTCCGGTGCCGCCCGAAGCGGACGGCGCGCTGCTGCGCAATTTTCTGCGCCGGTGTGCCGTCTCCACCGAGCTGGCCCGCGCGGTCAAGTTCCACGGCAGCGGCTTCTGGGCTGACGGACAGCCCATCCTGGCGAACCGCCGGGTCGAAGCCGGGCAGGACATTTGGTTCGAACTGCCTGCTGACGGGGCCGGTGTGGCCCCGCAGCCGGAGATCCCGGTGCAGGCCGTCTATGAGGATGCGTTCGCCATCGTGCTGGACAAGCCGCCGCACCTGGCTGTGCATCCCACGCTGAACTATCCGCTGGATACGCTGGCCAACGGCTATGCGGCCCGGATGGAGGCGCGGGGCGAGAGCCCGGTCTTCCGCCCGGTGAACCGGATCGACAAGGACACCAGCGGCCTTGTGCTGGCCGCAAAGAATGGCTACGCCGCTCCGCTGCTGGCCCGGAACGTCGAAAAGCTCTACTATGCCGTCGTGGAGGGCGAACTGCCCCTCGGTAAAGGCGTCATCGACGCCCCCATCGGCCGTCAAGCCGAGAGCATCATCGGCCGGTGCGTGACGCCGGACGGCAAGCCCAGCCGGACGGAGTATACCATAATAAGAGCAAAACACGGCCTCAGCCTGGCCGCCTGTGTCCCGGTGACGGGGCGGACGCACCAGATCCGGGTCCACTTTGCCTCCATCGGCCACCCGCTGGCCGGAGATGACCTCTACGGCGGGAGCCGGGAGCGGATCGGGCGGCAGGCGCTGCACTGTGCAGAGCAGCGCTTCCGGGTGCCGGAATACGAGATGACGCCGGAGGGTATCCGCATCATGGCCCCACCTCTGGAACAGAGCCGGGCCGTCACCGTGAAAAGCCCGCTCCCGCCCGATCTGCGGGCACTTTTCGGGGAAGACCCCCTGGAAATATGAAAACTAAGTGAAAAGTCCGTGAAAGGTCTGCCCAATTTTTGTGAGGAACCTTGTTTCAGCGCGGACGGCGTGTATAATTGAAATGAATTTGTGATTTTTGATCCTTACAGTCAGGAAGGAGCAACCCCTTTTGATCGAAGAAAAGACAAAGGAGCCGATGCAGGAGGCTCCGTCAGCACCGCCGGTGAAGCACAAGCGGACGCTGCGGTCCCTCTGGGCACAGCTCCAGTGCAGCCGGCTGCTGCGGAAACACCGCTTCCGCCGGAAGACACAGCGCCGCATGAACGACCTTTCGCAGAAGCTGCGGGGGAGCGCTTTGGTGCTGCGGGTGGGCGAGACCCTGTATGCGTTGGGCTTTGCCGCCGAATATGCTGTGGTGCGCATGAGCCGGAATATCTCCGCCGTCGCGCGGTGGCTGGCGCACGGCATTCGCAATGTGTTCCATGAGCTGGCCGCGCTGGCGTTCCCCGGCGCTGCCCAGATGTTCCGGGACCTGTTCGGCCCGGTGATCCTCTTTTTCCGGGGCACGGGGGCACTGCTGGTGCATGCCCGCGCGGTCCGGAAGGAGAAAGGCTTCGGCGCGGCCGTCAAAGCCAGCGTCCATTATCTTACCAGCGGCATCCGGCGCAACCTTCGGCTGCTGCCCCGGATGGCCATGTACATCCTGCCGGTGTGTATGCTGGCGGTGTTCGTGACGGTGTATGACCGCACCATCCAGCAGCCCTATGCCTTGGCGGTGCAGGTCAACGGGAAGACCGTCGGCTATGTGGCCAACGAAGAAGTCTTCAACCTTGCCCGTGAGGACGTGATGGAGCGTATCAATTACGCCGGTACGGACAAGACCGACTGGACCATCGAGCCGAGCTATACCATCTCGGTGGCGCATCAGGTCATGGACGAGAGCGAGACCGCCGACGCCATCCTGAAGAGCGCCAGCGACGAGATCAGCGAGGGCACGGCTCTCTACCTGAACGGTGAGCTGACGGCCGTGTGCGCAGACGGCGACGCCCTGCGCAGCTACCTGAACAACCTGCTGGCCCCCTACGAGGAAGAGTACAAGGACGACGGAAACGTCACCGTCGGCTTCAGCAAGACCGTTCTGCTCGAAGACGGCATCTATTTCAACGACAGCTTCGAGGACGACAATTCCATCGAGGATATGATCTCCGGCGTCCGCCAGCAGGAGAAGACCTACACGGTCCAGACTGGCGACACCCTGTGGTCCATCGCCCAGAAGAACGACCTGACCTTCCGCGAGCTGTGTGCACTGAATCCGAATTTCAAGGGCGCAGCTCTGACCGAAGGCTCCAACATCCAGGAGGGCGACACCCTCATCGTGACCAAAGAGGAAGCGACGCTGGAAGTGCGCATCACCAAGATGGAGACCCGGCAGGAGGAGATCCCCTTCACCACCGAGACCACCCAGTCGAACGAATATACCAAGGGCACGACCAAAACCTTGCAGGAGGGTGAGAACGGTCTGCGTCTTGTGACGCTGCAAAACGTCTACGACACGAACGGCACCCTGTTGGAACAGACCGTCGTTTCCACCCAGACCCTCAAGGAAGCCGTGCCCAAGAAGGTGGTCGTCGGCACCAAGAAGGTGACGAACAAGACCGCCTACATCACCGGCAGCGGCCAGTTCATCTGGCCGGTGCCCAACTACCGTAACTGCTCGCGCTGGTACGGCAGCGGCCACAAGGGCGTGGACATCTGCGCACCGGCCGGTACGCCCATCTATGCGTCGGCAGGCGGCACCGTGACCAAGGCGGGCTACAACAAGGCCGGTGCCGGCACGAACTATGGCTACTCGGTCATCATCAGCCACTCCGGCGGCTACACCACCGTCTATGCCCACTGCCTGTCGCTGACCGTCCGTGCAGGCCAGAGCGTCCGTCAGGGCCAGCTCATCGGTTACGTGGGCAGCACCGGGCGTTCCAGCGGCAACCACTGCCACTTCGAGATCCGCCGCAGCGGCTCGTATCTGGCACCGCAGAACTTCTTCCCCGGCAAAAGATAAGGAAAAAACCTCGCGTTCTGCTGCGTGACGCCTGAGAGGTTCATTCTAACATAACCAAGGAAAAGGAGACGATTACTATGGCAACTCCCCACATCAGCGCCGAAAAAGGCGACTTCGCAAAAACTGTTCTGATGCCCGGTGACCCCCTGCGCGCAAAATTCATTGCAGACACCTTCCTGCAGGATGTCCGCCAGGTGACCGGCGTCCGCGGGATGCTGGGTTTTACCGGTACCTATGAGGGCCGCCCCATCAGCGTGATGGGCAGCGGCATGGGAATGCCCTCCATCGGCATCTACTCCTACGAGCTGTTCAAGTTCTACGATGTGGACAACATCATCCGCATCGGCTCGGCGGGCAGCTACACCGACAAGGCCAAGCTGTTCGACGTTGTGCTGGCCACCGGTGCGGTCAGCGAGTCCAACTATGCCCGCGTTCAGAGCGGCTTCGAGGGGAACATCACCCTGCCCAGCCAGACTCTGAACGACAAGCTCCGCGCTTCGGCGACCAGGCAGGGCATCTCCCTCATCGAGGGCAGCATCCACTCTTCGGATGTCTTCTACCGCCAGCCCTCCGAGGAAAAGCCTACCTACTGGGAGAAGCTGCGGGATGAGCGCGGCTGCCTCTGCGTCGAGATGGAGAGCTTCGCTCTGTTTGCCAATGCCCAGGTTTTGGGCAAGAATGCCGCCTGCCTGCTGACCATCTCCGACAGCTTCGTTTCGCCGGAGATCACCACCGCCGAGCAGCGCCAGACCAGCTTCACCAATATGATGAAGGTCGCTCTGGGGGCAGAATACTGATTATGGGTTGAAAAGAAAGAGGGGGACGGCTGCCACACGGCAGCTGCCCCCTCTTTTCAGGTGTCATCATAATGCCCGAAGCAGTCTCATTTAATCTACCTCGATCAGGTCATGTTCGGTCAGCTTGGCTTTTCCGGTATCAATATCGTGCACGATCTGACGCAGGTGATTGATGTTGCTCTCTGCGTAGAACGGGTCAGCAGAGACCTCAAACGGAATGCGGTGCTCGCGCGAGACTTTCTTTGCAAAAATCGTGAAAGCGGTCGTCATGGAAAGGCCCATCTCGGCGCAGACCTCTTCCATACTGCGCTTCAGATCCGGGTCCATTCGAAAATTCACGTTGACTGCGTTTGCCATATATCTCAGCCTCCTTCTCAAACCTATTATAAGCACTTGTAATGAAGAATGCAAGAAATTTCATTACAAAAAATGTGAAAAATCGGAACGCTTGCGGGAAAAGAAGGAATGGGGTATACTTTAATTGATATGAAAAAGGAGGAAGGGCAATGAAAAAGCAGGGAAGGGAAACGATTCCCATCACCCCATCGCTCCGCCTCGTTCCCTATTATCCAGCCTACGAGACTACGCTTCCGTGGTATCAGGATGCAGAGCTATGTCACCAGGTGGACGATCAAAACCGCATTTATGATTTGTCAATTCTGAAAAACATGTATGAGTATCTGAACACCCATGGCGACCTGTTTTATATCGAGTGCGAAGGAACCCTGTGCGGAGATGTGTGTTTGCAGGCAAGCGGAGAAATTTCCATCGTGGTCTGCAAAGAATACCAAAACCGGCACATCGGGCGGGCTGTGGTAGGAAAGATTTTGGAGCTGGCACGGGAAAAGGGCTACCCGGAGTGCTTTGCGGAGATTTATTCGTTCAATGCACAGTCCCAGGCAATGTTCCGCTCAATAGGATTTGTGCAGAGGGATGCAGAAATGTTTGTTTATCCGCTGAAATAAGAAGGAGGACTACACTCATGACGAATCTGACGCTGGAAGAAAAGAAGGAGCTGATCCGGATGGCGCTGAAGGCCCGCGAGGGGGCCTATGCGCCCTATTCGGACTTTCTGGTCGGTGCGGCGCTGCGGGCGGAGGACGGCCGCGTCTTCACCGGCTGCAATGTGGAGAACGCCGCCTTTACCCCGACCAGCTGCGCCGAGCGCACGGCGCTGTTCAAGGCGGTGAGTGAGGGCGTGACCCGGTTCACCGACATTGCCGTCGTGGGGGCCCGCCGGGGCGAGGTGAACAAACAGATCACGTCGCCCTGCGGGGTCTGCCGTCAGGCGCTGTTCGAGTTCGGCGGGCCGGAGCTGAACGTCATCATGGCCAGGACGCCGGATGATTTCATCGAGCGCAGCATGGACGAGCTGCTGCCCTTCGGCTTCGGGCCGTCCAACGTGGCGGGCAACAAAGCGGTGGAGGAATGAGGCCGCAGACCGGGCAGAAAAAGCGCAAAATTGGACAAAAAGTAAGACTTTTACGCGAATTTTACAAAAAATCTGTAAATATTTTGTAATCGGAAATTCCTTGCTTTCGTCACAGATCCCGGCTATACTTGGTTCAGTAAATGTGCAGGTGTGCACATTTGGAACGTAAAACGCAAGTTTTCAAATCACATAAAAGGAGAGTTTTCACTATGATGATTTCTCGTCGTAACTTCCTGGCTGTGGCTGGTGCCGCTGCCGCTGCTGCCGCTCTGACTGCCTGTGGTGGTTCTTCCTCTTCCACCAGCACCGCTTCTTCTGCTGCTGCTTCTTCCGCAGCATCTGCTGGCTCTGAGGCTGCTGGCAAGATCACGAAGGTCGCTCTGACCTGCGATACCGGCACGATCGATGACGAGAGCTTCAACCAGGCTTGCTGGACTGCTGTTTCCGGCTACATGGGCGATGACTGCCAGTACTACATCCCCGAAGCAGACGCTTCCGATGAGGACCGCGAGACCATGATCCGCCAGGCTGTCAACGACGGCGCTGAGGTCATCGTCTGCGTCGGCTATCTGTACGGTGCTTCTCTGGCATGGGCTGCTGAGCAGTATCCCGATGTCAAGTTCATCGCCATCGATGTCACCCAGGGCGACATCGGCACCGATGCCATCCCCGCAAACTGCTACTGCATCACCTTCAAGGAGGAGCAGGCAGGCTATCTGGCAGGCTATGCCATCACCAAGGACGGCAAGAACAAGCTGGGCTTCCTGGGCGGCATGGCAGTTCCCGCTGTTATCCGTTACGGCTATGGCTTCGTGCAGGGCGCTGACGCTGCTGCACAGGAGCTGGGCCAGAATATCGAGATCAACTACTTCTACGGCGGCCAGTTCTACGGCGATGCCAACATCACCTCCCGTATGGAGGGCTGGTACTCCAACGGTACGCAGGTCGTCTTCGCCTGCGGCGGCGGCATCTACACCTCTGCAGTTGAGGCTGCTCTGAAGAACAACGGCTATGTCATCGGCGTTGACGTTGACCAGAACTACATCGGCGCAAACGGCGTGGCAGATGGCACCTATGCTTACAACCCGTTCATCACCTCCGCTATGAAGGGCCTGTCCGCTGCGGTCGAGACTGCTCTGACCGACATCGAGGGCGGCGAGTGGAGCGAGATCGCTGCCACCAACGGCAACTTCGGTCTGGAAGATGGCGATTACATCGGCCTGCCCACCGATGACGACAGCTGGAACTTCGAGTCCTTCACCAAGGATGAGTACGAGGCAGTCAAGACCAAGATTGCTTCCGGCGAGATCACCGTGGACAACAGCTCCGACGACGCAACCAAGCCCACCGTCAGCGAGTTCACCACCGTCACCTACATCCAGTAATTTTTCTGTAGTCTGCGAGGCTGCTGCATCACTCTTTCCGGCATTGCTTGTGCAATGCCGCCTCCCTCATTGAGGGAGGCTTTGATTGCGGGCCGTCACGTTCAGGCTCCCTCCCAGAGGGAGCAGACGCGGCGGAGCTGTGACGGAGGGAGTGGGTGCAGCAGCCTCTTTTTGCAATTTCTGGAGTAAAACGTCTCGCAGAAAACTGGTCAGATTGCACAAAAGTCATACTTTTGGTAGGGCAAATCCTTAAAAATTCAAAAAGAAGTGTGCAAACCGGCAAAAATACGGTATAATGAGAGACAGAATAGTATAGGTGTCGAACCGGCACGAAAGGAGAGTGAGCAGATTGGCAGAGGATTTTGTGATCGAGATGCTCCACATTACCAAGGAATTCCCCGGTATCAAGGCAAACGACGACATCACCCTGCAACTGCGCAAAGGCGAGGTACACGCTCTGTTGGGTGAGAACGGCGCGGGCAAGAGTACGCTGATGAGCGTTCTGTTTGGCCTGTACCAGCCGGAACAGGGTAAGATCCTCAAAAATGGCAAGGAGGTCGCCATCCGCAACCCCAACGATGCCAATGCACTGGGCATCGGCATGGTGCACCAGCACTTCAAGCTGGTGGAGTGCTTCAGCGTTCTGGACAACATCATCCTGGGTGTGGAGCCGAACAAGCTGGGCTTTTTGCAGAAGGCGGAGGCCCGCAGGAAGGTCATGGCCCTGAGCGAGAAGTACGGCCTGCGCGTGGACCCGGACGCCCTCATCAGCGACATCTCGGTCGGTATGCAGCAGCGTGTGGAGATCCTGAAGATGCTCTACCGCGACAACGAGATCCTGATCTTCGATGAGCCCACCGCAGTTCTGACCCCGCAGGAGATCGACGAGCTGATGGAGATCATGCGCGGGTTCAAGAAGGAGGGCAAGTCCATCCTCTTCATCACCCACAAGCTGAACGAGATCATGGCCGTTGCAGACCGCTGCAGCGTTCTGCGCAAGGGCAAGTATATGGGCACCGTGGACATCAAGGACACCACCAAGGAAGAGCTTTCCCGCATGATGGTCGGCCGCGATGTCCAGCTTCAGGTCGAAAAAAAGCCCGCAGCCCCCGGCAAGGTCGTGCTGGATGTGGAGAACGTCACCATGCACAACGCCCAGCACAAGAAGGATTCCGTCAAGAATGTCTCCTTCCAGGTGCATGCCGGTGAGATCGTCTGTCTGGCAGGCATCGAGGGCAACGGCCAGACCGAGTTCGTCTACGGCCTGACCGGTCTGGAAAAGTTCAACTCCGGCAAGGTCACGCTGGACGGCAAGGACATCACCAATGCCTCCATCCGTGAGCGCTCGAAGGACGGCATGAGCCACATCCCCGAAGACCGCCACAAGCATGGTCTGGTGCTGGATTACAGTCTGGAAAACAACATCGTGCTGCAGCGCTACTGGCAGCCGGAGTTCCAGAAGAACGGCTTCATCCGCAGCGAGAAGGTGCGGGAGTATTCCGACCGGCTGATCGAGCAGTACGACGTGCGCAGCGGTCAGGGAAGTGCCACCATCGTGCGCAGCATGTCCGGCGGCAACCAGCAGAAGGCCATCATCGCCCGCGAGATCGACAAAGACCCCAAGCTGCTGGTGGCCGTGCAGCCCACCCGCGGCCTGGATGTCGGCGCCATTGAATACATCCACCGCCAGATCGTGGCCCAGCGCGATAAGGGCAAGGCCGTGCTTCTGGTCAGTCTGGAACTGGACGAGGTCATGAACCTGTCCGACCGTATCCTTGTCATGTACGAGGGCGAGGTCGTGGGCGAATTTGATCCCAAGACCACCACCGTGCAGGAACTGGGCCTGTATATGGCAGGCGCGCGCAAGCAGGGAAAGGAGAGCAAGTAACAGATGAAAAACAAAAAACTTTCCCGCAGTAATCTGAACAGCTCCATCACGAGCGTTCTGGCCGCGCTGCTGTGCATCGTGATCGGCATGGCCGTTGGCTTCCTGGTGCTGCTGGCCATCAATCCGGCCCACGCCTGGGGCGACGGCTTCGTCCGCATCGTCAAGGGCGGCTTCTACGATGCCCCCTACGGCGTCGGCAAGGAGCTGGCCAATGCGGCTCCCCTCATCATGACCGGCCTTTCGGTCGGCTTTGCCTTCAAGACCGGCCTGTTCAACATCGGCGCAGCCGGTCAGTATACGCTGGGCGCTTACGGTGCCCTCTACTGCGCCATCATGCTCAAGCTGCCCTGGTTCGTCTGCCTGCTGGTTGCGGCGGTTCTGGGCGGCCTCTGGGGCGCGATCCCCGGCTTCTTCAAGGCCTATTTCAATATCAACGAGGTCATCACCTCCATCATGTTCAACTGGATCGGCCTCTACCTCGTCAATGAACTGGTCTACCAGAACGGCACCGGCCCCATGTACGATGTGCGCAACACGCGCACCCTGAACCTGGGCAAGAATGCAGATTTTGCGCAGTCCATCATCCCGGATTTCGGCCTGAACAAGCTGTTCCAGACCAACAGCACCACCATCGCCATCTTCCTGGCGGCGGTCGTGGCGGTCCTGGTCTGGGTGGTGCTGAACAAGACCACCTTCGGCTATGAGCTGAAGGCCGTCGGCCTGAACAAGAGCGCTGCCCGCTATGCCGGCATCAACGAGAAGAAGAACATCATCCTCTCCATGGCCATTGCCGGTGCACTGGCCGGTTTTGGTGCGGGCCTGTTCTATCTGTCCAACGTGGGCCAGTGGAACCCGCTGAACTCCACCAGCCTGCCTGCCATGGGCTTCAACGGCATTTCCGTTGCCCTGCTGGCAAGCTCCAACCCCATCGGCACCATCTTCTCGGCCATCTTCATCTCCCACATCTCGGTGGGCGGCACCTTCCTTTCCACCAAGTATTACCCCACCGAGATCGCAGACCTCATCAGTGGTATCATCATCTATCTGTGCGCATTCTCCATGCTCTTCCGCGGCAAGATCCAGAAGCTGCTGTTCAAGAACGCGGACAAGACCAACGTGAACGCAGAGCCTGCCCCGGCGGAAAAGGCCAACGTGAAGAAGGAGGGCAAGTAAGATGCTGCTTTTGATCAAATATACCCTGCTGTATGGCATCGTTCTGATGCTGGTGGCGCTGGGCGGCATGTTCAGCGAGCACTCCGGCATCATCAACATCGCGCTGGAAGGCATCATGGTCATCGGCGGCGTGGCGGGTGTGCTCACCCTGACCATGCTTCCGGCCGGTCTGTCGCCGTTCCTCACCGTGCTCATCTCGGTGCTGGTGGCTGCGCTGGCGGGTGTGGTGTACAGCCTGCTGCTGGCGTTCGCTTCCATCAACCTGAAAGCGGATCAGACCATCGGCGGCACGGCCCTGAACCTGCTGGCGACGGCCATCGCGGTGGTCATCGCCAAGTATTTCAGCGACAGCGGCAGTGCCAAGCTGAATTATTCCAACAAGCCCTTCCTGTTCAGCATCGGCGGGCTGGAGCTGAGCATCTTTGTCCCGCTGGGCATCGTGCTGCTCATCATCAGCTATGTCGTGCTGTACAAGACCCGCTTCGGCCTGCGTCTGCGGGCCTGCGGTGAGCACCCCCAGGCAGCCGACTCGGTGGGCATCAACGTCTACAAGATGCGGTATGCCGGTGTGCTCATCTCCGGTGCGCTGGGTGCCATCGGCGGCATGGCCTACATCGTGCCGCCCGTCCAGACCTGGAACTTCGAGGTCGGTGTGGCCGGTGCAGGCTTCCTGGCCCTGGCCGTTATGATCTTCGGCCAGTGGAAGCCGTTCAACATCTGCGCCGCTGCCATGTTCTTTGCGGTGTTCAAGAGCCTGGCCAACATCGCCGACTCCACCTTCCTGGCCCAGTTCCACTGGTCCAGCAACATCTACAACATGATGCCGTTCATCGCCTCGATGATCATTCTGGCGTTCACGTCGAAGAACAGCATGGCCCCCAAGGCCGAGGGCATCCCCTACGACAAGGGCTCCCGCTGATCCGTTCGCATCGCAACAGTTCCACAGGGCGCAGCTGCTTTCGGGCGGCTGCGCCCGTTTTCGTGGAAAACGAACAAATGCAGCTTGATTTTGCGGCAGGATTTGATATACTTGAGACAAGAATATTCGAGGAGTGTGACTTTATGCGCATTTATGATCTGATCGCCAAAAAGCGCGACGGCGGCACCCACACCCGCGAGGAGCTGGAAGCCATCGTCAACGGCTTCGTCAGCGGGGAAGTGGCCGACTACCAGATGGCCGCCTGGATGATGGCCGTCTACCTGCGCGGCATGACCGACGAAGAGACCGCCGAGCTGACCGATGTGATGGCCCACAGCGGCGTGATGGTAGACCTTTCGCCCATCCCCGGCATCAAGGTGGACAAGCACTCCACCGGCGGTGTGGGCGACAAGACCACGCTGGTCATCGCGCCGGTGGTGGCGGCCTGCGGCGTCAAGATCGCCAAGATGAGCGGCCGCGGCCTGGGCCACACCGGCGGCACCATCGACAAGATGGAGAGTGTGCCCGGCACCCGGACGGCCCTCTCGCAGGAGGACTTCTTTGCGCAGGTGAACAAGATCGGCCTGTCGGTCATCGGCCAGAGCGAGGGCATCGCGGTCGCCGATAAAAAGATGTACGCCCTGCGGGATGTGACGGCCACCGTCAGCTGCATCCCGCTCATCGCGTCGTCCATCATGTCCAAAAAGCTGGCGTCCGGCTCGGATGCCATCCTGCTGGATGTCACCACCGGCACCGGTGCCTTCATGAAGACCGTGGACCAGAGCATCGAGCTGGCCAAGCTGATGGTCTCCATCGGCACCCACCATGGCCGCCGCGTGGCCGCGATGATCACCGACATGGATACCCCGCTGGGCCACAACATCGGCAACAGCCTCGAAGTGATGGAGAGCATGGACGTCCTCAAAGGCAAAGGCCCGGCAGACCTCACCGAGGTCTGCCTGCAGCTGGCCGCCAACATGCTGGTGCTGGCCGGTAAGGGCACGCCGACAGAGTGCCGCGCCATGGCCGAAGCGGTCATCGCGGACGGTTCCGCCTTCGCCAAGTGCAAGGAGATGTTCGCGGCTCAGGGCGGCGACATCCGCGTGCTGGACGATTACGACCGGTTCGAGAAGCCCGCTGCCCGCTATGAGCTGCTGGCCGAACAGGATGGCTACATCACGGCCAACGACGCCGAGAAGATCGGCTCGGCCAGTGTGCTGCTGGGTGCAGGCCGCCAGAAAAAGGGCGACCCGCTGGATTTTGCTGCCGGCATCGTCCTGCACAAAAAGCGCGGCGACTACGTCCACAAGGGCGAGAGCCTTGCGACCTTCTACGGCGCAGCGGACAAGTTCGCTGCCGCCGCCGAGGAGTACCGAAGCGGCCTTGTCTACGGCACCGAAAAGCCCGAAGAGGCCCCGCTGGTGTATGCCCTCGTCACCAAAGATGGCGTGGAACGGTATTAAGAGATCAAACAAAAGGCAGGGCCGGGATTTTTCGGCTCTGCCTTTTGTGTCAGTTCTGCTTTTGTACGATCAGCCCACTGAGGGCAACGGCAAGCCCCAGAAGAACGAGTCCGGCCCCGGCCTGCCCGAAAATGTCCCCAATCGCACCCACGAGCGGGCTGGCGGGAATCATCAGCAGACTGTAGGCTATGTTGTCCATGCTGATGAGCGTGGCCCGCTGGTCACTGGGGATGGCATCGTTCAACAGTCGGTTCTCGTGCAGGAGCCAGGCACCCAATACGCCTTCGGCCAGCATACAACCCAAAATGCCCACCAGTGCAGGCGCGGCACCCACGCAGAGGCATCCGATGCCGCAGAGCAGGGCGCAGAGGGTATAAAACCGCCGGAAACTGTGCAGGTGGATTCGACGACCCCATTCCGTACCCAGCATAGCAGCCAGATTGCTGAACAGTAACGGAAGAAACAGCAGCGAAGTGGGATATCCCAGTTCTACCAGACGCTGTTGAAAGAACATGATGCTCAGATAGTTGGAGCCGCTGATGACGGCGCTGGACAGAATGAGTCTCCCGACTGACGGGCAGGAACGGAGGACTCGCAGGCTGTCCTGAATCAGCTGAGCAAATTGGGCGGGCAGCTCCCGCAGAGAATGCTGCTTCCGGCTGGCCTGCGTTTCGGTGACGATGGGTTCCTCTAAACGTGTGATGGCAAGGGCAGAAATGCTCTCAAAAGCGGCGCTCAGAAGATAAAATCCGGAAAAGCCCAGAAATTTGTGCAGAAGACTGGTCAGTGAACCGAGGGCATTGGTAACATTTGTAATCTGGTACTCATTGGCCGACACTTGAATGTAATCTTGTTCGCGGCCCGCTTGCTTCAAGCTGTCGTAGGTCAGTGCAGAACTGGTGCCGGAGAACAGGGCGTTGGACAGTGCGTTCAACGCCATAGCAAGGCAGATGACAAACAGGTTCGGGGCAAAGGCTATCAATACGTTGTAGGCCACGACCAGGACACCGCCCAAGACGAGGGCGCGCTTACGGCCGAACAGGTCAGCGGCCATCCCGCTGGGAATCTCGGCCAGCAGACTGACCGTATAATAGATGCTTTTGGCAAGACCGATCTCCAGCAATGAGAAGCCCCGCGCGGCCAGCAGGGCCACCCAGACCGCATCCGTGATGCGCAGGCCGGAGAAGAAATCGGAAAGATAAATACAACGGAGCTGTCTTTTCAGGTTGAGCTGATGGTTCATGGGAACACCCTTTCTATTGAACAAATCAATTTCAAAATAGAAAGTGCGCCTTTTGGATGATCCTTCGTACAACCTCTCAGTCTCGCTCACGCTCGACAGCTCTCCTGGCAGGAGAGCCTCTGGCGAAACCGGACATGCGGTGTGGACTGCCAAGGCCTCTCCTACAAGGAGAGGTGGCAATGCGAAGCATTGACGGAGAGGTTGTATCAAAACTGCGTTTGGAAAAGAAAAAACGCACAGCAAAGCTGTGCGGCGCAAAATTCATGCTCCACGCTTTGCTGGAAGAAATATCTGCCAATGAGGACAAGGCCTGCACGTTCACGCAAAAAAGACCTATGTGTTCCGCAGGGCCTGCCCGGTATGCCAATGGCTTCCCCTTCGGGGGAGCTGGCTACACAGCAGACGGAGAGAGATATCCCCTAAAAATGGGCGCACTTCGAGCCGGAAACGCTGAATCTACGACGCGGGATTTCGAGTAAACCGTGCAGCAGTTCCGACCATTCAGGTGCGCCCTCCTTCCAGTAAATCGTTGAATCGACTATACCACATTTCCACACAAAATGCAAGAACGGTTGGAAAACCTCAGAAAACCGCATAAACAGTGGAACTATCCATCGAACTGTGCTATACTAAACCTGTATTTTCGTTTGGCAATACCCTTCCCACAGGGGAAGAAAAGGAAAGGAATTTTCGACTATGAAGATCATTCTGGTGGGCGGCGGCAAGGTCGGCACAGCGCTGGCGCGGCAGCTCAGCGAGGAGGACCACAACGTAACGGTCATCGACACGAACAAGGCCCGCGTGGAGCACCTGAGCGAGTCCTACGACGTGATGGGCATTGTGGGCAACGGCTCCTCCATCACCACCCTGTCCGAATCCGGAATTGAAGAAGCCGACGTGTTTATTGCGGTCACCGGCTCGGATGAGCTGAACCTGCTGTGCTGCATGTTCGCGAAGAAGGCGGGCCACTGCCACGCCATCGCCCGTGTGCGCAACCCGTCGTACAGCCACGAGCTGGACTTCATCAAGAAGCAGATCGGCATCTCGGCCATCATCAACCCGGAAATGGCGGCAGCGCGTGAGATCTCGCACCTGCTGCGCTTCCCCGGCGCCAGCAAGATCGACACCTTTGCGGACGGGCGCGTCCGGCTCATCAAGTTTACCCTGACCGATGCGCAGGCGCTCGACGGCGTGGCCATCCATGAGATCCCCACCCGCCTGAAGAGCGATATCCTCGTCTGCGCCGTGGAGCGCGCGGGCGATGTCATCATCCCCAACGGCAACTTTGTGCTGCAGACCGGCGACCAGGTCACCTTCCTGGCCACGCAGGAGAAGGCGCACGCATTCTTCCAGCGCATCCATCTGGCGGTGCGCCCGGTGCGCAATGCCATGATCGTGGGCGGCGGTGCCATCGGCTTCTATCTGAGCCAGGAGCTGCTGGAAAACCATGTTCGCGTCCGCATCGTGGAGCGGGACCCGGAGCGCTGCAATGTGCTGGCTGAGTCCCTGCCCGAAGCACAGATCCTGTGCGAGGACGGCTCGAACCGGGAGTTCCTGCTCTCGGAAGGGCTGGAATCCACCGAGGCGTTCGTGGCCCTGACCAACATCGACGAGGAGAACGTTCTGCTGACCCTGTTTGCCAAAAAGCATTCCAACGGTAAGCTGGTCACCAAGATCAACCGCCTGGAATTTGACGACATCCTGGCCGGGCTGGACCTGGGCAGCATCGTCTACCCCAAGTACATGACCTGCGACTACATCGTCCAGTACGTCCGTGCCTTGCAGAACGAGGCGGGCAGCAACATCAAGACGCTCTACCGCATCCTGGACGACCGCGTGGAAGCACTGGAATTTACGGTCCATGAGGAGAGCCAGGCCACAGGGGTGCCCCTGAGCCGCCTGCACCTCAAAAAGAACACCCTGCTGTGCTGCATCACCCGCGGCAATGAGATCAAGATCCCCCGCGGCGGCGACCAGATCCAGGTGGGCGACAACGTCATCGTGGTCACGCTGGAACACGGTCTGCACGACCTGCGGGACATCGTGGAAGACTGACGGAGGCGCGGCATGAATTATGCGATCGTTTTGCGGCTGCTGAGCTACATCCTGCTGACGGAGGGCGCTCTGCTGCTGCTGCCCGCTGCGGCCAGCCTGTGCTATGGCGAGTGGTTCGTGATGGGCGTCTTCCTGTTCACAGCGGCGCTCAGCGCGGTGCTGGGGGCACTGCTCCACCGCATCAAGACCAAAAGCCAGATCTTCTATATGCGCGAGGGCTTTGCCACCACGGCGCTCTGCTGGCTGCTCATCAGTGTGGTGGGCGCGGTGCCCTTTGTCCTGACCGGCTGCATCCCGAACCCTGTGGATGCCCTGTTCGAAACGGTGTCCGGTTTCACGACCACCGGCGCGTCCATCCTGCCCGGTGTGGAAGACCTGCCCAAGGGCATCCTGTTCTGGCGCAGCTTCACCCACTGGGTGGGCGGCATGGGCGTTCTGGTCTTTCTGCTGTCCCTGCTGCCGCTGACCGGCGGCTCCCATGTCAACCTGATGAAAGCCGAAAGCCCTGGCCCCCAGGTGGATAAGCTGGTGCCGAAGGTGCAGTCCACAGCAAAGATCCTCTATGGCATTTATTTTGGCCTGACCGTCATCGAGTTCGTGTTCCTGCTGTTCGGCGGGATGCCGGTGTTTGAGTCTCTGCTCACGGCCTTTGGCACAGCGGGCACCGGCGGTTTTGGCTTCCGGAACGACAGCTTCGGCAGCTTTTCGCCCTACATCCAGTGGGTCGTGACCATCTTCATGATCCTGTTCGGCGTCAACTTCAACGCCTACTTCCTGCTGCTGATGCGCCGGTTCCGCCGCGCGGCTGCCAGCGAAGAGGTGCGCGCCTATTTCCTCATCATCGCCGTGGCAGTCGGCATCATCACCTGCAACATTTACAGCATGTACAACGGCCTCGGCGAGGCGCTGCGGCAGGCGGCGTTCCAGGTGGGTTCCATCATTACGACCACCGGTTTTTCCAGCTGCGACTTTGACCTGTGGCCCACCCTCTCGAAAGAGATCCTGGTCATGCTGATGTTTGTGGGTGCCTGTGCGGGCAGCACGGGCGGCGGCATGAAGGTCAGCCGCATCCTGATCCTGGGCAAGACCCTGAAAAAGGAACTCAAGCAGGCCCTTCACCCGCAGGTGGTGGCCCCGGTCCGGATGGACGGCAAGCTGCTCAACCACGAGACCATTCGTGCAACGAACGTCTATGTGGCAGCGTACATCTTCATCTTTGCAGCGTCCTTCCTGCTCATCAGTCTGGACGGCTTCGACATGGTGACGAACTTCACGGCCATTGCCGCCACCCTGAACAACATCGGCCCCGGCCTGAATCAGGTCGGCCCTATGATGAACTTTGGCAGCTACTCCAACCCCGCCAAGCTCGTCATGATCTTCGACATGCTCGCCGGCCGTCTGGAGATCTTCCCGATGCTGGTGTTCTTTCTGCCCGATACGTGGAGGAGATTCTGAGAATGCGGGAAGACGAATGGAACGATACAGAGTTTTGTAAACAGCTTTTGAGCAACTACAAAAACGATCCTGATCCGCATAAGACCGATTCGATTCCGTTGGAGCAACTTGCACGGGAATTGGGAATTGAATTGCAGAATGATTGCGAACAGTAATTGAGCAAAAAAGTACCAGAGGCGCGGGCTGAAACAGCCGACTGCCTCTGGTACTTTTTTATGTTCGAATAACATTACAAACGTTCTTCCAAAAGCTCTTTCACCTCATCGAGGAAAGTTTCTTCGCCAAGGGTGTTGACCTTGAAGAAGACCGCCTGACTGCCGCCTGCGGTGATGGCAGACAGGCGGATCGGGCTGTCTGCGTTCTGGAAGAGAGTGAGCGTCAGGCTGAGGCGGTTGCCGCCCACCATGCTGTAACGCTCAAAGACCCGGATGCTGCACCGGGCGCTGCCTTCCTTGAAGTCGCTGGATGCTTCCAGCTCTGCCGACCAGCTGCCGTCTACGATCTCTCGTTCCAGCCGGTGGAGCAGTGTATCGAAGTTCTGGCTGCGGATGGTCTTTTCAAAAATCGCCATAACAGTACCTCCTGTGCAAAAAGAACCCTTTGCTCAGAATACGAAGGAGCGATGGGAAAAATTGCAGCAACGTTCAGAACGTCAGATCGACTTTTTCCTGTGCGCGGTACTGCAAGGCTTCCAGCACGGAATCTTCGTCGAGGAGCTGCTTTCCGGCCAGGTCGGCGACGGTGCGGGCCACCCGGAGGATGCGGTCATGGGCGCGGGCAGAGAGGCCCAGCGCGTCGTAAGAAGCGCGGAGAAGCTGCTCGGCACCGGGGGTCATCCGGCAGATCCGGCGCACCTGCCCGGCCGTGAGCTGGGCGTTGCAGCGGACGCCCTCGAAGCCGGGGGCGGCGTAACGCCGGGATTGGATCTGGCGGGCCTTCAGCACCTGCTGGCGCAGGGCGGCACTGCTCTCGGCAGGGGAGGAGGCGTGAAGCTCATCGAAGGCGACAGGGTCCATCTCGACGCAGAGGTCGATGCGGTCGAGCAGCGGGCCGGACACCCGGCTGCGGTACTGCCGCACCGCGCTGGGCGAGCAGGTGCAGGCGCGGGTGGGGTGGCCGTAGTAGCCGCACTTGCAGGGGTTCATGGCGGCTACCAGCTGGAACCGGCTGGGGTAGGTGGCGCTGCCAGCGGCGCGGCTGACCGTGATCTGGCCGTCTTCCAGCGGCTGGCGGAGCACTTCGAGGCTCTCGCGGGAAAACTCCGGCAGCTCGTCCAGAAACAGGACGCCGCAGTCAGCCAGACTGCACTCGCCGGGGCGGAAATTGGCCCCGCCGCCAGCCAGAGAAGCAGCACTGGCCGAGTGGTGCGGGCTGCGGAAGGGCCGATGGGTGATGAGACCGCGCCCTTTGGGCAGCTGCCCGGCGATGGAGTAGATCTTGGTCGTCTCCACAGCCTCTTCACGGCTGAGCGGCGGCAGGATGCCGGGCAGACGCCGGGCCAGCATGGATTTGCCGGTGCCGGGTGCGCCGATCAGAAGCACGTTGTGCCCGCCTGCGGCGGCAATGACCATGGCCCGGCGGGCGAGGGGCTGGCCCATGACGTCTGCCAGGTCCGGGGCATTGTTCCAGCTCTCGGCGGGGTCGAAGGGGATGGACACTGTGGGGGCGATGGGGGAGAGGCCGCGCAGCGCGTCCACCACCTCCCGCGCGGTGCGGGCCGGGTAGACCTTCATCGCGTCGCCGCCCGCCTCGGCTGCTTCGGCGGCGTTCTCGGCGGGGACGTACAAGGCCCGGACGCCGTCGGCGGCAGCGGCCAGCGCCATGGGCAGCACACCGGACACCGGGCGGAGCGCACCGTCCAGCGCCAGTTCGCCGAGGAAGGCGGTATCCTGCGGCGGGGCCTCCAGCTGGCCGGAGGAGGTCAGCACCGCCAGCAGTAGGGGCAGGTCGTAGACCGGCCCGGTCTTACGGACATCGGCAGGGGCCAGGTTGACCGTGATGTGCCGGTCCGGCCACTTGAAGCCCAGATTCTTGACGGCGGCACGGACACGGTCGCCGCTCTCGCGGACGGCGGAATCCGGCAGGCCCACCAGCGAAAATGCGGGCAGCCCGCCGGAGATGTCGGCTTCGACGGCCACAGCAAAGCCGGTCAGGCCATTCAGGCCGTAACTTCTCAGAACAGAGTACATAAGATCCTCCTCAGGGAACCACCGAATGGCGGAAAGTTCCCAATTTTTGGCAAAGAAACGGCTAAGAAATCGTCAGAACTCGAATTTCGACAGATTATCATCTTGATTTTCATTATAGTTTGGGGTATTGATAATGTCAATGTGTGAAATGAGGGAGGAAAGACCATGATCGTAAAGGAATTCTGTCAGTATGTCCGCTCTTATTCGGAGCTGGAGGGGCTGCAGCATGCCCACACGCTGTATTACTCTGCCCGACGCATCGAGATGGGCATCGTGCTGGAACTGGCACAGGAACAGAGCGGGAGCTGCACGGTCAGCCGGGTGCTGTGCCCGGCGGGGAATTTTCCGCAGGCCATGCGGGTGATGCGGTACCTGTGTGAAAACGGCATCGGCCCCGGCCAGTGGCTGGAAATTCTGGACGACCTGCACCAGCCGTTTTGTCTGCTGACGCCGCCGGACACGGTGCAAACGCCCCAAAATGCGGATTTTGAGAAGCGATTTGTGGTATTTGTATGATTTCTTTGGCAAAACTTCTTACATAATATGGAATTGACACAGACGAGCCAAGCGTTTATAGTATAAGTAGGTTTGGAAAAACTGCCCCTTGGCAAAAACAATAAAGGTAAGGTGTGTGTAATATGTATCTGGATGAATATAAGCGCTGGCTGGCAGCGGATCTGGAAGACGCTGACCTGAAGCCGGAACTGGCCAGGATCGAGGGAAATGACGAGGAGATCAAGGACCGCTTTGCGGTGGCCCTGAAGTTCGGCACCGCCGGTCTGCGCGGCGTTCTGGGTGCTGGCACCAATCGCATGAACATTTATGTCGTCCGTCAGGCCACCCAGGGCCTGGCCAACTGGGTCAAGACCCAGGGCGGCAATCAGACCGTTGCCATCAGCTATGACAGCCGCCTGAAGAGCGACATCTTTGCAAAGACGGCGGCCGGTGTTCTGGCGGCCAACGGCATCAAGGTGCGCATCTATGATGCCCTGATGCCCGTGCCGGCCCTGAGCTTTGCCACCCGTTATTACGAGTGCAACGCCGGCATCATGGTCACGGCTTCCCACAACCCCGCCAAGTACAACGGCTACAAGGCCTACGGCCCGGATGGCTGCCAGATGACCGATGACGCCGCCGCCATCGTCTACGACGAGATCCAGAAGACCGATGTGCTGACCGGCGCAAAGTACATCTCCTTCGCCGAGGGCGTGGAGCAGGGCCTCATCCGCTTTGTCGGCGATGACTGCAAGAAGGCTCTGTACGATGCCATCGAGGCACGTCAGGTCCGCCCCGGCCTGTGCAAGACGGCCGGTCTGAAGCTGGTGTACAGCCCGCTGAACGGCTCCGGTCTGGTGCCGGTGACCCATGTGCTGAACGATATGGGCATCACCGATATCACCATCGTGCCGGAGCAGGAGTACCCCAACGGCTACTTCACCACCTGCTCCTACCCCAACCCGGAGATCTTCGAGGCCCTGAAGCTGGGCCTGAACCTGGCCACCGAGACCGGTGCTGACCTGATGCTGGCGACCGACCCCGATGCCGACCGTGTGGGCATCGCCATGAAGTGCCCGGATGGCAGCTATGAGCTGGTCTCCGGCAACGAAATGGGCGTTCTGCTGCTGGATTACATCTGCGCCGGCCGTATCGAGAAGGGCACCATGCCCAAGAACCCCGTGGCCGTCAAGTCCATCGTTTCCACCCCGCTGGCTGACGCGGTGGCAAAGCACTACGGCGTGGAGATGCGCAGCGTCCTGACCGGCTTCAAGTGGATCGGCGACCAGATCGCCAACCTGGAAGCTGCCGGTGAGGTGGACCGCTTCATCTTCGGCTTCGAGGAGAGCTACGGCTACCTGGCAGGCCCCTACGTCCGCGATAAGGATGCCGTCATCGGCTCCATGCTCATCTGCGAGATGGCTGCTTACTACCGCAGCATCGGTTCCTCCATCAAGCAGCGTCTGGAGGAGATCTACGCACAGTATGGCCGCTACCTGAACAAGGTGGACAGCTTCGAGTTCCCCGGCCTGACCGGCATGGAGAAGATGGCTTCCATCATGCAGAAGCTGCGCGACGAGCCTCTGACCGAGCTGGCCGGCCACAAGGTCGCCAAGGTCACCGACTACAAGAAGCCCGAAGAGACCGGCCTGCCCGCCGCAAACGTCCTGATCTACACGCTGGAGAACGGTGCCACCGTCGTGGTCCGTCCCTCTGGCACCGAGCCGAAGATCAAGACCTATTTCACCACCCTGGGCAAGGACCTGGCCGAGGCACAGGCCCAGAAGGATGCTCTGGCTGCTGCCATTGAGCCGATCCTGAAGTAACAGCAGGCTTTTTTGGAGCTGCTGCAGAACTCCCTCCGGCACTGCGGATGCAATGCCGGAATGCGAAGAGTTTTGCGGCAGCTCCATTTTTGTTGCCCGGTGCAGTTGCAGTTTGTCGGGCAATACGCTATAATATTCAATGTATCATTCTGTGCTTTCTGGAAGGCACGAAAAACGGAAGACAGGGTAGGTGTCAGAAGTGGAAAAACGTGTGACGGCGGTCCTGGTGGCCGCAGGTTCCTCCACCCGGATGGGGTTCGACAAACTCAGCTTTGATCTGGGCGGGGAGACCGTGGTACAGCGGAGCATCCGCGCCTTTGCGGAGTGCCCGTTGGTGGATGAGATCGTGCTGGTGGCGGGTAAGAACCGCGCCTTTCTGGAGCAGCAGGCTGCGGCCTGCCCAAAGCCGGTGCAGGTCGTGCCCGGCGGGGCCACCCGCGCCGAGAGCGCGAAGAACGGTGTGCTGGCGGCGCACGGCGACCTTGTGGCCGTCCACGATGCGGCCCGTCCCTTTGTGAGCGAAGCCGTCATCGAGGCGGCCGTCTACGCCGCAGCGGCCTGCGGGGCCGCAGCCCCGGCGGTCCCGGTAAAGGACACCGTCAAGCGGGCTGTGCGCGGCGACGGCAAGACCGTGCCGGAGGCCTGCATGGTGGCCGAAACGCCCGACCGCAGCACACTGTATGCGGTGCAGACCCCCCAGTGCTTCGACCGTGCCGCCTATCTGGCTGCGCTGGAAGAGCTGGACGCAGAAAAGGCCCGCCTCGTCACCGACGATTGCAGCCTGTTCGAGCTGACCGGACGCCCGGTGCAGCTGACCCAGGGCGACTACGCCAATCTGAAGATCACCACGCGGGAGGACCTGCCCCGCCCGCAGCAGAAGGAAGGAGAACCTATGCGCATTGGTCATGGTTATGATGTTCATCGTCTCGTGGAGGGCCGCAAGCTGATCCTGGGCGGTGTGGAGATCCCGTATGAGAAGGGCCTGCTGGGCCATTCCGACGCCGACGTGCTGGCCCACGCCGTCATGGACGCTGTGCTGGGCGCAGCGGCTCTGGGCGACATCGGGAAGCATTTCCCGGATACCGACCCCGAATATGCCGGGGCTGACAGCCTGATGCTGGCCCGCCATGTGGCCCGCATCGTCCGGGAGAACGGCTGGAAGGTCGAGAACATTGACTCTACCATCCTCTGCCAGAAGCCGAAGCTGGCTCCCTACATCCCCGCCATGCGCGAAAAGCTGGCCGAAGCCTTCGGGATGCCGCTGGACGCCGTGAGCGTCAAGGCCACCACCGAAGAGCATCTGGGCTTTACCGGCGAGGGGCTGGGCATCGCCGTCCATGCGGTGGCTCTGATCGAAACGCTGTAAGCAGGAGAAACTTTCATGACTCTGAACTCGATCATCGCGAATTTCCAGACGTTCAAGCTGGCGGACCTTCTGGATATCATCATCATCGCGTTTCTGATCTATCAGCTGCTGGGCATCATCAACCGCACCCGCGCCGGGCAGCTGGCCAAGGGTGCCCTGCTGGTGCTGGCCGTCTATCTGGTGGCGAACGTGCTCAACATGCGCACGGTCACCTGGCTGCTCAACTCGCTGCTGCAGGTCGGCCTGCTGACGCTGGTCGTGCTGTTCCAGCCGGAGATCCGCCGTGCGCTGGAACGGATGGGCCAGACCGACCAGTGGGCCTCGAAGCTCTTCAATGTGAAGGGCCGCTACAACGACCCCAGCTTCAAGGGGGCCTGGCGCAGCGCCATCATTGCCATCTGCGACGCCGCCGAGCGCTTTTCCGAGACCAAGACCGGCGCGCTCATCGTGCTGGAGCGCAGCACCAATCTTTCTGAGATCGTCCGCACCGGCACACCGGTGAACAGCGCGGTCAACCTGGAAGTGCTGGGCACCATCTTCTACGAGGGCACCCCCCTGCACGACGGTGCCGCCATCATCGAGAACGGCCGCATCAAGGCAGCGGGCTGTGTGCTGCCGCTGTCCAATAACCTGGACCTTGGCAAGGATATGGGCACCCGCCACCGCGCCTGCCTGGGCATCGCGGAGAACTCCGACGCCATCGCCATCGTCGTCAGCGAAGAGACGGGCATCATCTCCATGGCCAAGAACGGCGTCCTCATCCGCCACTTTGACCGCCAGACCCTGTACACCCGTCTGGTGGATGAGATGATCCCCAAGGAGACCGCCAGCGAAAAGACCGACAACAGCTGGAAGGGCAGAGTCAAGCGCCTGCTGAGCTGGGTGAACCAGAAAGAGGAGGACGAGCAGTCATGAGCAACGAGCCGAACAAGAGCGGCACAAAGCCTGCCATCCAGCACAGCAAGAGCATCCTGGACGACCGCCGCATCCGGTTGCTGCTGGCCGTCGTGGGTGCCATCGTGGCTTGGATGGTCGTCACCATCGTGGTCCAGCCCGGCACCACCAAGACCATCGCCAATGTGCCGGTGGATTTCACCTACGATTCCGCCGCGTACACCTCCCGCGGCCTGAGCATCGTCAACGCTCCGGAAAAATACGTCACTCTGAAAGTTTCCGGCGACGGCTACACCATCGGCAGCCTCACGGCGTCCGATTTCGTCGTCTACCCGGACTGGTCCGGTGTGCGCGACAGCGGCGAGAAGACCCTGCATCTGCAGGTGCGGGGCGTCAACGGCCTGCTGAACGGCGTTACCGTCTCCATCGAGGGCGGCGACAACAGCGTGGACGTGGTCTTTGATGTGGTGGAGGAAAAGACGGTCCCCATCACGGTGACCACCAACTACCTGACCATTGCCGATGGATATATTTTGTATGGGACGGAGCTTTCGAAGGAGAGCGTGACCCTCTCCGGCCCCAGCACCGAGATCGACAAGGTGACCACCTGCACCGCTGAAGTGACCCACAACGGCGAGCTGACGGAATCCGTCACCCTCGATACCGCCCTGCGGTTCTACACCAACAGCGGCAGCGAAGTCAAGTTCGCGTACACCACGCTGGAAGAGTCGAGCGTGGAGGTCACGCTGCAGGTCTACAAGATGGCCACGCTGCCCGTCAGCGTCAGCTTCATCAACGCCCCGCGCGATTTTGACGACTCGGTGCTGACCTACACGCTGAGCAAGAAGACCCTGAACGTGGCGGGCCCGGCCAGCCAGATCGACAAGATGTCCACCCTGTCCGTCGGCACCATCGACCTGTCCACCTTCTCACTGAACAAGGTCTATGAAATGCCCATCGAGCTGCCCAGCGATATCCGCCTGCTGGACAACATCTCCACGATCACCGTCAGCTTCGATTCCTCCAAACTGGAGACCAAGACCCTGAATCTGCCCGCCGCGTGTGTGCAGGTGGTCAACCTGCCCTCCACCTATACCCTGACGGTGGAGACCGAGCGGCTGATGAACGTGACCCTCTGCGGCCCGGCGGGCGCGATGGAGGCCCTGACGCCGGAACAGGTCGTCATTGAGATCGACGCGGACGACTTCGCGGTGGCCATCGGCCAGCAGAACATCGCATGCAGACTGTATGTGCCGTCCAACGGCAAAATTTTCGCGCTGGGCAGCTATGTCATCCAGTGCAAGATCGAGAGCAACTAAAACGCAGCCCGCTCTGTCCATACTGTATGCAGGGGGCGGCAATGAAAAAGAAAGCAATCATCGTATGATTTTGGTAAGAGACATCAGGCTCCCCCTTTCCGCCGGGGAGCCGCAGGCCTTTGAAAAAGCGCTGCACCTGGCCCGCATCCCCCGCAGCAAAGCTGCCCATCTCGGTGTGGCAAAGCTGTCGGTGGATGCCCGCCACGGCCAGCCCAGACTGGTCTATACCGTTGCGGTAACACTCAAGGACGAGGGTGAGGAATCTGCATTTGCAGGGGCCTCGCCCTGCGTTGCTCTCCGCAGCAGGACCGATTTTTCCGTCCAGAACGGCACCGAGCCGCTGGCCCACCGGCCCATCGTCTGCGGGCTTGGCCCGGCGGGACTGTTCGCGGCGCTGCTGCTGGCCCGGCAGGGCTACCGGCCCATCGTGCTGGAGCGCGGCCCGGCGCTGGACGAGCGGGTGAAGGCGGTGGAGCATTTTTCCACCACCGGCGAGCTCAACGAGAACGCGAACATCCAGTTCGGCGAGGGCGGCGCAGGCACGTTTTCGGACGGCAAGCTGACCACCCGCATCGGCGATGCGCTGTGCGGCTTTGTCACCGAAGTGTTTTTGCAGCATGGTGCCCCGGCGGAGATCGCCTGGAAGCAGAAGCCGCATGTCGGCACCGACCTGCTCCGGGGCGTCATCACCTCCATCCGGAAAGAGATCGAATCCCTGGGCGGCGAGGTGCATTTCAACACGGCCCTGACCGGCTTTGTGCGGAAGGACGGCAGGCTTGTCGGCGTCCAGACCACGCAGGGCAGCTTCCCGTGCGAGGTGCTGGTGTTCGCGGTCGGCCACTCGGCGCGGGATACCTTTGAAATGCTGATGGACAGCGGCCTTGTGCTGGAGTGCAAGCCGTTCAGCGTGGGCTTCCGGGCGGAGCATCTGCAAAGTGCGATCGAAAAGAGCCTTTACCACGAGGCGGCGGGCCACCCGGCGCTGCCGCGCGGGGAATACCAGCTGTCCCAGCATGTGGGCAGCCGGTGTGTCTACACCTTCTGCATGTGTCCCGGCGGGCAGGTGGTGGCCTCGGCCAGCGAGGCGGGCCGGGTGGTGACCAACGGCATGAGCTACCACGCCCGCAGCGGCAAAAACGCCAACGCGGCGGTGGTGGTCAGCGTGGGAGCCGAGGATTTCGGCAATGACCCGCGCCGGGCCATTGCATTCCAGCGGGAGCTGGAAGCCAACGCCTATCAGGCGGGCCGCGCCGGGGGAGCCTATGCGGCCCCGGCGGAAAATGTCCGGAGCTTCCTCGAAGGCCGGGGAGAACTGCACATCGGCACGGTGGAGCCGACCTACGACCGGGGCGTCGTGGCGGCAGACCTGGGCGCTTTGCTGCCTGGGGAGCTGGCCGACACCCTGCGGGCCGGTCTGCGGGCGTATGAACGCAAGATCGCCGGGTACACCGCGCCGGACGCGGTCCTGACCGGTCTGGAGACCCGCACCAGCAGCCCTGTGCGGCTGAAGCGGGAAGAAGATCTGGAATCTGCCCAGCTGGCAGGGTTGTACCCCTGCGGAGAAGGCGCGGGCTATGCAGGCGGCATCATGAGCGCCGCCGTGGACGGCCTGCGGGTCGCCCGCGTGATCATCGGCCGGTATCGTCCGGCAGAAGGGTGAGAAGATTTTGATGAACGATCGTGAAAACGATAGGATGAAGGAGACCGAAGGCCAGCAGGTGCAGCGGGAACTGGAAGACCAGCTGCGTGAGTTTGGCGACACCATGTCCGACGCATTCCGCTATGGCTTTGAGGGCCGGGGCATGGAGATCGGCGACCGGGCCTGGGATGTGGGAAAAGCAGCCGTCCATGCGGCCAACTTCGGCATCTCGGAAGCGGGAAAAGCCCTCCGGAACAGCCGGAACGAATACTACAAAGCCCAGCAGGAGGCACAGAAAACCGGGCCTCAGAACGCGGGCGGGATGCCCCAGTGGGCCAGACAGATCTTTGGCCTGAAAGGGGAGCAGACCCCCGTAGACCTGCTGCGTGCAGACGGCAAAAAGCGCCAGAACGGCGGTGCAGCCCTGCTGGCCGTGGGCATCACCTTCATGGTGATCTTCGGGCTGGGAACGCTGGGCTGCCTCATTGGGTTGGGCATTATTTCGCCGGCTGACGTTGTGGTGTCGGCTACTGAGGGCGGAGGCATCCTGATGACGGGCACGGACTACGTTATGAATACCGCCTACAACGCGCTGGGCATCGTCGGCAGCGTGCTGGCCCTTATCACGGCGGGCTTTGGCTGGATGACGGCCTGCGGTTCCGCCTGGGTGAAAGCTGGAAAGCAGCTGGGGCAGTTCGCCGATCTTGCGGATACCACCGACTACCACAAGGGCCTTTCGGTCCGGATGCTGGCCGACCTCGTCCACCAGAACCGGAAAAAAATGCTGAAGAAGCTGCAAAAATACATCCGCAAAGGCTGGCTGAACGGATGGCTGGATGAAAAAACGGAAACACTCTATCTGACGGCGGAGGATTACCGCGCCGCGCAGGAGGCCAGAGCCGCCGTGCAGGCAGAGCCGGAACCCAAGGCCGAACCGCAGGCGGAACCCCAGGAGACCCCGCTCAACCTCGAAACGACCCGCCGCTTCGCCAAAGTGCTGGCGCAGGAGCAGCAGCTCATGCAGGACGCGCAGGGCGTGGAGGAGCTGGCCCACATGCAGAAGACCACCGAGGCCATCTGCGACTGGCTGGAAGCCCACCCCGAAAGCCTGCCGAAAGCACGGCGGTTCGCGGAATACTATATCCCGACCACCCTCAAGCTCCTGCACACCTACAACGATGTGCAGGGCCAGAAAGGCGATAATGCCGAGAGCATCCGCCGGGACATCGCGGGCATCCTGCATACGCTCAATCAGGCGTATGACAACCTCTACGATAATCTGCTGAGCGATGTGGCGCTGGATGTCTCCAGCGAGATCGCGGCATTGCAGGGAATGCTGGCCAACGACGGCCTGACCGGGGAGGGATTGCGATGACCTGCCGGGCATGGACCTTAAAGGAATTTGACCGCACCGCCCTCAAGGAGCTGACCGCCGCCATTGCGGAACAGAACACCGAAGAACTGGAGCAGAACTCTCTGGACGATGAACCCTGGAGCGAGCAGAAATACGCCGCCACGCTGGCGGCACAACAGAAGGAAGCGGGCCTGCTGGCAGGCGTCCTGGCCGCGCGCGGCATCACCGACCCCGCCGAGGCGCTGACGCTGCTGGCAGGCGAGGAAGAACTGAGCGACCCCATGCTCCTGACGGACATGGACAAAGCCTGTGCCCGCATCCTCGAAGCCATCGATAAAGAACAGACCATCGTTGTTTACGGCGATTATGATGTGGACGGCGTGACGGCCACGGCCCTGCTGTACCAGCACCTCAAGGGGATGGGCGCAAACGTCAAGTGCATGCTGCCCAGCCGCGAGGGCGACGGCTATGGCCTTTCGAAGAACGCCGTCCAGTCCATCCACGACAAGGGCTGTCAGCTCATCGTCACGGTGGACAACGGCATCTCTGCGCTGGAAGAAGCCGACTTTGCGGCTTCGCTGGGCGTGGACCTCATTGTGACGGACCACCACCTGCCCCACGACACCCTGCCCCACGCAGTGGCCGTTGTGGATCCCCGCCGCGCCGACGACCACAGCCCCTTCAAGGGCCTGTGCGGCGCGGGGGTGGCCTTCAAACTCTGTGCGGCGCTGGATGGCTGCCCGCCGGAAGAGATGCTGGACTACTGCGGCGACCTGGCCGCCGTGGGCACCGTGGCGGACGTCATGCCGCTGACCGGCGAGAACCGCACCCTCGTCAAGGCGGGCCTGAAACTGCTGCAGCAGACCGACCGGCCGGGCTTTTCGGCCCTGTTGGAAGAAGTCGGTCTGGCGGGCAGGCCCATCACGGCCGAGAACGTCAGCTATGCCATCGCGCCCCGCATCAACGCGGCGGGCCGGATGGACAACGCCGTCACCGCGCTGCAGCTCGTCCTCTGCGAGGAGGAGGAGCGCGCCGAGGAGCTGGCGCATAAGCTGAACGAGATCAATGTGGCCCGGCAGGAGACCGAGCAGGAGATCGTCCGGGCTGCGCAGGAGCAGCTGGATGCGGAACCCGCCATCCTCGAAGACCGGGTCATCCTCATCTGGGGCCGGGACTGGCACCCCGGCGTCATCGGCATCGTAGCCTCCCGGCTGGTGGAAAAGGCCGGCCGCCCCGTCATCGTCGTCTCGGTGGATGAGCACGGCGAGGGCAAGGGCAGCGGCCGCAGTGTGCAGGGCTTCAACCTGCATGCCTGCATCGCCTCGTGCGAGGACATCCTGCTCCGCTTCGGCGGCCACGCCATGGCGGCGGGCCTCTCGGTGCGGGAAGAGAATCTGCACGAGCTGCGCCGCCGCCTGAACGAGTGGGCCGCGCGGGAGTGCCCCGTGCTCCTCACGCCGCCGCTGGAATGCGACCTGTCCATCCATCTGGACCGCATCACCGTGGAGTCGGTCCGGCGGCTGGAACAGCTGGCTCCCTACGGAGCCGAGAACCCCACCCCCGTTTTCGTGCTGGAAAAGGCCGTCATCGACGGTATCTACCCGGTGTCGGAGGGCAGGCACTGCCGCCTGCGCCTGCGGCAGGGCAGCGCCAGCATGTATGCCGTCTGGTTCGGGATGCACCCGGAGCAGCTGCCCTATGCCATGGGCGATGTCGTGGACGCCGCGCTGAACCTTTCGGTCTACGATGCGCCGCGCGGGGCACAGCTTTCGGGCCGCATCCTGGAGCTGCACCCGGCGGGGCTGGGCAATGCCGCCGCCGAGCAGACGGCGCTGGTGCAGGCGCTCCGGCGCGGCACCCCGCTCACGGCGGAACAGAAAGCAGCCGTGGCGCCCAAACGGAGCGATATCATCACAGTGTACCGTGAACTGCAGGCCCGGCGCTGGCACGCTGAGGATCTGCAGCCTCTGTTTGCAAAGCTGGGGGAGCAGAACACCGGCAAGATCCTGGTCGCGATCACTGCCCTCGAACAGGTGGGGCTCATCGCGGTGCAGGAATGCGGCGGGGCAAAGTTCTGGGCACTGGTGCCCGCACAGGGCAAGAAGAATCTTGCCGACGCACCGATCTTGAAATGTCTGGAGGAAGAGTAAATGCCAGAGGGAAAAAGTATGCTGGACCCGGTCAAGCCGGAGGATTCTTATTCCGCAAAAACACACCTGCATCAGGCCGTGAGCAACCCGCCGGAAGTGGCGACGGTCGCAGCCACGGCTCTGCCTGCCAACGCCCCCGAAGGGACGCTGCCCAGTGAGGTGCGCCCGGAGATCATCACCTGGGAAAAGCTGGTGGAGGCCATCCAGGCCAGCGGCAAAGCCTACAATATGGAGATGATCCAAAAGGCGTATGACCTGGCCAACAATGCCCACAGGGGCGTCTGCCGCCGCAGCGGCGAGCCCTACATCTGCCACCCGCTGGCCGTGGCCCGGCTGGTGCTGGACCTGGGCATGGACACGGAGAGCATCGCCGCCGCCCTGCTCCACGATGTGGTCGAGGACACCCCCACCACCCTGGACGACCTGAAGGCCGCCTTTGGCGAGGAAGTGGCTCTGCTGGTGGACGGTGTCACCAAGCTGACCAAGATCCAGTTCTCCAACATCGAAGAGCTGCAGGCCGAGAACCTGCGCAAGATGCTGCTGGCTATGAGCCGCGACGTCCGCGTGATGATCATCAAGCTCTGCGACCGGCTGCACAACATGCGCACCGGCGACGCCTGGCCCGAACAGAAGCGCCGCGACAAGGCCCGCGAGACGATGGAGGTCTATGCTCCCATCGCCAACCGTCTGGGCATCCTGAATGTGAAGGAAGAGCTGGAAGACCGCAGCCTGCACTACCTGGACCCCGTGGGCTACAACGAGATCAGCAAGATGCTGAGCGAGCGCGCGGGCGAGGAGTTTCTGGCCAGCGTGTCCGGCGTCATCGAGCAGCGGCTGGAAGAGAGCGGCATCGAGGGTGCGACCATCAAGCGCCGCGTCAAGAGCATCTACGGCATCTACCGCAAGACCATCATGCAGAACAAGTCCTTCGACGAGATCTACGATATCTATGCGGTCCGCATCATTCTGGATACGCTGGCCGAGTGCTACAGCACTCTGGGCCTCATCCACGATATGTACCACCCGCTGCCCAACCGTTTCAAGGATTATATCTCCACCCCCAAACCCAACGGCTACCAGAGCCTGCACACCACCGTCATCGGGCACGAGGGCATCCCCTTCGAAGTCCAGATCCGCACCCGCAAGATGGATGAACAGGCCGAGTACGGCGTTGCGGCCCACTGGAAGTACAAAGAAGGGCTGGACGGCCACGACAAGCTCGATGAGCGTCTGGCCTGGGTCAGCCAGCTGCTGGAAAATCAGCGCGTCAGCGAGGATTCCGGCAACCTGCTGCACGACCTGAAGAGCGACCTGCTGCCGGAGGAGGTCTTCGCCTTCACCCCGAAGGGCGATGTCATCAACCTGCCCGCCGGTGCCACCTGCATCGACTTTGCCTATGCCATCCACTCTGCCGTCGGCAACCGGATGGTGGGCTGCAAGGTGAACAACCGGATGGTCCCCATCGACCACATCGTCTCCACCGGCGAGATCATCGAGGTCATCCTCGGCCCGGCGGACAAAGGCCCCAGCCGCGACTGGCTCAAGATCGTGCGCACCAGCGAGGCCAAGAGCAAGATCCGCAACTGGTTCAAGAAGATGCGTCGGGAAGAGAACATCCAGCAGGGCCGCGATGCGCTGGCCCGCGAACTGCGCCGCGAGATGATCTTCATCCCGGACGACGAGCTGGATGATTTCATCGGCAGCTGCTGCCGCCGCCTGCGCCAGAACAACGCCGAGGAGCTGTATGCGGCCGTCGGCTACGGCGGCATCACCATCGCCAACTGTCTGCCCAAGCTGAAAGAGGAGTGGCAGAAGCTCAAGGCCGAGGAAGACAAGACCGAACAGCTGGCCAAAGTGGATCTGAGCAAGGTCCATGCCACCGACGGCGTCGTGGTGGAAGGGTTCGACAACACCCCCATCAAGTTCGCCAAGTGCTGCTCGCCGCTGCCCGGCGACCCCATCGTGGGTTTCATCACCCGCGGGTTCGGCGTCTCCATCCACAAGCAGAGCTGCGCCAACGCCATTTCCAGCATGAAGGACCCTACCAACGCCCCCCGCTGGGTCAAGGCGTACTGGGCCGACAGCGTCAAGGACAGCTACAAGGCCGGCCTTGAGATCGTGGCGCTGGACCGCAACGAACTGCTGCGGGACGTGCTGAGCGCCCTGGCCGACATCCGGGTGCCCATCTACACGATGAACGCCCGTCAGGTGGAGAACAACTGCGCCGTGGTCAGCCTGACCATCGGCATCAACAACACCGAGCATCTCAACCGGGTGGTGGCCCGCCTGTCCAAGATCAAAGATGTGCTCAAGGTCACAAGGAGTTAAACCATGCGTGCAGTCATTCAGGCCGTTTCGTCGGCCAGTGTCCGGGTCGATGGGGGCGAGCCCCGCGCCATCGGCCCCGGCCTTGTCATCCTGCTGGGCGTCCGCGACACCGACTCGCTGGACATCGTGCCCAAACTGGCCGAAAAGTGCGCGGGCCTGCGCATCTTCAAGGATGAGAACGACAAGCTGAACCTCAGCGCAAAAGACCTTGGGTATTCGGCGCTGGTGGTCAGCCAGTTCACCCTGTATGGGGACACCCGAAAGGGCTTCCGGCCCAGTTTCATCCACGCAGCCAAAGCCCCGCTTGCAGTGGACGCCTACGAGCTGTTTCTGGCAGAGATGAACAAACAGGGCCTCCGGGAGGTCCGGCACGGAGAGTTCGGGGCGGATATGCAGGTGGCTCTGGTCAACGAGGGACCCTGCACCATCGTCATCGACACCGACGAGTGGAAAAAGAAGGATTGAGAGGGATAACATGCAGGCATTTCATCTTCTCGGCTCTGCGCCGTTTTACACCAACAGTTTTCTGCTGCTCACCAAGGCCGGCCATGCGGTCATCATCGACCCGGCGGCCGGGGTGCAGGAGTACGATAAGATCCTGCGGGACCACGGTGCCGTGCTGACGCACATCCTGTGCACCCACGGCCACTACGACCATGTGGGCAGCGCCGGTGTGCTGAGCCGTGAGTGGGGCGCAAAGATCTGGTGCGAAGCCGCCGACTGCGCCGGGACCCAGCTCCTCCCCTTGAAGAGCGCCGATTTTGGTTATGAAGAGGGAACCAACCTTTTGGTGGATGAGCTGACCTTCACCGCATGGCACACCCCCGGCCACACCGAGGGCAGCGTGGTGCTGCTGTGCAGCGAGTATCTCTTTGTGGGCGATACGGTCTTTCAGGGCAGCATCGGCCGCACCGACCTCGAAGGCGGCAGCGACCGCAAGATGGAGGCGAGCCTGCGCAAGTTCGCGGGCCTGCCCATCCCCAAAGAGACCCAGCTCCTGCCCGGCCACGGGGATTTCTCGACCTATGGCGAGGAGCTGGAGACCAACTACTACATCAAAGCCGCACTGCGGAACGCATAAAAAGGCAGGAACACATGAAGATCTATATCACAGGGCTTGCATCCGGCTACGAGGTCGAGCATCTGGTCCGGCTGTTTTACCCAATGGCACCGCTCACCCTGACTCCGCCCGAAGCAGGGGAGGACTGTGTGTGGGCCGAGCGGAAGCCGGACGGTCTGCTGGCGCTGGTGCGGGAGCACGGCGGGCAGGAGGCCGTCTCCGCCCCGCTGCCGGGGCCGGACGGCGAGACCGAAGCCTTTGCCCTTGCCAGCCTGACCTATGACCTGCTGCGCCGCTGGACGGGCATCCGCCCGCCCTGGGGCAAGATGACCGGTGTGCGCCCGGTCCGTCTCATCCACGACAAGCGCGCTGCCGGTTGGAGCGAAGCGGAGATCGACCGCTTTTTCCTGAGCCGGTTCGACTGCTCGGAGCAGAAATACCAGATGGCCAGAGCCATTGCCGATCTGCAGGAGCCGATCCTGCGCCTGGGCAGCGAGCCGAAGACCTACAGCCTGTACATCGGCATCCCGTTCTGCCCCTCCCGGTGCAGCTATTGCAGCTTCGTCAGCTGCAATCTCGACCGGGACCGCAAGCTGGTGCAGCCCTATGTGGACTGCCTCTGCCGCGAGGTGGAGGAGATCCGGGCGCAGGCAGAGCAGGCCGGGCTGAAGCTGTGCAGCATCTACATCGGCGGCGGCACACCCACCAGCCTTTCGGCAGACCAGCTCCGCCAGCTGATGGGCACCGTGCGGCAGTGCTTTGACCTTTCCCGCGTCGTGGAATACACGGTGGAGGCAGGCCGCCCTGACTGCACCGACGCCGAAAAGCTGGCCGTCATCAAGGAGTATGGGGCGACCCGCATCTCCATCAACCCCCAGACCTTTTCGGACGAGGTGCTGGCCGGCATCGGCCGCCGGCACTCGGCGCAGGACATCCTGGACTGCTTCGCCGACGCCCGGAAGGCGGGCCACGACGACATCAACATGGACCTCATCGCGGGCCTGCCCGGCGACACCGTGGAGGGCTTTGAGCGCAGCCTGCGGCAGGCCATCGCGCTCGACCCGGAGAACATCACCGTCCACACCCTGACCCTCAAGCGGGCCTCCCGCATTGTCATCGAGGACCAGAGGGAGAACGACTACGCCGATGTGGCCGCCATGCTGGAACGCTGCCATCTGCTGGCAGAGGCGGGCTACCAGCCCTACTACCTCTACCGCCAGAAGAACACCCTGCAAAATCTGGAAAACGTGGGCTGGTGCAAGCCGGGCCACGAGGGATATTACAACATCTATATCATGGAGGAAGTCCAGACCATCCTTTCCGCAGGCGCGGGCGGCAGCACCAAGCTGGTGGCCGACGGCGGAAAACGGATGCAGCGCATCTTCAACTTTAAGTATCCGACCGAATACATCCAGCGCTTTGCGGAGGTTCTGGAACGGAAAAAAGGAGTGGCTGATTTTTATGATCACGATTTGGGTCCCGAAACGTCTGGTGGAGATCGACCTTTATAACATTGCCGCCCGCAGCCCAGAAGCGCTGGCGGAGATGAGCGAGCGCAGCTACCGCGAGCGGGTCCGCTACGCGGCCGAAAAAGTCCGCTTTTCCGGCACCAAGATCGTCATGCTCACCGGCCCGTCGGCCAGCGGCAAGACCACCTCGGCCCACAAGCTGGCCGAAGAACTCATCCGGCAGGGCACACCGGCCCATGTGGTCAGTCTGGACAATTTCTTCCGGGGCGCGGAGTTCTACCCCCGGATGCCGGACGGTACACTGGACTACGAGAACCCCGACACCATGGATCTGCCCCTCATCCGGCAGTGCCTCCGCGAGCTGAGCGAGACGGGAAAGACCGTGCTGCCGATCTACGATTTCACCAGCGAAAAGCGCTCGGATGCGACCGAACCCGTGGACCTGCAGGGCGGCGTCTGCATCGTGGAGGGCATCCATGCTCTCAACCCGGAGCTGACCAGCCTTGTGCCCGGTGAGGAAGTCTACCGCATCTATGCCGGTCTGCGGGAGGAATACTGCATCGACGGCCGCCGGGTCATCAACACCCAAGACATCCGCCTGTGCCGCCGCACCCTGCGCGATGCCGCCGCCCGCGGCCGCAGCCCCGAAAAGACCCTTGCCATGTGGGACCGCGTCCTGGACGGCGAGACCCGGTATATCAAGGGCTTCAAGACCACGGCAGACTTCCTGCTGGACACTTCCTTCACCTACGAGATGGGCCTCATCGCCCAGCTGCTGCAAAAGGTGCGCCGCCAGTTCGTGCTGGAAGGTCACAATGCCGAGCTGTGGGACGAGACGGCCCGCCGGTTCGAGCATGTGGCCCCTCTGCCGCTGGACCTGCTGCCTGCCGACAGTATGCTGCGGGAGTTCTACGGCAGCGAGGCGAACTGACGAAGGGCTGTCCGGAGTTTGTGTAAATGCGAAAAATCTGTTTCCAAATCCGCACGAAACTGTAAAACTTGCGGCGAATTCGTTGCAATCAGAGGTGGAGTGCGCTATAATGAAACCATCATCCGAAAGCACAGGAGGGGAAGTACCCTTCCGCTGAGAGAGGTGTCTGTTATGGATTTCAACAAGATCAAGGAAATGGGTCTGGAATATGCCGAAAAAGGCAAAAATGCAGCAATGGATCTGGCCGAGCGCGGCAAGACGCAGGCAAAGATCGTGAACGAGCAGACCAAGCTCGCCCGCGCACAGCGCCAGCTGGGTGCGCTGGTGTACAGTCTGGCCAAGGGAAATGAAGAGAACCAGCCCCTTGTGGATAAGTACATCGAGATGATCGATGCCATCGAAAAAGATCTGGCCGCTCTGCGCGAGAGCATCGGGACGCCCGCAGCGGAAGCTGCCCCGGAACCCGAAGCACCGGCGGACAGCGTGACTATTGAGTTCCCCACCGACGCACAGCCTGCTGCGGAGGAAAAGAAGACCTGCCCGCAGTGCGGCGCTCCGGTCTCGGACGATGCACTGTTCTGCAACAAGTGCGGCGCGCAGCTGTGACCTGAAATTGAAACAGCCCGGAGCGGGCGGTGTCCGTGCGGGATACCGCCCGTTTTTGTACCAAAGTGTGAAAAATCTGGAAACATTTGGAGCAAAAAACCGGAAAATACGCTTGTCCCCTTGAAATATGGCGGATTCTGCGATACAATAAAGCCCTACTTTTGGAGCAGAAGGGAGCGTTTGCCCATGCTGGACTGGCCGGAGCGGGAGCATTATACGGCAGAGGACCTCATCGAGATCCTCCGCATCCTGCGCGACCCCGAAACAGGCTGTCCGTGGGATAAGGTGCAGACGCACCAGTCCATCCGGAAAAATTTTCTGGAGGAAACGTATGAGGCACTGGAAGCCCTGGATGCAGACGACCCCGCGATGCTGCGGGAAGAGCTGGGCGATGTGCTGATGCAGGTAGCCTTCCATGCCGTCATGGAGGAGGAGCGGGGCCGGTTCGATTTTGAACAGGTCTGCCGTGAGGTGTGCGAGAAGCTGGTGTTCCGTCACCCGAACATCTTTGCCTCCTCTGCGGCGGAAAATGCCGGTATAAACAGCTGGGATGCGCTCAAAAATAAGGAAAAGGGACGCCGGACGCTGGCCGATGAGCTGGGCACCGTACCGGCCACCCTGCCTGCTCTGATGTATGCTCAGAAACTGCAGAAGCGCGCCGCAGGCCATGGCCTCGGTGCAGTGGACCAGGAATGCGCGGCTGCTGCCCTGCGGGCGGCAGAACAGAACTGGGACGCCGCTGCACCGGAGGATGCCGCCGCACGGGCGGGAGAGCTGCTGTTCGCAGCGGTCAACGCCATCCGGCTGGCCGGTGTGGATGCCGAAGAAGCACTGACCTTTGCCTCGAAGCGGTTTCGGGACGAGCTGCTGGCCCCACAGGCGGGAGCGAACGGGTATCAGGCCGAAACGCCTGCTCCGATAGATAGAAAATGATGAGTACAAATTTTGTGGAGGTTTTACTATTATGACCAAGACTGATCTGATTGCACAGGTTGCGGCAAACACCGAAATGAGCAAGAAGAGCGCTGAGCTGGCTGTCAACGCTGCATTCGAGGCACTGGGCAAGGCCATGGCAGAGGGTGAGAAGATCACCATCTCCGGCTTCGGCACCTTCGAGATCCGTGAGCGCGCCGAGCGTCAGGGCATCAACCCCCGCACCCGCGAGCCCATCACCATCGCTGCTTCCCGCAGCATCGTGTTCAAGCCGGGCAAGGCTCTGAAGGATACCCTGTAAGAGAGAACCCACTGCCGCCGGAACCGTTTGGCCCGGCGGCTTTTTATATGGAGGTTTCCCATGCGATTGGACAAATACCTGAAAGTTTCGCGGCTCATCAAGCGCCGCACCGTAGCAAACGAGGTGGCCGATGCAGGCCGCATCCTCATCAACGGCAAGGTCGCCAAGGCCAGCCAGGCCGTCAAGGCGGGCGACCTCATCGAGGTCACCTTCGGCAACCGCCCCATCAAAGTCCGCGTGCTCTCCGATGTGGAGCCCCGCACCAAGGATGTCGCGCGGGAGATGTACGAGATCCTTTCGGAATAAGACTGAGACGAAAAAACCTCCTGAATTGCACGAATGTGCCGTTCAGGAGGATTTTGCATACAATAAAGAGAGCACGGCAGGAACGTAACATCAAGCAGCTGCCCATGTCAGAACATCAACGTTGCATTATGGACAAATGTACGTAAGAATTCAAGGGTTTTGAGATAGTTGCACAGCTTGATATGAGAAGCAATTTATGGTAAGATGAAAGTACGATAAGCGTTAATATGCGCTTGTTGAATCTACTGGGAGGAAGTGAACGCCGATGGAAAAACAAAACATGGCAGAAAATCAGCTTGCCCACACGATAACACAGACAGAGTTTGATTCGGACTATGATAAGACGGCCAAAAAGCTGTTGGCCAACAAGCAGATCTTGGCGCAGATCATGAAGGGCTGCGTAGAGGAATACAGGGAATGTTCTGTAGACGAAATTGCTGAGAAGTATATCGAGGGAACCCCAGAGGTTGGCACGGTTGGTGTTCACGTTGATGATACAAACAGACCTCCGAAGGCTCCTGAAGTAATAACGGGAAGCAACAATGAGGATTCTACGCTGACGGAGGGAACGGTGCGTTATGATGTTCGCTTTGATGCGATTGCTCCGGCCACAGCGAATGATACAGCACAGCAGGATGTGATTCGCCTTATTATCAACGTGGAAGCACAGACTGCGTTCAATCCGGGATACCCGCTGACAAAACGTGCAATCTATTATTGCAGCAGAATGATCTCTGCACAGCATGGGCCGATATTCAAAAAATCGGAGTATGGAAAGATCCGAAAAGTGTATTCTATATGGGTCTGCACAAAACCGTCCGATGAATTTCAGAATACGCTCACGCGGTATTCGATCCGGCCAGAACCGTTGATCGGAAACGCTGCCGAGAAATCAGAAAATTATGATCTGATGAGTGTGGTAACGATCTGTCTGGGAAAACCGGATGCAGAAAACTATACGGGTATTTTGAAATTTCTGGATGTGCTGCTTTCTTCGTCAAAAGCAGCTGCGGAGAAAAAGAAAATTCTCGAAGAAGAGTTTGGCGTTGCAATGAGCGAAGAACTGGAAAGAGAGGTGCTTATTATGTGCAATCTTAGTCAAGGCGTCAAGGCCGAAGGCAGAGAAGAAGGCATTGGGATCGGTGAGATGCGGATGCTGATCAAGCAGGTGAGAAAAGGCCGTGTGACGGTTGAAGAAGCTGCTGAAGATGCTGAAATGACGGTCGAGGAATTTAAGAAAGTGATGGAAAACACCCCGTTGCAGGCGGTATAGAGCAAAAGAGCTCATCGGAAGAATGTTTCCATTCGGAGCTGTTCCGAAATCTGGAACAGGAAGTCAAATAACGAATAACGGCACTCTGCCCTTCATACAGTGAGAAAAAGGGGAGTTGTGCCATGAACAAGACCGCCGAAAAAACGCCCGCCCCGCCCCACGACCTGATTTTGGAAGGCCGTAGTAAACTGACGGTGACCGGCGTGAAGCGGGTGCTGCGGTGCGATGCCGACAGCGCCGCGATGGAAACGGGCAAAGGGGTGCTGCACCTGACGGGAGCCGAGCTGAACGTGACCAGTCTCGACCTGGAGAGCGGGGAGGTGCGCCTGACCGGCCGCATCGACGCGCTGGAATATACGGCCGAGCGGACGCCGGGCGGCCTGCTGCGCCGTCTGCTGCGCTGATGGCCCCGGCACTTCCGGCGGGACTCATCGGGCAGGAGGCAGCAGCCTGCATTCTGCTGGGGGCCGTTCTGGGCGGGGCAAGGGCGCTGTTCCCGGAAAAAGGCCGGGGGGCCTTTCTGCCGGACGTGCTGCTCGTGGGGGCGCTGCTGCTGGGGCTGCAGTCGTATGCGGCGTCGCTGAGCTTCGGCGGGGTGCTGCGGTGGTATCAGCTGGCGGCGGCCGTCTTTGGCGCGTGGGCGGCAGAACGTGTGCTGCGCGGGCCGGTGCGGGGTGTGTTCTTTGTGCTGGGACTTCCGCTGCAAGGGGCCCGGCGGCTCCTCGCGCCGGTGCTGCTGGCCCGAAAAGTGCGTTCAAAACGTGCCAAAGAACGCCGGAACGCAAAAAGGAACGCAAAAAAACAAAAAAAGAACTTGCCAAGACCACAGCGGATGTTGTATAATTCTAACGTATCAAAGTAAGACCACAGGCGCATCGGGCCTGCTGATTTCAGGGGGCACTGAGTTATGACGAATCCGAGCCGCAAAAAACGCAGAAAGAACACGGTGCTGCGCACGGTGTTCCGGCTGTTCTTTATTTTGCTGCTGCTGAGTATGCTGGCAGCATACATCTCCAATCAGGTGGCCATCAGCTCCAAGCGTGCCGAGCTGCAGACCCTGAACGAGCAGATCGAACAGCAGCAGACCAAAAACGAGGAGCTGCAGCGCATCCTCAGCGGCGACGCGGATGACGTGACCGAATGGGTCGCCCGTGATTCTTACAACTACGCCGCCCCCAACGAGCGCATCTTTGTGGATGTGACCGGCAACTGAGGGCGGGTCCTCCGGGAGGGTCTGCGGCCCGCCCCGGAACAGCCACCCAAAAAGAGAGCAAGGAGTATTGAGTTTTGGCGATTGAGGTAGGGAACGTATTTGAAGGCCGTGTGACCGGCGTGAAGCCGTTCGGCGCATTTGTTGCGCTGCCGGAGGGCCGGGTGGGCATGGTCCACATTTCCGAAGTGTCCAATGAATATGTGCAGGACATCAACACCGTCCTGCACGACGGCGATACTGTGAAGGTGCAGGTCATCCAGGTGGCACCGGATGGCAAGATCGCATTGTCCATCAAGCGGCTGCTGCCGCGCCCGGCCCGCACGGACCGCGGCCCCCGCCCCGGCGGCCCGCGGAGCGGTGCCCCGCGTGAGGGCGGACATTTCGGCGGTTCCCGCGGCGGCGGACGCCCCCCGCGTGAGGGCGGCAGAGGCCCGGCCCGCGAGGCTGCGCCCCGCGTCTGGCAGCCCAAGGCGCCCGCCCGAAGCGACAACCTGAGCTTTGAGGATATGATGAGCCGCTTCAAGAGCCAGAGCGAAGAGAAGATGGCCGACCTGGACCACGAGACGAACAACCGCCGTGGCGGCGGTTATGCCCCGCGCTCCCGCCGCGGCCGCTGAACCCAATGAACTGATCGGGCCTGTCCCCAGCCGGGACGGGCCTGTTTTTGTGAACTGCGCCCCGGCGCAAGAAAGGAACGCTAAATGCCTGCAAAATTTGAACTGATCGCGCCCTGCTTCTTCGGCTGCGAGTCCACGGCCAACTTCGAGCTGCGCCGCATCGGCGCGGAGAATATCCGGGTCAGCGATGGCCGCCTGACCTTTGAGGGCGGTGCGGAGATGATCGCAGCCGCAAACCTCAACCTGCGCACCGTTGAGCGCGTCATGCTGCTGCTGAACACCTACCCGGCCTCCACCTTCGATGAGTTGTTCGATGGCGTGTACGCCATCCCCTGGGAGGAGCTGCTCCCCGCCGATGCGGCCTTCCCCGTCACCGGTTCGTCCCTGAACAGCCAGCTGACCAGTGTGCCCGCCTGCCAGAGCATCATCAAGAAGGCCGTGGTCAAGCGGCTGATGACCAAACACCACACCTCCGTTCTGCCGGAGACCGGCGCGGAGTATAAGATCCGCTTCATGCTGCGCAAGAACGTCTGCGAGATCATGCTGGACACCACCGGCGACGGCCTGCACAAGCGTGGCTACCGCCGCAACGCCATGGAGGCCCCCATCCGCGAGACGCTGGCGGCGACCATCGCCGACCTGGGCCGTGTCCGCCGCGACAGCCTTGTGGAAGACCCTTTCTGCGGCAGCGGCACTCTGCTCATCGAAGCGGCCCAGAAGGCCATGAACATCGCCCCCGGCCTGAAGCGCCGCTTTGCCGCCGAGCGGTACAGCTTCGTGCCCGCGTCCATCTGGGCGGAGCAGCGCCAGAAGGCTCTGGCCGAATCCAAGCTGGATGTCGGGTTTGAGGCCTTCGGTTACGACATCGACCCCGCCGCCGTGGCGCTGGCCAACGCCAACGCCAAGCTGGCCGGTGTGGAAAAGCGCTGCCACTTCGAGGTGGCCGATGTGGCAGCCTTTGAGGCCAGACCCGAAGCCATCGTCCTGACCAACCCCCCGTACGGCGAGCGGATGAGCACCATCGAGGGGGCCGCCCAGCTGGCCCGGACGCTGGGCCGCCAGATGGAAGCCCACCCCTGTGCAGGCGTCTACGCCATCACCGCCGACATGGAGTTCGAGAGCCACTACGGCAAACGGGCCAACAAGCGCCGCAAGATGTACAACGGCATGATCCCCTGCCAGCTGTATATGTACTACGAGGCCCCGAAGTTTGAGCACAAGGCGAAGCCCATGCCCAAACAGGGCTTTGACGGCAAGCGCTCCACCGGCCGTTTCGAGAAAAAATAAACAAAAGTAATACTTTACAACCGCACTGAACGGGAAAGCTTGGTGCGGCTGTTGCTTTTCCGGGGCTGACAAGGTGCGAATCTTTTACATTTCGTCAGTTGCATCCAAGACCGAAAAAAGGTATACTTGTACTATTGTAAGAACATGCAGCGCGAGGCTGCTGGAAAGGGAGGACGGCAATGGAAGGGCGCATGAGACCCTATCTTCCGGAGCTTACCATCCGCGATTATAACACATATCTGTGGTATCTGCGGGGGGTGCGCTGGCAGATGAGCCGCAGCTACGGGTTCTACTCCTGTCGGCTGCTGCAACACAACGGTGTGCTGTTCGCGCTTCTGGCGGACAGTCTGGCCGGCCGGCCAGCCACCTGCGTCAACCAGCGCCTGCCCGGTACGCTCTGCTACAGGCAGATGATGTGCCAGACCCAGGGCATCCGCCTGGCGGCACAGGTGGAAGTGATGATGGGCTGGCATAAGCTGCAGGACCGCCGCTGGGACGAGCTGCCGCTCCGGAGCCAGCTGTTCCGCGCGGTGGATCACGCTCTCCTGCGCCGCGCCTACGAAAAGGCTGTGAGCGAAAACCCTGCGCTGGAACGTTTGTTTGGGCAGGAACAGGCACAGGCTGTGGTCCAGATGAACCTGAACGCAAAGAACTACAACGTGGCGGCTGAGCCGATGAGCAACATCTACGGTGCGCTCTACTCCACCCTCGCCACCGATGACCCCAGCCAGCGCAAGAGCATGCGCTACATCGGAAGCTGCATCGGGCGGGTGTTCTATCTGCTGGATAAGGCCAGCCGGGTAGAAAAGGACCGCAAGGTGGGCCGGTACAATGTGTTTCTGGTCAACGGCATCAACGAGAAGGATGCTGCCATGGAAAATGCCCAGCGGCAGGCGCTGGCCGCAGCGAACGACCTGGTCCGCGCCTACGGGATGCTGGACGTCAAGCTGAACAAGTCACTCATCGACAACATCATGATCCTCGGCCTGCGCCATGCGGTGGACCCGCTGGACGCCGGGAACCAGCCGGTGCGCTGGGAGCTGCCGTGAAGGGCCGCAGGAGCTGGGCTATGGCCTACTGCGGCATGGCGGCGGCGCTGAGTGTCGCGCTGATGCTGCTGGGGGCCGTGGTGCCGGTGCTGATGTTCCTTGCACCGGCCGCAGCCAGCCTGCTCATCGCTACGGTCTGCATGGAGTGCGGCATGAAGATGGCCCTTACGGCCTACGGCGCGGTGAGCCTGCTCAGCCTGCTGTTCGTGCCGGACAAAGAGGTGGCCCTCGTCTTCGTCTTTCTGCTGGGGTACTACCCGCTGGTCAAGCCGAAGTTCGAACGCATCCGCCCGAAGCTGCTGCGGGGCGTGTGCAAGCTGCTGCTCTGCAATGGGGCACTGGCGGCGATGTACGGGCTGGTGCTGCTGCTCGTTCCGGCGGGCAGCATTTCGCAGGAGCTGCGCACCACAGCATGGGTCGTCTCGCTGAGCACACTGGCCATGGGCAATGTGGCCTTTCTGCTCTACGACCGGGCCATTCATAATCTGTTGCAGGTCTACCGCCTGGTCTGGCAGCCAAGGCTGCATAAGATGCTGGGGAGGTGACCCTCTCAGGCAAAGCCATCAGGCTTTGCCAGCTCTCCCAAAGGGAGAGCCATTGGCAGGCCGGTTTTGGCCGTGCTGGATGAGAAAGATATTGCGTTGTGAAAAAGCATCCGGGCTCCGCGACCGAGGTCAGCAACAGCTGCCAGAGAGAGCGGGGGCTGCTGCTTTACGACAGAACGGACCCATACGAACAGCAGGAGCTGCCCGAAATGCCAAGGGCTCCCCCTTTGGGGGAGCTGGCGAGCGCAGCGAGACTGAGAGGGCATCGAAAGAAGGAATGTGGACTTTTTGTTGACACAAAGCGCCGGGCCACGCGGGTGACAGCCGTGAGGGTGACGAGGAGAGGAATCATCGAACGATTCGGCGGATGTTTCTCCGGTCGAACAGGCTATACCGATCGCAGCAAGGGGCAAAAAGCGGCAGCAATACCGTAACAGATCCCCTTTCACGCAAGCCATACAAAAACATAAACTGGAAGAGAAGCTGACAGCTGTTCTGTGCGCATGTTGAGCGCCGGGCTGTCGGTCTGGAGGTATTTTGTATGTGTGGCATTGTTGGTTATGTTGGCAAACGCAACGCGCAGAACGTTCTGCTGGATGGTCTGGAAAAGCTGGAGTACCGCGGCTATGACTCCGCCGGTGTCGCGCTGGCACTGGACGGCGGCATCCGCGTGGTCAAGAGCAAGGGCCGCCTGGCTGAGCTGCGCAAAAAGCTGGAATTGCAGGCCCTGGCCGAGAGCGGCTGCGGCATCGGCCATACCCGCTGGGCCACCCACGGCGAACCCAGCGATGTGAACAGCCATCCGCATTCGACGCCGCGTGTGAGCATCGTGCACAACGGCATCATTGAAAATTACGGTATCCTGAAAGAGCGGCTCATCGCGAAGGGCTACACCTTTGAGAGCGAGACCGACACCGAGGTGCTGGTCAAGCTCATCGACAGCTGCTACGAGGGCGAGCCGCTGCAGGCCATCCACGAGGCTTTGAGCATGGTGCGCGGCAGCTACGCGCTGGCCGTGCTCTTCCGGGATTTCCCGGATACCGTCTTTGCCGTCAAGCGTGAGAGCCCGCTCATCGTCGGCTGGGGCGAAGGGGAGAACTTCGTGGCGTCGGATATCCCGGCCCTGCTCAAGTATACCCGCCGCTACAGCGTTCTCGAAGAAGGCGACCTTGCCGTCGTGACGCGGGAGGGCATCCGCTTCTACAACGAGTTCGCCGAGCCGGTGGAGCGGGAGATCCTGACCGCCGATTGGGACATGGAAGCAGCGGAAAAGGGCGGTTATCCGCACTTTATGCTCAAGGAGATCAACGAGCAGCCCGCCGCCATCACGGCAACGGTCAGCCCCCGCGTGGAGAACGGCCTGCCCGACCTGCGCATCCCGGAGCTGTCGGATGAAAAGCTGCGGGGCATCGGCACCATCCATCTGGTGGCCTGCGGCACGGCCATGCACGCGGGCATGGTGGGCAAGTCGGCCATCGAAGCGCTGGCCCGCGTCCCCGCCGAAGTGGACATCGCCAGCGAGTTCCGTTACCGCGACCCCATCCTGAACAAAAACGATCTGGTCATCATCATCAGCCAGTCGGGTGAGACCAGCGACACGCTGGCGGCCCTCAAGCTGGCAAAGAGCCGGGGCGTGCCGGTGCTGGCCATCGTCAATGTGGTGGGCAGCTCCATTGCCCGCGCGGCAGACTATGTGCTCTATACCTACGCCGGGCCGGAGATCGCGGTGGCCTCCACCAAGGCTTACATGGTGCAGATGTGTGTGCTGTACCTCTTTGCGCTGCGGCTGGCCTATGCGCGCGGTGCCCAGACCGAGGCCGAGACCCGCCGCCTGACCGCAGAGCTTCTCCGCGCCAGCGATGTCATCAAGCCCCGCCTGGCCGACTGCGAACAGATCAAGTACCTGGCCAGCCGGTTCGTCAACACCCAGAGCTGCTTCTTCATCGGGCGCGGGTTCGATTACTCCCTCTCGCTGGAAGGCAGCCTGAAGCTGAAGGAGATCAGCTACGTCCACTCGGACGCCTACGCTGCCGGTGAGCTCAAGCACGGCACCATCAGCCTCATCACGGACGGTGTGCCGGTCATCGCGCTGGCCACCCAGAAAAAGGTCTACGAAAAGACCATCTCCAACGTCAAGGAGACCAAGAGCCGGGGCGCGAAGGTCCTGCTCTTCACGACGAAAGACGCTGTGGTGCCGGACGGCGTGGCAGACTATGTCGTCCGTCTGGACGATTACGACGACCTGCTCATGCCGCTGCAGCTCATCGTGCCGCTGCAGCTGTTCGCCTACTATATGGCAGTGCTGCGCGGCTGCGACGTGGATAAGCCCCGCAACCTGGCCAAGAGCGTGACCGTGGAATAAAAACAGACGCCTCCGGATGGAGTGTGCCCCTCCCATGGAATAGGGAGGGCGCGCAGACCGTCCGGAGGCGTTTTGAATGGAGAGCAAACAAGGCCGTTCCCGTGCATTGTGCAGGGGAGCGGCCTTGCGTGTTTATGAGGTCAGACAGCGGCCTTTTTGCTCCGCCGTGCGAGGGCGAGGAAGAAGCAGACGTTCAGCACGATGCCCACCACGGTGGAGGTGGGGGCCGCCAGACCGATCATGGTCAGGCTGGCGTTGGGCTGAATGCTCATGATGTAGGCCATGGGCAGGCGGACGAGCAGGGTCTGCACCAGGCCCTGGACCATGACCCAGACGGTCTTGTCGCTGCCGTTGAAGTAGCCCACCATGCTGAACAGCACGGCGGTGGCAAGCGTTTCGGGTGCAAAGCCCTTCAGGTAGGCAAAGGCGTTTTGGATGACGGCAACGTCGGTGGTGAAGACATTGGAGAGCAGATCGCCCCGGAAGAAAACGAGGGCGAACATCGCGCAGCCGAAGGCCAGACCGATGCCGATGCCGGTGAACATGGCCTTTTTGGCGCGCTTGGGGTTGCCCGCACCCATGTTCTGGGAGACGAAGGATGCCATGGACTGCATGAGCGAGCTGGGGATGAGCATGGCAAAGTTGACGATCTTGCAGGCGACGCCGTAGCCGGAGGAAGCCTCCAGACCCAGCCGGTTGACGAACGCGCAGAGGGCCAGGAAGGAAAGCTGGGTCAGAAACTCCTGCAGCGCCAGCGGCAGGCCGATGCTCAGGAACTTGCGGCTCTGCAGGTTCAGCCGGAAATCAGACTTGCGGATCGTGAAGGGGAGCGTTTTCTTGAGCAGGATGACCACGGCGCAGACGACACTGACGGCCTGCGCCGCTACGGTGGCAATGGCGGCACCGGCGGCATCCAGGTGGAAACCGGCGACCAGAACGAGGTCGCCAATGATGTTGACGACGCAGGCCACCAGAACAAAGAGCAGGGGAGACTTGCTGTCGCCCAGGCCGCGGAAGACTGCGGCCAGCAGGTTGTATGCCACGATGAAGAAGATGCCGGAACCGCAGATGCGGACGTAGCTGGCAGTCAGGGCCACAGCCTCGGCGGGGGCCTGCATCAGCACCGAGATGCTGCGCGCAAAACCGACCATCACAACGAAGAGCACGGCGGAGAGAAGGGTAAACACGACGGCCGCACCGCCGATGACCGAGCCGATGAGCTCCGGCTTTTTCTCACCCAGATACCGGGCAATGAGGACCGTGACGCCCATGGCCAGCTGGGTGACGACGAAGGTGACGAGGTTGAGCACCTGGCTGCCGGTGGAGACCGCCGACAGGCCGATGGTGGAGCCGAACCGGCCCACGACCAGCAGGTCTACCGCGCCATAGGCCGCCTGCAGCACCAGTGCGCCCAGGATGGGGAGCATGAAGGCAGCCAGCTTTTTCAGGATGCTGCCCTGCGTAAAATCGTTTTTCTCAGATCTCAAGGGAAGTTCTCCTTTCGCAAAACACTTGGTGGAATGCTTCGATGGTGCGGATAGTCGTTTCAACGTCCGCTTCCGGGACGCCTTGCAGGCAGGGGACTAGCGCGTCAAAAAACTGCTTGTCGTATGTCTGCGAGAGCTGTGCCCCGGCTTCGGTAATGGAAAGGTAGGTCACCCGGCCGTCCTCTGCCGAGGCGGTCTTTTTCAGGTAGCCTTTGGCCTCCATCTCCTTCACAGTGCGGGTCACGCCGGGGCGGGGCAGGTTCAGTGCGTCGCTCAGGTCGGACACCTTGACCTGCACACCCTGCTGCTCCAGCTTCTGGATGCTGTCCAGATAGTGGATGTAGGACGGCATAACGCCCTTTGGCAGCGGCGGGAGCAGATCCCGCACCCGCTTGGCCTGATAGCATGCGTCCATCATCCGCTTGATGAGTTCGACGGTCATGGCAGTTCCTCCTCAAATAATTACCGAAGTTAATTACCGTAGATAATTATAGGCAGAAATGAGAACTTGTCAAGAGTTTTTTGGCAGAACATAAAAAAGCCGCAGACCCGGCAGGGCTGCGGCTGATAGAGCAAATTCAGAAAACATCTTTTATGGCGACAACGTTAAGATTCCCTGTCTGCGAGGTTTCCTTCCGCAGGTCGTGGGCAGGAAAAGCGGATAGTCCGGATGGGTGAAGCGTTCGAAGTTCGTAAAAGGGTCTCCCATGTGGTGCGGATTTTACAGGGCATCGTAATATTGGTGAATTTTTTCCGCCATCAGGACCCGGCGCTGCGCAAGGAACTGCTGATAGTCATGGATCTCCAGATCTTCAAATCCATCCGGAATGCAGTTCTGCCGGAGATTTTCACGCAGAGCACTCGCTTCGACGATGCCTCCATAGACAGGCTGCTTGGTTTCGCACTGGTGAAAAACCTCGCGCATATAAACAGAAGGGGCATTGTCTCTGATTTTGATATTGATCTCCTGCTGAATGAAAGCATAATTGGCAATCTGGTTATACTGGGCCTGCGGGATGCTGTGCTGGATCAGATACTTCTTGGGGAACAGATGATGGATATCTCCACGATTTTCCAACATGGTTTCAACGTCAATCTGCGTGGACAGGAACCCCTTATCGTGCGCTTTGACCTGTGCGATGAGGAACAGATTGAAATAGGGACTGCTGGCGACCGAGGTGTTGAGACGTTGGACGAGATTCACCGACCAATATGCGTCTGAAAGCTCACCGGCCTCCGTTATGCGCAGATACTCCATGGGGTCATCATAGGAGAAGAACCGCTTGATATCATAATCAAACGAGGATTCCGGAGAAGCAGAGTAGCGCCCGGTCAGAATCGAGAGGGCCAGCCAGCGCCGGACGATCTGTTCGATCTTGCTGTTCTCTACTTTCCGCTCGCGAAGAGCAAGGAAAAGTGCATAGCCGAAGTTCAAAACGTTCTGTGAGCGGATCAGAGAACGCCGGACAATACCGGCAGATCGGACGATCATCAGATAACGCTCATAATTTGTTTGATTGACGGCTTGCAGAACTGCTTCATGAAGCTGGTAAAAAGATTGCTCCTCGATCTCGATTTTGAACTCGCGGTTTTCAAAATCACGGCCGGAAAGAAGACTGACCAGATCGGCCAGCTTGCCGCGGTTGAATTTATAGGTGAATGCTACGCGCAGGATATCGGTATAAGAAGTGCGGTAAATGGGAGAAACTTTGGATGCGGCCCAGCGGATGGCCTCAAATTCTTTCCGTGCAGCAAAGGCAGTGTCGTTTTGCTGGATGTCCCGCAGGTCTTCGGGGGATTCCAGCAGGTGGCAGAAATAGTCAATGGTCTTCCGGGTGATATTGCCATCGTAGACTTCATTGGAAGAAATTTTAGACATGGCAAAATCGGCCTGTGAAAGGACGACGCCTTTGGAGTTGATGCGGATAAAAATATCCGTAACGCTGTCGATATCCAGATCGGCAGCCAGTGTGATAACACCCAAGCTGTTGTTCTGGATGGCCAGGAGGTTGTTGATGACTTTGTTGATCCGGGGCATCTGGTCAGGAATATCATTCTTTTTACAATACTCCATGACAAACGAAAATGAATCAAAACCGTGTACAAAGACGGGCGCGATATCGGGAATCCATTTGCTGCTGCGCTGATTCGCCGAGTTGGAGACCTCAAAGGTCTCATCCATCGGGTTGAATGCAATGCTGATCCGTTTCCATTTGTAATGGTTGTCCAGCACTTCTTGCCCGACAATGGCGGCAGCCATGGCAGTGATGCGCTGTTGTCCATCAATGAGAACTTTTTTCCCAATGGCAATGGAGCCGTCTTTCAGTTTCACATCCGGATTCTGCCAGATGATAATGTAACCGACCGGGAAACCTTTGTACAGAGAATCCATCAGGTCACGGACCTGGGAGGTATCCCAGACAAAGGGACGCTGCATTTCCGGAATGGCAATCGTTCCGGATTTGATGTTGGACAAAAGATCGTCAACGGTATCATTGTTTACGGTGTAGCGCGGCATGGTCAGGCTCCCTTCCCTTTTTCAGACATGTAAACTTATATTCTGTTCCCATCCTACCACATCCTGACTCATCCCGCAAGATTTGCAGCAAAACAAAAAACCAAAAATTACGCCGTTTCTTCTCTGCCTATTTCCACCCTCTCGCGGTGGGGTCCAGCATTTCGGCGGCAGAGTAGACCAGCGCGTTGCAGATGGCGGCGGCGACGTTGCTGCCGCCCTTGCGGCCCATGGCGGCGATGGCGGGGACGCCGTGGGCTTCGCAGGCGGCGAAGAGGATCTCTTTGCTTTCCACCACGTTCACAAAACCGACCGGCACCCCGATGACGAGCGCAGGCCGCAGCCCGGCCTCGATCTCTTCGGCGATGGTCAGAAGGGCTGTGGGGGCATTGCCAACGGCCAGGATGGCACCCGGATGCTCCTGCGCGGCCCGGTGCATGGAGGCCACAGCGCGGGTGGTCCCGGCGGTCTTGGCGGCAGCGGCGACCTCCGGGTCGGCCATGTAGCAGAGCGCCGCGCTGCCCACTTTGGCAAGGCCGGGCCGTGTGATGCCGGCCAGCGCCATGTTGGTGTCGGTGACGATGGGCGTCCCGGCCCGCAGGGCGGCGACTCCGGCGGCGACGGCGCCCGGCGTGAAGCGCAGATTCCGGGCGTAATCGAAATCCGCCGTGGTGTGGATGACACGCTTGACCACCGCAGCCGTTTCCGGCGGCGGGGTCAGGCCCAGCGTTTCCAGCTCGGCGGTGATGATGGAAAGGCTCGTCCGCTCGATGTCGGCGGGGAGATGATGCTGCGGTGTCATGTGCGGCTCCTTCCGTTCAGGCCCATTGCGGCGTAAAGGGCATCCAGATCCAGAGCGCTGCGTACCCCGTCGGCCAGCCGGTCGAACTGCTGCTGGCGGTATTGCTCCATCGGGATGAGCGCGGCACTTTCGGGGCGGATGCCCTTTCGTTTGCACAAAAATTCCACGAGTTTTTCGGTCAATTCGCCGGTGTCAAAGAGGCCGTGCAGATAGGTGCCGAAAACATCGCCCTGCACACAGCCTTCAGGGTGGCCATCGGCCTGGGTGCAGAAGGGGAGGCCCTGCACCTCGGTGCGGCCGGTGTGGATCTCATAGCCCGTCAACGCGGCCCCGGCAAACGGCCCGGCCGCGGCGGTGGCGCGGGTCTGGGTGCGGCGTTTTTGCGCAGTAAAGACGGTGCGGGTGGGCAGCAGACCCAGCCCGCGCAGGGTCTGCGGACGGCCGCTCTCGCTGCCCATGGGGTCGGCCAGCGTTTCGCCCAGCATCTGATACCCGCCGCAGACGCCGAAGACCGAGGTGCCCCGCGCAACCAGCTTGAGCAGGGCCGGTTCCAGACCGGACTGCCGCAGCCAGAGCAGGTCGTCGATGGTGTTCTTGGTGCCGGGCAGCAGGATCAGGTCGGGTGTGCCGAGGGTGCGCGCGTTTTGGACATACCGCACACCGAGCAGCGGGTGCTGCTCCAACGGCATGAAATCGGTGAAGTTCGAGATGTGGGGCAGCCGGACGATGGCGAGGTCCAGCGGCTTGACCGCTTTGTCGGCGTCCAGCCGTTCGGAGAGCGAATCCTCGTCCTCGATGTCCACCTTCAGATAGGGCACGACGCCCAGCACCGGCAGATGGGTCTTCTCTTCCAGCATGGCAAGGCCGGGGCGCAGGATCTCGACGTCGCCCCGGAATTTGTTGATGATGAGCCCCTTGATGCGGGCGCGTTCGTCCGGTTCCAGCAGCGCTACGGTGCCGTACAGCTGGGCAAAAACGCCGCCCCGGTCGATGTCGCCCGCCAGAAGCACCGGCGCGTCCACAAGCCGGGCGAGGCCCATGTTCACGATGTCGTCGGCCTTCAGGTTGATCTCGGCGGGGCTGCCGGCCCCCTCGATGACGATGATGTCCACATCCTCGGCCAGGCTGTTGTAGGCGGCGAGGATGTCCGGAATGAGCGATTTTTTCATCTTGAAGTAGGCGGCGGCGGGCATCTGGCCCCGCACCTCGCCGTTCACGATGACCTGACTGCCCACATCGCTGCTGGGCTTGAGGAGGATGGGGTTCATCCGGACATCCGGCTCGATGCCGGCTGCCTGGGCCTGCACCACCTGCGCCCGGCCCATTTCAAACCCATCGCGGGTGACGAAGCTGTTCAGCGCCATGTTCTGGCTCTTGAAGGGGGCCACGCGGTAGCCGTCCTGCGCAAAAATGCGGCAGAGCGCCGCGCACAGCAGGCTTTTGCCCGCGCCGCTCATCGTGCCCTGGACCATGATGCACCGGGCTTTGCTCATGAAAACACCTCCGAAAGGGCTTGGAGCAGCTGCTCGTTTTCCGCCGCCGTGCGCACGGCGGTGCGGTACCAGCTGCCGTCAAGGCCCGGATAATTTGCGCAGCTGCGCAGAACGACGCCCTTCTGCCGCAGGGTCTCGCCCAGCGTTTCGGGGCCCTGGAACAACAGATAATTGGCGCGCCCGTCCAGCACCCGCAGCCCCAGAGCCCGCAGGCCGGAGGCCAGCAGGGGCCGCTGCGCCGCGATGAGGGCGCGGACCTGCTCCACGTAGGCGGTCTCGTCCAGTGCGGCCAGCCCCGCCGCCTGCGCCAGGCTGGAAACAGCCCAGGGCTGGCCGGTGTGCTGCATGGCGTCCAGCAGGGCCGTGTCCGCGCTCAGAGCGTACCCCAGCCGGACGCCTGCCATACCATACAGTTTGGTGAAGGCTTTCAGGATCAGAAGATCGCCGCTGCCCAGCAGCGGCTTTGCGGTCAGCTGCGCATGGTCGGGCAGAAAATCGAGGAAACATTCGTCCAGCACGAGCAGCGCCCCGCAGGCGGTGCAGCGCTGCAGGATGCGGGCCACGAAGTCCGGCGGGGTGAGCTGGCCGGTGGGGTTATTGGGCTGGCAGAGGAAGACGAGGTCTACCCGGTCGTCGATGGCGGAGAGGAACGCCTCCGGCACCGCAAAATCGTCTGCCGCCTGCAGGATGAAGCGCTCCACCGTGCAGCCGACGGTTTCGAGTGCGGCGGCATATTCGGCGAACGTGGGGGCGGTGACCAGCGCCCGGCGGGGCTTTTTGGCCCACACCAGCCGGAAGATGAGGTCGGCCGCGCCGTTGCCGCAGAGGATGTGGTCTGCGGGCACGCCCTCGTGCAGGGCGAGCTTTGCCCGCAGTTCCCGGCAGAGTGGGTCCGGGTAACGGTCTGCGGTGGGGAGTGCCGCCGTGATGGCCTTTGCCACCCCCTCCGGCAGGCCCAGCGGGCTCACGTTGGCCGAAAAGTCCAGCGCATCCCGCCCGAACTGCGCCCGGTATCCGGCCCAGTCGCCGCCGTGTACCAATTGTTCCATGGGTCGTCTCCTTACATGAATCTACAGACCGCCAGCCGGATTGCCAGCCCGATGGCCAGTGCCAGCAGGCTTTCGGCATACATCATCCGGTTGGCGCGGCGGATGTCCTCCGGCTCAATGGGCCGCAGAGGGTCGCCGATGGTGGGTTTGTCATAATATTCGCCAAAGTAGCAGGCGGGCCCCGCCAGCTGGACGCCCAAAGCCCCGGCGCAGGCGCTTTCGGTCTGGGCGCTGTTGGGGCTGGCATGGTTCCGGCGGTCGCGCCGCCAGATCTTCCACGCGCCCGAAGCGCTGTTCCCGGTAAGCGCCGCCGCAGCGGCCCAGAGCAGCCCGGCGATCCGGCTGGGCAGATAGTTCGCCGCATCGTCCAGTTTGGCGGCGGCGCGGCCGAAATAAAGATATTTCTCGTTTTTGTAGCCGAGCATGCTGTCCATCGTGTTGATGGCCTTGTAGGTCAGGGCCAGCGGGGCACCGCCCAGCAGCATATAGAGCAGCGGCGCAATGACGCCGTCGCTGGCGTTTTCGGCCACGGTCTCCACGGCGGCTTTGGTCACGCCCTCCAGCGTCAAATTCTGGGTGTCCCGCCCCACGATGCGGCTCACGGCCCGGCGGGCGGCGGGCAGGTCCGGCTTGATGAGCTCCCGGTAGACGCGGGTGCTCTCCTGCGCCAGCCCCTTTGCGGCCAGCGCCTGCCCGCACCAGAACATCTGCACGGCCAGCCCCAGCCAGGGGCTGAGCGCTGCGGCCCCCAGGCAGACGAGGCTCGTCAGCAGGAAGGTGCCCACCGGCAGGCAGAACGCCAGAATGGCACCGCCCAGCAGTTCGCCCTGCGGCGTCCGGGGCAGGCGGGCCCGCAGCCGCCGTTCCAGCGCCGAAATGGCCCTGCCCATGTACACCACGGGGTGGGGGAGCCACGCGGGGTCGCCAAAGAGAAGATCCAGCACGAACCCGCCCAAAACGGCTGCTCCGATCATTCTGCCGCCTCCTTTGTGTATTGCACGGTGCGCACGAGGTGGAGCACCCGCTGTTCGGCCCAGTCGCAGGCATCCAGCAGATAGCCGCCCGCATTCGGGGCACACCAGTGGTAGTAATCTGCATGGGGCAGGGCATAGCGCTCCATGGCGGCCATCTGGGTGCCGCCGTGGGCCAGGATGACGAGGGACTCCTCGCCGTCGGCAAGGGCCCGGTCCACCAATGCGGAAAACGCCTTGCAGACCCGCTCGGAGAAGATCGCCTTCGTCTCACCGTCGGGGCAGGGGCTTTCGCAGTTGGCGTTCACCCAGGCGAGGTAATCCGGGTCGTGCTCCATCTCGATGAAATTCCGCCCCTCAAAGCTGCCAAAACACATCTCCTGCAAATCGCGTACCTCCACGAGGTCGGCGTCTGGGAAGAGCACCTCGGCAGTCTGGCGGGTGCGGCAGAGCGGGGTGATGTAGACCGTCCGGGGCCGGAGGTCGGCCTGGCGGAGCTGGGCCCGCCCTTCGGGCGAGAGCGGAATGTCCCGCTGGCCCTGATAGCGCTTTTCAGCATTGTAGGCGGTCAGGCCGTGGCGCAGAAGATAGATCAGCATGGGGGAAGTTCTCCTTTCAGGACGGTGGGCAGGCCGCAGAACATCTGGACCACGCAGTCGGCCCGCGCGGCCAGCAGGCAGGCCAGCCGCCCGGCGGCTTCCCGCGCGGCGCGTTCGGCTGCGTCCATGGGCACGACACCGCCGCCCACCTCGGTGGCGAGGACGAGGTCATACGCGGCGAGGCGGTCTGCAAGGCTTTCCAGATCCTCCGCCGCTGCGGCCAGCTCCTGCACATCGGTGATGCGGGTGCCGGGGAAGTTCTGCGCAAAGGTGCGTTTGCCGCTGTACAGCGGCCCGGTGATGAAGATCATAACAGCCCTCCCCATTGGCAGGCGGCCAGTGCCGCCAGCATCCAAAGCTCCGCTTTCTGCAAAAACCATCCGGCCAGATCGCCGGTGATGCCGCCGAATTGCCGATCCGAAACAACACGATAGCGCCAGAAAACAAGGAGCGCCGCAAGAACGAGCGCCCCGCCGCCCAGCAGCACCAGCGCAGCGCAGAGCAGGCCCGCCAGCACCAGCAGGACGCTGCAAACGGCCTTGCGGTCTGCTGCAGAAGCGAACGTGTGGGCAAGGCCGGTGTTCCTGGCCAGCGGGAAGGAGGCGATGGCAAGGCCCGAAAGCGCCCGCTCCAGCACCAGTGCCAGCGTCCAGCAGAGGCCGATGCGCGGCGTGAACTGCACGGCGGTGCACAGCGCGAAATAAGCCAGAAAATAACTGCACAGCCGGATGACGGCAAAGGCCCCGCAGTGGGGGTCTTTCAGAATCTCCAATTTCTTTTCCCTGCCGCCGTAGCTGGAAAGGGCGTCGCAGGTGTCGGCGTAGCCGTCCAGATGGATGCCGCCTGTGACCCAGACGGGGATGAGGCAGAACCCGCCCGCTCGGACGAGTACCGGGAGCGGCAGTGCCCCGCATAGGCACCACAGGGCTCCGCACACCGCGCCGATGAGCGGGAACGCGCACATCGCGTAGCGCATGTTCTTTTCGTTCCAGTCGAACTGCGGCACCGGGATGGCCGAAAACATGGCAAATGCCACGGCAATGGTCTGCAAAACGATCATGACGGGCCTCCTTTATGATAGACCGGGATGCCGCACACCACCCGCACCACCGCATCGGCGCGGGCCGCAAGGGCGTTGTTGACCTGCGCCAGAGCCTTCAGATACCGGTCGGTGTCGCCCGCGTAGTTTGCCCCGCCGCTGAACACCTCGTTCGAAACGACGACGAGGTGTTCACATTGCGCGGCCAATCGGTCCAGACCGTCCAGAATGGCCGAAGCGGCGGCTTCGCCCGCCCCGGCGGGGTCGTAAAGCTCGTTGGCAGTCAGGTTGCCGAGGTCTTCCAGCAGGGCGGTGCCCCGCGCGGGCAGGCGCACCGTGCCCAGATGCAGGGGGCACTCCAGCGTCTCGAACTGCTTTTCCTCCCGCATCCGGCGGTGCTTTTCCACCCGTGCGGCGCACTCGGCGTCCCATACCTGCATCGTGGCAAGGTAATAGCGCGGGAGCGCGGTCTGCAGCACAAGGCGTTCGGCGTACGCGCTTTTTCCGCTGGCTGCGCCGCCGACCACCAGCGTCAGCATTGGGGGGTATACGGCGGGATGCCGCCCTCCGTAAAGGAATAGCAGTGGTCGTAGACCGCCAGTGCCAGATCCCACAGCGGAAGCGCGGCCACAGCCCCGGTGCCCTCGCCGAGGTGGAGCCCCGCCGTCAGGAGTGGGGCCTTGCCCAGCGCTTCCAGCACCAGCCGGGCCGCAGGCTCGGTGGAACGGTGGCTAGCGAACACGGCCTTGGCGGCGGCGGGGCAGAGCCGCACCGCGCACAGGGCCGCCACCCCGCTGATGAAACCATCCATCAGGATGGGCAGGCCTTCCAGTGCGCCGCCAAGGAAGACCCCGCACAGCCCGGCGACGTCAAAGCCGCCCAGTTTGGACAGCACGTCCAGCGGGTCGGCGGCATCGGGCTGGTTGCGAGCGATGCCGCGCCGGATGGCGTCCAGCTTGCGGGCCAGCCCGGCGTCGGAAAGGCCCGCGCCCCGCCCGGTCATGACCTCAACGGGCTGGCCGAGCAAGACCGCCGCCACAGCGCTGGACGTGGTGGTGTTGCCGATGCCCATCTCGCCGGTGGCGAGCAGCTGGCACCCCTGTGCCTTCTGCGCCCGCACCAGTTCGATCCCCGCCGCGATGGCTTCCACAGCCTGGGCGCGGGTCATGGCGGGGCCTTGGGTGAAGTCTGCCGTTCCGGCGGCGATGCGGCGGGGGACGACGCCCGGCACCGGGGCACCTGCCATGCCCATATCCACCGGCACGACCTCGCAGCGGGCCGTTTTTGCCATCTGGCAGACGCTCGTCCGCCGCGCCGCTAAGTTTTCGGCCACGGCGCGGGTCACGCTCTGGTCGGTCTGGCTCACGCCCTGGGCTACGACGCCGTTGTCCGCGCAGAGCACGAGGACGGCCCGGCGGTCAAAGGCGAGCTGCGCCGTGCCGGTCAGGGCGGCGGCATCTTCCAGCAGGGTCTCCAGTGCGCCCAGCCCGCCCAGCGGCTTGGCCAGGCTGGCCCAGTGGGCATGTGCGGCCGCGCGGGCGGTCTCGCTGGGCGGGGTGATGGCGGTGAGAAGCTGTTTCAGTTCCGGTTCGGTCATGGGGGCTGCTCCTTCTGGTGATTGAGTACGGCGGCTTCCACGAACCGCCGGGGCAGGGGGGTGCCTGCCCAGTACAGATGCGGAAAACCCGCATAGAGATGTTCATTGGCAAAGCTGCAGGCCCAGCTGCGGCCATTGGCTTTTGCAGCGGTCAACGCTGTGCCGTTCGCGGTCGAGTCCCAGTGGTGGAACTCGTGGGCGGGGAAGGACTCTCCGGCGCGGAACAGCAGGCTGTCGGCGTGGGCGGTCAGCTCCACGTACCCGAACCGCACCAGCCGCCCGACCGGGAAGCCGCTGCCCGGCAGGACGCCCGCCATGGGCCAGACGGCACCGTCGGCGTCTTCGAGCGTCTGCCCCAGATAGAGGAAGCCGCCGCACTCGGCCACGGTGGGCAGACCGTGTTCCACGGCCTGCTGCACAGAAGCCCGCATCGAGCGGTTCTCGCTCAGCGGCCCTGCGTACAGTTCCGGGTAGCCGCCCGGCAGATACAGCCCGCCAAGCTCCGGCGGAAGGGCCGCATCGTGCAGGGGGCTGAATGGGACAAGCTCGGCCCCGGCGGCGGTCAGGGCCTCCAGCGTTTCGGCGTAGGCAAAGCAAAAGGCTTCGTCCTGCGCAACGGCGATGCGGGTGCGCGCCGGGGCGCGGGCGGCAGGCTGAGCCTGCGGTGCAGGCCGGTCGGTCAGGGCCTGGAACTGCACCCAGTCCAGCACCAGCGCATCCGCAAGAAGGGCGATCTTTTGCTGAAGCCCGGCGATCTCCCCGGCGGTCTTCAGCCCCAGATGGCGGCTCTCGATGGACGCCTCCGGCAGGCGGGGCAGATGCCCCAGCACCGGCAGGCCGGTCTCGCGTTCCAGCATCGGTTTGAGCATCTTGTACAAAGCAGAGGTGCAGTCATTGAGCAGAACGCCGACGATGCGGCTGGGGGTGCGGAACGTTTTCAGCCCATTGATCTGCGCGGCCAGGGTCAGACTGGCCCCTTTGGCCGGGACGACCAGCAGCACCGGCAGGCCCAGCGTGTCGGCCAGATGCCAGGCGCTGGCCGTGTCGGTCACGCCGCCCAGACCATCGTAAAAGCCCATGGCCCCCTCGCACACCGCCGCCCCGTGCCCGGCGGCACCCTGTGCATAAAGGGCGCGCACGGTATCCGGTGCGGAGAAAAAGAGGTCGAGGTTGTGGCTCTCGACCCCCAGCACGGCCCGGTGGAACATGGGGTCGATGTAGTCCGGCCCGCTCTTGAACGCGCAGGGATCGGCCCCGCGCCGCTTGAGCGCAGCCAGCAGCGCACAGGTCAGGGTGGTCTTGCCGCTGCCGGAACAGGGCGCTGCGACGAGAAATTGCATCATTTGCGTTCACCTGTGATGAGGAAGATGGGGTTGTTGGCCATCAGCAGATGCAGCCGGCCCGCCGGTTTTGTGCGGCTGACGGCGATCTGGGTGACTTCGGCGGTGAGCCCCCGCGCCGTCAGGGCCGCAACGGCGGCGCTCAGCGTTTCCAGCGCGATGGCGGAGATGCAGAGGCGGGCCTGCGGGTTTTTGGCCAGCACAGCGTCCACCACGGCCTCCATGCTGCCCTTGGTGCCGCCGAGGAAAACGGCGTCCGGGGCGGGCAGAGCTTCCAGCGCCTGGGGGGCTTTCCCCTCGATGAGGGTCAGATTCCAGGCTGCGAAGCGCTCCCGGTTCTTCCGGATCAGAGCGCAGGCCTCCGGGTCGCATTCCACGGCATAGACCCGCCCGCGCGGGGCGGCAAGGGCCAGTTCTACACTGACACTGCCGGTACCGGCCCCCACATCCCACAGCGTGTCCGTGGGGCGGACGGCCAGCTTTGCCAGCGCGGCAGCGCGGACTTCCTGTTTCGTCATGGGGACGTCTCCCCGGAGAAAGGCTTCGTCCGGGAACCCGGCACAGCGCCGGGGCGGCTGGGGCAGATGCTCGATGAGCAGAACGCTCAGGGATGCCGTGCTTTTTTGCGAAACTTCCTGCGCGGTGCCGAAGAAGATCTTCTCCTCCGGTGTGCCGAGCTGTTCGCCGACCAGCGCATGGGCCTGCCCCAGCCCGGCGGCGGTCAGGGTGCCGCAGAGGGTGGCAGGGGTCTCGGAGCCGCCGGTCAGGAAGAAGACCGGTCGGCCATCCGCCGTCAGGCACTCGGCCACCGGGTCGCAGGCACAGCCGTGGGCGGAGACGAGTTTCCAGTCCTGCCAGGGGCGGCCGACCGCCGCCGCGAGCAGCTGGACGCTGGAGATGCCGGGCAGGACGCGGCAGGAGATGCCGCAGGCCCGCAGCATGGGCAGCAGCCCGGAAGCTCCGGAATAAAACCCGGTGTCGCCGCTGTACAGCAGGGCCGCGTCCCCCTCCGGATGCTCTGCAAGGCAGGTCAGGATCTCCTCCGGCTTGTACAGCGCCTTCCGGTCTTCGGTGCAGCCGTCCGGCAGGTGCTCCAGCAGCCGCCGGGCGCCTAAAATGAGGTCGGCCTGTTGCAGGGCCGCAAGCCCTTCGGCGGTCAGGGAGCCGGACAGCCCGGCCCCCATTCCAATCAGTGTGACCATGCCAGCACCTCCTTGCAGCGGGTCAGGATCTGCTCTGCCGTTTCGCCCTGCTCTGCGGGGCGGCGGAGGACGATGAGCTGTGCGCCGGTGTCCTGCGCGGCCTGTGCCTTCTCGGCAAAGCCGCCCGCTGCACCGCCGTCCTTCGTGACGAGGAAGCGGATGTGGAACTGCTCCAGCAGGGCCCGATTCAGCGCATAGGAGAAGGGGCCCTGCATCGCGATGATGTTTTTGTGGGGGATGTGCGCGGCCTCGCAGGCTGCGATGCCCTCCGGGGTGGGCAGCACACGGGGGAACAGGCGGGCAGGCTCGATGCCGGAAAAGGCCGCGAGCTCCTTGGCCCCGGTGGCCAGCAGGAGATTGCCGCAGGTGTTTGCAAGAAACTCTGCCGCGTGTGCGGCCGACGGAAAGACCATGCTCCCCGCCGGAAGCGGGCTTTCGGCCCGGAGCAGGCGGTGGTATTCGATGCAGGCGGTTTTACACGCAGACCGGATGTTTTTGGTGGCGTCCACCGCATAGGGATGGGTGGCGTCCACGCAGAGGGCGGCCCCCTGCAGCAGGGTGGTCATTTCCTCCGGCGTCAGCCGCCCGCAGTGGACGGTGACACCCTGCAAACGGCCCTGCTCTTCGGCTCCCAGCGGGGTCGCTACGCTGACGAGGACTTCGGCCCCCTGCGCGGCCAGCTGGCGGGAGAACAGACGGCCCTCGGTGGTGCCGCTGAACACGACGATCTTCATGCGCGATACCCCCTCGGCGTGACCATCTTTCCGCTCAGCTGCCGGGTGGCGGTGTTGCCGATGAAGACGGTGGTGAACATATCCACCGGGGCGTTTTCCAGTTCCGCCAGGGTCAGGATGCGGTGGGCCTGCCCCTCCCGCCCAATGTTCCGCACCAGCCCGCAGACGGTCTGCGGCGGTTTGCCGTGGTCCAGCAGGATGCGGACGGCTCTGGCCAGATAGTCCGGCCTGCCCTTGGAGGAGGGGTTGTACAGTGCGACGCAGAAATCGCCCATCGCTGCTGCCGCCAGCCGCCGCTCGATGACGGCCCAGGGGGTCAGCCGGTCTGACAGGGAGATGACGCAGAAATCGTGGGCCAGCGGGGCACCCAGCACGGCCCCGCCGCTGAGAGCCGCTGTCAGGCCGGGCACCACCTCCACGGCGACCTCCGGGAACTGCCCGGCCAGCTCCAGCAGGGGGCTTGCCATGCCGTAGACCCCGGCGTCGCCGGAGCAGACCAGCGCGACGACTTTGCCGCGCCGGGCTGTTTCCAGCGCCCAGCGGCAGCGGTCGATCTCCTGGGTCATGCCGGTGGAGTAATATTCTTTTTCCGGGAAATAGGGGCGCACAAGGTCCAGATAGACCGTATAGCCGCACAGCACCTCGGCTTGCGTTAAGGCGCTCTGCGCCTGTGCGGTCAGAAACTGCGGGCCGCCGGGGCCAAGCCCGACCACAAAAACGGTGTTCGTCATGAAAGAACCCTCCAATCTGGGGCAAAGGGGGAAAGGGCCAGCGCAAAGGTCACGCCGCCGCCCGCCTGTTTGGGGATGCGGATGCTCCCGCCGGACGCCAAAACGGCTGCCCGCTCGCAGACATTGTCCACACCGGTGACGTTCCGGACAAAGGCAGAAGGGGTAAAGCTGCCGGGGGCGGTCTGCAGCGCTTCGGCAGAGAAGAACGAGAGGCCCCACCGGTGCGCCGCGCAGAACGCAAGAAGCCCGGCCTCGTTCTGTTTCAGGTCGATGCTGGCGGCGGCTGCGATGCACTGCGGGGCCAGTGTGTGGGCGGCACAGAAGGCGGAAAAGGCGGCTTCCAGCTGCTCTGCCGTCGTTCCGCGCCGGCACCCGATGCCCAGCACCCCGATGCGCGGGGTCAGATGCAGGGCATTCCCGGCAGGGGAGAGGGTCAGGACAAAGTCGGCAGCTTCCGGCGTTGGTGCTGCATTCACCCCGGCCGGGGCCGGGCCTGCGATGGGAAACTCCGACCAGAATAAGACCGGCTCCCCGGCCAGCAGTTTCCCGCTGACAGTCTTGATGCGTTCGGGTTCCAGCACCCGGCAGTTGTGATGCCTTGCCCACTCGTCCACGGCAAAGAGGCCGTGGGCATCGGTGGCCGTGGTGATGACCGGGACAGCCCCGCAGAGGGCGGCGATGGCCCGTGCCAGATCGTTGGCACCGCCCAGATGACCGGACAACAGCGGCACCGCAAAGTGTCCGCATTCGTCCACGACCACGACCGCCGGGTCGCTGGCCTTGCTGCGGCAAAGCGGCGCGATGGCCCGCACCGCAATGCCCACGGCCCCCACAAAGATCAGGGCCTCGTTTTGGGCAAACGCGGCGGCGGTCCACTCTGCCAGCGAAGGCCCGCCGTGCCCGCAGCGGGTCACAGGGCCGGGCAGCGCGCGCGCCAGTGTTTCTGCCAGCGCCAACCCGGTCTCGGTAAAGGCGGCATAGGCGCGGCTCATGCGTCGGCTCCTTTGCGGAATTCGGTCGTAAAGGCGGGGTCGTAGAGTCGGCTGCGCTCATACCGGGTGCCGAGGAAGTCGCCCACCACGATGAGCGCGGTCTTGGTGATGCCCGCTGCATGGACGCTTTCGGCCAGCGTTCCCACGCTGCACCGCACGATCTTCTCTTCCGGCCAGGTGGCTTTGTAGACCACAGCGGCAGGCGTTCCGGGGGTGTAGGCCCCTTGCAGCAGAGCCTCCTGCACCTTGTCAACGAGGCCGATGGAGAGGAAGATGACCATCGTAGCTCCGTGGGAAGCAAGGCGGGCCAGCGTTTCCCGTTCGGGCACCGGGGTGCGGCCCTCCATCCGGGTGATGATGACCGTCTGGCTGACGGTGGGCAGGGTGTATTCGGCGTTCAGCGCGGCCGCCGCGCCGCAGAAGCTGGAAACGCCGGGCGTGTCATCGTAGGCGATCCCGTCGGCGTCCAGCGCATCCATCTGCTCCCGGATGGCCCCGAACAGGCAGGGGTCGCCGGTGTGGAGCCGCACGGTGGTCTTGCCGGCGGCTTCCATCTGCCGCAGCACGCCGAGCACCTGCTCCAGCGTCATCTCGGCGCTGTTGTAGATGACGCAGCCCGGCTTTGCCAGCCCCAGCAGGGCCGGGTTGACAAGGCTGCCTGCATAAATGATGCAGTCGGCCCCCTGCAACAGGGCCGCGCCGCGCTGGGTGATGAGGTCCGGTGCGCCTGGCCCGGCACCAACAAAATGTACCATATTATCGCTCCTTCCAGTCGTTCAGGATCTGTGCCGCCGTTGCGGTCTGGCCCAGCGGGCCGTGCTGGTTCGAAAAGAGGATGGCACCCACCCGGAACGCCCCGGCGGCGCGGCGGTCCAGATGGAGCTGCACCGCCGCCAGCAGGCTTTCCAGCACCGGGGCGCGGAGGCCTGCTGCATCCAGAAGGTCGAGGCAGGCGTCGGTGGTGGCGGCTTCGAACAGGGCGCGGCAGGTCTCCCGGTTGGCCCCGCAGAGGGCGGCATGAGTGCAGAACAGCTCGGTGCGGCAGTCCGCCGTGTGGGAGTGGGTGTTCATGATGCCGCCCGCCAGCTTGCAGAGCTTGCCCACATGACCCACGAGCAGCACGTCCTCAAACCCGGCAGAAGCGGCCATATCCAGCGTGTCGCCGATGAAATTGGAGGTCTTGACGACCGGGATGGAAGCAAACTCCGGGTAGGCCGTGCCAAGGTAGTCCAGCCCATAGTTGCCGGGGGCCAGGATGAGCCGCCGTGGCGCGGCTTCGGTTTGGACGCGCAGCGCCGCCTGGTTCATTTCCAGCTGGATGGTGTCCAGAATGGCCTGCTGGCTCATGGGCTCCACGATGCCGCTGGTGCCGAGGATGGACAGCCCGCCCGCGACCCCGATGTGGGGGTTGAAGGTGCGCCGGGCCACCTCTTCGCCGCCCGGAATGGAGAGGGTCACGGCAAAGCCGCCGGTGTAGCATGCCGTTTCGGCCTCCTGCTGCAGGGCTTCGGCGATCATCCGGCGGGGGACGTGGTTGATGGCGGCTTCGCCTACGGGCTGGTCCAGCCCCGGCCGTGTCACCCGGCCTACGCCCGGCCCGCCCGCGATGCGGACTTCCGTGGTGCCGGGCAGCAGCTCCACCGTGGCGACGATGGGCAGGCCGGTGGTCACATCCACATCGTCGCCGCCGTCCTTTTCGATGGCGCATTCGGCCCCCGGCCCGGTGCGGCGGCAGAACAGCGGGGCCACCTCCACGACGATGCCCTTCGGTGTGCGCAGCGCCACCGTTTCCGGGGCCTTTCCGGTCAGCAGCAGCCGGGCCGCGCCCGCCGCGCCCAGCGCTGCACAGGTGCCGGTGGTGTAGCCGCAGCGCAGCAGTTTCTGCCCGCTGCGGACGTAGTGCTCGAATCTGGGCTTCGCAGGCTTCGGGGGGCCGAACAGCGTTTCATACTGCTCCCGGCTCAGGCGGTAGAGGGTCTGGATGTTCTCCGGCGCAAAAGCCTCCTGGGGCGTCAGAACGCCGGAGACGCCCTGCGGGGAGACGCAGACCACGGCGTCCGCGATCTTCTGCGCCATGTCCAGCTCGTGCAGGCTGACGAGGACGGCAAGGTGCTGCGTGTGGGCCAGTGTTTGCAGGATGCTCAGAAGCTCGATCTTGCCCTTGATGTCCAGAAAAGACGTGGGCTCGTCCAACAGGATGACCTCCGGCTGCTGGCAGATGGCGCGGGCCAGCAGGATGCGCTGGCGCTGGCCGTCGCTGATGCAGTTGAAGTCCCGCTCCGCGAGAGCGGAAGCTCCCACCAGAGCCAGCGCATCGCGCACGGCTTGCCGGTCTGCCTCGGAGAGGAGGCCCAGCCGCCCGGTGTAGGGGATGCGCCCGGCTGCGGCAAACTCGAAGCAGGTGGTCAGCTCGGTGCGGCGGGTGTGGGGGAGCATGAGGGCGAGCCGCTGTGCGCGGGCGCTGCCGGTGTAGGCGGTCAGATCCTGTCCGTCCAGCAGCACCGCGCCGCCCATGGGGGCCAGCTGGCCCGCCAGTGTTTTGAGCAGGGTGGATTTGCCCGCGCCGTTCGGCCCGATGAGGGTCAGGATCTGCCCCGGCCGGACGCCCAGCGCAATATGCTCGGCCAGCGGTGCTTTGCCGTAGCCGACGGCGAGGTCCTGTGCCTCGCAGGAAAATTCGTTCATCGTGCACCCTCCTGATTCCGGCGGATGAGCAGCCAGATGACCACCGGCGCGCCGAACACCGCCGTCACAGCGCTGATGGAAAGCTCGGTGGGGGCGAACAGGCTGCGGGCGATGAGGTCGCACAGCAGGCAGAACGCCGCCCCGCCCAGGCAGCAGCCCGGCAGGACGAACAGCGGCCGGGCGCTGCCCAGCAGCTGCTTGACGAGGTGCGGCACCGCGATGCCCACAAAGGAGATCGGCCCGGCAAAAGCCGTGACGCAGGCGGCCAGCAGGCTGGAGAGCAGCACCAGTGTGCGGGAGAACCGCTTGACGTTGACGCCGACGCTCTGGGCGTAGGCCTCGCCCATCTGGTAGGCGGACATGGGTTTCGACAGGCAGAACGCCGCCGCCAGCGCGGGCAGGACTACGAGCGCCGCCGCCCGGACATTGCCCCAGGTCATGCCGGAAAAGCTGCCCTGCGACCAGTTGTGGAGGTTGACGATGTTCGAGTCCTGCGCAAAGGCTACCACAAATTCGGTGATGGCCGAGCAAATGTAGCCGATCATGACGCCGCAGATGACCAGGATGCTCATCCGCTGCACCCGGCGGGAGACCGCCAGCACAAAGGCCATGGCCGCCATGGCCCCCGCGAACGCGGCCAGGATGAGGGTGAGGGAGCTTGTGAGCAGCCCCTGGTTCAGAAACACCACCATGACCAGCGCCACCGCCAGCTTGGCCCCGCTGGAAATGCCCATGACGAAGGGCCCGGCGATGGGATTGGCGAAAAAGGTCTGCAACAGATAGCCCGCCGCCGAGAGCGCTGCGCCCAGCAGCACGACCATCACGGCGCGGGGCAGGCGCAGCTGGGTGATGATGCGCACCGAGAGCGCGTCCTGCCCGCGGCCCAGCAGGGCCGAAAGCACGGCCTCCGGCGTCAGTGCCACGCTGCCCCAGAAGAGGTTGGCGGCAAAGAGCACCGCCAGCAGAACGGCCAGGATGCCATAGGAGAAGAGGAGGCGTTTTTTGGTAGTCATGCGGGTCCTTTCTGGGGAAGTTACATCACCGGTGTCAGGAATTGCAGGCCGTCGGGGGCGTCCTCGGTCAGAACGCGGTGCAGGTCAATCACAAAATCGGCCAGCTCCATGCTCTGCTGAAAAAAGCTCTGGGTGGTGCACCAGACGTTCCCGCTTTGCACGGCCCGGAAGTCGGCCAGCAGGGCACATTTTGCCACCAGCTCGTCGATGGTGGCGACCATGCCTTCAATGGTGCTGTTGTAGATGAGAACATCGGCGTCCTTTGCCCCGGCGTAGAAATCCTCCAGCGGGAGGTTCATGGTGGAAAGGTTATTGCCGCTGTCGGTCAGGTCGGAGAACACATAATCGGCCCCGGCCATCCCGATCATCTGGGCCACGTAGTCGCCGCCCTTGCGGACATTGGCGAGGTTGTTGGCCGTGATGGAGAAGAACGCACAGGTCTTGCCGGTGGGGGCCTGTTCCAGAAGCGGCTGGATGCGCTCCACCTGTTTCTGGAACACCTGCTCGGCGAGGGTCTCCCGGCCCAGCAGGATACCCCAGAACTTGATCCACTCCATCCGGGCCAGCGGACTGCTCTCGTAGCTGGAGCGCTCTACCACCACCGGGATGCCGAACCGTTCCAGCTGCTCCTTGACCTCCGGTGTGTGGAGGATCATCGTATTCTCGATGGCAAGGCCGCAGTTGGAAGCGAGGATCTGCTCATAGTCCGGGGCGCTGTACTTGCCCGCGTAGGCGATGCGCCCGGCCTCCATGGCGGCTCTGGCCTCGTCGAGATGCCAGCCGGCGGCCTGGGTGCCGGAGAGGGTGATGCAGTCCAGCGCGTCCAGATGGAGGAACAGGTCCATCACCGAGGTGGAGACGAGATAGATATTCTGCACCGGCTGGCGCAGGGCCGTGACCCCGGCGGGCAGGCCGTCCACCTCGGCGGCGTCTTCCGGCAGGACGAGGAACTGTTCCCCCGACCCGGTCAGGGTCAGCAGGGTAGAGCCGCCTTCGTAGCAGTCGGCGGTGAACTGCCGGGCGTAGTCCAGCGGATAGGCATGGTCGAACACCAGCGCTTCCGTGTTGGCCGGGGCCGTCTGCTTTGCCGCACAGCCCGCCAGCAAAAGCGCAGAGGCGGGGAGCGCTTTTAAGAATTGTTGTCTGGTCAGTTTCATGGTATCAGCCTTGCACCTTCGAAGGCACGCGGGCGGCAGCTGCCCCACAAAGGGGGGAGCCGTTACGCCAGCGTGAACGTCAGGGTGTATTCGATCTCGTGCGGGGTGCTCATGGCCACGGTGTCGGCCGTGACGGAGAGGGGCGTGCCCAGCGCGGCAACGGGGATCACAAAGGTGGAGTTGCCCTCGGTGTTGGTGGGCAGATACTTCTCGCCGTCCACGATCATGTAGTCGTAGTTGGGGCTGCTCCAGACGATGGAGGCGGTCATCTTGCCGTCGGCCACGGTCAGCGCGGCGGGGCTGTCCACCGTGGCGCGGCCGGAACCGCCCTCCAGCACGACATTCACATTGTATTCGCCGTCGGCGGGCGTCTCAGCAGCCGCTTCCGCCTTGGGTTCCGCGTTGCGGATGCTGACGGTGTGGTCGTACCACTTGCCCTTGGTGCCCAGAAGAGCCAGCTGGAAGTCCTCGTCTACGGCGGCGACGGGGATGTCGTAGCCGTAGACCTCTTCGGAGGTGCCGTCGGAGTAGGTGACGGTGTCGGTGGTGGGCAGCAGCCAGTCGGCTTTGTTGGCGTCGGCGTCTGCGGCCATGCCGACATACAGGTTGACGATCTTCTTGGAAGCGAGGCTGACGTGGAAGGTCATCGTGCCGTTTTCGACCGTCAGAGTGCCCTTGCCATCGCAGGCTTCGTTCGCGTGGAACATGCCGCTGTCGGTGTCAAATTCGGCGGTATAGACGCCGTCCGGCAGAGCGGCGGCAGCGGTCTCGGATGCAGCAGCAGAGGAGGCCACGGACGAAGCGGCCTCCGAGCCTGCGGCAGAGCCTGCAGTGGAAGAGGCCGCCCCGCAGCCGGTCAGGGCAGCAGCCAGCAGCAGGGAAGCGACGGACAGGGAAAGAAACTGTTTGCAGTGCATAGATCAAAATACCTCGCGATCAGATTTGAGCGGGCAGAGAACTGCCCATGGGGGGAGGGTGCCTCCTCACGCGGGGGCATCCTCCATAAAAAATGCCCGAAAAGATCACTCCCTTCGGGCATTGGGATACACGATATCAGCCGTTCAGAGACTCGATCGCAGCCTTGGTGTGTGCGATGTAGAGCTGCTGGATGTCGGAGATCTCGCCCAGACCGGAGATCTGGGTGTCCACTTCCTCGAATGCACCGGAAGCCTTGAACTCGCTCAGCCAGGAGTCATCGTCCGCACCGGCCATGTCGTTGTTGGCATGGTCACCGGCAACGACCATCAGCGGGCGCAGAACGACCTTGGTGTAACCGGCAGCCTTGACGGCCTCGATGACGTTCTCGCAGGCGGTCTCCTCCGGCTCGCCCTCGACGGTGCCGATGAAGACATTGTCATAGCCGAGGGTCTGCATGGTGGTCTGCATCTGGCTGTAGCTGATCTTTGCGGTGTGCGAGGTGCCGTGGCCCATGAAGACGAATGCGGTCTTCTCGGCAGCGGCGGCATCCAGGCTGTCGAAACCGGCATCCTTCACGGCAGCGGCGGTGATGGCTTTGGCGACGGCTTCCTTGTCGGAGTTGATGACGGCGGCGTCTGCGCCGACCTCACCCAGCAGGGGCTCGGCCACCGCGACGGACTCGAACTTGTCGCGGTAGCTGTCGATCATCTCCATCATCTCGTCGTACTCGGCACCGTGCATCAGGTGGGTGGGCTGGACGACCAGATTCTTCACGCCGTTGGCCACAGCGCGGTCCATGGCCTGCTGCATGTTGTCGATCTTCTCACCGTCGCGGGCCTGGACGTGGTTGATGATGATCTGAGCGGTGAAGGCGCGGCGGACAGACCAGTCCGGATAAGCTGCCTGCAGAGCATCCTCGATGCCCTTGATGTCGGCGGCGCGGCTAGCGTTGAAGGAGGTGCCGAAGCTGACGACCAGCAGCTCGTTCTCGCCGATGTCGTCCGCGTTGCGGGGGTCATCCTGGGAGGCATCGCCGGTGTCGCGGCCAAAGTAGTCGGGGTCGGCCTCTTCGCCTTCCACCAGCTCCTTCTGGGCGTCGGTCAGGGCGTCCCAGGCGGCCTTGGCGGCAGCGCACTGGGCATCCGTGTCATCGGTGCGCTCCTGCACGTAAATGGCGTCGATCAGGTCTGCGACATTCTGTGCGGCCAATTCATCGGCCTCCTCGCTCGAAACTTCGCTGCTGGCAGCGGCAGAGCCTGCCGTGCTGGAGGCAGCGGTGGAACTTGCGGCCCCGCCGCAGCCGGTCAGAACACCGGCGCAGAGTGCCAGGGCGGTCAGGGCGGCCGCCGTCTTGTGGAGAGTGCGTTTTCTCATGTGTGAGCTTCCTTTCCTGTCTGAAACATTGCGGCGCTGAACAGAAAGGCACAGGAAAGAGGACCCGAACAACGAAAAAAGGGCCTTTTTGCTTGCGGGACGGCAAAACAAAAAGACCCTTTACGGTGGTTCGGGCTTTTTGGTACAACCAATTCCTCGTGATCTGGGGCAGATGCCCCCGTACCAACAGCGGGCAGGTTTCCTGACTGAAAGTTCAACGCCTGCTGCCGCCTTCCCAGACCGGACGGTTCAGTGGCCGGTGCCCAAGGCACCCGGACAGTAGACTCCCTTATCACAGTGACGAGATCGTGCGGGATCTGCACCCGCTTCCCTTTTAACGTTCCTGCCGCTGCCCGGAGGCATAGGCGGAACGCACCTGCTGTTTTCTATTCAGTTCGAGGAAAAGTATAGCACACACCGGGGGAAAAGGCAAGAAAAAAGAAACCCGGCAAACAGGGCCGGGCCGACAAAAACGCCCCCGGAGCGCGGCGGGCGCATTCCGGGGGCTGGGGGTCATGATTGGTTCCCGTTGGTTTGCAGGCGTCGGCAGGCGTCCTCTTTCACAAGCTCGATGACCACCGCCGTCAGCGGGATGAAGAAGATGATGCCGAGGATGCCGAAGAGGTTGCCGCCGATCATGGCGGCGATCAGGGTGTAGAGCGGCGAAAGCCCGACGGACTTGCCCACGACACGGGGGTAGATGAACTGGTTCTCGATGAACTGCACCGCGAGGTAAACGATGAGGCAGCGTACCGCCAGCATCGGGTCCACCAGCAGCACAAGGACCACGCTGACCACGCAGGAGATGAGGGCACCCACATAGGGGATGATGGCACAGATGGCGGTCAGCATCCCCACCAGACTGCCGTAGGGGAGCTGGAAAACGGAGAACGCAAAGGCCATGAGAACGCCGAGGATCACCGCCTCGCTGCACTGGCCGGTCAGGAAATTGGCGAAGGACTGCCGGAACAGCCGGCAGAACCGGAGCAGCCCGGCGGCGTGGCGGGGCTTCAGATACGCGCACACCAGCGTATGGGCCTGTCGGCCAAGGCTCTCCGTCCCAAGCGACAGATAGACGGAGATGATGAGGGCGAAGGAGGCCGTCACGACGACGTTCACCGTGGCGGATACAGCACCTACCGCATTGACCAGCACCTTGTCGATGCTGTCGGCGGCTTTGTGGAGCAGCTGCTCCCAGTTGATGCCCTCCAGCCAGTGCATCAGCCAGCCCATGTCGGCGTCCTGTGCGCTGAGGTAGGCGGTCCAGCGGGGGATATTCGACTCGATCTGCAGATAGAGGCTGTGGAACGATTTGACCAGTTCCGGCACCAGCAGGGTCAGCGCAAGCACCAGCACCAGCACGATGCCGACCAGCGTGATGAAAAAGCTGAGGAGACGAAGGGTCTTGTCCGGCGGCTGCTTTTTGGCCTTGCGGAACAGCTGCTTCAGCCGCTTTTCCAGCCCGGTCATGGGCACGTTGATGAAAAGTGCCAGGATGCCGCCCGCCAGTATGGGCAGCGCCAGATCCACAAGACGTGCCGCAAAGGCGAGCACATCCGAAAACCGCAGCAGTGCAACAAAAAGTGTTACCCCCACAACGGTGACGAGCAGAGAGCGTTTGGTGTTCGAATCCATGATGAAGTTCCTTTCCCGGCGTGTACGGCCGCAGGCTGGAAAGAGACCGCCGCAGAGCCTTTGTTGTATTGTACCAGATGCGCAGGGCTTGTCAAGACGGCGGGAACGGGGAGTGCGCATCTTATAAGATCTTGCGCAGCTCCTGCACCAGGTCGCCGACGATGATCGGCTTGGACAAAAAGCCGTTCATGCCGCTTGCCAGTGCATTGCGGCGGTCTTCGTCAAAGGCGTTGGCCGTCATGGCGAGGATGGGGATCCCGGCCAGCGCCGGGTCCTCCAAAGCGCGGATCTGCCGGGTGGCGGTGTAGCCGTCCATGACCGGCATCTGCACATCCATCAGCACCAGATCGTAGCGGCCCGGTGCGCTGGTGCGGACTTTTTCCACCGCCACCGCGCCGTTTTCGGCCGTATCGACCTGGAAGCCGTACTCGCTCAGAATTTCCAGCGCGATCTCGCGGTTCAGCTCGTTGTCCTCCACCAGCAGGATGGTGCGGCCCTTGAAGTCTTCCTGTTTTTCGGGCAGAAGCTCCGGCGCGGCATCCGTCCGTTTCTGGCCGAGGGCGCTCATCAGGGTCTCGCGCAGGTCGGAGAGGAACATGGGCTTGGAGCAGAACGCCGTCACACCGGCGGCCTTTGCCTCCACCTCGATGTCAGACCAGTCGTAGGCGGTCAGGATGATGATGGGGGTGTCGTCGTTCAGGCTGCGGATCTGGCGGGTGACTTCGATGCCGTTCATATCCGGCAGACGCCAGTCGATGATATAGGCATGGTAGGCATCGCTCATCTCAATGGACTGCCGTGCGCGCAGCACGGCCTCCTTGCCGGAGAGGGTCCACTCCGAGCGCATCCCCACCTTGACCAGCATCTTGGTCACGCTGTCGCAGGTGTTGAAATCGTCGTCCACCACCAGCGCCTTCAGGCCTTCCAGCTCGGTGATCTTTTCCACCGGGCGGTGTTCCGCCTGTGCGCGCAGCGGCACACGGATGATGAACTCGGTGCCCTTGCCCTGCTCTGTCTGCACCTCGATGGTGCCGCCCATCATATCCACGATGTTTTTGGTGATGGCCATGCCAAGGCCGGTGCCCTGGATCTTGCTGACCGTGGAGGTGCGCTCCCGCTCAAAGGGTTCAAAGATCCTTTGAGCAAACTCCTGGCTCATGCCGATGCCGTTGTCCTTGACGCGGAACTCATACTGCCCGCAGCCGTGCATCGGGCCTGCAAGCTGCCGCACTCGCACCGAGACCATGCCGCCCGCCGGGGTGAACTTGATGGCGTTGGACAGCAGGTTCAGCAGCACCTGATTCAGCCGGGTCTTGTCGCAGTAGACGTCCTCGTCGGTCACATCCATGGCGTCCATATACAGATCCAGCTGCCTTGCGTGGATCTGCCCGCTGACGATGGTCTTCAGGTCGTGCAGCACATCCGAGAGGTTGACCTCGGTCTCTTCCAGATGGATCTTTCCGCTTTCGATGCGGCTCATGTCCAGCACATCGTTGATGAGGGAGAGCAGGTGGTTGCTGGAAGCGAGGGTCTTGGTGAGGTAATCCTTCACCCGTTCCTTGTCGTCGATGTTGCTGACCGCCAGTGTGGTGAAGCCGATGATGGCATTCATGGGGGTGCGGATATCATGGGACATATTGGAAAGGAAGGTGCTCTTGGCACGGTTGGCGGTCTCGGCGGCCGCAACGGCCTCGGAGAGGGCCTGGTTCGCCTGTTTGTCGGCGGTGCGGTCCGACAGCACCAGGATGTATTTCGTCCGGCCCTCTACCTCGCTGCCCATGGCGATGTTATGGAACCAGCGGCGCTCCTTGGTCTTCAGATGTTCGTACTCGAAGTCCCATTCGCGCTGTTCCCCGCTGCGAAGCCCTTCCAGAAAGTTTTTGCCGTGCGACGGGGAGCCTTTCGGGTACAGCTCTGCCAGAACATGGACATCCTGGCGGACTTCTTTCCACGGGATGCCCAGCAGGCGCTCGATGTTCGGGCTGACGTAATCCACCTTGGAGGTCTCTGCGTCCAGCATCAGGAACACGTCGTCCACGTTCAGCGAGAGCTTCTGGAACAGCTCGTCACGGTACAGGATCTCGGTATTTTTCTGGTGCAGGGTGGTGCGGTTCCGGCGCAGGATGAGCAGGATGATGGCGGCGGCAAGACCGGCGGCGATGCCCGTTACGATCTGCACCGTGTGGAACCACAGCTGGTCCAGACTGGCATTGACGATGTTGACCGGCACAAGCCCCAGCATCGTCCAGCTCTGCACCGCTGTGCCCTCGTAGATCAGATAATAACGGGTGTCGCCCAGCGTTACCTTCCGGTTTCCGCTGCGGCCCTGCGCAAAATCATCCGAAAGCGTAAGGATCTCCTCCTCGGAAAGGTCGGAATAGTCGCGCAGCATCGCAATGAAGTTGTAGATCGTTTTCTCGCGGTTTACGGAATTGTCGATGACGACCCGTCCATCCGAGTAGATCACATAGTTGCTGGCGTTGCCCTGAAACGCAGAGTTGTCCAGCAGCTTCAGCACCGCATCATTATAATAAGAGATGGCAACGGCATCGTAGGCAAAGCCCCGGTAGCTGCCCTGTGTTTCGGGGCAGATGAACACAAGCATCTGTGCCTTGCCGGGCAGTGCTGTGTTCATCACGACATCCTCGCCATCGGCGAGCTTTTCGTCCAGATTGGTCTGCAAGCCAAGGTAGCCTGTTTCTCCATTCACGGTCATGTAGTTGCCGTCATAGGAAAGGAAGTAGAAGCCGACAAATCCGATGTCCTGCTGCGCTTTCTCGATATACGCCTGAATGGCGTCCGCGTCCGAGGTGCTTTCCAGAAAGCAGTTGTACAGGTGCAGATAGCTCACGTTCTTGCGCACCATCTCTTTCAGCATATTGTTGGATTTGTGCAGCACTTCTTCCAGATGCGAGGTGCTTTCCTGATAGATGGTCTGCGACACGAACGACATATACTGAATGCTGAACCTGGCTGCCAGCAGGACCAGAAGAAGGATGGCGGCAGCAGAGAGCAATTTTTGCCGGAAATGGCCGTTTCGGTTGGGTTCGTGCTTTTCGTCTGGCATTCTGTTCACCTCAGTGTCATGTAGTGTTCCGGCTCTGCAAGCACCACGCCGCCGCCGGAGAGAGCCTCGCGCCATGTATATTTGACCCATGTATCTTCGCCCGCAGACCTGCCGCATTCGTCCGCAAGCAGCGCTGCCATCTGGCTGGCCGTGGCCAGGCAGGTCACGGTCACGGTGTCGTCATCCCGGAGAGGCTGGCCGTTCCGGGTGATGCCGGTCAGGGTATAGCTGCCGTCTGCCTCTTTGACCTCCACGGCAATGCCGCTGGCCACCGGCAGGGAACCACGGTTGAAGGGCACAAAGCCGCCCTCGCAGCCTTCCACAAAGGCACGGACGGTCTCCTTCAGTTCCGCGCCGGTCATGGTGCGCTGGCGGGACATCAGACCGTTGGGCATGATCATGGAAGCAGCCATCTTTTCGGTATAGTCAGCCTGCAGCACGCTGCCGGTAAAGCTGTTTGCGGCGGCGAGCAGCACATCGGTGCCGTAAAGGCCGCGCAGGGTGTTCGCCATGACGGAGAAGGAGGCAGTGCCGCCGTCTTTGTGGAACACGTTGGAATAGCGTTTCTCAGAGGTCAGCACGACCTCGTCCGCAGCAGGCTCCTCGTCCGCAAGAAGCTGGGCATTGAACGCCTGATAGGCCTGTTTTGCCGTATACTCGCCCGCGATCATTTTAGAGACCACATCCTGGGAGATGGCAAAGAAATCGTTGGAGGCGATGCGGATGTACAGGTGGTTCTCTTCCACCGCAGAGCGGGCGTCCTTCATGGCATCGGTCAGGCGCAGGGGGACGTCCTGGCTGTAGCTCAGAACGTCCTGCCCTTCCGAGACGATCCGGTTCTGTGCCTCCTCGGAGAGCATGACGTCCAGCACCTTCATGGCTTTTTCGCGGCGGGCCGTGTTCTGCTCCAGGTCGCGGTTCAGCGCCACCTGGAAATAGGGAGTGGTCATGATCCACTGTTCGCCGTTCTGGCTGAAGAAGGGCAGGAAGGTGGTGTCGATGCCCTCATCCTGGAACATCTTCACGCCGGCAGAGCTGCCAAAGTACATGGCAATCTCCCCGTTCCGGAACAGGTCCATCACGTCATCGTAAGTCTGCGCAAGGTCGTCTGCCGTAAGGTGGGTATCCTGAATGAACTGTGCCATCCGCTCGAAGGCACCCGGCCAGACGGTATCGTCCAGCCCGACCCGCGTGGTGTTGGCGGGGTCGCTGTATGCGGTGCGCCACTTGCGCCCGTCCACCGTGGACAGCTCGGCAGCAGAAAGCCCCTGCAGCGTTTCCATGCAGATGTAATCGTAGGCGTAATCGGCGGTAAAGCCGCGGATGCCCACCTTCTCAAATGCCTGACAGGCCGAAACGAAGCTCGCGTAATCGGTCGGCAGCGGGATGTCGTACTGCGCAAACAGACTGCGGTTGACCACGAAGCCGTGGGCGTCGGCGCACACCGGCAGCCAGTTCACGCTGCCGTCTTCATTTTTGAAGCTGTTGAGGTAGGTGTTGTAGACGGCACCCGCCTCGTTGGTGGTGGAAAGATCCATCAGGCTGTCCTTCAGGGGCGCTGCATCGTGCAGTGAGAAGCGGCAGCAGGTGATGATATCCGGCAGACCGCCGTTCTGCTGCAAAAATTTGTAAAAATCCAGATCGTTGTTGCCGACGATGAACTCAATGTTCACGTCCGGCAGCTGAGCCTGGATGTAGGAGGCGTAGGTGTCGTACAGGTTGGTGGTCCACAGATACACCTGAATGGTCTCGGCGTCTTCCTGTGCTTCCACCGGCTCGGTGTCCGCTGCGCCGCAGCCGGTCAGCAGACAGACCGCCATCACCAGGGCGGTCAGCAGGGCAAACAGGCTGCGCAGTGTGTTCTTCTTCATTTTTGATGTTCCTCTTCCTCACGGCCCGCTGCCAGCCGCCGCAGTGCAGCGGGCTGACCCGGACCTCTTGTATGATGATACAGCCCACCCCACGGGAATGATGCCGCCCCCTGCGTGCGGCTTGCCCGGCACTCTGGCAAAAAGCCGTTCGAGAGCCGGAAAAAAGGCGCAGCACGATCGAGATATAAGACCATTCTACCACCCCGACAACGGCATTGCAAGGAATCTGAACGTGTTTTTAGGAAAAAGCAATGAAAAATGGAGCCCTTTGCGGAAATTGTCGGACCGTTGTTGCAATCTGCCCGAAAAATGGGGGGAGCGCGGGGCACCGGAGAATTGTTTACCTTATTGAAAAAATGGCTTGAACGGGTGACTGGACAGCGGTATACTATAATCGTTATTGTATGCCCTCTGGCGAGGCCGGAACGCACGGCAGATTCGAACATGTGCGAGGATGAAAATGAAGTTCAACGATCGACTTACGGATGAGATCTATACATCCGATACGGAAAAATTGGGAGAGAACGTGCTTCAGGCGATGCAGAACACGATCCATCAGAATGGCGGCATCGGGACCATGACCGGGTACTATGATGCGGGCCTGCCGATCCTGTCGGTCAGCGAACTGCTGCTGCATAACCTGAACCACAGCTATGCGTCCCTGATGGAGCAGACGAAGGGTTCGCTGAAGAACCTGTTTTATGGGGAAAACGTCAGCTTCCTCGAACCGGAGCGCTTTCGTCAGATCCGGGGCGCAGGGGAGGGCCAGATCCTCACAGCCGATGGAACACCGGTCTACGTGCATCTTTATAAGGAAGATGCCGTGGACGCGGACGGCAGGCCGCTCTGGGTGCTGTCGGTGCAGGTGAATTGGGCGTATGAAGACCTTGCGCTGGTCAATGAGTCCATCCACTCGGCACCGTGGAACTTTGAATGCGATGAAAAGGGCAGGATCGTCCGTGCGAACTGGAGCCATGCGTTCCGGCAGATCCTGGGGTATCATGACGCTCTGGATTTCCCGAACCAGCTGGATGCGTGGTCGGAGCTTCTGCACCCGGAGGACAAAGACCGGGTGATGACGCTGCTTTTTGAAACGGCGGCCGACAAGACCAACACCACAAAGTTCAGCGTGGAGTACCGGCTGAGGCTGAAAAACGGCCAATACCAGTGGTTCCGGGTCTCGGCGGAAGTGATCCGCCGTCTGGATGGCACGGCCAGCCGCATCGCCGGCATCATCTGGAACATTGAGGAAGAAAAGCAAAGCCGGATGCAGGCGCAGCGGGCGGAAGCGTTCCACCGCGCCTTCACCAGCGCGAACCTCTGCGAATATTATGTGGATCTGGAACAGAACACCTTCGATACCTTCAAGGTGGAGGACTCCCTGATGACGGCCTTTGAGCAGAGCCAGACATGGGACGAGCTGGTCAAATTCTTTGTGGACAACTATGTGGTCGAACAGGACAAACAGGAGGTCACGGAGTTCTACGACCGCGCCTACATCACCGAAAAATTGAAGGGGCTTGAGACCGAGCTGTGCCAGGAATGCCGCATCTTCCTGAACGGCGAGAAGCGGTGGGTCCGCAACGTGGTCATGCGCGGCGAGATCGGGGACTCGAACTATGCGATGATCTTTTTGCGGGACATCACAGAGAGCAAAGCCGAGACAGCGCGGCGGATGCAGATGGCCTCGGCCAACGCATCCATGGAGCTGCTGATCCAGAGCATGGTGCGCCTGCTGGACCGCTTCGTCGTCTGCGATCTGGAAAATGACCGCTATCAGTTCTATAACCTGCAGGGTGAAAGGATCTATGCGCCGACCGGGACCTACCATGGTTTTGTGGAGCAGGTCGTTGCAAAGTATAAAACACTGGAATCGTTGGACGCATTGGATGCGCTCATCTCGCCGGAAAATATCCGCAGGAATCTGCAGGGCGAGAACGACATCTACAAATTTGAATACTGCGCACTGGACGAAAACACGTATAAGATCGCGTCTTTCATCCCGCTGGAGTGGGACGGCACGAAGCTGGTCAAAGTTCTGCTGGCGTCGATGGATGTGTCGCAGGAGAAAAAGGCCGAGATCGAATCCCACAAGGCGCTGAAGGAAGCGTACCGCGCGGCCGAGAACGCAAGCCGCGCCAAGACGGATTTCCTCTCCAATATGTCCCACGACATCCGGACGCCGATGAACGCCATCGTGGGCCTGACGGCCATTGCGGGGGCCAACATCGAAAATCAGGACAAAGTCGTCGAATGCCTTGGCAAGATCACCAAGTCGAGCCGCCATCTGCTGGGCCTGATCAACGAAGTGCTGGACATGGCCCGGATCGAGAGCGGGCGGATGAGCCTTGCCGAGGAGGATTTCAGCCTGCCGGAACTGGTCGATAACCTGCTCACCCTCACAAATCCGGCGATCGACGAGCACCACCATCAGCTCGAAGTCCACGTGGAGCACATCGAGCACGAGGCCGTCTGCGGCGACAGCCTGCGCATCCAGCAGGTCTTTGTGAACCTGATGAGCAACGCCATCAAGTACACCCCGGATGGAGGAAACATCACCTTCACGATCAAGGAAAAACCGAATGGTTTCTCGGAGCTGGGCTGCTACGAGTTCTCCATCGCGGACAACGGCATCGGCATGACGCCGGAATTTCAGAAGATCATGTTCGAGCCGTTCAGCCGGGCGGACGATCACCGGACGACCAAGGTGCAGGGCACCGGTCTGGGCATGGCCATCACCCGGAACATCGTCAACCTGATGAATGGCGACATTCAGGTCGAAAGCACCCCCAACAAGGGCACGAAGATCACGGTCACGGTCTATCTGAAATTGCAGAAAGACGAGAAAGAGCAGGAAAAAGAGCTGCTCGATCTGCCGGTTCTGGTCGTGGACGACGACAAGACCAGCTGCGAAAGCACCGTCGAGACCCTGCGGGAGATCGGCATCGCAGGCGAATGGGTCTTGACCGGTAAGGAAGCTGTGGAGCGCTGCTATGCGCGTCATGAGACCAACAGTGACTATTTTGCGGTGATCCTGGACTGGAAGATGCCGGAGATGGACGGCATCGAAACGGCCAGAAGGATTCGGGAATGCGTCGGGCAAGACGTCACGATCATCATCCTGACCTCCTTCGAGTTCAGCGAGATCGAGGAAGAAGCCAGAGCGGCGGGCGTGGATGCGTTTATGGCAAAACCGCTGTTCCGCTCCCGCCTGACGGCGACCCTGCGGCAGTTCACCTCCGGCAAGAAAGAGAAAAACGCCCGGAATTATCTGGAAGACTTTGCAAAAACGGACTACACGGGCAAGCGGCTCCTGCTGGTGGAAGACAACGACCTGAACCGCGAGATCGCGACCGAGATCCTGGGCATGACAGGCGTGACGGTCGAAACGGCCGAAAACGGAAAGATCGCCGTCGAAAAGGTCGCGGCGGCCCCGGAAAACTGGTACAGACTCGTCCTGATGGACATCCAGATGCCGGTCATGAACGGCTACGAAGCAACGGCGGCGATCCGTTCCCTTCCCGGCAGCCGGGGCAAAGTGCCCATCATCGCCATGACGGCGAACGCCTTCGCCGAGGACGTGCAGCTGGCCAAGAACACCGGCATGAACGAACATATCGCCAAACCGCTGGACCTGAATAAGCTGAACGACGTGCTGAAACAGTGGCTGTAAGAGCCGCCGAAAAAGAACAATGGAAAAGGGCTGAACCGAACGACGCCATCTACCGCACCACCGAGGACATGCTGAAACAGTTCAGCAATCTGCCCAAAGAAAAGGCGTATCCACCCCACGCGGCACCTACCCGCCCAGCACCCCGGCGGTATGGTCGTCGTGCCCTCGGCGACCTGCCGGAGAGCAGCCAGGTGAGTTTCTTCTAAAAATGCTTGACACTATATGTGACACCATATATAATGGGAACAGGGGGATTCGGAATGTCAAAATGGGATAAGCTGCTTGCGCGCATCTGTGCCTTATCGAAGGACCTGCGGTTCGACGAACTGCGAAAAGTGCTGGAAAGCTATGGCTACGAGATGACAGCCCCCAGAAGCGGGAGCAGCCACTACACCTTCCGGAAAGCAGGCTGTATGCCCATTACGATCCCAAAACATGAACCCATCAAGAAAGTTTACGTGGAAATGGTACGGCAGATCGTGGAGAGTGAGGCGAAGAACGATGAAGACGCTGAATGAGTATTTGAAGATGCCTTACCGGATGGAGTTGGTGGAGGACCCGGATGAGGGGGGATTTGTTGTCTCTTATCCGGACTTGCCGGGCTGCATTACCTGCGGCGAAACGGTCGAACGCGCGATCGCGAATGCACAGGACGCAAAAAAAACATGGCTGGAAGCAGCGCTGGAAGAGGGAATCGAGATCCATGAGCCGGATAGCCTGGAGGAATATTCCGGGCAGTTCAAACTGCGGCTTCCGCGCAGTCTGCATCGCTCGCTTGCCGAGCATTCGCAGCGGGAGGGAATCAGTATGAATCAATACTGCGTTTACCTCCTTGCGAAAAATGATGCGATGTACGTGAAATAGAGGTTCCAAGAACCGCAAAGCCCCCTGCATCCGGGATGGATGCAGGGGGCTTGTTCTGTGTCTTACAAGTGCAGGAGTGAAAATTACTCCACGCTGATCATATAATAGTAAACGGGCTGACCGCCGCGGATGTGGCTGACCTCAACGTGGTTGGGGCACTTTGCCTTGACGATCTCGGTGACCTTTTCGGCATCTTCATCGGAGACATCGCAGCCGGAGATGATGGTGACGAAGCTGGAGTCTTTCTTGCACATGCTGCGGGCCAGGCGGTAGGTGGCCTTGGTCAGGTCATTGGAGGTGGCCACGATCTTGCCGTTCTCCAGAGCCATGATCTCGCCCTTCCGGATGCGCTTGCCGTCGAACTCGCTGTCGCGGGCGGCGTAGGTGATGAGGCCGGTGGAGACCTTGTCGGCCGCAGCCATCATGTTGATGGTGTTGGTCTCGACGTTGGCAGAGGGGTCAAAGTTCAGCAGTGCCGTGATGCCCATGGGCACGGTGCGGGTGGGCAGAACGACGACCTGACGGTCGGCCAGCTTCTGGGCCTGCTCGGCAGCCATGATGATGTTCTTGTTGTTGGGCAGAACGAAGACGGTCTTGGCCGGGACGCTCTGGATGGCGGCGAGGATGTCCTCGGTGGCGGGGTTCATGGTCTGACCGCCGGAGACGACAGCGTCGGCAGCCAGGTCGGTGAAGACGGCCTTCAGGCCCTCGCCCGCAGCAACTGCCACAAAGCCGTAATCACGGCTGGGATCCACAGCAGCGTAGATGAACTCGGAGGTCGGGTCGGGCTTCTTCTCAGCAGAAGCCTGCTTTTCCAGGCTCTTGCCCTGCTTCTGGCGGGCCAGGAACTGCTCGTGCATGTTCTCGATCTTGAAGTTGGTCAGGTAGCCGTACTTGATGGCCTCGCTCAGGATCTTGCCGGGGTCGGCGGTATGGACGTGCAGGTTGATGACGTCATCGTCCTCGATGCAGACGACGCTGTCGCCGTTGGACTCTGCGAAAGCGCGCATCTTGGCGGCGCTGGCACCCTCGTTCTTGTTGATGAGGAACTGGGTGCAGTAGCCGTTCTTGATGTCCTCGACCTTCATCAGGTCATCGGTGAAGACGCCGCGGCCGGCGTTCTCGGTGGAGAGCTTGGCCTTGTTGGGGACAGCCTCGCCGCCTGCGACGATGGGCTCACCGTGGAAGACCTTGCCCATGCCCTCGAAGATGACCATGATGCCCTGGCCGCCGGCATCCACGACGCCGGCCTTCTTCAGGACGGGCAGCAGGTTGGGGGTGTCCTCCAGTGCTTTCTGACCGGCGGCGAGCACCACGTCCCACAGAGCGGGGACTTCGCTGGCGCCGCAGGCAGCTGCTTCTTCTGAGGCCACGCGGGCAACGGTCAGGATGGTGCCCTCGGTAGGCTTCATGACAGCCTTGTAAGCGCCCTCGACGCCCTTCTTCAGAGCCTCAACGAGGTCGTCTGCACCGGCTTCCTTCTTGCCTTCCAGCGCCTTGGAGAAGCCGCGGAACAGCAGGCTGGTGATGACGCCGGAGTTGCCGCGCGCACCGCGCAGCATAGCGGAGGCAGCGGTCTTGGCGGCCTCGCCGACGGTGCAGCTGTCGTCCAGAGCGTCCAGCTCACGGACGGCTGCGCCCACGGTCATGCCCATGTTGGTGCCGGTGTCGCCGTCCGGGACGGGGAAGACGTTCAGCTCGTCCACGCGGGAGCGCTGGTTGTTGATGTTGTTTGCGCCGGAAATAATCGCGTCGCGCAGGATCTTACCAGAAATCATTTGAATTTTCTCCTTATTCTCTTGTCCGATCAGGCGATCACGTCGTCCACGGAGACGATCACGCGGGCGACCTTGAGGCCGGTGGCCTGTTCCACCTCGTCCTTGACGCGGTGCGAGATGCTGCGCGCAGCGGTCGAAATGTTGAGCCCATAGCTGACGGCGATGTGCAGCTCGATCACGAGACGGCCCTCTTCCTGGGTGACGCGGACGCCCTTTGCAGAAAAATCAGCGCCGTGCACCATGCTCCGCACCTTGTCGGTCAGATCGCGGGGGGTCATTGCGGCCACACCGTAGCATTGTTTGGTTGCTTCGCCCACGAGCGTCGAAAAATACTCGGCGGAGAAGCTGACATCTCCCAGCGGGAAACGGGAAGTGATCATAGTCGCTCTGCTCCTTTTATCAGATTATTTGATTTGGCCCGGCGAACCGGGAAAGGAATCTTACACGCTTATTATACCTCTTTACTGGCCCGGTGTACAGCGGAAAATTGCAACTCCTGTGCCGGACATACCCCATTGCACCCGATTTCGAGCGCCGCAGTGGGTATCCTGAGAACAGGGCCGCAGTGCCAGAGGGCCCGGTGGGCAGTTCCTTTCTGTTTAGTATAGCACAAAATGCGCCAGCGTGCATGGTTTTTCCGCATGTTTTGAAAAAGAGCGAAAAATGACTGTGAATAAAATCTAAAAAGTATGATTATTCCCTTTAACTTGCTGTGAAAAAGTGCTAAAATCAAATCAGAGAGACGGGGCGCTGCGCCCACAACGGCAGAATTTGTTTTTCGATAGGAGAGCTGATGATGAACATTTTGTTTTTCCTTTCCCCCAAGCAGGACCTGATGTATGTCTACGATGACTTCACCCTGCGGCAGACCTTGGAAAAATGGGAGAACAACCGCTACGCATCCATTCCGGTGCTCAACCGCAAAGGCGAATATGTGGGCACCCTGACCGAGGGGGATATCCTCTGGGGGCTGAAAAAATACCATGGCCTGGACCTGGAAGCCGCCGAGGACGTGCCCATTTCCAGCTTTGCCCACAAGCGGGATTATAAAGCCGTGACCGTGAGCACCAGCATGGACCAGCTCATCGAAGCGGCCATGAACCAGAACTTTGTGCCGGTGGTGGACGACCGGGGCATGTTCATCGGCATCGTCCGGCGGCAGGCCATCATCCGGTATTGCTACGATAAGGCCCGCGCTGAGCAGCCCGCCGCAAAAACGGCCCGGCGGCGGGAAATGGCGTCAGCTGCGGCAAACTGAATCGTTTGTAAAATCCATGTAAAATCTGCGAAAAGAACTGTGCCAAAACCCGGCGAAACGCGCAAAAATGTATCAAAAACGCAAAAAACATGTAAAATAAGGCTTGTTGAAACAGGCCGCTCGATGCTATAATAAAAAGGACGGCGTTCAGGCAGAAAGAGCCTGGCGGCCGTCCTTTGTCTGTTCAAAAGAAAAAGGAAGAACATTTTTAGGAGTATCGAGATGGATATCACACACATCACCTCTCTGTTGGGCGGTATTGCGCTGTTCCTGTACGGCATGTCGATCATGGGCGCCGGCCTGGAGAAGCTGGCGGGCGGCAAGATGCAGGGCGTATTGCAAAAGCTGACCTCTTCCACCATCAAGGGCGTCATTTTCGGCACCCTCATCACCGGCGTCATCCAGTCGTCGGCGGGCACGGTCGTCATCTGTGTCGGCCTTGTCAACTCCGGGATCATGACCCTCACGCAGTCGGTAGGCGTGATCATGGGTGCGAACATTGGTACGACTGTCACCGGCCAGCTCATCCGCATGGCGGATATCTCCGGCGACAGCCTGTGGCTGACCCTGATGCAGCCCAAGACCTTCGCACCGGTGGTCGCGTTTATTGGCTGTATTTTTTATGTGTTCCTGCGCAACGCCAAGAAAAAGAACATCGGCCAGATCATGCTGGGCTTCGGCATCCTGTTCACCGGCATGAACCTGATGGATACCGGCGTTTCGCCCCTGCGGGAGAGCGCGGCGTTCCAGGACCTGTTCGTCAGCATGACCAACCCCATCCTCGGCGTTCTCGTGGGCGTGGTGGTCACGGTCATCATCCAGTCGTCCTCGGCATCGGTCGGTATCTTGCAGGCACTGTCCAGCACCGGCCTTGTTACCTTCGGCTCGGCCATCCCCATCATTCTGGGTGCCCACATCGGCACGGCCTTCACCCCGCTGCTGACCATCGGCGGCTCCTCCAAGGATGGCAAGCGCGCCGCGCTGATCCACCTTTATTTTAATATCATCGGCAGTGTGGTGCTGCTGGCGGCCATCTATGCGGTGCGCTACACCATCGGCATCCCTGTCTGGGGCGATGTGATGAACAAGAGCTCCATCGCAAACATCCACACCATGTCCAGCGTGGCGGCGATGCTCCTCTTCCTGCCGTTCAGCAGTGTGCTGTCGAAGCTGGCTGTCCTCACCGTGCCCGACAGCGCCGAGGAAGCACAGGAACTCAGTATGCCCGTGCTGGACGAGCGCCTGTTCAAGAGCCCGGCCGTTGCCCTGCAGCAGGCCAAGAACGCAGTGGTCAAGATGTCCCGCCGTGCTGCCCGCAACGTGAACCTGTCGGCTCCGCTGCTGCTCAAGATGGACGAAGACGTCGTGAGTGCGGTGAACGTCCGGGAGAACCTCATCGACCGGATGGAGGTCGAGATCTCCAACTACCTCATCAAGATGACCGACCAGGAGCTGGGCGACGACGAGAGCCATGCCGTGACCGAGCTGCTGAACTTCGTCACCGAGTACGAGCGCATCGGTGACTATGCCGTCAACATCATGGAAAAATCCGAGGAGCTTTATGAGAAGGAAGCGTCCTTCAGCGACCACGCAAAGGAGGAGCTCAAGCTCCTCACCGGCGCGATGGAGCGTGTGCTGGACCTGACGAACGACGCCTTTGAGAACAATGACGTCGCACTGGCCCGTCAGGTGGAGCCGCTGGAGGAGGTCATCGACATCATGGTCGAAAAGCTGCGCGACCAGCACATCAAGCGCCTGAAGAACGGCATCTGTTCCATCGACACCGGCGTCGTCTTCCTGGATGTGCTGAACAATGTGGAGCGCATCTCCGACCACTGCTCCAACATCGCAGCCCGTCTGATCGGCACGAACCAGGGCGAGGACTACGACTCCCACACCCTGAAGAGCCTGATGCACCACAACCCCACCAAGGAATACTCGCTCCATTACGAACAGTGCTGCAAGGACTACCTTGTGCCGCTGGAAGCCATGGAAGCGTAATGCACCGATGACAGCAGAGACCCTCCCCGGCGGGAGGGTCTCTGTCATTCTCCCAGGTCCTCCAGCACGGTCCGCAGCTCGGTCTCGCTGTAGACCGCAAGGCCCTGCTTGATGCGGAGGGCGTCGTTTTCGGGCAGAAGGTTGACGTAGATGCCGGTCTCCTCCAACCGGTCGGCGGGTTCCCCGTCGGCCCCGCAGGCATAGACCGTCAGCATCCCGCCCTCGTCGCAGAGGTAGTAGAGGGCCGTCCGCTCCGGCAGAGCCTGCGCCGCCAGACTCAGCGGCACCGAGTCCGGCGCTTCGTCCTGCGGGGCAGGGGAGGGCAGCGTCAGCCGGGGGAGAGCCATCCAGAACAGGCTGAACGCGATGGCAAAGGCGCAGAGCGCATAAAACAGGCAGAGAACGAGCTTGCGCACAGGGAAATCACTCCTTTGCAGGGAAAGTTTCAAACGGTAGTATGCGCAAAAAGAAAGTTTTCCAGACAGAAGAACAGAATTTTCACAGCAGAATGCTGTACTTTGCAGGGCAAAATGTGCTATACTACCTCTATCCGGGGAAAATTCTGCCCTTTTGCCGGTCGGACCGGGCGGGGCAGCTTGTCGTATAACCAGCGAATCATCGGCCCAGTGGCCGGTCAGGAGGCGATCCTTATCGAACCAAGAAAGATCCACCAGAGCGGGGCGAAGAGAGAACCCCAGCCTTCCGTGGGACGTCAAGTCAATGTGAACAACAGCCGCCGGGACCCGGCTCCCAGCGGAAAGCCCCCCAAGGAGCCGAAGGAGAAGAGCAGGCATCCCCTGCTGCGGTTCCTGGGCCGCACCCTCGCGATGCTGATCTGTCTGGGCATCATGGCGGGCAGCCTGCTGATGGTGGGCATGGTCTATTACGCGGTGCAGGCCACGGCCAACGACGGCGACCTGCTGGATCTGGACAACATCGAGCTGAGCCAGTCCAGCACGGTGGTGGCCACCGACCCCGACACCGGGGCGCAGGTGGAGTACGCCACCCTGCGTTCCTCCAACAGCCACCGTGTCTGGGCAGACCTGGAGCAGATCCCCACCAACCTACAGTATGCGTTCATCTGCACCGAGGACAAAGATTTCTACAATGAGCCGGGCGTCAACTTCAAGCGCACCATCGGCGCCATGGTCAACGAGTATGTGCTGCCGATCTACAGTTCCAAGCAGGGCGCGTCTACGCTGGAACAGCAGCTCATCAAGAACCTGACCTCGGACAAGAGCGCCAGCGGCATCCAGGGTGCCCTGCGCAAGGTGCGCGAGATCTACCGCGCCCTCTGCCTGAGCCGCACCTACTCCAAGGAGACCATTCTGGAAGCCTACCTGAACACCATCAGCTTCACCGGCACGATCCAGGGCGTCCAGACGGCGGCAAACGAATACTTCAACAAGGACGTCAGCCAGCTCACCCTGTGGGAGTGCGCGGCCATTGCGTCCATCACCAAGAACCCCACCAATTACAACCCCTATACGAACCCCGAAAATCTGATCCACCGCCGCAATTTCATCCTGTATAATATGTGGCAGCAGGGCGTGATCTCGGAGGATGACTACCGGAATGCCGCCGCCCAGCCGCTGGTGCTGGCGGAGGATACCAGCAAAAAGAACACCTCCTCCGTGACCAGCTACTTCACCGATGCCCTGTTCAACGAGGTGGTCGGCGACATCATGGAGAAGGAGGGCGTGGACGAAGCCACGGCCCAGAACATGCTCTACACCGGCGGCTACACCATCGAAGCCACCGTCAACCCCAAGATGCAGACCGCCATGGAAAACCTCATGCTCAACACCGACGATGCCTATTTCCCGGCAGGCTGGCATGAGGAAGAAGTCACCTCCATCTCGGACGACGACGTGCAGGTGATGAACGAGGACGGCACCCCCAAGACCCGCACCGGCGACGACGGCACGGTCTACTATTACCGCAATGTCCGCACCCAGGCGGCCATGGTCACCCTGGACTATGACGGCAATGTGCTGGCCATGGTGGGCGGCCTGGGCAAGAAGACCAAAAGCCTCTCCCTGAACCGTGCTTACGGCGTCACCCGGCAGACCGGTTCGACCATCAAGCCCATCGGCGCCTACGCTCTGGGCATCGAATACGGCCTTGTCAACTGGTCCACCATGCTGAACAACTCGCCCCTCTACCTCAAGCAGGATATGGTCATCCGCGATGAGGAGTACTGCCGAAAGAACGGTCTGATGGGCATGTCCGACACCCAGCTGAAGGCCTACCCCAACGCATGGCGCAGCTGGCCCCGCAACTATGGCGGCAACTACGGCGACAACTCCGACCTGCCGCTGTGGAACGGTCTGGCCCGCTCGCTGAACACCATCGCCATCCGCGTGGGCGACCTGGTGGGCGCAAGCAACATCTTCAACTTCGTCTATAATACCTTGCAGCTGGACACGCTGGACCCCTCCAGCGACGTCGGCCTTGCCCAGATGGTCATGGGCAGCCAGACCCACGGCGTCACGCCCACGGCGCTGGCCGCAGCCTTCCAGATCTTCTACGACGGCCAGTACACCACCCCGCATCTGTACACCCGTGTGCTGGACCGTGACGGCAACATCTATCTGGAAAACAACTCCACCAGCTATCAGGCCCTGACCCCGCAGACGGCCTATGTCATGAACCGCCTGCTGAAGAATGTCCTGTACTCCAACGTTGGTACGGCCAGCGGCCGCTACCCCAACTCCAACGGCATGGAGTCCTTCGGCAAGACCGGTACGGCCAGCGACGAAAAGGATCTGTGGTTCGTGGGCGGAACACCGTATTACGTCACCGCTGTGTGGTGGGGCTACGATGCGCCGTATGACATGACCAACACCCTGAGCAAGAATCAGGCCAAGACCCGCACCTGCGTCATGGCGTGGAAGGCCTATATGGAAGAGGTCCAGAAGGACCTGCCCTATAAGCCGTTCCCGGCGGCAGACGGCGTGGTGGAGCGCGCCTACTGCACCCAGAGCGGTCTGCTGGCAGGCCCCAGCTGCCCCAGCCGCGCTACTGGTTATTACCGTGCGGACGACCTGCCCGATACCTGCAATTACTCCCACTCTTCGGGCGTGACGCAGGCGGCCCAGCCCGCAGCCGACCAGACCACCATCCCGGCGGACACTTCCGGTCTTGACACCGACTGAGCGCAAAACTCATACTTTTTCCCATGGGATGGGTGCCATTCCGGCAAGGCGATGCGACACTTCACGCATCAAAACTGGACAATCTGACAAAAACACATCCGGCCTCTTGCAATGCAGGGGGCCGGATGTTATTATATTCTCTGCAAGAACACTTGTGTTTGTGAGGTGAACAAGTTGGAACGCCGCTTTTATCTGGTGGATGCACAGGTCCTGCCGGAGGTCTTCCTGAAGGTCGTCAAGGCCAAGGAGCTTCTGGCCAGCGGGGAGGCGCGCAGCATTTCGGCTGCGACCCGCAGCGTAGACCTGTCGCGCAGTGCTTTCTATAAATACAAAGACTGCATTTTTGACTCCGAGAACGGCCGTGAGGTCATCACCGTGATGGCCACCCTGCGGGACGAGACCGGTGCGCTGCAAAGTCTGCTGGCCGGCATCAGTGCCGCAGGTGCCAGCATCGTGACCATCAACCAGTCCACGCCGGAAAATGGCGCTGCGCTGGTGGCGGTCACCATCCGCACCGACACGATGCAGATGACACCGGAAGAACTGACCGAAAAGCTCTCCCGGCAGCGGATGGTCGTCGGTGTGCACTGTGGATACAATCTGTAAACAACGAAGAGATAGGAACGAGGGGTTACCATGGCAAAGATCGCGATCTTAGGTTTTGGCACGGTTGGCAGCGGCGTGTACGAGGTGCTGTGCCGCAATGCAGCAGGCGTTTCCCGCCGGGCAGGGGAGCCCGTTGAGGTGAAGTACATCCTCGACCCCAAGGATTTCTCCGGCCACCCGGCCGCGCATCTCTTCATCAAGAACTTCGACACCATTCTGGAAGACCCGGAGATCAAGGTGGTGGTCGAGACCATCGGCGGCACCCGGTTCGCATACCCGTATGTGAAAGCCTGCCTGGAGAGCGGCCGCAGCGTCTGCACCTCCAACAAGGAGATGGTGGCCACCTACGGTGCCGAGCTGCTGGGTCTGGCCAAGGCGCACGATTGCGCGTTCCTGTTCGAGGCCTCGGTCGGCGGCGGCACCCCCATCATCACCCCGATGCACCAGTGCCTCGCGGCCAACGTCATCACCGAGGTGGAGGGCATCGTCAACGGCACCACCAACTTCATGCTGACCAAGATGATCCACGAGAACCTGGGCTTTGACGAGGCGCTGAAGATCGCACAGGAGCTTGGCTATGCCGAGACCAAAGACCCCGGCGACGATGTGGACGGCCGCGATGCCTGCCGCAAGATCGCCATCCTGTCCTCGCTGGTCTGCGGCCACCAGATCTACCCCCAGAACATCCCCACCCGCGGCATCCGCGAGATTACCATCGCCGATGTGGCGGCGGCGGAGAAACTGGGCTGCGTCATCAAGCTCATCGCCTGGATGAAGCGGGGCGGCGACGGCAGCGTGGCCGCAGGCGTGGAGCCCTGCCTGGTGCCCCGGTCGAACCAGCTGGCCGGCGTGGATGACGTCTTCAATGCCGTTCTGGTCAAGGGCGATATGCTGGGCGACGTCATCTTCTACGGCAAGGGCGCAGGCAAGCTGCCCACCGCCAGCGCCGTGGTGGCCGATGTGGTGGATGCCATCAAGGAAGGCTCCAAGGTCCACGACAGCCTGTTCTGGCAGCCTGCCGAGCCGGTGGAGGGGATGCTCACCGACCCCGCGCCCGCCGCATATTATGTGCGTGTGGCAGGCATTGCACCGGCTGTGGTGGAGGCCATCTACGGCACCGGAAAGGTCGTGGAGGAGCGGTTCGACGGCTGCTCGTACTTCGTCGAGAAGGCCGACGCCAGAGCGCTGGCCGAAGCAGCCCGGAAGGTGGAGGCCGTGGGCGGCAGCGTGAAGCTGCTGCTCAAGCGTCTGCCGGAGGAAGCATAAAAGGGAAGGTGCAGCCATCATGAAGATCAAAGTCTCTGTCCCGGCCACCAGCGCCAACGTCGGCTCAGGCTTCGATGCCCTGGGCCTGGCGGTGACCCTGTACAATACCGTGACCTTTGAAGAGAGCGAGAAGCTGGACATCTCGGCAGCGGACGGGACCCGCATCCCCCGCAACGAGTCCAACCTGGTCTACCGTTCGGCCAAAGGCCTGTTCGACAAGGTGGGGAAGAAGATCCCGCCGCTCCGGATCGTGCAGACCAACCCCATCCCCATGGCACGCGGTCTGGGTTCCTCGTCGGCCTGCATCATTGCGGGCCTGCTGGGTGCCAACCGAATGCTGGGCGATATCCTGAACACCCAGGAGCTGCTGACCCTGGCCACCAGCATCGAGGGCCACCCGGACAATGTGGCACCGGCCCTGCTCGGCGGCCTGACCAGCAGCGTCTACGAGGACGGTGTGGTCTACTCCGTCAAGCGGGATGTGGACCAGAGCCTCTGCTTCGCGGCCATCGTGCCGGACTACAAGCTCCTGACCGAGGCCGCCCGCGCAGCCCTGCCGAAGCAGGTCTCCCACAAGGATGCGGTCTACAACCTGTCGCGCGCAGCACTGGTGCCTGCGGCCTTCTGTGAGGGCCGCCACGAGCTGCTGGCCATTGCGACGGAGGATAAGCTGCACCAGCCCTACCGGATGCCGCTGATGCCCGGCTCGAAGGAAGCCTTCGCGCTGGCAAAGCAGTGCGGGGCAAAGGCCGTGTATGTGTCCGGTGCCGGTTCCACCGTGATGGCGGTGGCCGAGCGCACCGACGCAGAGAAATTTTACAAGGGCCTGGAGGCAGGCCTCGAACAGCTGGAAGGGCTGGACGGATGTGAAGCATTTACGCTGCTGCGCCTGGATGCAGATAATACCGGCGCAACCGTGGAATGATATTAGGCGTACGCCCTGCGCAGAAAAGCAGGGCAGAAGAAGAGGAGAGTGACAAACTATGGCGTTGATCGTACAGAAGTTCGGCGGTTCTTCCGTGAAGGACCGGGACCGTATTTTCAACGTGGCCCGCATCGTGGCCAATACCCACAACGCAGGCAATGACGTGGTGGTCGTGGTGTCCGCCCAGGGCGATACCACCGACGACCTGATCGCAAAAGCAGCGGAGATCACCCACAATCCCTCCGCACGTGAGATGGATATGCTGCTGGCAGCGGGTGAGGAGATCAGCATCTCGCTGCTGGCTATGGCCCTGAACGAGCTGGGCTGCCACGCCACCAGCCTGACCGGCTGGCAGGCAGGCTTCCGCACCGACCGTGCCTACACCAAGGCCCGCATCACCCGGCTGGAGACCGAACGCATCTCCTCCGAGCTGGAGCGCAACCGCGTGGTCGTCGTGGCAGGCTTCCAGGGTCTGAACAAGCTAGATGACATCACCACCCTGGGCCGCGGCGGTTCCGACACCAGCGCCGTTGCCATCGCGGCGGCGCTTCATGCAGACCGCTGCCAGATCTTCACCGACGTGGAGGGCGTTTACACCGCCGACCCGCGCAAGGTGCGCAACACCCGCAAGCTGGAGGAGATCACCTTCGACGAGATGCTGGAGCTGGCCTCCCTCGGCGCACAGGTGCTCAACAACCGCAGCGTGGAGCTGGCCAAAAAGTATAACGTGGAGCTGGAAGTGCTTTCCAGCCTGAACCCGATTCCGGGTACGGTCGTCAAGGAGGTTACAAAAATGGAAGGTATGCTGATCAAGGGCGTCGCAAAGGACACCGATGTTGCTGTTATTACGATTCTGAATGTTCCCGATGAGCCGGGCACGAGCTTCAAGATCTTCGGCCTGCTGGCCCAGAAGAACATCAACGTGGACATCATCCTGCAGTCCACCGGCCGCGACGGCAAGAAGGATATCTCCTTCACCTGCTCCGAGGGTGAGGCAGACACCGCACTGCGTGTGCTGAAGGAGAGCGGCAAGTTCCAGGACGTCACCTGTGACGAGACCTGCGCCAAGGTCTCCATCGTGGGCGCCGGTATGCAGAGCCACAGCGGCGTTGCTTCCAAGATGTTCGAGGCACTGTCGAACAACAACATCAACATCAAGATGATCTCCACCAGCGAGATCAAGATCTCCTGCATCATCGACCGCAACGACGCCGACAAGGCCGTCAGCGCCATCCACGATATGCTGTTCGACTAAGAAGCACCGGAAGCGCGGGGCCGCGGCGTAAGGGCTCCGGCTCTAGGGCGTCCGCAGGGAAAGGCGGGAAAAGCCCCGGTCTGATAGAGAGAGGCGAAGGAAAATGTTGGAATCCATCAAATGCAGCATGGGCGGCGCGTACTATGTGCGCGGCGCATGGGTCAACGCAGATGCAGACGCCCCGGCGGCACTGGCCGCGCAGGGCTTTGATGCCGCCGCTGTGGCGGATGCCCCCAAGGGCACCATGGCCTACGGCATCCTGACGGCACACAACACCAGCGGCGATGACCAGAACCTGAAGATCAAGTTCGACGCCATGGCCAGCCATGACATCACCTTTGTGGGCATCATCCAGACGGCCCGCGCATCGGGCCTGGAAAAGTTCCCCATCCCGTATGTGCTCACCAACTGCCACAACAGCCTGTGCGCCGTAGGCGGCACCATCAACGAGGACGACCACCGGTTCGGCCTGTCCGCAGCCAAAAAGTACGGCGGCATCTTTGTGCCGCCCCATCTGGCGGTCATCCACCAGTACATGCGCGAACAGTTCGCGGGCTGCGGCAAGATGATCCTGGGTTCGGACTCCCACACCCGCTATGGTGCGCTGGGCACTATGGCCATCGGTGAGGGCGGCGGTGAGCTGGCAAAGCAGCTGCTGGGCCGCACCTACGATGTGGCCCGCCCCGGCGTGGTCGCCATCTATCTGACGGGTGCGCTGCCTGCGGGCTGCGGCCCCCACGATGTGGCCATTGCACTGGTGGGCGAGCTGTTCAAGAGCGGCTACGTCAAGAACAAGGTGATGGAATTTGTCGGCCCCGGCATCGCTTCGCTGCGGCAGGATACCCGCAACGCCATCGACGCCATGACCACCGAGACCACCTGCCTGTCCTCCATCTGGGAGACCGATGAAAAGACCCGGAACTTCCTCGCAGCCCACGGCCGGGCAGGGGACTACAAGCCCCTCAAGCCCGCAGACCTTGCGTACTATGACGGTGTGGTGCAGGTGGACCTGTCGAAGATCCGCCCGATGATCGCACTGCCCATGCACCCGTCCAATGCGTTCACCATCGAGGAACTGAACGCCAACCTGCACGACATCCTGCATGACTGCGAGGAAAATGTCCAGAAGCTCGTGGGCCGCAGGGACGTGAAGCTGGACCTGTGCAGCAAGATCGAGAATGGGAAACTGCGGGTGGATCAGGGCGTCATCGCGGGCTGCGCAGGCGGCCTGTTCGACAGCATCTATGAGGCGGCTTCCATCCTCAAGGGCCGCACCGGCGGCTGCGGCGACTATGCGCTCAGCGTTTACCCCGGCAGCCAGCCCATCATGATGGAGCTGACCCGCACCGGCGTCCTGACCGACCTGATGGCCAGTGGCGCCACCATCCGCACCGCGTTCTGCGGCCCCTGCTTCGGTGCCGGTGACGTGCCCGCCAACGGGGCACTGTCCATCCGCCATACCACCCGCAACTTCCCCAGCCGCGAGGGCTCCAAGCCCGGCAGCGGGCAGCTGGCCGGGGTGGCGCTGATGGATGCCCGCAGCATCGCGGCCACTACGGTCAACGGCGGCATCCTGACACCGGCCACTGAGATCGACTACGACCCTACCGTGCCGGAGTACCACTACGACCCGTCCAGCTACGAAACCAGAGTCTATCAGGGCTTCGGCCACGGCGATTACGACGCGCTGCTCAAGTTCGGCCCCAACATCAAGGACTGGCCGGAGATCGCCCCGCTGGGCGAGAACCTGCTGCTCAAGGTGGCTTCCTATATCACCGACCCGGTGACCACCACCGATGAGCTCATCCCCTCCGGCGAGACGTCGTCCTACCGCTCCAACCCGCTGGGTCTGGCCGAGTTCACCCTCAGCCGCAAGGACCCCGCCTATGTGGGCCGCGCCAAGGCCGTGCAGGCCGAAGAAGCCGCCCGCCGCGCTGGGCAGGGGGATGCGGCCCTGCTGGAACAGATCCGCGCTGTGCCCGGCTGTGAGCAGCTGACCTGGGAGGATGTGCAGCTCTCGTCTACCATCTTCGCCGTCAAGCCCGGCGACGGTTCGGCCCGTGAGCAGGCGGCGTCCTGCCAGCGTGTGCTGGGGGCCGGGGCGAACATTGCGGTGGAATATGCCACCAAGCGCTACCGCTCCAACCTCATCAACTGGGGCATGCTGCCCTTCCAGCTGGCCGGGGCCACCCCGTTCGGGCTGGGGGACTACATCCTCATCCCCAACATCCGCGAAGCCCTCAAGGGCGACTTGCAGAACATCCCCGCCTATGTGCTGGGCGGGGTCGTCAAGCCGTTCACCCTGTATATGGCTCCGCTGACTGCGGACGAACGCCAGATCCTGGCCGACGGCTGCCTCATCAATTTCTATAAGCACTAAGCATTGATACGATGCCGAAAAAGCATTCGCCCTTTTGGGACGGGTGCTTTTTGGGCTTTCATGGGAGGAAACACAATGCCCGGCGATCTTCACAATCATTCCACTTGTTCGGACGGCTCCGTCCCCATCCAACGCCTGCCCCAGATGGCAGCGCGGGTGGGGCTGGACACCATGGCCATCTCCGACCACGACACGCTCCTGAGCGTCCGGTACTGTTACGAACACCCCACTCAGGACGGCGTCCGCCTCATCCCGGCCACCGAGCTGACCGGTTACGACTACGAGCGGCACCACCGGGTGCACCTGCTGACCTTCTGGCCCGACCCGGAAAGCCCGGAGCTCATCCGTCACTGCGACATCATGCGCCAGCGCCGGAACGAGTGCTGCCTGCAAAGTGCGCGGGAGATCGAGCAGATCTACCCGCAGTTCCGCACCGAGCAGGCGCTGGAATATGCAAAGGACAGCGGGGTGCTGTTCAAGAGCGGCATCATGCAGGCGCTGTGTGAGCTGGGCCTGGCCGAGGGCATCTACGGCGAGGAGTACCACCGGCTGTTCGGCTGGGAGCCGCGCGGCATCGTGCTGCACTCGCCGGAGTATCCGCCGGTGCAGGAGGTGCTGGCCACGGCCAAAGCGGCGGGAGCCGTCGTGGTGTTTGCCCACCCGACCGTCTACAAGAGCATGCCACTGCTGCGGGAGCTGGTCAAAGAGGGGATGGTGGACGGCATCGAGGTGGACCACCCCCGCAACAGCCCGGAAGACCGCGCCGAGTGCATCGCCCTGTGTGCGCAGTACGGCCTGATCCGCACCGGCGGCACGGATTTTCACGGCTCGAACCACAAGCACCCCCACCCGGTCGGCACCTGCACGACCCCGGACGACCAGATCGCCCGGATCGAAGCGCTTGCGCAGAAGCGGAAAGAATAGTATAATAAAAACACCCAAATGTAAAAAGAGAGGATGTTTCCGATATGAGCAAATCGTTTGAGTTCCCCAATGTGGGCACCTGCTCCAAGCTGACCAAGATCGTCCTGAACGACGACCACACCATCGAGTCCATTGAGGTCGTCGGTGGCTGCAACGGCAACCTGAAGGGCATCAGCCGCCTGCTGAAGGGCATGAAGGCAGAGGACGCCATCGAGCGGATGGAGGGCACCACCTGCGGCCCCCGCCCCACCAGTTGCCCCGACCAGATCGCAAAGAACCTGAAAAAGGCACTGGCAGAGCTGTAATCTGCCGTGTTCCAAAGGCCGAACTGCATGTTTTGTGCGGTTCGGCCTTTTTTGCTGATTTTTTTCGGCCCGATGGGGCTATACTTCTGCTGAGTCATATCAAACGACAGGGAGCAGGCAAATGAGCATTTGGGAAGCATTCGGCATGGGCAGATACAAGGGCTTTTCGCGGGAGGCGGGGCTGCTGCTGGACGAGGCAGTGGAGTTGGCAGGCGGCTTTGGCTGCAAAAAGGCAGATACCGGCCACCTTCTCCTCGCCATGCTCCAGACAGACCGGGGCGCGGCAGGGCGGTTCCTGGCCGGAAAAAACATCACCGAGCTGGCCGTCCGGCGGCAGCTGGCCGAGGACCGCCCCGGCCCGGTGCAGCATCTGGACCGCCGCGCGCTGGCACCGGACCTCCGCCGGGCCATGGATTATGCCCTCATCGGGGCGCAGAATGCCCACCAGCCCCGCGCTGAGCCGGAACACCTGCTCTGCGCCATGCTGGAGGATACCGACTGCGCCGCCGGGGTTCTGCTGGCGTCGATGGGCGTCCAGCTGACGGATGCCGTGCGGGAGTGCCGCCAGCTTTCGGGGCAGTTCATCCTGCCCAGCCAGCCCCGCGCCTCGGCCATGCCGCGCGGGAGCCGCGCCAGTGACAAATACTGCCGCGACCTGACCCGCCGCGCCGCCGATGGCGAGCTGGACCCTGTGTTCTGCCGGGAAAAGGAACTGGACCGGATGGTGGAGATCCTGTGCCGCCGCCAGAAGAACAACCCCTGTCTGGTGGGGGAGCCGGGCGTGGGCAAGACGGCACTGGCCGAAGGGTTGGCCCAGCGCATTGTAGCCCGCGAGGTGCCCCGGATGCTGCAGGGCCGCCGCCTGCTGGCACTGGATATGGCCAGCCTTGTGGCGGGCACGAAATACCGCGGCGACTTTGAAGAGCGCTTCAAGAACCTGCTGGAAGAACTGGTGCGGGACGGCACGGCCATCCTGTTCGTGGACGAGTTCCACACCATTGTCGGGGCCGGTGCGGCGGAAGGTGCCATTGATGCGGCCAGCATCCTCAAACCGGTGCTGGCCCGCGGGGAGCTGCAGCTCATCGGTGCGACCACGAATCAGGAGTTCCGCACCCACATCCAGAAGGATGCCGCGCTGGAACGCCGCTTTGGCCGGGTGCAGATCGAAGAGCCTTCGCCGGAGCAGGCAGTGGCCATCCTCGAAGGGCTGGCCTCCCGCTACGAGCGCTACCACAATGTGCGCCTGCCGCTGGAGACCCTGCAGGAGGCCGTGGAGCTTTCGGTGCGGTATCTGCCGGGGCGGTGCCTGCCCGATAAGGCCATCGACCTGGTGGATGAGGCCTGTGCCGCCGCCCGCATCCGCGCCGAGCGGGAGGGCATCCGGGACCCGGAACTGACGCGGGAAGAGATCGCCCGCGTGGTGGCGCAGGCCAGCGGCGTCCCCGCCGAGCGGGTGGGTGAGAAAGAGCGGGAGCGGCTCGACCGGCTGGAAGAGCGCCTCAATGCGGAGATCGTCGGCCAGCAGAAAGCGGTGGCGGCGGTGGCCGGTGCCATCCGGCGCAGCCGCACCGGGCTGGGGGAGCCGGGCCGGCCCATCGGGGCGCTGCTCTTTCTGGGGCCGACCGGCGTGGGGAAGACGGCCCTTGCCAAAGCGCTGGCCCGCAGCTGGTTCGGCAGTGAGAAAGCCCTGCTCAAGTTCGATATGTCGGAATATCAGGAGCAGCACACCACGGCACGGCTGCTGGGTGCGCCGCCGGGCTATCTCGGCCACGATGAGGGCGGGCAGCTGACCGAGGCCGTCCGCCGCCGCCCTTACAGCGTCGTGCTGTTTGACGAGATCGAAAAGGCGCACCCGGACATCCAGAACATCCTGCTGCAAATTCTGGAGGATGGCCAGCTCACCGATGCCATGGGCCGCAAGGCGGATTTCCGCAACACCATCGTGCTGCTGACGTCCAATCTGGGTGCACGCTTTCTGGCGGGGCAGAACGCGCCGCTGGGCTTTGCGGCGGGCAGCGAGGCTGTGTTCGAAAAGCAGTCGGCACAGGCCATTGAAGAGGCGAAAAAGTGGTTCCGGCCGGAGCTGGTCGGGCGGCTGGATGAGCTGATCGTCTTCCGCCCGCTGGCCGAGGACAGCCTGTGTGCCATCGCCGAAAAGCTGCTGGGCCAGCTGGAAGAGCGGGCGGCCCACAGCGGCTATCAGCTGAGCCATACGTCCCGCGTGGGCCCGGCACTGGCAGCGCGGGCGCGTTCGCCCTATGGGGCGCGCGAACTGCGGCGGCAGGTGGACCGCGCCGTCGAACAGGCCCTGGCCGACCAGATCGCCGCCGGTGCCGCCCACACCGGCCAGCACTGGACGGCCGACTGCACAGCCGATGGGCAGGTGACGCTGCTGCAAACGGAAACAGCAGCCGTGGGGCAGACCACCGGCTGACGACCCGCTGCTCTGCCGAAAGACCCCTTGAAACTCCTGCGATTTCTGTTATCATAGAGGTAATCGAAATTATAGGAGGACGCCATGCGCACCTTATTTTTACTGAATCCCGCTGCGGGCAAACAGGACTGTACGGCCCAGCTCATTCCGCAGATCGAAGCCGCTGCCCGGCGGGCGGGCCTTGCCCCGGAAGAGGTCACGATCCACGTCACCGAATACGCCGGGCACGCGCGGAAACTGGCCTGCGCAGCAGCACAGCAGGCCGCAGCGGAGGGCGTACCCCTCCGCATCTATACCGCCGGAGGCGACGGCACCTTTATGGAGGCGATGACCGGGGTGCAGGGCATCCCCGGTGCGGCGGTCGGATGCCTGCCCTACGGCAGCGGCAACGACTTTCTGCGCACCTACGGCACAAAGGAAGAGTTTGCAGACCTGGACGCGCAGCTGGCAGGCGGGGAAGTGACCATCGACCTGCTCCAGACGAACCTGGGCCTGTCCGCCACCATCTGCGCGGCAGGCCTGGACGCTCAGGTGGCCTATGGTATCCCGAAGTTCCGGCGCATCCCGCTGTGCGGCGGAGAGGCGGCATATCTGCTCTCCATCGTGGAGCAGCTGTGCGGCCGCATCGGCCGGACGCTGACCTTCACCATCGACGAGGAAACCCTGACCGTGGACTGCCTGATGTGCGCCATCTGCAACGGCAAGGCGTATGGCGGCGGCTTCCTGGCCGGGCCAGAGGCAGTGCCCGACGACGGCTGGCTGGATGTCTTCATCGTCCGCAAGGTCGGGCGGCTGACCATTGCCAAGCTGCTGAGCATGTACAAAAATGGACGCCACTTCGTGAACGGCCAGCTGACCGAGGCGGCAAGACCGTATTTCATCTACCGCCGCGCAAAGCGTGTGTCGCTCCGCCCGGCAGACGGGCGCGGGCCCATCGTGGCCACGGCGGACGGCGAGTGCGCCCCCTGCGGCGAAGTGACGGCCTCGCTCCAGCCGCTGGCAGGCCGCATCCTGCTGCCGAAGCCTGCCTATGAGCGGTTCTGTGCAGCGCGCAGCACACCGGCCGATGTGACAGAATGACTGCAGAGATCCCTGTGCGGAATGGACTCCCGCACAGGGATTTTTACGTGGTGCGGAGGGATTTTGGAATCGTCATAAATATTTAACAAAAAAAGTTCCGAAACCTCTTGATTTTTGCGGGCAAGATGAGTACAATACACTTAGCACTCAGAGAAAAGGAGTGCTAAACAACCGGAAGGCGATAAACCAGAGCCTCCGGGCACAACGATGTTTTCATTTTATTTTTATAATAGGAGGGCAAGAACTATGAAGATCATTCCTCTTGCAGACCGTGTTGTTATCAAGACTGTTGAGGTCGAGGAGACCACCAAGGGCGGCCTCATCCTGACCGGCAGCGCAAAAGAAAAGCCCCAGGTGTGCGAGGTCATCGCAGTCGGCCCCGGCGGCGTCGTGGACGGCAAGGAAGTCAAGATGACCGTGAAGGTCGGCGACAAGGTCCTCACCAGCAAGTATTCCGGCACCGAAGTGAAGGTGGATGGCGAGGAGTGCACCATCGTCCGTCAGGGCGATATCCTGGCCGTTGTGGAAGACTGAGTTTCCCCCTCTACTGTAAGAAATTGAGCTTTGAAGGAGCGATTGGATTATGGCTAAACAGATCAAGCAGGGCGAGGACGCCCGCAAGGCACTGTGCGCTGGCATTGACACGCTGGCAAATACGGTAAAGATCACCCTGGGCCCCAAGGGCCGCAACGTGGTGCTGAGCAAGAAGTTCGGTGCCCCTGTCATCACCAACGACGGTGTGACCATCGCCAAGGAGATCGAGCTGAAGGACGAGTTTGAGAACATGGGCGCACAGCTGGTGCGTGAGGTCGCAACCAAGACCAACGACGCAGCAGGCGACGGCACCACCACCGCAACCGTTCTGGCACAGGCAATGGTCACCGAGGGCATGAAGAACGTCACCGCCGGTGCAAACCCGATGGACATCCGCCGCGGCATGAGCAAGGCAGTCAACACCGCCGTTGAGACCATCAAGGCCCACAGCCAGAAGGTCAAGGATGCCAACGACATCGCACGTGTCGGCACCATTTCTGCAGGTGACCCGGAGATCGGCCGCCTGATCGCAGAGGCCATGGAGAAGGTCACTTCCGACGGCGTCATCACCATCGAGGAGAACAAGACCACCGCTGAGACCTACAACGAGATCGTCGAAGGCATGCAGTTCGACCGCGGCTATCTGACCCCGTATATGGTCACCGATACCGACAAGATGGTCGCCGACCTGGACAACGCTGCCATCCTCATCACCGATAAGAAGATCAGCGTCATTCAGGATCTGGTCCCCCTGCTGGAGCAGGTCATGCAGAACGGCATGAAGCTGCTGATCGTGGCTGAGGACATCGAGGGCGAGGCTCTGTCTACCCTGATCGTCAACCGCCTGCGCGGCACCCTGAACGTCTGCGCCGTCAAGGCCCCCGGCTTCGGCGACCGCCGCAAGGAGATGCTGCAGGATATCGCGACCCTGACCGGCGGCACCGTCGTGTCCGCTGATCTGGGCTATGAGCTGAAGGACGCAACCGTCCAGATGCTGGGCCATGCCCGCCAGGTCAAGGTCACCAAGGAGAACACCACCATCGTTGGCGGTGCAGGTGATAAGGACGCCATCGCAGCCCGTATCGCACAGATCCGCAACCAGATCGAGGCTGCGACCAGCGACTTTGACCGCGAGAAGCTGCAGGAGCGTCTGGCAAAGCTGGCCGGCGGCGTGGCCGTCATCAAGGTCGGCGCTGCGACCGAGGTCGAGATGAAGGACAAGAAGCTTCGCATCGAGGACGCTCTGAACGCGACCAAGGCAGCCGTTCAGGAAGGCGTCGTTGCCGGCGGCGGCACCGCTCCCATCAACGCCATCCCCGCTGTCCGTGCGCTGTGCGAGACGCTGGAAGGCGACGAGCGCACCGGCGCAAAGATCGTCCTGAAGGCTCTGGAAGCACCTCTGCGCCAGATCGCAAAGAACGCCGGTCTGGAAGGCAGCGTCATCATCGACAAGATCGTCTCTGCCAACAAGCCCAACTACGGCTTCGATGCACAGAACGAGGTCTTCGTGGACGACATGATCGCTGCTGGCATCGTCGACCCGACCAAGGTCACCCGCTCCGCTCTGGAGAACGCAGCATCCGTCGCTGAGATGGTGCTGACCACCGAGAGCCTGGTCGCTGACCTGCCCGAACCCCCGGCTGCTCCCGCAGCTGCCGGCGGTGACATGGGCGGCATGGGCGGCATGTACTAATAACAGCCTAAAAACCGCATGAATCCTTGATTTTTGGAGCGTGCGAAAACGGATTTACGCCAAACTTACGCCACTTACGCCAAAAAATCAAGCGCACTATAGGGTAACAAAAACGGCACTCGCTGAAAAGCGGGTGCCGTTTTTTTGTCTAGGGGATTTGAAGACTCATGAAACCCACTGATGGTTTCTGCGAGCGGCAGACTGTCAGCGGCTTTATTGTTGACGAAGAACAAAGGTAGGGATACAATAATAAAAAAGAATGTAAAACCGGAAGGGAGCGTGCCGCCGTGGAAAACCAGAGAGACTTCTGCACAGAATGCCGCAGAGAAACGAGCTACACCCTGAAGAAAATCAAAATCAACCAGACCATCCGGAAAAAGGAGTATACTTTTGAGATCACGGCTGCTTTCTGCAACGAATGCGGCGGCGAAATGGGTGTTCCTGGTCTGCTGGACTACAACATAAAGGAGATTGACGAGCAGTACCATAGCTTTCGAGCACTAGATGGATAGTGGAAGTATATCGAATCAATGATATAAAGTGATAGATACTAGGAAAGTGGCAGCAAAGGATAACTATAATGAAGGATACGCTTAACTTAGGCAAAATTAACCCGAATGAGCAAAGAAACAAAATTACAAAACATATTCCATCTAAGGTTCATCCAGATATATTGTTTACATTTATGCCTAAATTGGAATATCTTTTGAACTGTTTGCAGTATAAAATGGTATCGCCGAGATATTGCGAAGAAGATATAGGTTATTTGAAAATTAAGGGAGTGAAATCTTTAGCTTATCCAATGAAATGTTTTTGCGACATTAACCTACAGAAACTTAATCTGCATATGGATTGGTATGGTGACTACGGGATTGCATTTCGTAAAAAATGGGGGATGGATCACAATATCCAACCAATACATTACCTGAACGAGACATCTGATCTCCGAAAGGATATCAGCACAGTTTTTGAAAGTGTGTTGAACGAGGAAAAATCAGAATCGAAAACTCATGAGATGTTAAAAAACTATCTTTTACATGAACTGATGTACTATAAACCATATCAAGGGAAAATAAGAAACAGAAAAAGTGGAAAAATGTCAAAAAAATGCTTTATGGATGAGTGCGAATGGCGGTATATTCCAGATGTTGAGCCACTTGAACTTGCTCAGGTAATATTGAATCCAGATATAAACAATGCAAATTTTATGCAACTGGCCAGTGAATCAATGAATTTTAGAAGAGAAGTTTCACTTGTCTTTGAATATTCGGATATAAAACATATTGTGATTCAAACAATAGACGAGTACCGAGAATTAAGTCGAGCAATTGACTTATGGGGAATTGAAGATAAATCTGAAATTTTGTCGAAAGTAATTGTGTGGTCTCAAAAACGGGAGGACTTTTAATGATTCCAAATTTTAATAAGGTTTTCAAAACAGAACCTAAAGCTGAGAAGAAGGTGCCAAAGGGAGTAATAGAATATTTGAATTCGACCGTTCCGAAAGGAACGAAATATATTCCGGGCAAAGACGGAAGCGTAATATTGAGTGCTGATGGAAAGCCAGTGACAATGGGGGGATTCAGCATCGAAATCCCTAAGTCAATAAAAAAACAGGTTGAAAATCTTAACGGGGATGAGTTTTATCAGTTTATTTATAATGCTCAGATGAAACTAAATGTTAAATTGGATAAAGAGGGGTATGTTATAGTCAATGGTCAGGAAATGCCAGTAGAAAACTTCTATAAGAACATATATAATCCAATCAAGAAAAAAAATATGAAATTTTTTCTAGTTCCAGAACCTTTTCCGGAACCACATGATATTAAGATTGCATCTGATAAATACGCTTACACGTTGAAACTGAAGCAGCAACCGTATGCTAGTTTGACGGAAATACACTTTGAAAGTGAAAATGAAAAACCATTAAAACTGAAAATCTCGTTGGATGAGGAGAAGGAGAGTAGCCATGTACAATTAACATATAATTTAAGCTACGCTAAATCTGTTCGTGAGATTGTGGAAGTTGTGGAAATTTTCAATGCATTTATAGATGGCAATGGATATTTAATGGGCGAAAGGATACCCTCTAACGTAATACCGGATGAGCCAAAAGACAAATTTGATAAACATACTTTGGATTTTTGGAAAAAGGTATTGCAAGTGGAAACTGCATTAGGATTGGCATTTAGTCCAATAAAGAATGCCCCCGAATTGGAAACCATATATAATATTGAAAAGTTATACCAAACAATTATTTTGAAAAAACCTATACGAGAAGACCATAAATTAACATCTATAACTTCAGAATGGAATGCAGAAAGTACTACACAAATAAAGAAATCCGTTGGAAAACCGATGTACTTTCAATATACCGGAGACTTGAAATTTAACGTTATGGGGCAAGAATTTAAATGTCCATCTATTTTTGGTATGTTTAATTGTACGCTGGTAGATATACAAACATCGAATGAAGAAACCACATTGATTTTCGGTGATGAATCGGAAGAAAGAAAGGGATATACTTCTGTATTGTGCTTTACAAACGAAGCAGATTTGGATGCCTACGGTCATGCCGGAGAAAATAATCACGCAAAAGATTTGAAAGATGCACGGACAATCCAAGAGATTTTAAGTAATTCCTGAAACTTGTATATAAGACAAGCCGCCCAGCGACCTTACGGTCTCGCTGGGCGGCTTATTTTTTGCGTTTCCAGAGCAAATATTCTTCGTAGCGGTGCATCTCGTTCTGTTCTTCTTCGGTCAGGCGCTGGCGCTGTTTGCGGGCTTCGTCCGAGGGGTCGATGTCGGTCAGGCCCAGAAGGTAGTCGGCGGAGGTGCCGTAGAGCTTGCAGATGGCAAGCAGCACATCGCTGGGCGGCGAATTGCGCCCCTGCTCCCAAGCGCTGACCGCCCAAACGGTAAGCCCCAGCTTGTCCGCAAGGCTTTTTTGGGTGTCATGGTAGTTCTTTCGGATCTCTGCCAGTCGCTCTCCAAGCATTATCAATACCACCTTTCATGCTACTAGTATAGAGAATTCTACTAGTTTTTGACGAAAGTCGCATTTAAAGTGCTTGATATAGTACAAATAAGCAGTTATAATGCTAGTATAGGGCGGAACTAGTACAAAAATACTACTTCCGCCGCAACGCTAAGGCAAAGCGAGGGAATCCCCGTTGGAACAACTGATCGACTTTCACGCACCAGAAGTGCAGGCGGTGCTGGATACGCTACTAAAAGATAAATCCACCGGTAAAAACATCATCTGGGCCACCGACCCGCCGGAGGAGCTGCAAACCGTGATGTACGAGCCGGTGACGGATAGATCCCAGATCACCACCCAGCAGCTCAGGCTGACCCACTACGAGGTGGTGCTGCCCCGGATGATGAAGCAGACCGACACCCAGCAGCAGCGCACCCGCAAAAAAGGCGAGGTGTTCAGCCCGGCATGGGTCTGCAACAAGATGAACAACGCACTGGACGCCGACTGGTTCCGTGGGCTGGGGGCAGGGGAGAGCGCCGGGCAGTTCACGGTGGAGCTGCCCCAAGGCTGGCAGACGGTGGAAACGCCGGTGCAGTTCCCGGCTTGCAAGGGCAGGACCCCGGCATGGGTGCAGTATGTGCAGAGCCGCCGCTTGGAGGTGACCTGCGGCGAAGCCCCCTTTCTGGCATCCCGGTACGATGCCGCCACTGGCGAGATGATCCCGGTAGCCCGGCGCATTGGCATTCTGGACCGCAAGCTGCGTGTGGTAAGCGAGAACGCCGCCACAGAGGACGAGTGGCGCAAATATGCCACCCATGCGATGCAGTCCACCTACGGCTACGAGTATCAGGGCGATAACCTTTTGTTGGCAAGGGTTAACCTGCTGCTGACCTATGCAGAGCACTTGCAAGCACGCTGGCAGCGCAAACCCACAAAAAAAGAGTTACAGTCCATCGCCAACATCATCAGCTGGAACCTGTGGCAAATGGACGGCTTGCGCCTCTCTGTGCCCGGCGGCAAGCCCCAGCCGGAGGCAGAACAGCTTGACCTCTTTTCCATGTTCGGGGCGGCAGAGGAGCAGTCGCCTACGGTATCCTGTAAAGTGAAAAACTGGCGCAAGGGCAGCCATGGAACCGCCCAGAATTTTGAAACCATTCAGGAAGGGAGTACCAGCATGAAGTTTGATTATGTCATCGGAAACCCGCCGTATCAGATAAGTGATGGCGGTGCCGGCGTAAGTGCAACGCCTATCTATAATTGTTTTATCGAAGCAATTAAAACTACGCATCCCGGCGCAATTTGCTTGATTATTCCTGCAAAATGGTACTCCGGCGGTAAAGGACTGGATAAGTTTAGAGAGGAAATGCTAGGAGATAGACATATTTCAACATTGGTTGATTATTCTAATTCGCTAGATGTTTTTCCGAATGTAGATGTTGCAGGTGGCGTTTGTTACTTTGTCTGGAAAGAAGCATATAACGGTAAGTGTAAGTATACAAACTATCGTAATGGAAAAGCTACAACAGCATACAGAGATTTGAATGAGTTTCAAACATTTATTCGCTATCCAGTTGCATCCGAAATAGTTAAAAAGGTAAAAGAAGATGGAGAATTAACACTGGATAAAGTGGTTTCCAGCAGAAAACCATTTGGACTTGCAACAACAGCAAGACCAATGGAAACCGGTGATATTACACTTCGATACAATGGAGGAAGTGGCGCATATAAAAGAACGGAAATAAGGGTTGGAACAGAGATGATTGACCAATGGAAAATTATCATTTCTCGTCTTACGGCAGAACACGCAGGACAACCAGCCAAGGATGGAAAGTACCGTGTCCTTTCGACGATGGAACTTTTGAAGCCGGGAGAAATATGTTCCGAAACGTATCTTGTGGCAGGAGCATTTGATTCAAAAGAAGAAGCAACCAACTATATGGATTACTTAAAGACGCAATTTGTTCGATTTCTTATCTTACAAATTGCAATGACGCAGCAGTTAAGCAAAGCGTCATTTGCATTTGTTCCTTGTCAGGATTTTACAAGAAAATGGACAGACAAACAACTGTTTGAAAAATATGGTTTGTCTAGTGAAGAAGTAAACTATATTCAAGGAATGATAAAGGAGATGGCATAATGGCTGGTATAACCCTGCGCACTGCCCGGCAGGTGGTGCCCATGATCTACGCCTATACCACCCCGGAAATTGCCCGGCACAACGGCTGGACGAAGATCGGCTACACCGAGCAGTCGGTGGACAAACGCCTGAAACAGCAGACCCACACCGCCGATGTGCTGTACCATGAGGAGTGGCGGGGCAATGCCGTCTACGATGACGGCAGCGGCGAGGTGTTCACCGACCACGATTTCCACGCCTATCTCCGCAAGCTCCGGGTGGAGAACGACCGCAAAAACGAGTGGTTCCATCTGAATGGTGAGCAGTCCCGGCGGTATTTTCAGGATTTCCGCATGAACCGGGGCAGGGTGCAGCTGGATGCCGCCATCGCCTACACCCTGCGGGAGGAGCAGGCAAGGGCTGTCCATGACACCAAGAGCTATTACCAGCGCCACCCCGGCGGGGAATACCTCTGGAACGCCAAGCCCCGCTTTGGCAAGACCCTTTCCGTCTACGATTTCTGCAAGCAGGTCGATGCACAGACGGTGCTCATCGTCACCAACCGCCCCGCTATCGCCAACAGCTGGTACAGCGACTATGTGCGCTTTCTGGGCAGGGAGTCCGGCTATCTGTTTGTCAGCCATGTGGATGCCCTTGCCGGGCAGCCCCATGTGCTGGACGAGCAAGGCTATCTGGATGCCGCCGCACAGGGCGAAGAGCTGTATAAGCGCATTGAGTTCGTCAGTTTGCAGGATATGAAAGGCTCCAAGTATTTCGGCGGCGAGTACGACAAGCTGCGCCACCTGACCGAGCTGAACTGGGATGTGCTGGTCATCGACGAAGCCCACGAGGGCGTGGACACCTACAAGACAGACCTTGCCTTTGACCGCATCCGCCGCAAGTTCACGCTGCACCTGTCCGGCACGCCCTTCAAGGCACTGGCAAACGACAAGTTTGCCGGGGATGCTATTTTCAACTGGACCTACGCCGACGAGCAGGCCGCCAAGCGGAACTGGCAGGGCGCACCGGGGCAGCAGAACCCCTACGCAAACCTCCCCATGCTCAACCTCTACACCTACCAGATGTCCGAGATCATCCGGGACGAGATCCGGCAGGGGGTGGAGATCGACGGCGAAACGCAGGAATTTGCCTTTGACCTGAACGAGTTCTTCAAGGTGAAGGCCAGCGGCAGCTTTGAGCACGACGCTGAGGTGGACCGCTTTCTGGATGCCATGACCACCCAGAACAAATTTCCGTTTTCCACCCCGGAGCTGCGTGCCGAACTGAAGCACACCTTCTGGCTGCTGAACCGGGTGGACAGTGCCGGAGCGCTGGCAAAAAAGCTGCAGGCGCACCCGGTATTCCGGGACTATGAGGTGATCCTTGCCGCCG